>Ga0116144_10000210_pt1 | contig 78921 bp, 65 predicted proteins | sample AD_UKC035_MetaG_FD_89746 | JGI IMG/M metagenome (GOLD analysis project Ga0116144, IMG submission 89746) | Active sludge microbial communities of municipal wastewater-treating anaerobic digesters from USA - AD_UKC035_MetaG | ecosystem: Engineered > Bioreactor > Anaerobic > Digestate | place: USA...
AGCGTCGACAGCAGCACCAGCACCAGCGGGCCGATCGCCACCGAACTCAGGAGCACGACGGCCAGCGTGCGGCGGTCGCGCAGCGCGTCCAGCAGTTCCTTGCGAAAGACGATCCAGGCCTGCCTCATCGCGCGGGCCTGCGGTGATCGGCCGGCATCTCGAGCGCCGGCGAGGGTTCCGCGAAGGCCAGGTCGACGAAGGCCTGCTCGAAATCGGTGCGGCCGGTGCGCGCGCACAGCTCGGCCACGCTGTCCTCGGCCACCGTTCGACCCCGCGCGATCACGACGACACGGTCGCACAGGCGCTCGACCTCCTGCATCACGTGCGTCGAGAACACGATGCACTTGCCTTCCTCGTCGCGCAGGCGCTGCAGCGTGCGCCGCAGCGCGCGCGTGGCCATCACGTCCAGCCCGTTGGTCGGCTCGTCGAGGATGATGTTGGGCGGATCGTGCACGAGCGCGCGCGCCAGCGCCGTCTTCATGCGCTCGCCCTGGCTGAAGCCCTCGGTGCGGCGGTCCAGCAGCGCGTGCAGCTCGAGAGTCTGCGCCAGCGTCTGCGTGCGCGCCTGCGCCGTGGCCTCCGACAGGCCCTGCAGCCGCGCGAAGTAGACGATGTTCTCGCGCGCGGTCAAGCGCGGATAGAGGCCGCGCGCATCGCTCAGCACCCCGAGCCTTCCCAGCGCCGCGGCCGGTGCGCGCAGCGCGTCGATGCCGTCGATGCGGATCTGCCCGGCGTCCGGCGCCAGCAATGTGGCCACCATGCGCAGCGTCGTCGTCTTGCCCGCGCCGTTGCTGCCGAGCAGACCCGTGATGCAGCCGTTGCGCGCGACGAAGTCGACGCCGTCGACCGCCTGCACGACGCGCGCGCGCGCGCCGCGCCCCTGAACGAAGCGGCGGCGCAGGCCCTGGACCTCGATCAATCGTCTTCCTCCGCGCCACCGGGTGCGACGAACACCGGCGGCCACGGGCGTTCGCGCGGGCAGCCGTCGCGGACTTCGAGCGCCCCGGCCTCGTCCTCCGCGTCGACGAAGCGGTGCACGAGCTCACGCACGCAAGGCAGCGCGAGCTGGCCATGCCCGGCCGCGGCAATGACGACGTGCCGCGCGCGCGGTCCGAGCGCGGCAGCCACGCGCTGCGCGTGCCGCGGCGGCGTCACGGGATCGGCAGCGCCGGACAGCAGCAACACCGGCACCGTCGACAGGCCGACGCGGTGGAAGGCCGCGGGCAGCACGGCGCGCGGCCAGTCCCGGCAGGCCTCACGGTAGCGATCGGCGAGGCTCGCGAAATCCCCTTGCGCGGGCTCGCCCGCAGGCACCTGCGGCATGTCCTCGCTGCAGATCACCGAGAAGTGCTGGCCTTGCGCGATGTGCCCGCTGCGCCCTGCGCCCAGGGCCAGCGCCAGCCCGACCAGCGCCTCCCAGCGACCTTGTGTCGCCTCGTCGATCGCCAGCGGCAGCCCCGAGGCGAGCACCGGCGCGTAAAGCGGCGCGCGCACCAAGCCGGCCAGGTTCTCGCGCGTCAGCGTCAGCTGCTCCTGGCGCCCCGTCACCGGGTGCACGAGGTTCAGCTCCCGCGGCAGCGCCGCCAGCAACTGTGTCCACTGCACGCGCAGGCCGGGATGGCGCCGAGCGCAGGCCGCATCGGTCTCGCACCGCACCAGCAGCGCGTCGAAGGCCGCCTGCGCATCGCGCGCGAAGGCCAGCGGCAAGGCCATGTCCGGCGGCGCGACGCCGTCGAGCACGATACGACGGACCGCGCGCGGCGTCTGACGCAGGTACTCGAGCGCGACGCGCGTGCCATAGGAGACGCCGACCAGGTTCACGCGTTCGGCGCCCAGCGCGACGCGCACCGCCTCGGCGTCCCGCGCGGCCTCGACGGTCGTGAAGCGGCGCAGGTCGCCGTAGGGCAGGGCCTCGAGCGCCCGCCGGCAGCGCGTCAGCGCGCGCTGCACCCGCGCCTCGTCGAGGCCGTCCCGCAGCGGCCGCGTCGGGTCGTCGTCACCCTCACAGACCAGCGGCGCGCTGCGCCCGGTGCCACGCTGGTCGATCAGCACCAGATCGCGCCGGTTCGAGAAGCGCGCCAGCAGTTGCGCCACCGTGCCGGCGAGATCGATCGCGCTCTGGCCCGGCCCGCCGGCAAAGAAGAACACCGGGTCGGGCTTGCGCTGCCTCGAGAGCGCCGGCAGCACCGCGTAGTGCAGCTCGATGTGCGCGCCCTGCGGTGCATCCGCCGACAGCGGCCTCTGCACCTTGCCGCACCAGGCCGGGTGCTCGACGCCGCGCAGCCGGCAATCCTCCAAGCCCGGCGGCGCGGCGCCGGCACCGGAACCGAGGCCGGCCAAGAGCATCGTCAGCAGCACGAGCGGCCGTGCGCGGGCACGACGCCCGCGCTTGCGCTGCCTGCAGGCGCAGCGCGGTTGCAATGCTTCGGTAGGCGGCAAGGGCGTGAAACCGGGAGCGGGATGGATGCGCAGGCAGGCCGATGGCCGATGGCCGAGGCCCGGTGCAAGCGTATCAGCCCGCGCAGCGTGACCAAATGCCGCCTGCGCTTGCGCCGAAGTGCGCAGGCTGAACACATGGCCGGGCCGATCGACAGGCATGATCGCGTTCCGCCCATCCGTATCGGTTCCACGGCGACGCGTGCCCGCGTTCAGCCCGACCGCCACCGTCATGCTCAGATCCCTGTCCACCAGCGCGCTGGCCATTGCGATGCTCCTCTCCGCCTGCGGCGGCCCGTCGGAGGCCGACATGATGAGCAAGGCGCGCGAGCTCGACGGCCAGAAGGACTACCGCGCCGCGGTCGTGCAGCTCAAGGCCGTGTTGCAGCAGAACGCCCAGAGCGCCGAAGCGCGCTACCTGCTGGGCAAGGCACTGCTCGAACAGGGCGACGCCAAGGGCGCGCTGCTCGAGCTGCGCAAGGCCTCGGACCTGCGCTTCGACGCCAACAAGGTGGTGCCGCTGCTCGTGCGTGCGATGCAGGCCACCGGCGAATTCGCCGAGCTCACCGGCCAGTTCAGCGGCACGCGGCTCTCCGACCCCGCTGCGCAGGCCGAGCTCTCGGTGGCGCTCGCGATGGCGCACCTGGCGCAACGGCAGCCGGAGCAGGCCGAGGAAGCGCTGGCCGAAGCCCTGCAAGCCTCGCCCCGGCATGTGCCGGCGCGGCTGCTGCAGGCGCGAGTGCTTGCCGATCGCGACCAGGCCGGCGAAGCGCGGACGATCGTCGACGCGGTGCTTGCCGAAGAGCCCAAGTCGGCCGACGCGTGGTTGCTCAAGGGTGAGCTGGCACTGAAGCTGGACAAGGATCACAAGGCGGCGCTGGAGTCCTTCAGGCAGGCGGTGGCAAACGACCCCAGGCTCATGGCCGGGCACGTCGCGGCCGTCACGATCCTGTTCCAGCAAGGCGACGCCGAGGGCGCGGCCGCGGCCGTGGCCGAGATGAAGAAGCACTTCGCCGACCATCCGCGTACCCGCTTCTTCGAGGCCGAACTCGCCTACAACGCCAAGGACTTCAAGGCCGCGCAGGAGCATATGCGCCCGGTGGTCCAGGCGATGCCGACGAATCCGCTGGCGCTGCAACTGGCCGGCGCGATCGAATTCCGCCTCGGCAACCTCGCGCAGGCCGAGACCTACCTCGGTCGCGCGGTGCAGCAGGCCCCGGGGCTGCCGCTTGCGCGCGCGATGCTTGCGCAGCTCTACCTGCGCACCGGCCAACCACAGAAGACGCTTTCCACGCTCGAGCCCCTGCTGCAGCGCAGCCCCGGCGTCGCGACGCTGCAGCTCGCCGCCGAGGCCTATCTGCAGACCGGCGACGCGAAGAGGGCCGAGGAGCTGTACCGCCGCGCAGCCAGACTCCAGCCCGATGATCCGCGCATTCGCACGGCGCTGGCCTTGAGCGATTTCGGCAAGGGCCAGACCGATCGCGCGATTGCCGAGCTCCAGCAGATCGCCAGCAGCGACAGCAGCGCCCTCGCCGATCTCGCGCTGGTGAGCGCCCACTTGCGCAAACGCGAGGTTGACAAGGCGCTGAAAGTGATCGATGCACTGGAGAAGAAGCAGCCGGGCAAGCCGCTGGCACCGATGCTGCGGGCGCGCGTGCTGGCGATCAAGAACGATCCCGACGGCGCGCGCAAGCAGTTCGAGCGCGCGCTGGAGCTGGACAAGCTCTACTTCCCGGCGGCGGCGGGTCTTGCCGCGCTGGACATGGCGCAGAACAAGCCCGAAGACGCACGCAAGCACTTCGACAGGCTTCTGGCCGCGGACCCCGATAGCGCCAATGCGCGGCTGGCGCTCGCGGCCTTGCTCACGCGCAGCGGCCACACCGGCGACGAGGTCGTCAAGCTGCTGACCGAGGCCGTGAAGCTCGCACCCAACGACGTGCGCGGGCGCCTGATGCTGATCAACTTCCACCTCGACCGGCGCGAGGCCAAGGAAGCCATTGCCGCGGCGCGCGACGCGAGCCAGGCGCTGCCCGATCAGCCCGACATCCTGATGGCGCTCGGTCGCGCCTACCTTGCCGCCGACGACCTGCAGCAGGCGATCTCCACCTTCAACCGCCTGGCCACCGCGCAGCCCCGATCGCCCCAGCCCTACCTCGGCCTGGCCGACGCCAACCTGGCGCTGAAGGATCGCCAGACCGCCGCCCGCAACCTGGAGCGCGCGCTCGAACTCGAGCCACGCTTGCTGCAAGCACGGCGCGGGCTGGTGGCGATCGCGCTGGCCGAGAAGAAGCCCGCGGAGGCGCTCGAGATCGCCAGGAAAGTGCAGAAGGACCTGCCCGAGCAGGCCATCGGCGACGTCCTCGAGGGCGACGTCGAGACCTACCGCAACAATCTCAAGGCCGCGCTGGCGGCCTACCAGCGCGGGCTGAAGAAGAACGGGGGCCACGAAGCGGCAATCCGGGCGCACAACACGCTGGTGGCGCTCAAGCAGCCCGGCGAGGCCGAGATCTTCGCGCAGCGCTGGATCGGCGAGCATCCGCGCGACCCGATCTTCCCCTTCTACCTTGCCGACCGCGCCCTGGCCGCGCGCGACTATGCCGTTGCCGAGGAACGCTACCGCCAGGTCGTCAAGCTGCAGCCGAACAACGCCCTCGCGCTCAACAACATCGCCTGGCTGATGGTGCAGCAGTCCAAGCCCGGCGCAGTCGAGTTCGCCGAGAAGGCCAACCAGCTGCTGCCGGGACGGCCGCCGCTGCTGGACACCCTGGCCACCGCACTGGCCGCCGAGAAGCAACTGCCGCGCGCGCTCGACGTGCAGAAGCAGGCGGTGGAACGCGCACCCGAGGACGGATCGCTGCGGCTGAACCTGGCCAAGCTCTACCTGGCCAGCCAGCAGAAGGGGCTGGCGCGCAGCGAGCTCGAGAAGGTCGAGCGCATGGGCGCGAAGTATCCGAACCAGGAAGAAGTCGCCAAGCTGTTGAAGTCCTTGTAGGCGAGCCGCGGACCCGCGGGTCGGGGCCCGCCGCACCGTGTTTTCAGCCGGTCGAGGGACTGAGCGTCGCCCATGCTGCTTGCAGCAGCGGTACCTCAGCGGCGGCGCGGGCTGTCCGCGGGGGCCAGCAGCGCGAGCACGGCCAGCTCGAGCGTCGGCGTCGCTTGCTCGATGACCGCCAGCCCGCGCCGCAGCTCGAAGCTGGAGTCGAACCAGCCGCAGCCCCAATGCTCGAGCGGCGCCGGATCATCGGCAGCGGGGGTCGTGCCCGGTGCGCCGGCAGCGTCCCTGAGGCCGTCGCTCGCGCCCTTGGACCCTGCGCCGGCACGCCCTTGCGGCCGCTGCGCCGGCTGACCATGCGGCGACAGGCGCGCCGCACCCTGCCCTCGCCCGGATCGCGACTGCAAGCTCCGCGGCATCCACTGGATCATCTCGCTCCTCCCGCGGTCCACGGGGCGACCGCCTGGGCTGGATCGTGCGAGGCTTGCCGCAGTGCGACCATCACCTCCTTGGCCGTGTCGGCGGGGGCCCTCTTCGGTACCCCCTTTCCTGGGGGGTCAGGCCTGGGGCGGAGCGGTGTCGATGAAGCTCGGGCGCGTCTGCAGCTTGTCCTGCAGCCGGGCCAGGTTCGGGTGTGCCCCGCGCCAGTCGATCTCGGCGAAGCGGAAGTCGAGGTAGCACAGCGCGGTCCCGACGGCGATGTCCGCAAGGCTGAACGCGTTGCCGGTGCACCAGGGCTTCTCGCCCAGGCCCCGCGCCATCGCCTGCAGCGCCGCCTGCACGCGCGACATCTGGCGATCGATCCAGGCCTGGCAGCGCTGTTCCGCGCTGCGGCCGGGCCACCACTGCTCCAGACGCGCTGCGACCGCCGCATCCAGCACGCCGTCGCCGAGCGCCTCCCAGGTACGCACCTCGGTGCGCTCGCGTCCGGATGCCGGGATCAGCCGGCCCACCGGCGAAAGCGTGTCCAGATACTCGACGATGACGCGCGAGTCGAACACCGCCTCCCCGCCTTCCATCACCAGGCAGGGCACCTTGCCCAGAGGATTGGACGCGAGCACGTTCTCGCTCGCCCAGGGATCGTCGACGACGAACTGGAACTCGAGCTTCTTCTCGGCCATCACGACCCGCACCTTGCGCACGTAGGGGCTGGTGCGGGAACCGATGAGTCTCATGGGGTCGCTGCGATGCGCAGGGCGCGGTGCGATTCATTCTAGCGACGCGCCCGGCGACGGCCCCCCGCGCGATCACGGGGGGAGGGGGTAGGCGTGGCCGCCGGGCCGTCGGCCGATCAGGCTTCGGCGCGTTGTCGCTGCCGCAGTTGGCGCAGCTCGTCCTCGAGCTGGCGCGCCGCGCGCAGCACCAGGGTCGGCTCCAGATCCATGCGCTCGGCCAGGGTCGATGCCGCCTCGTCGAGCGCCTGCGGGCGTTCGAGCAGCGTCGCAACGATCGCCGACAGGCCGAGGATCGCGCGCCGCTGCAAGCCCGGCGGAAAGTCGAGGCTGGCCTGCACCGTCACGTGGTGGCGCACGCTGGCCACGGCGTCGGCACCCAGACCCCAGCTCTCGCAGAGCGCAGCGCCCAGCGCGTCGTGGCTGACGCCGAAGCCCGCCCGCTCCAGCGTCAGCAGCTCGGCGTCCGAGGTCGCCGCCCGCAGCATCGCGCGGTAATGATCCGGCGCGTGGCGGAACAGCACCGCCTTGCCGCATTCCTCGAAGAGCCCGGCCGAATGCGCCGCCCAGGCGTCCACCGCCATGCGCTGCGCCGCGCGCCCCATCAGCATCCCGCGCTGTGCCGCACGCGCCCACAGCGGCTCGAGTTCGGCCGCCGGCGGGAAGGCCGCGCGCAGCCCCATCTCGAAGGTGATCGCGGCGACCTCCCGCATCCCGAGGTAAGTGATCGCTTGCTGCACGCTGCGGACACGCCCCTTGAGACCATAGAGCGAAGAGTTCACCGCCTTGAGCACGGCCGCCGCCAGCGCCATGTCGGACTCGATCAGCTCCGAGATCGCGCCCAGGTTGATCTCGTCGTCGGCCATCAGCAGCGACAGCTTGACGAGGCTGTCGGGCTGGGTCGGGATCGCGATGTCCAGCGTGCGAAGTTCGGGATCGACCGGCATGGAAAGCGCCTCGAGGCCGCGGGTTGCATGGGGCGTGCGGCGCGCCGGATGTGCGCGCACCGGTGCGATGCTAGGGCGAGGGATCGGCCGGCAAGTGCCGGAACAGGGGCTCGGATCCCGGCCAGTTCAGTCGCCTTCGGTCGCGCGCGAGGAGGTGCAGAAAACAAGAGGCGCCGGCCGCAAGCGGCGGGCGCCTCGAAGGCCCGGCATCCGGGATCGACGCGTTTCGTCGATCTGCGCCGCAGCAGCGGCGCATCGGGCCGGGTCGTTCTCGATTCCTTGCTCTTGGTCTCGCTGAATGTCTCCTCTGGCCCCCGTCCAGCCAGCGCGCCGGCAGCAGGAGACGGCGCGCGGCTGCGAGTGCGCGCAATGTAGCCAGCCGACGCCGGACTTCGCATCCGGAATTTCCCCCCCGGCCCCAAGCCGCAGCCTGCCCGCGCACGCGGCGCGCGTCACATCAGGTCTCGTCCAGCACCCACTCCGCCGCCCGCTCGGCGATCATCAGCGTCGGCGAGTTGGTGTTGCCGCTGGTGATCGTGGGCATCACGCTGGCGTCGGCGATGCGCACGCCGGTGACGCCGCGAAGGCGAAGGCGCGAATCGACGACGGCGTCGGACTCGTCGTCGCGGCCCATGCGGCAGGTGCCCACCGGGTGGAAGATCGTCGTGCCGATGTCGCCTGCCAGCCGTGCGAGTTCCTCCTCGCTCTGGTACTGCGCCCCGGGCTTGATCTCGCGCGGGCCGTAGCGCGCCAGCGCCGGCATCGCGACGATCCGCCGCACCAGCCGCAGCGAGTCGGCGGCGACGCGCCGGTCGGCGGGCGTCGAGAGGTAATTGGCCATGATCCGTGGCGCATCCTCGGGCCGTGGCGAGCCCACGCGCACGTGGCCGCGCGAGCTCGGGTTGAGGTTGCAGACGCTGGCAGTGAAGGCGTTGAAACGGTGCAGCGGCTCGCCGAAGGCATCGAGCGACAGCGGCTGCACGTGGAACTCGACGTTGGGCCAGCGCTGGCGCTCCGACGAGCGCGTGAAGGCACCGAGCTGCGACGGTGCCATGCTCATCGGCCCGCTGCGCAGCAGTGCGTACTCCAGCCCGATCAGCGCCTTGCCCCAGAGCGAGTTGGCCATGGTGTTGAGCGTGCGCACGCCCTCGACGCCGAAGACCGCGCGGATCTGCAGATGGTCCTGCAGGTTCTCGCCGACGCCCGGGTGCGGCAGCCGCGGCGTGATCCCGGCCTGCTGCAGCACCGCCACGGGCCCGATGCCCGAGAGCTGCAGGATCTGCGGCGTGCCGATCGCCCCGGCACAGAGGACCACCTCGCGGCTGCAACGCCACTGCTGCGCCGCGCCGCCGCCGCTGGGCACCACCTCGATGCCCGTCGCGCGCAGCGCGCCCTCGCCTTCCAGCAGCAAGCGCACGGTCTGCCAGCCGGTGCGCACGTCGAGATTGGGCCGACGCATCGCTGGCCGCAGGAAGGCCTTGCTCGCGTTCCAGCGCACGCCGCGGCGCTGGTTGACCTCGAAGTAGCCCACGCCCTCGTTGTTGCCGGTGTTGAAGTCCTCGGTGGGGGGCACGCCGGCCTCCTGCGCCGCTTGCGCGAAGGCGTCCAGGATCTCCCAGTTCAGCCGCTGGCGCTCGACGCGCCACTCGCCGCCGGCGCGACCGCCGCTGGCGTCGAAGCCGCCCGCCCCGTGCAGGCGATCCGCGCCGCGCCAGTGGTCCTCGTGACGGATGAAGTAGGGCAGGCAGGCATCCCAGCGCCAGCCCGGGTCGCCGACCAGATCGGCCCACTGGTCGTAGTCGCGCGCCTGTCCGCGCATGTAGATCATCCCGTTGATGCTCGAGCAGCCCCCGAGGACCTTGCCGCGCGGATAGCGCAGACTGCGACCGTTGAGTCCCGGGTCGGGCTCGGTCCGGTACATCCAGTCGGTACGCGGGTTGCCGATGCAGTACAGGTAGCCGACCGGGATGTGGATCCAGAGGTAGTCGTCGCGGCCGCCGGCCTCCACCAGCAGCACGCGCTTGGTGGAATCGGCACTCAGGCGGTTGGCCATCAGGCAGCCGGCCGTGCCGGCGCCCACGACGATGTAGTCCCAGAGCGTTTCGTCCGTGCTCATCATCACGCCTCGATGTCGCCGCGGCTCTCGACTGCGGGTTCTGCAGCCACGATGCTGGCACCAACGGGGACATCGCCGCCTGCGGGCTTTTGCCCACCCGCGCGGTCTCGCGCCGGCTCGCCGAAGCACCCGACCGCCGCAGTTCAAGGGTTTACCCTCTGCGCGACAAAACAACACTTGACGTCGCCCTACTTTACGTGCAGGCAATGACGGCGCTCTAATAGCCCAGTCTGTGTCTGGATGCCGCACCTTTCGCCCTAAAACAGAGGTCACGCAGGGTTGAAGCTCCGCATGGTTCTTTCGCTTTTTTGTTGAGGGCTTCTTCCGTGGGTAACAAACTCTATGTAGGCAACTTGGCCTACTCGGTGCGCGACGAATCGCTGCAGCAGGCGTTCTCGCAGTTCGGCCATGTGACCTCGGCCAAGGTCATGATGGACCGCGACACCGGGCGCTCCAAGGGCTTCGGCTTCGTCGAGATGGGCTCGGACGCCGAGGCACAGGCCGCGATCAACGGCATGAACGGGCAACCGCTCGAGGGTCGCGCCATCGTCGTCAACGAGGCACGACCGCGCGAGGATCGCCCCGGCGGGTACGGCGGCGGCGGCGGTGGGCGCGGCGGCTATGGTGGTGGCGGCGGCTACGGTGGCGGTGGCGGTGGCGGCTACGGTGGCGGCGGCGGCGGTGGACGCGGCCCCTACGGCGGTGGCGGCGGCGGCGGTCGCAGCCCCTACGGCGGCGGTGGCCGCAGCCCCTACGGCGGTGGACGTGGAGGCGGTGGCCGCGACGGCTACTGATCCGCCTCCCGAGCGCTTCGAACAAGGCCCGCATCTGCGGGCCTTCGTTTTTGCGCTCGGCCCTCTCTCAGTCCTTTGCCGCCGCCGACGGCGTCCCGGCTTCCCGGCCCCCTGCCCTGGCCTCGGCCGGCGCCGCCAGGCGTACGCGCAGCGGCCCATCGAGTTGCAGCAGCCGCTTGCCGTGGTCGTAGAACATGCCGGCAGCCTGCATCTCGTCGGCCCCGGCCCTCATCCGCACTGGCCGATGGGTGCGCACCTGCTCGGCAACGAGGAAGGCGTGCAGGAAGTCGCTGCGCATCTCGAGCGGCGGTCCGTTTCCTCCCGAGCTGGTGACGCGCGCATCACCGAGCAACTGCAGCTCGCTGATGTCGCCGTTGGCCAGCGCGCGCACGGCCAGTGCCTGCGTGCGCCTGCCGTCGAGCCCGACCGCATCGATGCGCGCGCGATCGACCTCGAAGCGGTCGGTGTCGGGATAGTGGCGCAGCTCGTCACCCTCGACGCGCACGCGCAGCTGGCCGCTGCGGTCGAAGCGCTCGATCGCGAACTCGTTCATCGTGTAATCGGGGTCGTGGCGAAGCGTTGCCGCGGGCGGGGGCGGCGGCAGCCCTGGCGTGTGCTTGACAAGCCACCAGGTCGCCAGCGCCAACGCGGCCATCAGCAACAGCGGCAGATAGGTCGATGCGGCGTCGCGCACCCGCTGGTGCCAGGGCCGAGGCTGCGGCAGCGCCGTGCCGGGCGCCGGCACCGCCGTGCCGAGCGAGATCGGCACTACGGGCAGGTCGGGCAGGTGCAGCTCGACGCTCATCGCCAGGCCGTTAGCAGGCTCGGGTCCGCGCGGCGCTAGCGCGCGTCCAAGGTGCCGGTCCCGGCACCGAGCAGGCGCGCGTAGTGGCCCCCGGCGATCAGCAGCAGGTCGCAGAATTCGCGCGCTGCACCATGGCCGCCGCGGGCGGCGGTCACGTGATGCGCGGCAGCGCGAACCTCGGCGTGCGCGTTCGCCGGCGCGCAGGCCAGGCCGGCGCGGCGCAGCAGCGGCAGGTCGGGCCAGTCGTCGCCGATCGCCGCGGCGTCCGCCCAGTCCGCGCCCAACTGGGCGAGCACGCCTTCGGCCGCGGCGAGCTTGTCGCCCACGCCGTAGAGCGCGTGCGCGAGTCCGAGGTCGGCGATGCGGCGGCGCACCGCCGCCGAATCGCGGCCGGTGATCACCACCGGCTCGATGCCGGCGCGCACCAGCAGCTTCAGGCCATGACCATCGAGCGCGCTGAAGGCCTTGACCGTCTCGCCGTGTTCGCCGATGTAGAGCCGCCCGTCGGTCAGCACGCCGTCGACGTCGAAGAACGCGAGCCGCATGCCCAGGCCCGTGCCCTGCGCGCGCAGCAGCAGCTCCGGCGCGAAAGTCAGCGCCGGCTTCATCAGATGACCTTCGCGCGCATCAGGTCGTTGCTGTTGAGCGCGCCGACGAGCCGGCCCTCGTCGTCGACGACGAGCACGCTGGTCACGCGATGGCGCTCCATCACCTCGGCCGCGGTCACCGCGAGCGCGTCCTGGCGCACCGTCTTCGGCTGGCGATGCATGACCTCCTCGGCGCGCAAGCCGCGCAGCTCGCCGCCGCGCTCGATGAGCCGGCGCAGATCGCCATCGGTGAAGATCCCGATCGGCCGGCCCTCCTCGTCGACGACGGCGGTGAAGCCCAGGCCCTTGCCGGTCATCTGCCGCAGCAGCGCGTCGAAACTGGCTTCGGGCACGACCACCGGCACGTCGTCGCCGCTGCGCATCAGGTCGCGCACGTGCATCAGCAGCCGGCGCCCGAGGCTGCCGCCCGGGTGCGAGCGCGCGAAGTCCTCCTCGCGGAACCCGCGCGCATCCAGCAGCGCCACCGCCAGCGCGTCGCCCAGCGCCATCTGCGCCGTCGTGCTCGCGGTCGGCGCCAGGTTCAGCGGGCAGGCCTCCTGGTCGACCGCGCTCGAGAGCACCCAGCGCGCGTGCCGCGCCAGCGTCGATCCCGGATTCCCGGTCATCGCGACGAGCACGACGCCCAGGCGCAGCACCGCCGGCAGGATCGCCGCGAGCTCGTCGCTCTCGCCGCTGTGGCTGATCGCGAGCACGACGTCGGCGCCGGTGAGCATGCCCAGGTCGCCATGGCTCGCCTCGGCCGGGTGCACGAAGAAGGCCGGCGTGCCGGTGCTGGCCAGCGTCGCGGCGATCTTGCGCCCCACGTGGCCGCTCTTGCCCATGCCCATCACGACGATGCGGCCGCGGCACTGCAGCATCGCATTCACCGCGTGCGCGAAGTGCTCGCTCTGGCGGCCCATCAGCGCGCGCAGCGCCTGCGCCTCGATCTCGACGGTGCGCTCGGCCAGGCGCATCGCGCGCTCGGGATCGAAAGCTCTGGGCGGGGTCACGCCGGCCTGGGATGCAACCTGGGGTGCAGCCTGGGGTGCAATTAGCATCGGGCATTCTAGAAGCCCGCCCGCTGCCTTGGCCACCACGCTCGAAGTCGCCCTGCTGTACCTCGTGGCCGCGGTGCTCGGCGTGGTCGTCTTTCGCTCGCTCAAGCTGCCGCCGATGCTCGGCTACCTGGTGGTGGGCGTGCTCATCGGGCCCAATGCGCTGGCCCTGGCGCAGGACAGCAGCGGCGTCAAGTACCTCGCCGAGTTCGGCGTCGTCTTCCTGATGTTCGTGATCGGGCTGGAATTCAACCTGCCCAAGCTGCGCAGCATGCGCACGCTCGTCTTCGGGCTGGGCTTCCTGCAGGTGCTGCTGACGATCCTCGGGACGATGGCGCTGCACCAGCTGCTGTCGCTGGCCTACGAGGCGATCACCGGCCGCGGCTGGGAGATGTCTCTGGCCGGTGCCGTTGCGCTGGGCAGCGCGCTGGCGATGTCGTCGACCGCGATCCTCGTCAAGCTGATGGCCGAGCGCCTGGAGCTCGACAGCGAGCACGGCAGGCGCGTGCTCGGCGTGCTGCTGTTCCAGGACCTCGCCGTCGTGCCGCTGCTGGTGCTGATCCCCTCGCTGGGCCGCGCCAGCAGCGAGCTCGCGCTGGCGGTGACGCTCGGCCTGGCGCTGCTCAAGGCCGCGGTGCTGCTGACCCTGCTGCTCGTCGGCGGCCAGCGCATCATGCGCTGGTGGCTCACGCTGGTCGCGCGGCGCAAGAGCGAGGAGCTCTTCATGCTCAACCTGCTGCTGGTGACGCTGGGCCTGGCCTGGCTCACCGAGCTCGCGGGGCTGTCGCTGGCGCTGGGCGCCTTCGTCGCCGGCATGCTGATCGCCGAGACCGAATACAAGCACCAGGTCGAGACCGACATCCGGCCCTTCCACGACGTGCTGCTGGGCCTGTTCTTCATCACCATCGGGATGAAGCTCGACTGGCACCCGGTGCTCGAGCGCTGGCTGCTGGTGCTGCTGCTGACCACCGTCCCGGTGGCGGCCAAGTTCGCGCTCATCGCGGGCCTCGCGCGGCTCTTCAAGGCCGCCCCGGGCACCGCGCTGCGCACGGGGCTGTACCTCGCGTCGGCCGGCGAGTTCGGCTTCGTGCTGCTGACGCTGGCCGCCGACAACGGCCTGCTCGGGCCGCAGTGGGTGAGCCCGGTGCTCGCGAGCATGGTGCTCTCGATGCTGGCCACGCCCTTCATCGTGATGGCCAGCGACCGCCTCGTGATGCGGATCTCGGCCAGCGACTGGATGATGCAGTCGCTGCAGATCACGAAGATCGCGCGCAAGGCGATCAGCACCGAGCAGCACGTGATCATCTGCGGCTACGGGCGCAGCGGCCAGAACCTGGCGCGCCTGCTCGACACGCAGAACATCCCCTACATGGCGCTGGACCTGGATCCCGACCGGGTGCGCCAGGCCGCCGCGGCCGGCCAGAGCGTGGTCTTCGGCGACGCCGCGCGGCTGCAGAGCCTGATGGCCGCGGGCCTGGCGCGCGCCAACGCCGTCGTCGTCAGCTATCCCAACACCGCCTCGGCGCTGAAGATCCTGCACCTCGTGCGCGAACACGCCCCGCGCGTGCCGGTGCTCGTGCGCACGATCGACGACAGCGACCTCGAGACCCTGCGCGCCGCCGGCGCCACCGAGGTCGTCCCCGAGGCGATCGAGGGCAGCCTGATGCTGGCCAGCCACGTGCTGGCGCTGGTCGGCGTGCCGGTGCGCAAGGTCATCCGCCTGGCGCGCGACGCGCGCGACGCACGCTACAGCCTGCTGCGCGGCTACTTCCACGGGCTCGACGACGACACCGTCGGCGAACTGCAGCAGGCCCGGCTGCAGAGCGTGACCCTGCCCGAAGGCACGCGCTGGGCCGGGCAGCCGCTGGACGGGCTTGGGCTGCACGCGATCGGGGTCGCGGTCGTCGCGCTGCACCGGGTCGACGGCAGCGTGCGCCCGCCGCAGCCCGGCGACACGCTCTCCGGCGGCGACACGCTCGTGCTCAGCGGCCTGCCCGAGCCGCTGGCACTGGCCGAAGCGCGGCTGCTCGGCGCACGCTGAGCGCGCGGCGCCGCGCTCCCCACGACCCCCGCGATCGCGCGATTCGACGACCCGGGCACCCAAAGCCAGGCCGCGCCGCCCGCACCCTCTTCCTCCGTCCCCAGCCACCGATCGCTCTCGCCGCCACATGAAGCACGAGCCCACCGCCAGCCCCACCGACTACATCCGCGAGCACATCCGCACCGTCCCCGACTGGCCGACGCCGGGCGTGCAGTTCCGCGACATCACCCCGCTGCTGTCGACGCCGCGCGTCTTTCGCGTGCTGATCGACCAGTTCGTGCACCGCTATTTCGACGTGCGCCCGTCGGCGATCGCGGGCCTGGACGCGCGCGGCTTCATCATCGGCGCGGTGCTTGCCTACGAGCTGAACGTCGGCTTCGTGCCGATCCGCAAGAAGGGCAAGCTGCCCTACTCGACGGTGGCCGAGAGCTACGAGCTCGAGTACGGATCGGCCACCGTCGAGATGCATACCGACGCGGTGCAGGCCGGCGACCGCGTCGTGCTCATCGACGACCTGATTGCCACCGGCGGCACGATGATGGCCGGCAGGAAGCTGCTCGAACGCCTGGGCGCGACCGTGATCGAGGGCGCCGCGATCGTCGACCTCCCCGAGCTCGGCGGCTCGGCGCGCCTGCGGCAGGCAGGGCTGCCGCTCTTCACGCTGGTCGAGTTCGAAGGGCACTGAACGCCGCGCTGCGCATCGCCGCGGCGCAGGCTGCACGCGCGCGATGCGCGACACTCCGGCCGTCCTCGACCATCGAACGCACAGCGATGAAGAAGCAGGCCGGCCATCCGCACGATCACGACGGGCGCAACGACCCCTGGGCGGCCGAGCGCGAAGCGATGCTCGCCGCGATCGAAGCCGATTTCGACCGCACCGCGGGGCAGACCGGGCTCGACGCGATGCCCGCGGCGGTGCGCGCAGCCGTCGCCGCGGTCCCGCGTCACCGCTTCGTCCCCGAGGACGCGCGCCCCTTCGCCTACGAGAACCGGCCGCTGCCGATCGGCCACGGGCAGACGATCTCGCAGCCCTACATCGTCGCGCTGATGACCGCGCTGCTCGAACTGCAGCCGCAGGACCGGGTGCTGGAAATCGGCACCGGCTGCGGCTACCAGGCCGCGGTGCTCGCGCAGCTGGCCGCGCGGGTCGACAGCGTCGAGATCGTCCCGGAGCTCGCCGCGCAGGCCAGGGAGACGCTCGCCGCGCTCGGCATCGCCGGCGTCGCCGTCCACACCGGCGACGGCCACCGCGGCTGGCCCGCCGGCGCGCCCTACGACAAGATCATCGCCACCGCCGCCGCGCCCTCGCTGCCGCCGGCCTGGCTGGAGCAGCTCGCCCCCGGCGGGCGGCTCGTCGCGCCGCTCGGCGAGCGCGACGGCGTCCAGTGGCTCGACGTGCTGCACAAGCGCAGCAACGGCAGCAAGGGCAGCATCCAGCGCCAGACGACGATCGGCGTGCGCTTCGTGCCGCTGACCGGCGGCGACGGCTGAGCGAAGCAGCGCCCGGCCGGCCGACGCGGAAGCGATCGAGCCGCGGGATCGGATGCGATAGGGCTGCGCGAACTTGAATATGGCGCTGGCCCTCCGTTCTTGTTAAACGTTGCCTATCATTTGAACCCAACCAAGTCCCTTGCGAAAGGCAGCCCTCTGGATGGCGGTTGCCCGCGAAACCTCGACCCGGGGAAGAACGCTACATCACCCAGCAGCCCACGGGCTACCGGGCATTCATCCCGGCGTCCCTGCCGCCGCAACCCGCACTGGCCATGGGCGGCAAGCTGCAGAGACTGCTCTCCTTCGCCGACCGGGCGCTGGTTCGGCTCGACGGCTCGGTGCTCACGCGGTCGAAGAGCTGCCGCCGCGGGTGAAGATGGCGTTTGCGCATCTACCACCTACGCCGCGGCCAACAGCCTCGTATCCCGGCTGGTGAAGCTGGGCGTGCTCAGCGAGATGACCGGCTACGCGCGCAACCGGCGCTTTCGCTATGCGCCCTATATCGCCCTCTTCAACGACGCAGCGCCCTCGGGCGAGGCCTAGGCCATCGACATGGAATCCACCCGACTCAACTGGATCGCCAACTTCATCTGGGGCATCGCCGACGATGTCCTGCGCGACCTGTACGTGCGCGGCAAGTACCGCGACGTCATCCTGCCGATGACCGTGCTGCGCCGGCTCGACGCGGTGCTCGAACCGACCAAGCAGGCCGTGCTCGACATGAAGGCCTCGCTCGACCAGGCGAAGATCACCAACCAGGACGCCGCCCTGCGCCAGGCCGCCGGTCAGGCCTTCTACAACACCTCCCGGTTCACGCTGCGCGACCTCAGGGCGCGCGCGAGCCAGCAGCAGTTGAAGGCCGACTTCGAGGCCTACCTCGACGGCTTCTCGCCGAACGTGCAGGACATCCTCGAGAACTTCGAATTCCGCAACCAGATCCCGCGCCTGTCCAAGGCCGACGCGCTCGGCACGCTGATCGAGAAGTTCACCTCGCCCGACATCGACCTGAGCCCCGCCGGCCTCGACAACCACGGCATGGGCACGGTGTTCGAGGAGCTGGTGCGCCGCTTCAACGAAGAGAACAACGAGGAAGCCGGCGAGCACTGGACGCCGCGCGACGCCGTCAAGCTCATGGCCAGGCTCGTCTTCCTGCCGATCGCCGCCGAGATCGAATCGGGCACCTACCTGCTCTACGACGGCGCGCTGGGCACCGGCGGCATGCTCACCGTGGCGGAGGAAACCCTGCAGGAACTGGCCCGGCAGCACGGCAAGCAGGTCGCCACCCACCTCTACGGCCAGGAGATCAACGCCGAGACCTACGCCATCTGCAAGGCCGACCTGCTGCTCAAGGGCGAGGGCGATGCGGCGGACAACATCGTCGGCGGGCCCGAGCACTCCACGCTCGCCAACGACGCCTTTCCGTCGCGCGAGTTCGACTTCATGCTCAGCAATCCGCCCTACGGCAAGAGCTGGAAGAGCGACCTCGAGCGCATGGGCGGCAAGGGCGGCATCAAGGACCCGCGCTTCGTCATCGAGCACGGCGGCGACCCCGAGTATTCGCTCATCACCCGCTCGAGCGACGGCCAGATGCTCTTCCTGGCCAACATGCTGAGCAAGATGAAGCGGGGCACGAAGCTTGGCAGCCGCATCGCCGAGGTGCACAACGGCTCCTCGCTCTTCACCGGCGACGCCGGCCAGGGCGAAAGCAACATCCGCCGCTGGATCATCGAGAACGACTGGCTGGAGGCCATCGTCGCGCTGCCGCTCAACATGTTCTACAACACCGGCATCGCCACCTACGTCTGGGTGCTCACCAACCGCAAGCCCGCGCACCGCCAGGGCAAGGTGCAGCTGATCGACGCCACGCAGTGGTTCAGGCCGCTGCGCAAGAACCTGGGCAAGAAGAACTGCGAGCTCTCGGACGAGGACATCGCGCGCATCTGCGATGCGTTCCTGAAGTTCGAGGAGAGCGAACGGTCGAAGATCTTCCCCAACGCCGCCTTCGGCTACTGGAAGCTGACCGTCGAGCGCCCGCTGCGCCTCGAGGGCATCGACCCCGAGCGCGCGTATTCGGCCAAGGAGATCAAGGCGCTGAAGGAAACCGCCGAGCGCGCCGACGACGCGCCGCCGCTCATCAAGAAGATCCACAGGAAGGGCACGGCGGCCGACCCGCTGCGCGGCCTGTTCGCGGCGACGATCGCCGGCAAGCCCGCCGTCGTCGAATACGAGCCCGACCCCGAGCTGCGCGACACCGAGCAGGTGCCGCTGCTGGAAGACGGCGGCATCGAGGCCTTCCTGCGCCGCGAGGTGCTGCCCCACGCGCCCGATGCCTGGTACCTGCCCGACAGCGTCAAGACCGGCTACGAGATCAGCTTCACCCGCTACTTCTACAAGCCGCAGCCGCTGCGCACGCTGGAAGAAATCCGCGCCGACATCCTGGCGCTGGAGAAGGAGACGGAAGGCTTGCTGGGCGAGATCATCGGAGCGAGCGACGCATGATCGACGGCCTCAAGCCCTATCCAAAGATGAAGGAGTCCGGCGTGCCGTGGTTGGGGGAGGTGCCGGAGCATTGGGAGGTGCAGCGACTTCGCAACTTGGCTGACATGCGTGTGAGCAATGTCGACAAGCACACAAAAGACGACGAACAACCTGTCCGGCTCTGCAACTACGTAGACGTCTACAAGAACGACTACATCAGACCGAGCATGCGTCTCATGCGGGCCACGGCGACGCAGGACGAAATTGAGCGCTTTCGCTTGGCCGAAGGTGACGTGCTCATCACAAAGGACTCAGAAGCCTGGAACGACATCGGTGTGCCGGCGCTCGTACGCGAGTCTGCCGATGACCTCGTCAGCGGCTACCACTTGGCGCTGCTGCGGCCGTTCCAGGAAAGAATCGTCGGCGACTTCCTCTTTCGTTCTCTCCAGAGCACAAGCGTCCAGTATCAGTTCCACATCGAGGCGAACGGCGTCACCCGGTATGGCCTCTCACATGCCGCAATCAAGTCGGTCTGGCTGCCACTACCGTCCCTCCCCGAACAAACCGCCATCGTCCGCTTCCTCGACTACATGGACCGGCGGATTCGGCGCTACATCCGCGCCAAGCAGAAGCTGATCAAGCTGCTGGAGGAGCAGAAGCAGGCCATCATCCACCGCGCCGTCACCCGCGGCCTCGACCCCAACGTCCGCCTCAAGCCCTCCGGCGTGGAGTGGCTGGGGGATGTGCCGGAGCATTGGGAGGTCGTGCGGCTCAAGGATGTCGCCGGCGTTCAGACTGGTTTGACCCTTGGCAAGGCTTACCTTGGGTCGTCGACCAAGTCCTACTCGTACCTTCGAGTCGCCAACGTCCAAGTCGGACGAGTTGACCTGAGGCACGTCAAGCACATTGATGTGCCCGAACGCGAGGCCCAAGGGGCAATGCTTCAACCAGGTGATGTCCTCATGACCGAAGGCGGCGACATCGACAAGCTGGGACGAGGGTGCGTATGGCACGCCGAGATACCTGTGTGTCTCCATCAAAACCACGTATTCGCCGTGCGGTGCAACCGAACCCTTCTGCTTCCGGAGTTTCTGGTGGGCCTTATGGCTTCACAGCATGGACGCACATATTTCCAGTTGACGGCAAAGCAGACCACAAATCTCGCAGCGACGAACAGCACAACGCTACGTGCCTTCCCGATTCTGCAGCCGCCAATTGATGAACAGCAGGCAATCATCGATGACATTGCGCGGCGGACCGTTGCTTTGTCCAAGGCCGTGGAGGATGCCCAACGCGAAATCAACCTCCTCCGCGAATACCGCACCCGCTTGATTGCCGACGTCGTCACCGGCAAGCTCGATGTGCGCGAGGCGGCGGCGCGCTTGCCGCAGGAGGCCGAAGACACCGAGCCGCTCGGTGAAGTCGAGGACGACGTGCAAGACAGCGAAGCTGGCGACGGCGACGACGTGTCCGAGGAGGAGGCCGAGGCGTGACGGTGCCGGCGCGACCCAAGCTCTACCACATCGCGCACGTGGACCGGCTGCCGTCGATCGTGGCCGACCAGTGCCTCTGGTGCGACCGCGAAGTCGTGCGGCGTGCGCCAGCGGGCACCACGATCGGCATGAACAGCATCAAGCAGCGGCGGCTGAACGAGTTGCGCCTGAGCAGCCATCCGACACTGTTCGTGGGCGATTGCGTGCCCTTCTACTTCTGCCCGCGCTCGGTCATGCTGTACCTGATCTCCCAGGGCAATCACCCGGAGCTCGCCTACCGGGGCGGGCAGGGACCGATCGTCCACTTCGAGGCCGACCTGCATGCGGTGGTCGCCTGGGCCGATGCGCAACCCCGCTGTTGGGCCTTCACGTTGTCGAACGCGGGCGCGCGCTACTTCGAGGACCGCAGCAGTCTCGACCAGTTGGGTGAGATCGACTGGAACGCGGTGCAGGCCCGGGACTGGCAGCAATGCAAGGACGGTAAGCAGGCCGAGTTCCTGCTGGAACTGAGCCTCCCCTGGCATCTGGTGGAGCGCATCGGCGTGCAGTCCCGCGCGACCTACGCTTCGGCACTCAACGCGCTGCCGACGCACGGACACAGGCCGCCGGTCGAGATTCGGCCGGAGTGGTATTACTGAAGTGACCATAGACGAGGAGCCCGCCATGATCGAGTACCGCAGCGGCGACATCCTGAGGAGCGAAGCAGAAGCGCTTGTCAACACGGTCAACTGTGTGGGCGTGATGGGGCGCGGCGTCGCGCTGCAGTTCAAGAACGCCTTCCCGGAGAACTTCAAGGCGTACGCCGCCGCGTGCAAGCGCGAGCAGGTGCAGCCGGGCCGCATGTTCGTCTTCGAGACCGGGCAGCTCACGCCGCCGCGCTACATCATCAACTTCCCCACCAAGCGCCACTGGCGCGGCAAGAGCCGCATCGAGGACATCGACGCCGGCCTCGCGGCGCTGGTCGCCGAGATCCGCGCCCGGGGCATCCGCTCGATCGCGCTGCCGCCGCTCGGCAGCGGGCTGGGCGGTCTGGACTGGCAGGTCGAGGTACGCCCGCGCATCGAGGCAGCACTGCGACCGCTCGACGACGTGCAGGTGATCGTCTACGAACCCAGTGGAGCACCGGCGTCCGACACCATGCAGCATCGCCGCGAGGTGCCGAAGATGACGCCGGGACGAGCGGCGCTGGTGGGGCTGATGCACCGTTATCTCAGGGGTCTGCTCGATCCTTTCGTCACACTGCTCGAAGTGCACAAGCTGATGTACTTCCAGCAGGAGGCGGGCGAACCGCTCAGGCTGCACTACAAGGCTGCCCCGTACGGTCCCTACGCCGAGAACCTGCGTCACGTGCTGCATGCGGTCGAAGGGCACCTGATCGCCGGCTACGACGACGGCGGTGATGCTCCGGACAAAGCGTTGACGCTGGTACCGGGCGCGGTCGAGGATGCGACGGCGGTCATTGCGGAACACCCGGAGACAAGTGAGCGCTTCGATCGCGTGGTCGCCCTGATCGAGGGTTTCGAGTCGCCGTTTGGTCTGGAGTTGCTGTCCACCGTGCATTGGGTCATGCAGCGCGAATCGGTGCGCACGCTGCAGGACGTCGTTGCGCGCACCTACGCCTGGAACAACCGCAAGCGGCAGTTCACGCCGCGGCAGATCGGCATCGCCGCCGACGTGCTGACGCGGCAGGGCTGGGCGCAACCGCTCGCCGAGTTTGTGCCGGTGTGAGTGGGAAAGCCATTTGTGAACAGGTGCTTGCGGCTTTGCTGGACCCTGGCCCGACGCCTTCATCTAGCAAAGGTTCTAGCAAAGACCGTTCTCGTTCGCATGTACCGCACCCGCCTGATCGCCGACATCGTCACCGGCAAGCTCGACCCCGACGCCGAACCCGCGGCGGCGCTCGACGAATGAAGCGCGGCGTCCGACCGGTCGCAGCCGCCCCGGTCGAGCCGGTGCACGAGGGGGCTACGCAAGACGTTCCCGATTCGGGTACGATCATTCCCGAAATGGGAACGAATACCGAACCGCGCGTCGATCCGGCGCCGGCAGGCGGCTTGGCCGGCGCCCTGTTCACGCCCGTGCAGCAGGTGGTGCTGGGGCTTCTGTTCGGCCAGCCCGACCGGCGCTTCCAGAGCGGGGAGCTGATCCGGCTCGCGGACTCGGGCACCGGCGCGGTCCATCGGGTGCTCACGCGCCTGGCCGCGGCGGGGCTGGTGTCGGTCGAGCGCGTGGGCAACCAGAAGTACTACCAGGCGAATCGGGCGAGCCCGGTGTTCGACGAACTGCACGGCCTGATCGTCAAGACCTCGGGGCTGCTCGGCCCGCTGCGGGCGGCGCTGGCGCCGCTCGCCGGGTGCATCCGTGCCGCCTTCGTCTACGGCTCGGTCGCCAAGGGCGCCGATAACGCCGCGAGCGACATCGACCTGATGGTCGTCGCGGATGACGTCGATTACACCGAGCTCTATGCGGCCCTGCAGGCGGTCGAATCCGCGCTCGCGCGGAGCGTCAGCCCCAACCTGATGACGCTCGCCGAATGGCGGCGCAAGCAGAAACAGGCCGGGTTCGTGGCGCGCATCGCCGCCCAGTCGCGCCTCTTCGTACTGGGCTCGGACGATGACCTCGGCTGAGCTCGACAACCTCGTGGGCGTCGGCAGGCTCGACGTGCGTAGGGCGGCGACGTGACAGGGGATCCGCCCGCGCCCGGCGGTGAGATCGCTGTGTACCAAGCGGCCGATGGCGCCGTGCGGGTGGAAGCGCGGCTCGAACGCGAGACCGTCTGGCTTGCGAAGCAGCAGATGGTCGAGTTGTTCGGGCGCGAGCGCTCCGTCATCAGCAAGCACATTCGCGACGTGTTTGCGGAAGCGGAACTGGAGCCAGCGGCAACCTGTGCAAATTCTGCACAGGTTCGCCAGGAGGGCGCGCGATGACTCAGCGACGACATTTGAGAGGAAGCGCACGCGACAACCGCTTTGATGGCAGGAAAACCATTCGTAATCAGGAGCTTACGAGTTTGCTAGAAGTTGTCCGGATGCTTTCGTCTAGCAAAGCTTTTAGCAAAGGATCGAGCAAAGGCTCAATCCAGGGGCGTGTCCGATGACGGCCGACACCTCCGAGCGCGGCCTCGAGCGCCTGATCTGCACGGCGCTGACCGGCGCGCCCTGCGATCCGGGCGTGCCGGCCAACATGGTCCAGCAACGCCCGGCGAGCTACGCCGCGGGCTGGATCTGCGGCGCGGCAGAGAGCTACGACCGCGAATACTGCGTGGACCTCGCGCAGCTCGCGGCCTTCCTGCGCGCGACGCAGCCGCAGGTGTGCGAGGCGCTGGATCTCGCCACCGACGGGCCGGCGCGGCGCAAGTTCCTGGCGCGCCTGCAGGGCGAGATCAGCAAACGCGGCAGCATCGATGTGCTGCGCCACGGGCTCAAGCACGGGCCGCATCACATCGACCTCTTCTACGGCACGCCGTCGCCGGGCAACGCGAAGGCGGCCGAGCTTCACGCCGCCAACCGCTTCAGCGTGACGCGGCAGTTGCGCTACAGCCGTGAGGAGACGCAGCGCGCGCTCGACCTCGCGCTGTTCATCAACGGCCTGCCCATCGCCACCTTCGAACTCAAGAACAGCCTGACCAAGCAGACGGTGGCAGACGCCGTCCAGCAGTACCAGCGCGACCGCGATCCGCGCGAGAAGCTCTTCGAGTTCGGGCGCTGCGTGGTGCACTTCGCCGTGGACGACCACGAGGTTCGCTTCTGCACGCACCTGAAGGGCAAGGGCTCGTGGTTCCTGCCGTTCAACCAGGGCTGGAACGACGGCGCGGGCAACCCGCCCAACCCCAATGGCCTCAAGACCGACTACCTGTGGAAGCGCATCCTCACGCGCGCGGGACTCACCGACATCCTCGAGAACTACGCGCAGGTCGTCGAGACGAAGGACGAGAAGACGGGCAGGAAGAAGGCGGTGCAGATCTGGCCGCGCTTTCACCAGCTCGACGCGGTGCGCCGGCTGCTCGCCGACGCGCGGGCCAACGGCGCGGGCCGGCGTTACCTGATCCAGCACTCGGCGGGCAGCGGCAAGTCGAACTCGATCGCCTGGCTCGCGCACCAGCTCATCGGCCTTGAGAAGGACGAGGCGACGGTGTTCGACTCGGTCATCGTCGTCACCGACCGGCGCATCCTCGACCAACAGATCCGCGACACGATCCGCCAGTTCGCCCAGGTGGGCGCCACGGTCGGGCACGCCGAGCACTCGGGCGACCTGCGCTTCTTTCTCGCCGAGGGCAAGAAGATCATCATTTCCACGGTGCAGAAGTTCCCGTTCATCCTCGACGAGATCGGGAGCGAGCACCAGCGGCGGCGCTTTGCCATCGTCATCGACGAGGCGCATTCGAGCCAGGGCGGGCGAACCTCCGCCGCGATGTCGATGGCGCTTTCGGCGAGCCGCGCCGGGGAGGACGACGACACGCTGGAGGACCAGGTCAACCGGCTGATGGAGGCCAGGAAGCTGCTGCCCAACGCCAGCTACTTCGCCTTCACCGCCACGCCGAAGAACAAGACGCTGGAAATCTTCGGCGAGCCGCAGCCGCAGCCCGACGGCACGGTCAGGCACCGACCCTTCCACGGCTACACGATGAAGCAGGCGATCCAGGAAGGCTTCATCCTGGACGTGCTCAGGCACTACACGCCGGTCGAGAGCTACTACAAGCTCGTCAAGAAGATCGAGGGCGACCCGGAGTTCGACACCAAGCGGGCGAAGAAGAAGCTGCGGCGCTACGTGGAGAGCCACGACCACGCGATCCGCCTCAAGGCCGAGATCATGGTGGACCACTTCCACGAGCAGGTGCTGGCACTGCACAAGATTGGCGGCGAGGCGCGCGCGATGGTCGTGACCAGCGGCATCGAGCGGGCGATCCAGTACTTCCACGCCATCCGCGACTACCTCACCGAGCGCAAGAGCCGCTGCCAGGCGATCGTCGCCTTTTCCGGCGAACACGAGTGGGGCGGCGCGAAGGTGACGGAAGCGTCGCTCAACGGTTTTCCGGCTAGCCAGATTGCCGAGAAGATCCAGCAGGACCCGTACCGCTTCCTGATCTGCGCCGACAAGTTCCAGACCGGCTACGACGAGCCGCTGCTGCACACGATGTACGTGGACAAGCCGCTGTCGGGCATCAAGGCGGTGCAGACGCTCTCGCGCCTGAACCGCGCGCATCCGAAGAAGCACGACGTGTTCGTGCTCGACTTCATGAACGATGCCGACACGATCCGGCAGGCCTTCGCCGACTACTACCGCACGACGATCCTCGCCGAGGAGACCGACCCGAACAAGCTGCACGACCTGAAGGCGGCGCTCGACGCGCATCAGGTCCATGCCGCCACCCAGGTGGACGAGTTCGTCGCGCTCTACCTCGGCGGCGCGGACCGCGAGCGGCTCGACCCGATCCTCGATGTCTGCGTCGCCGATTACCGGGAACGGCTGGACGAGGACGCCCAGGTGGATTTCAAGGGCAAGGCCAAGGCCTTCCTGCGCACCTACGGCTTTCTCTCGTCGATCCTGCCGTACACCAATGCCGAGTGGGAGAAGCTGTCGATCTTCCTGGGCTTTCTCGTGCCCAAGCTGCCGGCACCCATCGAGGAAGACCTCTCCCGCGGCATCCTCGAGGCAATCGACATGGACAGCTACCGCGTGGAGAAGCAGGCGGCCGCCAGGATCCAGCTGCCCGATGCGGATGCCCAGATCGTGCCCGTGCCGACGGCGGGCGGCGGTCGCAAGCCGGAACCCGAGCTGGATCGGCTCTCGAACATCCTCATGGCGTTCAACGACCAGTTCGGCAACATCGCCTAGTCCGATGCCGACCGCGTGCACAAGCTGATCACCGAGGACATTCCCAACCGGGTTGCAGCCGACGCGGCCTATCAGAACGCACGGCAGAACTCGGACAAGCAGAACGCGCGTATTGAGCACGACAAGGCGCTTGCACGCGTCATGACCGCCGTGCTGAAGGACGACACCGAGCTGTTCAAGCAGTTCATGGACAACGAATCGTTCCGGCGGTGGATGACGGATACGGTGTTTGGGCTGACGTACTCGGGGCATCCGGCGCGCCAGCAGGCGGGTTCGCGGGCGGGTCCGTGAGCGGGTTAGTGCACCGCGCACGCAGCCCTTGTGTGGCCGCTTGCCGGAACACGCATCCGCCCCGGATCTCTCTCGCAAGCGCAACTACTTGCCGATGCAAAAGCGCGAGAAGATCTCGCCGAGCAGTTCGTCGGCGCTCATCTGGCCGGTGATCTCGCCCAGGTGTTCGTGCGCCAGGCGCAGTTCCTCGGCGAGCAGGTCGAGCGCGGCGTTGCCTTGCCCGGCATGCGCCAGCGCCTGCTGCAGCTGCGCGCGCGTGCGCTGCAGCGCGTCGACGTGGCGCGCGCGGGCGATGAAGACGCCTTCGGCGCCCGGCTGCCAGCCGGCCTGCGCGAGCAGCGCCTGGCGCAGCGCCTGCAGGCCCTGGCCGCTGCGCGCGGACAGCGTGATCGCGCCGGCGGGGAGCTCCGCGGGCAGTTGCGCGGCCACGCCGGCCGGCACCGCGTCGAGCTTGTTGTAGACCTGCAGCACGGCCACGCCCGCGGGCAGCTGCGCCGCGATCGCCGCGTCGGCGGCCTCGTAGCCGGGTTCGCCGCGGCGCGTGAGGTCGTGCAGAAAGATCACCGCGTCGGCCTCGCCGATGGCCTGCCAGCTGCGCGCGATGCCGATGCGCTCGACTTCGTCGCTGGCCTCGTGGCCGGCGCGCAGGCCGGCCGTGTCGACGACGTGCAGCGGCACGCCTTCGATCTGGATCGTCTGGGCCACGCGGTCGCGCGTCGTGCCCGGGATCGCGGTGACGATCGCCAGCTCCGCGCCGGCGAGCGCGTTGAGCAGCGAGCTCTTGCCGACGTTCGGTTGTCCCGCGAGCACGACGCGCAGGCCCTCGCGCAGCAGCGCGCCCTGGCGCGCCTGCGCAAGCGTCGCGTCGAGCTCGGCGGCGATCGCCTGCAGGCGGCCGAGCGCGTCGGCCTCCTGCAGGAAGTCGATCTCCTCCTCGGGGAAGTCGAGGGTCGCCTCGACCAGCATGCGCAGCTGCACGATGCGCTCGGCCAGCGCGTGCACGCGCTGCGAGAAGGCGCCGGTCAGGGCGCGCGAGGCCGAGCGCGCCGCGGCCTCGGTGCTGGCGTCGATCAGGTCCGCCACCGCCTCGGCCTGCGCGAGGTCGAGCTTGCCGTTCAGGAAGGCGCGCTGCGTGAACTCGCCCGGCTGCGCCAGGCGTGCGCCGGGCAGCGCTTCCAGGCAGCGCGCCAGCAGCAGCTGCAGCAGCACCGGCCCGCCGTGCGCCTGCAGCTCGAGCACCTCTTCGCCGGTGTAGGAATGCGGCGCCGGGAAGTGGATCGCCAGGCCCTGGTCGATGACCTCGCCCTGCGCGTCGAGAAAAGCGCCGTAGTGCGCGAACCGCGGCGTGAGCGGGCGCCCACACACGGCGGCGATCAGCGGCGCCAGGTCGGCGCCCGAGGCACGCACGATGCCCACCGCCCCGCGGCCGGGCGCGGTGGCAATCGCGACGATGGGGTCGTTCAGGCGGGCGAGCATCGCCCCGGAGCTGCTGCGCATGTTCGGGTCATTGTGGCGCGGCAGCCCGGATCGGCGAGCACTGCTTGGCGCGGGTGGAGCAGCGGCGGCGGCGTTGGCTGGCCGCACCGCGGGTCTCCCGAGCCGGTCGGATGGGACCGGGTCACCCGCATGCCCGCATCGTCGGATCAATCCGTGCGGGCTTCAACCCCTGTTCGCGGGGTGCGCGGCGACGCCGTGCGCGATGTCACGCGTCCCGGGCGTGCACCCGGGAGGGCGCGCCGCAGCACCCGCATCGCTACTTGTTCAGCACGCCCAGCCGCTTGTTGATGAACCACTGCTGCGCGATCGAGAGGATGTTGTTCGTCAGCCAGTAGAGCACCAGGCCTGCGGGGAAGAAGAAGAACATGAACGAGAAGACGAGCGGCATGATCCACATCATCTTGGCCTGCGTCGGGTCCGGCGGCGTCGGATTGAGCCAGACCTGGAACAGCGAGGACAGCGTCATCAGGATCGGCAGGATGAACCAGGGGTCCTTGTCGGCGAGATCGGTGATCCAGCCGATCCAGGGCGCGTTGCGCATCTCGACGCTGGAGAGCAGCACCCAGTACAGCGCGATGAAGAAGGGCATCTGCACGACGATCGGCAGGCAGCTGCCGAGCGGGTTGACCTTCTCCTCGCGGTAGATGCGCATCATCTCCTGCTGCATCTTCTGCGGTTCGCCCTTGTAGCGCTCGCGCAGCTCCATCACCCGCGGGTTGATCGCCTTCATCTTCGCCATCGAGCGGTAGGCGCTGGCGTTGAGCCAGTAGAACGCGATCTTCAGCAGCACCACCAGCGCGACGATCGCCCAGCCCCAGTTGCCGATCACCTTGTGCAGCTGGTCGAGCAGCCAGAACAACGGCTTGGCGAGCATCGTGAACCAGCCGTAGTCCTTCACGAGATCCAGGCCCGGCGCCAGCGCCGCGAGCTTGTGTTCCTCCTGCGGTCCAGCGTAGAGCGTGGCCTGATGCAGCTTGGACGTGCCGGGCGCAAGATCGCCCAGGGCCGCCACCATCGCGATCGTGTACTGGTTGTCGGCGACCTTGGCGACGCGATACTCGCGCGCGGCCGGCGCGGGCAGCAGCCAGGCCGACGCGAAGTAGTGCTGCACCATCGCAATCCAGCCGTCACTGGCCTGGTGCACGTAGTCGGCCTTGCCCTTGTCGATGTCCTCGAACTTGATCTTCTGGAATTTGCCTTCGTCGGTGTAGACGGCCGGCCCGGTGAAGGTGAAGTAGAAGCGCGACTCGCCCTCCGGAGGCTGGCCGTCGCGCGCCAGTTGCAGGTAGAGCTGCGGCGCCACCACCGCCGCACCGTCGTTGAACACCTCGTGCTTGACGCCGATCGCGTAGCTGCCGCGCTCGAAGCTGTAGGTCTTGACCAGACGCACGCCGGCATCGGTGCGGCCCTCGAAGCGCAGCTCGAGCACGTTGTGCCCGTCGGCGAGTTCGCGCGGGCCGGGCTGCACGCTCATCGGCGTCAGGTGCGTCGGCAGCGCGAGCCCGCTTTGCGCGGTGATGAGCCCGGTCTGCGCCAGGTACAGGCGCTTGGCGTCGCGTTCGAAGAGCACGACGTTGCGCGTGCGCTCGACGTTGTCGCGGTAGTCGAGCAGCTCCAGCCGCACCAGCGTGCCGCCGGTGCTGTCGAAGCTGGCCTTGAAGCGGTCGGTGCGGATCTCGACGCGCTCGCCGGCCGCCGCCTGCACCGCCGGCGCGCTGCTCGCCGCTGCCGGGGTGGGCGCCGCCGCGCCGGCTGTGGGCACGTCGGCCGGGCTGCTGCCGGCGGCCGCGGCACTGGCCGCGGGCTGCGTGGGCACGCCGAAGAGCGTCGGCTGACCGGTGTGCCGGTTCCACGCGTCCCACAGGAGGACCAGCGACATCGTGAACACCACCCACAGCAGGGTGCGGCGTATATCGGTCATGGATGCTTCTTCGAATCGTGGAGTTCGTCGGCCCCCGAGAGCGGGAGCCGCGTGAAGAGGCCGGCAAACGGATGCTGTTCGGGAACCGGGTCGACGCCGCCGGCCGACCACGGGTTGCAGCGCAGCAGCCGCCAGCTGGCCAGCGCCGTGCCGCCGAGTGCACCGTGGCGGTTCAGCGCCTGCAGCGCGTAGTGCGAGCAGCTCGGGTAGTAGCGGCAGACGTTGCCCAGCCAGGCGCTGAAGAGCAGCTGGTAGGCACGCACGAGACCCGCCAGCACGCGCCGCGGCAGCTGGATCAGGAACCGGATCGGACCGCTCATCACGGAATTCGGCACGGAATCTTCGCCACCAACCCGCGTTCAGTGAGGACGCGGCGACCGCACCGCCCCGCGTCCCTGCGCGGCGTGCCGGAACAGCTGCTCCAGCTCCGCGCGCGCGGCCCGGCGCAGCGGAGCCGATGCGGCGCTTGGATAGTCCGCGGCCTGGAACGGCGCACGCAGGCGCACGAGCCACAGCCCCGGCGGCAAGGCCGCGAGCTGGTCGATCATCGCCGCGCGGATCTGCCGCCGCAGCAGGTTGCGCGTCACCGCGCGCCGCGCGTGCCGCTTCGGGATCACGCTGCCCAGCCAATGCCCGGAAGGCGCGTCCGAGGCCTTATCCACAGCGATCGCACCCATCTCGACTTCGTCTGTTGATAACTCGGTGGATGGCGCGTGGAGCATGCATCGCGCCGACGCGCTCGGCAAGACCGGCAGGTGATGCACAGCGAAGTGAGCGCTTCGTGAGCGTACGGGCGCAGCGAGCAGGCGCTGGAAATCGGCCGGTCGACGCAGACGGCCGATCATCGGGCACGAGACCGCGTCCGGCCGGTTCAGACGGCCAGGCGCTTGCGACCCTTGGCGCGGCGCGCGTTGATGACGGCACGGCCGCCGCGGGTCTTCATGCGCACCAGGAAGCCGTGCGTGCGAGCGCGACGGGTCTTGGACGGCTGGTAGGTACGCTTCATGGCCATGGTAAGGCTCCGATCGGAAAAGGAAAGGAAATCTGGGAAAGCTTGTGCTGGGGCAGGAAGTGCGTCGGGATGCGTCCGGCCCGGGTCGATCAGGGCCCGCACGCAGGCCCAGCGTCGCTTCACTCGACTCCGGCTCGCGCCTGCCGCATGCCGCCGGCCGGCTCGCACCCGCCAGACAGGCAGGCCTGGGCGCTACTCGAGCGCCAGGCACTTGCCACTCGCGGGTCGATCGCGCTTGCCGATCCTGCGTCTGTTGCCGCAAGTCATGGCGCGCCTGGCCCAAAACGTGTCTCGTCCAGCCGCCCGTGCACGCAAACGCGCAACGAAACCGCCCCAAACAGAACCGGTAATTAGAGCAAGAAACGCGTTTACGGTCAAACACTTGCACCACAAACTGCGGCTCTGGGCGGGATTGACCGCGGCGCCGAAACTGTGGATAACTCCGCTCTGCGCGGCGGGGAGCGCGCTGCAGGCAGCGTACGAACAGAACATTTTCCACAAGACGATGAGCGATTCCCTCTGGAAGGCGGGCTGCGAGCGCCTGGCGGCGCAGCTTCCCGAACAGCAGTTCAACACCTGGATCCGTCCGCTGCCGCCGGCGCAACTCGTCAGCGACGGGCCCGAAGGCATCGTCGTGCGCCTGAGCGCGCCCAACCGCTTCAAGCTCGACTGGATCCGCTCGCAGTACGCCGGACGCATCGAGGCGGCACTCAGCGAGCTCGCCGGACGCCCCGTGCGCCTGGACCTGGCGCTGGCCGCACGCACACCGGCGCCGCTGCCTGCCGCCGGCACGCCAGCGGCCAACGAGGCTTCGGCGCACGCACGGGCGGCACCCACCCTGCTGACCGAGGCCCTTGCTGCCGTCGGTGAGACCCTGTCGCCGCCGGCGCCGGCCGACCCATGGCCAACCGCTGGTGTGGCGCCGGCGCGCGAGCGCACCCCGGCGCCGGCACCGCGGCACAAGCTCAACCCCCTGCTCACCTTCGAGACCCTGGTGGCCGGCCGCGCCAACCAGATGGCGCGCACCGCGGCGCTGCACGTGGCCGGCGCCCCCGGCCAGATGTACAACCCGCTCTTCATCTACGGCGGCGTGGGCCTGGGCAAGACGCATCTGGTGCACGCGGTGGGGAACGCGCTGCTCAAGGACCGGCCGGATGCGCGCGTGCTCTATCTGCACGCCGAGCAGTTCATCAGCGACGTGGTGCGCAACTACCAGCGCAAGACCTTCGACGAACTCAAGGCCAAGTACCACAGCCTGGACCTGCTGCTGATCGACGACGTGCAGTTCTTCGCCGGCAAGGACCGCACGCAGGAGGAGTTCTTCAACGCCTTCGAGGCGCTGCTGGCCAAGCGCGCGCACATCATCATGACCAGCGACACCTACCCCAAGGGCCTGGTCGACATCGACCAGCGGCTCACGAGCCGCTTCGAGGCCGGGCTCACCGTGGCGATCGACCCGCCGGAGCTCGAGATGCGCGTCGCGATCCTGATCGCCAAGGCGCGCGCCGAGGGCACCGAGATGCCCGAGGACGTCGCCTTCTTCATCGCCAAGAACGTGCGCGCCAACGTGCGCGAGCTCGAGGGCGCGCTGCGCAAGGTGCTGGCCTACAGCCGCTTCACGCACAAGGAGATCCACATCGGCCTCGCGCGCGAGGCGCTGCGCGATCTGCTCTCGATCCAGAACCGGCAGATCTCGGTCGAGAACATCCAGAAGACGGTCGCCGATTTCTACAAGATCAAGGTCGCCGACATGTACAGCAAGAAGCGCCCGGCGAGCATCGCGCGCCCGCGCCAGATCGCGATGTACCTGGCCAAGGACATGACCAAGAAGAGCCTGCCCGAGATCGGCGAGCTCTTCGGCGGGCGCGACCACACGACGGTGCTGCACGCGGTGCGCAAGATCGGCGACGAGCGCCAGCGCAACACCGAGCTCAACCAGCAGCTGCACGTGCTCGAGCAGACGCTCAAGGGCTGAGTGGCGGCGTGCGATCGAGCCGTCCCCCGCCGCAACGCCAGCCGAGGACAAGTCTGTGGGAAAAGCGCGTGCAAGTCGGCGCTTTTCCACAGCGCAGGGGCCGCGGGCCGACTTCTCCCCAATCGCGGTACGCGCCCGCGACGCCTTGCCCACAAGCCTGGCGATCGCGTAAATCCCTGAGCGAAAAGGCGAAAATACACTTGTCCCCAGCTCGGCCGCTCCTCCACTACGGCTACGAGTTCTTCCAACAAGAGACAAGACAGCAACGAGGAAACCCATGATCGTCGTGAAAGCGCCGCAGGAGAGGTTGTTGCAAGCCCTGCAGTCGGTGGCCGGTATCGTCGAACGCCGGCACACGCTGCCGGTGCTCGCCAACGTGCTGCTGCGCAGGAACGGCCCGCAGCTCGAGTTCACCACCAGCGATCTCGAGATCCAGGTGCGCACGAGCGCCGAGCTGCCGGGCGACGAGGGCGGCTTCGCGACCACCGTGGGCGCGCGCAAGCTCATCGACATCCTGCGCGCGCTGCCCGCCGACCAGCTCGTCACGCTGAGCTCGGCGCAGGACAAGCTCACGCTGCAGGCCGGGCGCAGCCGCTTCACGCTGCAGACGCTGCCGGCCGAGGACTTTCCGCTGGTCAGCGAAGCGGTCGATTTCGGCCCGGCCTTCGCGATGCCGCAGAAGGTGCTGAAGAGCCTCGTCAACCAGGTCCACTTCGCGATGGCGGTGCACGACATCCGCTACTACCTGAACGGCATCCTCTTCATCGCCGAGGGCCGCACGCTGACGCTCGTGGCCACCGACGGGCATCGCCTGGGCCTGGCGCAGGCCACGCTGGCCGACGAGGTTCCAGGCCGTCAGGAAGTGATCCTGCCGCGCAAGACGGTGCTCGAGCTGCAGCGTCTGCTGGCCGATGACGAAGCGCCGATCGAGATGCGCTTCGCCGGCAACCAGGCACGTTTTGCGTTCGGCAGCATGGAGTTCGTGACCAAGCTCGTCGAGGGCAAGTTCCCGGACTACAACCGCGTGATCCCGAGGAGCCACCGCAACAGCCTGACGCTCGGGCGCGCGCCGCTGCTGGCCTGCCTGCAGCGGGCGGCGATCCTCACCAGCGAGAAGTTCAAGGGCGTGCGCATGAACCTCGAACCCGGTGTGCTGCGCATTGCCGCCAGCAACACCGAGCAGGAGGAAGCCATCGAGGAGCTCGAGGTCGACTACGACGGCGAGGCCATCGACATCGGCTTCAACGTCACCTACCTGATCGACGTGCTGGCCAACGTCAGCCAGGACCTGGTGAAGATCGAGCTGCAGGACAGCAGTGCCAGCGCGCTGATCACCGTTCCCGACCACCCGGGCTTCAAGTACGTGGTGATGCCGATGCGGATCTGAGCGACGCGGAAACCTTGCCCGCCCCTGCGTGCGCAGGGTTCCGAGACGATCGACAGGCTTGACAAGGCGAGGCCGCCCACGGCCTCGATGAATTCGATGAGCGACATTCCTTCCCGCCCCGCCGATGGCAGTTACGGCTCCGACAGCATCCAGATCCTCGAAGGCCTGGAGGCGGTGCGCAAGCGGCCGGGGATGTACATCGGCGACACCTCCGACGGCACCGGGTTGCACCACCTCGTGTTCGAGGTCGTCGACAACTCGATCGACGAGGCGCTGGCGGGCTACTGCGACGACATCGTCGTCACCATCCACAGCGACAACAGCCTGAGCGTCGTCGACAACGGCCGCGGCATTCCGGTCGGCGTGAAGATGGACGACAAGCACGAGCCCAGGCGCTCGGCCGCCGAGATCGCGCTGACCGAACTGCACGCCGGCGGCAAGTTCAACCAGAACAGCTACAAGGTCAGCGGCGGGCTTCACGGGGTGGGCGTGAGCTGCGTCAACGCGCTCTCGAAGTGGCTGCGCCTGACGGTGCGCCGCGACGGCCGCGTGCACCGGATCGACTTCGCGCGCGGCATCCCGCAGGACATGCCGCTCGAGGAGCGCGAAGGTGCGCTGGTGCGGCCGATGAAGATCGTCGGCGAGACCGAAAAGCGCGGCACCGAGGTGCACTTCCTGCCCGATGTCGAGATCTTCCAGCAGAACCACGAGTTCCACTACGACATCCTCGCCAAGCGGCTGCGCGAGCTGAGCTTCCTCAACAACGGCGTCAAGATCCGCCTCGTCGACGAGCGCAACGGCAAGGAGGACGACTTCGCCTTCTCAGGTGGCGTCAGCGGCTTCGTCGACTTCATCAACCAGGGCAAGACGGCGCTGGGCACGCAGAACTTCCACGCGCTGGGCGAGCGGGAGACCGACCATGGCACGACGATCGCGGTCGAGGTCGCGATGCGCTGGAACACGAGCTACGTCGAGAACGTGCTCTGCTTCACCAACAACATCCCGCAGCGCGACGGCGGCACGCACCTGACCGGCCTGCGCGCGGCGATGACGCGGGTGATCAACAAGTACATCGAGGACAACGAGCTGGCCAAGAAAGCCAAGGTCGAGGTCAGCGGCGACGACATGCGCGAAGGCCTGGCCTGCGTGCTCAGCGTCAAGGTGCCCGAGCCCAAGTTCAGCAGCCAGACCAAGGACAAGCTCGTCTCGAGCGAGGTGCGCGGACCGGTCGAGGACATCGTCGCGAGCAAGCTCTCGGAGTGGCTGCTCGAGAACCCGAACGACGCGAAGATCGTCTGCGGCAAGATCGTCGAGGCCGCGCGTGCGCGCGAGGCCGCGCGCAAGGCACGCGAGGCCACGCGCAAGACGGTGATGGGCAGCATGGGACTGCCCGGCAAGCTCGCCGACTGCCAGGAGAAGGATCCGGCGCTGTGCGAGATCTACATCGTCGAGGGCGACTCCGCCGGCGGCAGCGCCAAGCAGGGGCGCGACCGCAAGTTCCAGGCGATCCTGCCGCTGCGCGGCAAGATCCTCAACGTCGAGAAGGCGCGCTACGAGAAGCTGCTCTCGAGCGACGCGATCCTGACGCTGATCACGGCACTGGGCACCGGCATCGGCAGCGACGACTTCGACATCGAGAAGCTGCGCTACCACCGCATCATCATCATGACCGACGCCGACGTCGACGGCGCCCACATCCGCACGCTGCTGCTGACCTTCTTCTACCGGCAGATGCCCGAGCTCGTCGAGCGCGGGCACATCTACATCGCGCAGCCGCCGCTCTACAAGGTCAAGCACGGGCGCAACGAGCAGTACCTGAAGGACGGCGCCGAGCTCGACGCCTTCCTGCTGAAAGTGGCGCTCGAAGGGGCGGTGATCCTGCCCGACGGCGTCGCCGAAGGGCCCGGCGCGAGGCCGCCGCTCGCCGGTGCCGCGCTCGAGGAGCTGGCGCGCAGCTATCTGCTCGCGCGCAGCGTGATCGAGCGCCTGCAGAACTGGATGGACCTGCAGGCGCTGCGCGCGATCGCCAGCGGGCTGACGCTGGACCTGTCCAACGCCGCGGCGGCGCAGGCCAGCGCCGTGGCGCTGCAGGCGGCGCTGAGCGACGCGCAAGTGCACGCGCAGTACGACGCGCGCACCGACAAGCACCTGCTGCGCATCGAGCGCCGTCACCACGGCAACGTCAAGAGCAGCGTCATCACGCAGGATTTCCTGCAGGGCGCGGATTACGCCGCGCTGGCCGAGGCCGGCCAGACCTTCAAGGATCTGCTCAGCCCCGAGGCGCTGGTGCGTCGCGGCGAAGGCGAGCGCATGAAGGAGCAGCGCATCGGCGACTTCCGCGCCGCGATGGCCTGGCTGATGACGCAGGCCGAGTCGGCCGTCTCGCGCCAGCGCTACAAGGGCCTGGGCGAGATGAACCCCGAGCAGCTCTGGGAAACGACGATGGACCCGGCGGTGCGCCGGCTGCTGCGCGTGCAGATCGAGGACGCGATCGAGGCCGATCGCGTCTTCACGATGCTGATGGGCGACGAGGTCGAGCCGCGTCGCGACTTCATCGAGAGCAACGCGCTGCGTGCGGCGAACATCGACGTTTGAAATGAAACCCCCACGCTCGCTGCCCCCGAGGGGGCGTTCAGTACCTTCGGAACGGCCGGGCGGTACTGAAATGAACCCCCCACGCTCGCTTCGCTCGCTGCCCCCCGAGGGGGCGCTCAGTACCTTCGGAACGGCCGGGCGGTACTGAGATCGGCATCGAAGGGCGCTGCTTGTCGCCTTCACCGTCCTCGCTGGCGGCGACCACGGCGGCCGCCGAGGGCAGCACGCCGCGGCGCCGCGCGGCGCTCGTGCTGCTGTGGCTGCTGCCGGCGATCTGGTCGTCGAACTACCTGATCGCCCGCGTCGCCGGGCCGCATGTGCCGCCGCATGTCCTGGCCTTCGGGCGCTGGGGCATCGTCTTCGTGCTGCTGCTGGCCTTCAACGCGCGCTCGATCGCCTCGCATCCGCGACGCTTGCTGGCCGAGTGGCGGCAATCGCTGCTGCTCGGGGCGCTGGGCATGTGGATCTGCGGTGCCTGGGTCTACCTGGCCGGACACACGACGACGACGACCAACCTGAGCCTGATCTACGCTGCGGCGCCGGTGGGCATCGCGATCGCCGGACAGCGCCTGCTCGGCGAGCGCCTCGGGCCGGCGCAGCGCATCGCGATGCCGCTGGCGCTGGCCGGCGTGCTCTTCGTCGTGCTGCGCGGCGATCCGGCGTCGCTGCTGTCGGTGCGATTCGTTGCCGGCGACCTCTGGGTGCTGGCCGCGATGCTCTCGTGGGTTGGCTACTCGGTGCTGCAGCAGTACTTCAGGACGCAGCTCACGCCGACCGAGCGCCTGTGCTCGATGGCGGCCGGCGGCCTCGTCGTGATGCTGCCCTTCGTGATCCGGGAGCTGGCGGCGCTGGCCGAGCCGCTCGATGCGCGGGCCTGGCAGCTGATCGTGCTCGCGGCGCTGCTGCCCGGGCTCCTGTCCTACCTCTGCTACGACTTCCTGCAGCGCGAGCTCGGCGTCGCGCTCGCCGGGCTCGTCATCTACCTCGCGCCGATCTACGCCGCCGGCCTCGCCTGGCTGCTGCTCGGCGAGGCGCCGCAGTGGTATCACGGCATCGGCGCGCTGCTGATCCTGCCGAGCATCCACATCGCGACGCGGCGACCGTGACCGGGCGCAGCCGCCCCCGCCGCCGCTGCGCATTTGACCCATCACGAAGCACTGACTACATTCGGTTCGGGAGCTTCCGCCTCCCGAACCAGAGGTGTGACATGTCAGAGCAGGTACAGGGCTGTGCCCGGGTCACGAGTACGGTGCAGGCGCCGGAGTCGTCGACCGCGGCGGGTGAAAGCCCATCCAAGGAGGTGATCGAGATGGCAGTACGGGTTGGGCAGAAGGCGCCGGAGTTCACGGCGCCGGCCTACTACAAGGGGGCGTTCACGAGCGTCAAGCTCTCCGATTTCGCAGGCAAATGGGTCCTGCTGTGCTTCTATCCGGGTGACTTCACCTTCGTCTGAGCCACCGAGGTGTCCGCGGTCGCGGCGCAATACGGTGAACTCCAGAAGCTGGGTGTCGAGGTCATCTCGGTCAGCGTGGACAGCCACTTCGTGCACAAGATGTGGAACGACCACGAGCTGAGCAAGATGGTCGACGGCGGGATCCCCTTCCACATGGCGGCTGACCAGGCCGGCAACGTCGGCCGCGCCTACGGCGTCTGGGACGAGACGCAGGGCATCGAGATGCGCGGGCGCTTCATCATCGACCCCGACGGCGTCGTGCAGGCGATCGAGGTCCTGACGCCGCCGGTCGGCCGCCGGATCGCCGAGACCATGCGCCAGGTGCAGGCCTACCAGGTCGTGCGCGCGAGCGAAGGCCGCGAAGCCACGCCTGCCGGCTGGCAGCCGGGCAAACCGACGCTCAAGCCCGGCCCCGATCTGGTCGGCAAGGTCTGGGAGGTCTGGAACCCGTCGATGGAGTGAGGCGCAGCCGTCGTAGATCGTCGCGGGCGTCGCAGCAGGCGCGCCCGCGCTCAGCGCCCTGCTTGCGGCCTCGGCGCGCCGGAAGCGGTGCGCGCGGCGGGTGCGACGATCACCGTCGTGACGCCGCCGACGCAGTCCTGCGTCCGACCCTGAGTGCAGGGAGCGGGAGCCGTCTGGCGCTGCCGCGCCTGCATCCGACGCAGTTCGGGTTGCAGCAGCAGCCAGAGCAGCGTGATCGCGGTCGCCACCGCGACGCCGAGCAGCAGCAGGCGCCGGCGCCGCGACAAGGGCCGGTAGCGCGGCAGTGGTGGAGCGGCGTTGCCGCCGGTTTTCGATCCGCGAGCCATGCGCGATGAAGAGACGGTGAAGGGAAAACGGATCCGCTCGTGAACGATCCCGAATCGAAGAGCCTACCCCGAGCAAGGCCCGGGCTCGCTGCCGGCGCGGCGCCGGCTTCCGCGCCGGGGTCCGCAGCCCCGGGCCTGAACGGCGCCGAGTCGCTCGTGCAGACGCTGGCTGCCAGCGGCGTCGAGCTGTGCCTGGCCAACCCGGGCACATCGGAAATGCACTTCGTCGCCGCACTCGACCGCATCCCCGGGGTGCGCTGCGTGCTCGGCCTCTTCGAGGGCGTCGTGACCGGCGCTGCCGACGCCTACTACCGCATGGCGGGCAAGCCGGCGGCAACGCTGCTGCATCTGGGGCCGGGCCTGGGCAACGGGCTTGCCAACCTGCACAACGCGGCGAAGGCGCGATCGGGCATCGTCAACATCGTCGGCGACCACGCGCTTGCGCACGCGCGCCACGAATCGCCGCTGAAGAGCGACGCGGCGGGAATCGCCGCCAGCGTCTCGGCCTGGGTGCGCAGCTCGCAGAGTGCAGCCGAAGTCGGCCAGGATGCGGCGGCGGCGATCGCCGCCACCCGCGACGGGGCGCTCGGCCGCATCGCGACGCTGCTGCTGCCGGCGGACACGGCCTGGGGCGCAGGTGGTCGCGCGGCCGTTGCACCACCGGCGCCGCCTCCCAGGTTCGACGCGGCGGCGGTGCCGATGGTGGCGCGCCGCCTGCGTGAACTCGGGCCGCGTGCGCTGCTGCTGCTGGGTCACGGCGGCAGCGCGAGCGAAGCGGCACAGAGGCTGGCTGCGGCGATCGCGGCGAAGACCGGCTGCCGCGTGCTCGCCGAGTTCTACAACGCGCGCATGCCGGGCGGCCGCGGCCGGCCCGGCATCGAGCGCCTGCCCTACGCGATCGACGCCGCCGTCGCGCGACTGGCGGAAGCCGAGCTGCTCGTTCTCGCGGGCGCGGCCGACCCGATCGGCTTCTTCGGCTACCCGGGCAAGCGCTCGCAGCTCAAGCGGGCGGGTGCGGCGCTGCAGACGCTCGCCGAGGCGCACGAGGACGTGCCGGCCGCGCTGCAGGCGCTGGCCGACGAGCTCGGCGCCAGGCCGGCGCGGAATCGAGTGGCGCCGGCCTTGCCCGTCTTGCCCGTGGTGCGCGAGGGCCGGATCGACGCGCGCTCGATCGCGGCGGCGGTCGCGGCGACGCTGCCCGAGGACGCGGTGGTGATCGACGAAGGCATCACCGCCGGACGCGAGCTCGGTGCGGCCATGGGTGCTGCGGCACCGCACGACTGGCTGATGGTGATGGGCGGAGCGATCGGCTGGGGCCTGCCCGGCGCCGTCGGGGCCGCGCTCGGGGCGCCCGGGCGCCCGGTGCTCGCGCTCGAAGGCGACGGCAGCGCGATGTACACGCTGCAGGCACTGTGGACGATGGCGCGCGAGAGCCTGCCGGTGACGGTGCTGGTCTTCGCGAACCGCTCCTACCGCATCCTGCAGGGTGAGCTGCAGGGGGTGGGCGCGACACTCGCCGGACCACGGGCCGCGTCGATGCTGAGCCTGGAGTCGCCGGCGCTCGACTGGACCGCGCTCGCGCGCGGCCAGGGCGTGCCCGCGCAGCGCGTGCAGACGGCACAGGATCTCGCCGCGGCACTGCGCAGCGGTTTTGCCGGCCGCGGTCCGTACCTCGTCGAAGCGGTGCTGCAGGCTTAGCGCCGCAAGCGTGCCCAGGACGCGCACGATGTCACGGCAGCACCGCTCCACGATGCCCCTGAGCGGACGAAGACTCCGGACAGGCGCTATACCTGCGCCCCTTGTCGCGGACCCGGACCCGGAGTGAGTGTTGTCCAAGCCCACGGTGCTGGTTGTCGATGACGAGCCGCTGAACGTCGCGGTGCTGTCCGAGCTGCTGAGTCCGCAATACCGCGTCCTGGGCGCGCGCTCGGGGCCGGACGCGCTCGAGCTGCTGCACAGCGAGCGTCTCGACCTGGTCCCGCTCGATGTGATGATGCCGGACATGGACGGCTACGCGGTGCTCGCGGCGCTGCGTGGTCATGCCCGCGGCGCGGCGCTGCCGGTGATCTTCGTCACCGCGCTCGGCGCCGAGGCCGACGAGGAGCGCGGTCTGCTGCTGGGTGCGGCCGACTACGTCACCAAGCCGATCAAGCCGGCGGTGGTGCTCGCGCGCGTGCGAGCGCAGCTCGAGCTCAGAGCCGCGCGCGAGCGCTTGCAGGATCAGAACGAGTGGCTCGAGCGCGAGGTGCGCAGACGCACGCGCGAATCCGAGATCGCGCAGGACCTCACGCTCAGCGCGCTGGCGGAACTGGCCGAGACGCGCGACAACGACACCGGCAACCACATCGTGCGCACGCAGGCCTACGTGCAGGCGCTCGGGCGGCGCCTGCAGCGCCTGCCGGGCTGGGCTTCGGAGCTGGACGACGGCGGGCTGGAGCGCATCGTCAAGGCGGCGCCGCTGCACGACATCGGCAAGATCGGCATTCCCGACCACATCCTGCTCAAGCCCGCCCGCCTCAGCACCGCGGAATTCGAACAGATGAAGAAGCACTGCGTGATCGGCGGCGACGCGCTCGCGCACGCGATGCAGCGCGCGGTGGCGCTGCATCCTCAGGACGGCGAGGTGCCGGAACCGGCGCGCTACCTGCAGGCGGCGTGCACGATCGCCTACTTCCACCACGAGCGCTGGGACGGCGGGGGCTATCCGCGCGGGCTGGCCGGGCCCGCGATCCCGCGTCCGGCACGGCTGATGGCGCTGGCCGACGTCTATGACGCGCTCGCGACCCGGCGCGTCTACAAGGACGCCTGGACGCCCGAGGCCACCGCGCGCTACATCACCGAGCAGTCGGGCCTGCAGTTCGATCCGGACGTTGCCGAAGCCTTCGCGGCCATCCGAGACGAATTCGAAGCCATCGCCAGCCGGCTGGCCGATTGAGGGCGCGAGGAGGACGCAAGCGCGATGTCGGCTTTCGCACCCTTGCACACCCTTCGGGCATTCGAGGCGCCCGCGGTCGAGCCGGCTGCCGCCGATTCCTGGCAACGGTTGTTCATCGCGAGCCCCGCGCCGACCTTCGTCTACCGGCGCCGCGACCTGGCGTTGCGTCTCTGGAACCCCGCCTTTCTCGCGCTGTACGGATACCGCTGCGAGGAGGTTCAGGGCCTGAACCTGCTCGACCTGTGCATCGGCGGCGAGCGGGAGGCGGTGCAGGCGCGGGCCGGGTCGCTGCGCGGCCCCTTCGACGGCGGACTGTGGCACCACCGGCGGCGAGACGGGCGTGAGCTGCGGGTGCTGGTGCGTTCCGACGATGTGATCTTCGACGGCGAGGAATGCCGCGTCGTGCTGCTCTCCGAAATCGGCCCGCGCGAGCGTGACCGCTCGCGCGAACGCCGTCAGCTCGCGCTGCTCGAGCGCCTGGCGCACGGCGAGGCCCTGAGCAGCCTGCTCGAGCGGCTGGTGCGCGACCACGAGGCGATGTTTGCAGGCAGCGTCTGCGCCGTGCAGCTGCTGGACGAGACCGGGCAGCATCTGGGCCGGGCGGTGGCGCCGAACCTGCCGGCGTCGTTCGGCGCGGCGATCGAGGGACTGGGGATCGGGCCGCAGAACGGTCCCGCCGCGGCGGCCTGCAGCAGCGGGGAGCGCGTCGCCGTCGCCGACCTCGATACGGATCCCTGCGCGCTGACACTGCGGCCGGCGGCGCGGGCGGCCGGCCTGCGCACCGGCTGGGCCGAACCGATCCTTGGCGACGGTGGACGCGTGCTCGGGGTGTTCTCGGTCTACCGGTGCGTGGATCTGCAGCCCGGGACCGAAGAGCTCGAGCACATGCGCTACGCCGTGCAGCTTGCCGCGGTCGCGATCGCGCACGACCGTGCGCTGGGCGCCTTGCGGCGCAGTGAGCGCCAGCTGCGCAGCATCCTGCAGGCGACCCCGGACCTCGTCTTCCTCAAGGACGCCGATGGCGTCTACCAGGCCTGCAACGCCGCCTTCGAGCGCTTCGCCGGCCGCCGCGAGGCGGAGATCATCGGTCTGCGCACGACCGACGTGACCGATCCCGTGAGCGCGCGACACAACCAGGAACTCGACGCGCTGGCGCTCGAGCGGCGCGCGCCGGTGGTCGAGGCGCGCTGGCTGGATTTCCCGAGCGACGGTCACCGCGGCTATTTCGAGCTGGTGAAGACCCCGCTCTTCGACGAGGCCGGCGCGGTGGTCGGTGTGCTCGGGGTCGGCCGCGACATCACCGAGCGCCACCGGCACGAGGCGCGCATCGAACGGCTGAACCGCTCGTACTCGCTGCTGAGCGGCGTGAACGAGGCGGTGGTGCGCCTGCGCGACCGCGACGCGCTCTTTGCCGAGCTCTGCCGCATCGCCGTGCACACCGGCGGCTTCGGCCTTGCCTGGGTCGGGGTCCACGATGAGCGCGCGGACCTCGTGCGCCCGGTGGCAAGCGCCGGCGAACCGGATGCGATGCAGCTGCAGCCATGCCTGCCGGTGCTGCCGGACGACCCGAGCCCGGTGCTCGCTGCCCTGCGCAGCGGCCAGCCGCGGATCGTCGACGACATCGCGCAGGATGCCGGATTCGGACCCTGTCGCGAGACCTTGATCGGCCATGGCCTGAGATCGATGGCCGTCCTGCCCATCATGGTGCCGGGTATGCCCTGGCATGGCCTGGTGGTGTATTCGGATACCGCTGGCCACTTCGACGAGGAGCAGGAGACGCTGCTGGTGCGCCTGGCGCGCGACGTCGGCTTCGCGCTCGAGCTCATCGCCGCCGAGCAGGGGCGCGCCGAGGCGCAGCACCTGCGCGAGCAGATCGTCGAAGCGGTGGCCGGCCTCTTCTTCGCGATCGACACGCGCGGGCGCCTCGTGCTGTGGAACCGGCGCATCGTCGAGATGCTCGGGCACGAGCCGAAGGGCGAGGATCAGCGCGACTCGGTGCTCGCTCAGGTCGACCCGGCCGATCGCGAGCGCGTGGCCGCGGCCTTGCGCGTGGGCTTCGAGCGCGGGCAGACACAGGTCGAAGCCCGGGTGAGCACGGCCGACGGCAGCAGCATCCCGTATCTGCTCGTCGGCCGCCGCCTGCAGACCGCCAGCGGCCCGCTGCTGGCCGGCACCGGCACGGACATCAGCGAGCGCGTACGCAACGACGAGGAACTGGCGCGCTACCGGGCCGGCTTGGAGGAACTGGTGCGCCAGCGCACTGCCGAGCTCGAGGCGGTGAACGAGCGGCTGCATCGCGAGGACCGGCGCCTGCGCGCGGTGCTCTCGCTCAGCCAGCGCGCGAGCACCCTCGACGAGGACGCGCTGCTGATCCAGGCGCTGGCCGAGATCATCGCGCTCGACGGCAGCCGTGCGGCAGCCGTGTGGGACGTCGACGCGCAGGCGCGGCTGCACCGGCTTGCAACGCTGGGCGACGCGCCACCAGCGATCGGCGAAGCCGCGGCGATGTTGCTGCGCGACCCGGTTGTCGCCGCGGCGGGTTCGCCGCCGTGGCCGGCCGGCGTGATCGGCGCTGCCGCCCGCGACGCGGGCCGCGTCGCGCTGATCGTCTGCGTCTGCGGGCGCGTGCAGCCCTACGGGCCGGTCGAGCAGCGCGAACTGCAACTGCTGACCTCGGACCTCTGGCGCATCGTGCAGCGCCGGCGCACCGAGCTCGCGCTCGGGCAGGCCAAGCTCGCGGCCGATGCCGCGAACCAGGCCAAGAGCGCCTTCCTCGCGAACATGAGCCACGAGATCCGCACGCCGATGAACGCGGTCATCGGCTTTGCGCATCTGCTGCGGCGCGAGGGCCTCAGCGGCCGCCAGCTCGACCACCTGGACAAGATCACCGGCGCCGGCGAGCACCTGCTGCAGGTCATCAACGACATCCTGGACTTCTCCAAGATCGAGGCCAACCGGCTCGCGCTGGAGGAGACCGCGTTCGACCTGCGCGCGAGCCTGCAGCGCGTGCTGGCGCTGCAGGCCGACGCGGCCCAAGCCAAGCGGCTGGCGCTTTCGATGCATGTCGACGCGGAGTGCGCGCAACGCGTGCGGGGCGACCCGCTGCGGCTCGAGCAGGTGCTGCTGAACCTGCTCTCGAACGCGGTCAAGTTCACGCCGCACGGCCGCATCGAGTTGCGGGTGGCGCCGGCGCCTGCTCCGGCGTCGGCGGGGACGCTGCGATTCGAGGTCGTCGACACCGGCATCGGACTCAGCGACGAGCAGCGGACGCAGGTCTTCGAGGCCTTCGCGCAGGCCGACGCGTCGACGACGCGCCGCTTCGGCGGCACCGGGCTCGGGCTGGCGATCAGCAAGCGCCTGGTGGAGATGATGCGCGGGCGCATCGGCGTCGTCAGCCAGCCCGGACATGGCAGCTGCTTCTGGATCGAGATCGAGCTGCCGCCGCTGCCCGCCGAGGCCGCGCCGTGCCCGGCGCCTGCGCCGGTGATCGCGCCGCCCGCTGCGGGCATGCCCGACCCGCTGCACGGCCGCTCGGTGCTGGTCGTCGACGACAACCCCGTCAACCGGGAAGTGACCGGCTCGCTGCTCGCGGCACTCGGCGTGAAGGTCGAGCTTGCGGCCAACGGCCACGACGCGATGCACCGCTTCAGCGCAGCGCGGCATGAGCTCGTGCTGATGGACGTGCAGATGCCCGGCATGGACGGCCTGCAGGCGACGGCCGCGCTGCGCGCCCTGCCCGAGGGCCAGAGGGTGCCGATCGTGGCCTTGACCGCCAATGCCTTCGACGACGACCGGCGGCGCTGCCTGGCCGCCGGCATGAGCGACTATCTTGCCAAGCCGGTCGACCCGGCCGAGCTCGAACGCTGCCTGCGCCGCTGGCTGGGGTCCGTGCCGGCGCTGCCGCCAGAACCGCCGCGGGCGCCCGCCGCGGAGGCGGCGCATCCCGCAGCGGCCGGTGCGCCCGGCGGCTGGCGCGGCGCGCTGACGCACGCCGAAGGCTTCGACGTCGACGCGGCGCTGGCGCGCGTGCGCGGCAACGACAGCCTGTACCGGCGCATGCTGGCGGTGTTCGCCGCCCAGCACGGCGACGACGCCGCACGCCTGGAGGCGCGCGAGCGTGACGGCGATGCTGCCGCGCTGCGCGCGCTGGCGCATTCGCTCGCAGGCGCGGCTTCGGCGGTGGGCGCATTCGAACTCGAGCACGCCGCCCGGGCCATGCAGGCAGCAGTCCCCGGCGATGACGCGGGTGCGTTCACGCCCGGGCTCGCGCAGCCGCTGGCGCAGGCCGCCAGGCGTGCGCTGGCTGCGATCGAGCGAGCGCTGGTGATCGACGGCCAGAGCGGCGCGGGCATTGGGGCGCGATCCCTTTCGCCTTCATCAGGGCCATCGGGAGCGGCGTCAGAGACGGCACCGGCGGGAGGGGCAGGCGCCGCGGCGCTGCAGGTTCTGCGTGATCTGCAGCCGCTGCTGGCTTCGCACGATACCGCGGCGCTGGCGCTGTTCGAGCGCCAGCGCCCGACGCTCGAGCAGGCCTGCGGCGACCGCGCGAACGAGCTCGGCCGGTACCTGAGCGAGTTCAGTTTCGGCGCTGCCCAGGCCTGCCTGCGCCGGATGCTGGCCGCGGCCGCCTGAGCGGACGGTCGCTCAGGCGGCGGTGCGCAGGGTGCTGAGCATCGGCGGCAGCACGGCCACGCGTTGCACCAGGTCGCGGATGCTGTCGGCGCCGGTCTTGGAGCGGATCGCGCCGATCTGCGTCCGCACCGTGGCCAGGCCGACCCCACCCTGTTCGGCGATCTCGCGCGGATCCAGGCCCTGGCACAGGGCTTCGAGCACGCGCGTCTCGGCTGGCGTGAGCGCGTGGCAGCGCGCAAACCATTGCGCCGACAGGCGCTCGCAGACCCGCTTCTTGCTCAGCAGCAGCAGCGTGGCCGGCGCGTTTGCGGGAGTGAGTGTCGCCCGCGTACCCAGCGGCACGACGGCCACGCTTGTCGGCGCATTGCGCGGCCCGAGGGTCAGCAGGCGACGCAGCCCGCGGCGGGCGGCTTGCAGGGCCTCGTGCAAGGCCGTTGCGTCCTGCGGTGAGCGTGCGTGCAGGCTGCGCCCGTCGATTCGCAGCGGATGCTGCGAATCGAGTTCGGTGCGCGCGCTGTGGTTGACGTGCAGCACACTGCCGTCGTCGCCGAGCAGCAGCATGCCGTAGTCGACCTCGTCGAGCATCAGGGCCAGCCAGCGCGCGCCATGCGACGCGGCCGAGCGGCGCTCCGGCCCGTGATAGCCGCCGTTGGCGGGCAAGGACGGCGCGCGCGGCGATCCGAGCATCGAGATCGGGCTCGGATGCAGGGCGGGGGATCTCGAGTACAGGTCCAACATCTTTCGCTCCCGAGAACCGGTGACGCCGATCGGGCATCACGCAAGCATGGCCGCAGCGTAGGCGCTGTCCGGCGTGGCGCGCAGGCAGTCGTGCGCGGCGAAGTGGTGACGGATTCACTTTGGTGCGCGAGGCGGACTGCCAATGCCGCGTCGCCGCCATGCCCGGGGTTGCAGAGGCCGCCCGGGAGGCGGCCGGTCATCGGCGGCTGCACTGCCCCGCGCGATCCGCCTGCCGTGGCTGCGCGTGACGGCCGCCGATGCCCCCACTCTGCGCCGCAAGCGAGAAGTTCGGGCTGCTGGGTGTGATTCACCACCTGGGCGAGGACCTGGACCTGGATTCTGGCTGGCGCCGCCGCCGGCCAGCGGGATCAGCGCCTGCGCCAGGGACCGGCCACGCGCACCGAAAGTGCCAGCAGCGCCACCTTGGGGTACTGGTCTAGAGCTTCATCTCCAGGCGCAGCGCCCAGGTCATGGTGCCGGGCGATGTCGTCGTTGCCTGCGTCCGCAGCAGACCCTGGTCGACGGCGGCCCGCGAGCGGTAGTCGACCGGGGCCAGGTTGTTCGCCGTCAGCCGCAGCTGCAGCGTCGGGTCGAAGACCCAGAGCGCATAGGCGTCGAACTGGCGCTTGCGTCCGGCCTCGCGCGATTGGATCTCCGAGACCTGTGTGCGGTAACCGGGCGTCAGGCTCAGGCTGCCGCCGAGCGTCAGCGGCGTGCCGCGCAGCCGGTAGTCCGCGCCGAGGTTGAGGACCGCCGAGGGCTGCTGGTCCAGGCGGTTGTCGGGCCCGGGCACGCTGTCCACGCGCGAGCGAAAGAGGCTCAAGTTGTTGCGCAGCTCGACCGGCGGCGCGCCCTCGATCAACTGGTCGAGCCGGAACTTGGCCTCGAGCTCGATGCCCTGCGTGCTCGCGCGCCCGAGGTTCTTGGGCCGCGAGACCCAGCGCGGCACCGGGCTCCAGCCGACCGTCTCGAGCTCGGTTGTCGAGCGGATGAAGCCCCGGATGCGGCGCACGAAGAGGTTGGCGCTGAGCACGCCGCCCTGCGGCAGGTAGCGCTCGTACGCGAGGTCGATCCCGGTGGCGAGTTCGGGCCGCAGCCCGGGGTTGCCGGCGCGGTCGGGCTCGGTCGCGGTGTTGCCGCCGGTGCTCGGCCAGCGGCTCGCCAGCTGCGGACGTGCCACCAGGTTCTGCAGCGTCGGCGCCTTGTAGCTGCGCGTGAGGCTCACGCGGACCTGGTCGCGCGCTTTCGGGTCGGGCTTCCAGACCGCGTGCAGCAGCGGCGTCAGCACCTGGCTGCGATTGTCCGGTCGCAGGCCGCCGACGGCCGCGTCGCCGCGCGTGTGGATGCCCTCCCAGCGCAGCCCGGCGTGGGCGGCCCAGTTCGGGTTGATGGCCCATTCGTCCTGCGCGTAGACCGCCAGGCGCAGGCTGCTGGCCTGCAGGTCGCCGTCGAAATCGGCGAGCGGGTCGCTGTGGTCCTGTTCGGTCACGCGCGTCTCGGTGCGCCTCAGGTGCTCCGCCTCGGCGCCGGCAACGAGGCTGTGGTCGCCCTGCAGCAGCTTCGAGAGCTTGGCGCTCAGGAGCCCACTGCGGTCACGCGAACGGCTGCGGTCCTGCGTGCTGCGCAGCGGCATTGCGCTGGCGTCGTACTCCTGTCCTACGCTCGTCGAGCGGCCCCGCGCCGCGTGGGTGCCGCCGCTCAGCTCCAGCCGCAGCCCGTCGCCGAGGGTCTGTCTGAACTGCAGGTTCAGCCGCGCCACCGTGTAAGCGCCGTCGCGATCGATCAGCGCATGGTCGTAGCGGGCAGGGCCGGCGCCGATCGCCTGGTTCAGGTCGAGCCGCTCGAGCCCTTCGCGCTGGCTGTGAAAGAGCACCGGCATCAGGCTCAGCGAGCCCTGCTCGCCCAGGCGCCACTGCAGCCGCGAAGTCAGGTTCAGGCCCTGGCGATGACCCAGGTCGCGGCTGTGCTCCTGCTGCTGAAGCAGCAGCGCGCCGGTGCCAAGGTCGGTTTCGGTGGTGAGCGTCTCGTCCTCGGTCTCGCGACGGCCGTTGAAGGCCGAGGCCGAGACGGTGTAGGTCAGCTCGCCGACGCTGTCGTTGCGCGTCCAGCCCAGGTGCTCGGAGCGACGGCCGTTCTCCTGCGAGATCGCCACGCGCAGGTCGTTGATGCGGCGCTTGAAGCCCTCGCGCGTGACGATGTTGATGGTGCCGCCGATGGCGCGCGCGCCGGTCTCGGCGGTGGGCGCACGCAGGATCTCGATGCGCTCGATCTGCTCGGGCGTCAGCGACTCCAGGCTGAAGCCCGGCGGCACGCGCTGGCCGTCGATCAGGAGCTGCGTGTAGCCGCCGCCCAGGCCCCGCATGCGCGGCCCGCCGCCGCGGCCCGGGGCGCCGGGTATCGTCACCCCGGGCAGGCGCTTGAGCACCTCGCCCACGGTCGCATCGCCGAAGCGCTCGATCTCCTCGCGCCCGATGACGATCCTGGCTGCCGTCGACTGCCGGCGCTCCTCGATGTCGTTGTTGCGCGTGCCGGTGATCTCGATCTGCTGCACCGGTACAGGCGCCGTGGCGGCCGGGCCCGGAGCCGCCGCGGAAGGCTGCGCAAGCGCCGGGCCGCCGATCCACGGCAGGAGCGCGAGCACGCATAGCGGGCGCCGCCGCGCGGCGGATCCATGCCACGGTTTCATGCTCGGGCGCCGGGCTGCCAGCCGCGCGGCACGGCCGCGAGCAGCCGGCGGGTGTATTCCTCCTTGGGCGCGGCGAGGATCTGCTCGGCGCCGGCGCGCTCGACGACGCGGCCGTCCTTCATCACCAGCACCTCGTCGCTGATGAAGCGCACCACCGCGAGGTCGTGGCTGATGAAGACATAGGCCAGGCGCAGCTCGTCCTGCAGGTCCTTCAGCAGGTTGAGCACCTGCGCCTGCACGCTCACGTCCAGCGCGCTCACCGCTTCGTCCAGCACCAGCACCTCGGGCGAGAGCGTGAGGCAGCGCGCGATCGCCACGCGCTGGCGCTGGCCGCCGGAGAACTCGTGCGGGTACTTGCCGAAGGCGCGGGCATCCAGCCCCACCTTCTGCAGCAGCGCACGCGCGCGCTGCTCGCGCTCGGCGGTGTCGGCGCCGATGCCGTGGATCGCCATCGGCTCGACCAGGGTCTGCCCGATCGTGAAGCGCGGGTTCAGGCTCGCGTAGGGGTTCTGGAAGACGATCTGGATGCGCCGGCGCATCGCCAGGCGCTCGCGGTCGGTGAGCGCGAGCAGGTTGCGGCCGTCGAAGATCACCTCGCCGCTCGTCGGCTCGTGCAGGCGCAGCAGGGTCAGGCCCATCGTCGTCTTGCCCGAGCCCGATTCGCCGACCACGCCCAGCGTGTGCCCGCGGCGCAGCCGGAAATTCACGTCCTGCACCGCCTTGAACTCGCGGCGGCCGAAGAGGCCCTGGCGCAGCCAGAAGCTCTTGGCGAGCGACTTCACTTCCAGCACCACCGGCGCGTCGGGGTCCTTGGCCGGCGCGGCCGCCTCGGCGCTCGCGCCGTTGCGGCCCTGTGCGGCGATGTGCTCGTCGATCACCATCAGCCGGCGCGGATTGCCTTCGAGACTCGGCCGACAGGCAAGCAGCGCCTTCGTGTACGCGTCCTGCGGCTGCGCGAAGATCTGCGCCACCGGCCCCTCTTCGCGCACCTGGCCGTGGCGCATCACGACGACGCGGTCGGCGATCTCGCCGACCAGCGCGAGATCGTGGCTGATGAAGAGCACGCTCATGCGGTGCTGCGTCTTCAGCCGCGCCAGCAGCTCGAGGATCTGGCGCTGGATGGTCACGTCCAGCGCCGTCGTTGGCTCGTCGGCGATCAGCAGCCGCGGCTCGCAGGCCAGCGCCATCGCGATCATCACGCGCTGCTGCTGGCCGCCGGAGAGCTCGTGCGGGTGGCTCGCCAAGCGCCGCGCCGGCTCGGGGATGCCGACCTCGGCCAGCAGCTCCTCGGCGCGCCGCGCCGCCTGGCGCGCCGACAGCCCGAGGTGCTTGCGCAGCGGTTCGGCGAGTTGCCGCCCGATCGTGAAGACGGGGTTGAGCGAACTCATCGGGTCCTGGAAGACGCAGGCGATCTCGCGTCCGCGCAGCGCCTGCAGCTCGCGCAGCGAGGCTTGCAGCAGGTCGCGCCCCTGCCAGAGGATGCGGCCGCGGCGCTCGGCGTTCTCGGGCAGCAGGCCGAGCACCGACATCGCGGTGACGCTCTTGCCCGAGCCCGATTCGCCGACCAGCGCGACGGTGCTGTTCTCGGCGACGTCGAAGCTCACCCCGGCGCCCGCCCCGCCCATGCCACCCACGGCCTGCGCCCGCTTGCCGCGGCCCATGCGAAAGGCCACCTGCAGGTCCTGGATGGCCAGCAGCGGGCCCATCATTCCAGCCCCCGCAGCCTGGGATCGAGCGCATCGCGCAGCGCGTCGGTGGCCAGCGAGAACGCCGTGACGAAGACCGCCATGAAGAGCGTGGCGGTGACGAGCTGCCACCAGTAGCCGAGGATCAGCTCGCTCTGCGCCTCGGCGAGCATCGTGCCCCAGGAGACCTGGTCGACGCGCACGCCCAGGCCCAGGTAGGAGAGGATGACCTCGGCCTTGATGAAGCCCACGGCCAGCAGACTCATGCGCACGAGGATCACGTGGCTGACGTTGGGCAGGATGTGGCGGAACATGCGACTGGCGGCGCTGGCGCCGATCGCCTCGGCGCTGCGCACGTACTCGCGGCTGGCGTGCTTCATGAACTCGGCGCGCACCTGGCGGTACATGCCGGTCCAGCCGGTGAGCGCGAGGATCACCACCACGCCTTCGACGCCGCGCCCGACGACCGCGGCGAAGGCGAAGATGAGCAGGATGTTAGGGATGCTCTCGAAGACGTTGTAGACCCACTCGAGCAGGTCGCCCGCGCGGCCGCCGAAGAAGCCTGCGAGCGCGCCCAGCACGGTGCCGATGAGCGTCGCGCAGAGCGCCGCGGCGACGCCGACGAAGACCGAGATCTCGGTGCCCTTGATCGCCTTGGCGAGCACGTCGCGGCCCAGGCGGTCGCCGCCGAAGGGCAGCGTCGCCGCCTTCGGCCGCTCCTGCGTCTGGTACTGCCTGGCGCGCTCGTCCCACTCGCGGTAGCGCGGGGCCAGCGGGTCGATGTCCGAGAGGTCGACGTTCGGGCCCTTGGGCGCCTCGATGCCGCTGCCGCCCCCGGCCGGCGCACGCGCACCCAGCAGCGTCGGCGGCGCGTTGGGCACGGCGATTTCGTCCTGCCAGTCGCGCGCAACCAGGCCCAGGGCTGCCGCCGCGATCAGCAGCACGAAGGCGAGCACGACGAGCAGCGAACCGAGGCCGACGCGATCGCCCCTGAAGCGCCGCCAGGCGGCGTGCCAGACGCCTTCGGAGGCCGGCGCCGCGCCCTCGTCCGCTGCCGCCGCGGGAAGCACGGCACTCACTTCAGCACCACCCGCGGGTCGGCGAGCTTGAAGGCGAGGTCGGTCGCCAGGTTGATCACCATCGTCAGCATCGCCAGGTACACCGTCACCGCCTGGATCACCGGGAAATCGCTGCGGTTGACCGCCAGCAGCACCTCGCGTCCGAGACCCGGGATCGAGAAGAAGACCTCGATCAGGAAGCTGCCGACGAAGATCCCCGGCAGCTGCAGGCCGATGTTGGTGAGGATGGGGATGAGCGCGTTGCGCAGCACGTGGCGGAACAGCACCACGCCCTCGGTCATGCCCTTGGCGCGCGCGGTGCGCACGTAGTCCTGGCCGAGCTCGTCGAGGAAGAAGCTGCGGTAGAGCCGCGTCTGCGGCGCGATGCCCACCATCACCGCCAGCAGCACCGGCAGCGGCACGTAGACGAGCAGGTTGGTTGCCGTGCTCTCGCTCCAGCCCTGCACCGGGAACCAGCCGAGCTGGAACGCGAACAGGTACTGGCCGACGATGATGTAGACGAGGAAGCTGATCGACAGCGCCACCGTCGTGATGACCATCACCACCCGATCCGAGAGGCTGCCGCGGCGGTAGGCGACCCCCATCGCCACCGGCAGCGCAAGCAGGGTGTCGAGCACGAGGATCGGCAGCATCACCGTCAGCGTCGCCGGCAGCCGCGTGGCGAACAGGTTGGAGACGGCCTCGTTCGTCGCCCAGCTCCTGCCCCAGTCGAAGGTGACGACCTGCTTGACGAAGATCCACAGCTGCACCCACAGCGGCTCGTTCAGGCCCAGCTGCTGGCGGATCGCGTCGACCTGCTCGGGGCTGGCGTTCAAGCCGCCCAGCACCTCGGCCGGGTCGCCGCCGAAGGCCTTGAAGAGGAAGAACACCAGCAGCACGACGCCCGCCAGCGTCGGGATCATCTGCCACAGGCGTCGGATCAGGTAGGCGGCCATGAGCTCGGTTCGGTCTCCGGTCGGGAAGCTCGCATCGGGGCGCGACACCGGGCGAAGGAATCTGCCGACCCGGAGCCGGTCCGCGCGAGTGTAGGGGGCGGTTCCCCCAGTGCCGAGGCGTGGTTTTCCTCCTGGCGTCCTGGCGAGAGGAGGGCCCCGCGTGCAGCCGCCTGCGCGCGGCGCCTTGCCAGACCCTAGACTCGGCGCCGGCCATCCCGGCTGCGCCGCGACGATGAAGCATCCTCCTGTCCGCAAGCCCGACCGCCGCAGCCTGCTCGGGGCCGCGGCGCTGCTGTGCGCGACGCCGATGCTGCCGGGCACCGCGGCGTGCGCCGAGGGCCAGCGTGCGTCGGGGGCCGGGCGCAAGGTGCTGCGCTACGCCTTTCCTGTGGCCGAGACGAGCTTCGATCCCGCCTATGTCACCGACCTGTACTCGCTGACGCTGATCGAGGGCATCCTCGACACGCCGCTCGAATTCGAGTTCCTCGCCGACCCGGTGCGCCTGCGGACCAACACCGCCGCGGCGATGCCCGAGGTCGCCGACGACCACCGCAGCTTCACGCTGCGCATCCAGCCCGGCATCTTCTTCGCCGACGACCCGGCCTTCAAGGGCCAGCGGCGCGAGCTCACGGCGCACGACTACGTCTACAGCATGAAGCGCCACTACGACCCGCGCTGGAAGAGCGGCAACCTCTACCTGCTCGAGGCCGACAAGCTGCTCGGGCTCTCCGAACTGCGGCGCGAGTGCATCGAGCGCGGCGTCCCCTTCAATTACGACCGCGAGGTCGAGGGCCTGCGCGCGCTGGACCGCTACACGCTGCGCGTGCGCCTGGCCGAGCCCAAGCCGCGCTTCATCTACCACTTCACCAGCGTCTCGCTCTGCGGCGCGGTGGCGCGAGAGGTCGTCGAGCACTATGGCGACAAGATCGGCGAGCACCCGGTGGGCACAGGCCCGTTCATGCTCGGCGAGTGGAAGCGCAGTTCGCGCATCGTGCTCTTGCGCAACCCGGCCTACCGCGAGCGCCGCTACGCGGAGAACCCGCCCGAGGACGACGCGCGGCTGCAGGCGCTGGCGCGGCAGTTCGAGGGCCGGCGCCTGCCGCTGGTCGACGAGGTTCGGATTTCGATCATCGAGGAGGCACAGCCGCGCTGGCTCGCCTTCCTCGGCGGCGAGCAGGACCTGATCGAGAGCGTGCCGGCCGAATTCGCGGCCGTGGCCTTCCCGAACAACCGGCTTGCGCCCAACCTCGAGCGCCAGGGCATCGCGATGACGCGCTACGCGCGTGCCGACGTTGCCTTCTCCTATTTCGCGATGGAGAACGAGGTCGTCGGCGGCTACGCGCCGGCGCAGGTCGCGCTGCGGCGCGCGATCTCGCTGGCGGTGGACGTGGAGCGCGAGATCCGCGTGGCGCGGCGCGGGCAGGCGATCCCGGCGCAGGGCCCGATCGCGCCCAAGGTCTGGGGCTACGACCCGGCCTTCAGGAGCACGATGAGCGAGTACAGCGTCGCGCGCGCCAAGGCACTGCTGGACCTGCACGGCTTCGTCGACCGCGACGGCGACGGCTGGCGCGAGCGCCCCGACGGCCGGCCGCTGGTGATCGAGTACCAGACCCAGTCCGATCAGCAGAGCCGCGCGCTGGTCGAGCTCTGGCAAAAGCACATGGAGGCGATCGGCATCCGCATCGTCTTCCGCTCGGCGCAGTGGCCGGAGAACCTCAAGGCCAGCCGCGCCGGCAAGCTGATGATGTGGGGCGTGGGCTGGGTCGCGAGCCAGCCCGACGGCGACACCTTCCTCGCGCTCGGCTACGGCCCGAACAAGGGCCAGGCCAACCATGCGCGCTTCGACCTGCCCGAGTTCAACCGGCTCTACGAGGCGCAGCGCGTGCTGCCCGACGGGCCGCAGCGCCAGCGGCTGATGCGCGACGCCGCGCGGCTGATGATTGCCTACATGCCCTACAAGGTGCACGCGCACCGGCTCTTCACCGACCTCGTGCATCCCTGGGTGCGCGGCTATCACCGCAACATCTTCGTGCGCTCGTTCTGGCGTTACGTCGACGTCGAGCCACAGGATCGGCGCGGCGCCGGGACGGAGGCCGCGTGACGCGCCGGCGCGATGCCTTGGCGCTGGCGGCCGCGGGCACGCTGGCCCCGGGGCTGGCGCTCGCGGCTGCGCAGGCATCGGCAGACCGTGATGCCGATGGATCCGGGGTGCTGCGCGTCGTCTTCCCGGTCGCCGAGACCGGCTTCGACCCGGTGCGCATCAGCGACGTCTATTCGGCCACCGTCTGCGCGCACATCTTCGAGTCGCCCTGCGCCTTCGACTACCTGGCCCGGCCGGTGCAGCTGCGCACGCGCACCGCCGCGGCACTGCCGCAGGCCAGCAGCGACTTTCGCACCTGGACGATCCGGCTGCGCCCGGGCATCTTCTTCGCCGACGACCCGGCGTTCAAGGGCAGGCCGCGTGAGCTCACCGCCGCCGATCACGTCTACGCGATCAAGCGCTACGCCGATCCGGCCAACGCCTCGCCCGGCTGGCCGGGCGTCGAGGAATGGCGCATCCTGGGCCTGGCGGCGCTGCGCGAGCGCGCGCTCGCCCAGAAGAAGCCCTTCGACTACGACACGCCGATCGCGGGGCTGCGCACGCTGGACCGCTACACGCTGCAGCTTCGCTTCGAGCGTCCGCTGCCGCGCTTTGGCGAGACGATGGCGCTGGCGCACGGGCTCGGCGCCGCGGTCGCGCGCGAGGTCGTCGAGCACTATGGCGAGCGCATCATGGAGCATCCGGTGGGCACCGGGCCGTTCCGGCTCGGCGCCTGGCGGCGCAGCTCGAGCATCGTGCTCGAGCGCAACCCGCGCTTTCGCGATGCGCGCTGGGAGGCCGAACCGACCGCCGCCGACGCCGAAGGCCAGGCGATCCGCGGCCTGATGCAGGGCCGGCGCCTGCCCTGCGTCGACCGCGTCGAGATCGCGATCGTCGAGGAGGCGCAGCCGCGCTGGCTGAGCTTCCTCAACGACCAGTGCGACGTGCTCGCGGTGCCGCAGGAGTTCGGGCCGACGGCGATGCCCGGCGGCCGCCTGGCGCCCAACCTCGCGAAGAAGGGCATCCAGGGCTGGCGGCTGCCGACCTCGACGACGCAGCTGAGCTTCTTCAACATGGAGCACCCCCTCGTCGGCGGCAACGCGCCGGAACAGGTCGCGCTGCGGCGCGCGGTGTGGCTCGCGCTCGACGTGCAGCGCGAGATCGAGCTCGTCTTCCGCGGCATGGGCATCCCGGCGCAGTCCGCGATCGCGCCCTTCTGCTCCGGCTACGACCCGGCCTTCAAGAGCGAGGGCAGCGACCACGACCCGGCGCGCGCCCGGGCGCTGCTGGACCTCTACGGCTGGGTCGACCGCGACGGCGACGGCTGGCGCGAGACGCCCAGGGGCCAGCCCTTTGCGATCGAGTGCGCGACGCCGTCCGACTCGCTGAGCCGGCAGCGCGACGAGCTGCTGAAGAAGGACCTGGACGCGATCGGCATCCGCGTCCGCTTCAAGCCGGCGAAGTGGCCCGAGAACCTGAAGGCCGCGCGCGCGGGCAAGCTGATGTTCTGGCGCGTGGGCTCGTCGGCCAACCTCACCGACGGCCAGTCGGCGCTCTCGCGCCTCTACGGTCCGGACGCGGGCCAGGCGAACATCGCGCGCTTTCGTCTCGCCGCCTTCGACGAGATCTACGAGCAGCTCACGGTGCTGCCCGATGACCCCGAGCGCGAAGCCCTCTTCCTGCAGGCCAAGCGCCTGGCGGTGGCCTACGCGCCCTACAAGACGCACCTGCACCAACTCGTCGACGTCGTCGCGCAGCCGCGCGTGCAGGGCTTTCGCCGCCCGCACTTCGGCTACGAGTGGTGGCAGTACGTCGACCTGGCAGGCAGGATGGCCAGCCCGCGCGCCGCGGGTTGACGCGGCGCCTTCCCGGTCTCAGCGCGCCAACGCGACGATCGTCGAGGCCGGCACCGCACCGGACTGTCGACGCGTCTCGCGGCCCTGGTCGAAGCGCACCAGCGTCGGGATGCTGCGGATGCCGAAGCGCTGCGACAGACGCGGGTTCTCGTCGCTGTTGACCTTGACGAGCAGCGCCTGGTCGCCGAGTTGCTGTGCCGCCTGCGCGAAGGCCGGTGCCATCGCGCGGCAGGGGCCGCACCAGGGCGCCCAGAAGTCGACCAGCACCGGCACCTTGGCCGCGCCGACGACGGCGTCGAAGTCGGCGTCGCCGAGCTCGAGCGGATGCCCGGCCAGCAGCGGCCGGCTGCACTTGCCGCAATGCGGCGATTCGCCGGCGCGTTCGGCCGGCACCCGGTTCGTCGCGCCGCAATGCGGGCAGCGGATCATCAGCTTGGTCGTATCCATCCCTCTCAAGTGAGGTTGGCTCGAGGCAGCACAAGGCCTCGATCGCAGACACGTCGGCGAGGCGCGCGCGGGCGACAATCGCCGCATTCGCCGGCCGGTGCGCGGGCTCGGCTCGAGTCGCGTGACATGGCCGGCATGCGATCCTGCACGCCGTCTTGCAATCGCGATACGCGCCCTCATCTGGTCAAATCCGAACGACTCGAACAGAGTGATCCGTCATGCCCGGACCTCTCCAGACCCTGCGTGAACTGGGCCGTGGCATTGCCGATGGCCTGATGCGCCTGGGCCTGCTCGTCTTCGGCGTGCTCGCGGCGCTGGTGGCCGTTGTCACGGGGCTGGCGCTGGCCGTGGGCCTCATGCTGTGGTCGCTGCTGCGTGGGCGTCGGCCATCGCCCTCCAAGGTCTTTGTCGTGCGGCCGCGCGCGGCGCGGCAGGTGCCGCCGGCCGAGGTCATCGACGTGCAGGCGCGCGAACTGCAGCCTGGCGAGCGCACGCCACAGCGCTGACCCCCTGGCAGAGCACGCAGCGGCTTCAGGCCGGTGCGGCGCTCGTGCGGCTGGGCTCCGCTTCCCCCCGAACCGATCGTGCGCGCAGCTGGCCGCAGCCGCCCTGCACCTCCTGTGCCGCCGAACGCCGCAGCCGCGTGAGGATGCCCGCGGCATTGAGCGCGCGCGTCATCGCGACGGCGCGGTCCCAGCCGGGCCGTTCGAAGCCGCTGCCCTCGACGCGGTTGTAGGGGATCAGGTTGAGCATCAGGTGACGGCCGGCGAGCAGCTGCTTCAGGCCTTGCAGCTCGTCGTCTCCGTCGTTGATGCCCGCCAGCAGCGTCCACTGGATCTGTGCCGGATAGCCGCTTGCACGCGCGTAGCGGTCGGCGGCGTCGACGAGCTCGGCGGGGGCCAGCGCCGGCGCGCGCGGCAGCAGCCAGGCGCGCCGCGCCGCATCGGTGCTGTGCAGCGAGAGCGCAAGCGCCGGCTTCACGCGCATCCGCGGCAAGCGCTCGAAGACTCGCGCGTCGCCGACGGTCGAGAACACCAGCGACTTGTGCGCAATGCCGCCGAGCGTGCCGAGCGCCTCGATCGCCTCCTGCACCTGATCCAGGTTGTGGCTCGGCTCGCCGATGCCCATGAACACGACCCTGGTCACCGGCCGCCGGGCGCGCGCCAGCGCCACCTGCGCGAGGATCTCGGCGCTGCCGAGCTGGCGCACGAGGCCGTCGCGCCCACTCATGCAGAAGCGGCAGCCGACCGCGCAGCCCACCTGCGTCGAGACGCACAGCCCCTGCCGCGGCAGCAGCGTGGCCTCGATGCGCTGCCCATCGGCCAGCGCCAGCAGCAGCCGCGCCGAGCCGTCCGGCGCCGGATGCTCGGACGCGAGGCGCGCGAGCGCGGCCAGCTCCTCACGCAGCGCCGGCAGCGCGTCGCGCAGCGTGCGCGGGAGGAAGTCGGCCGCATCGTGGCGTCCGCCGTCGAGCGAGCGCGCCTGCAGCCAGCGGCGCAGCAGGTGGTCGGCGTGGACGGGGCGGGCGCCCAGCGCCAGCAGCCGTTCGCGCAGGGCGGAGAGCGTGGCTTGGACCATCGGTCGATAATCGCAGGTTCGGCGATTTTCCGGCACCCGGCCGGATGCAAGCGCCGTACCTCTCATCGCCTCTGCCGTATCCCATGCCCGACACCTCCCTGAACAAGAGCAAGATCAAGGTCCTCCTGGCCGAGGGCGTGCACGAGACCGCCGTCGAGGCCTTCCACGCCGCCGGCTACACGCAGGTCGAGCTCCTGCCCGGCGCGCTCGAGGGAGACGATCTGCTGCGTCGCATCGCCGACGTGCACTTCATCGGCATCCGCTCGCGCACGCAGCTCACCGCGCAAGTGCTGGCGCAGGCGCGGCGGCTCGTCTCGATCGGCTGCTTCTGCATCGGCACGAACCAGGTCGATCTGGTCGCCGCGCGCGAGCGCGGCATCGCGGTCTTCAACGCGCCCTACTCGAACACGCGTTCGGTCGCCGAGCTGGTGCTCGCCGAGGCGATCCTGCTGCTGCGCGGCATTCCGGAGAAGAACGCTGCAGCGCACCGCGGCGGCTGGCTCAAGAGCGCCGAAAACTGCCACGAAGCGCGCGGCAAGACGCTCGGGATCGTCGGCTACGGCGCGATCGGCTCGCAGCTCTCGGTGCTCGCCGAGAGCCTGGGGATGCACGTGATCTTCCACGACGTCGTTGCCAAGCTGCCGCTGGGCAACGCGCACCGCGCGGCCAGTCTCGACGACCTGCTCGCGCGCAGCGACATCGTGACCCTGCACGTTCCGGAACTCGCGTCGACGAAGTGGATGATCGGCGCGGAGCAGATCGCCGCGATGAAGCCCGGCGCCCTGCTCATCAACGCCTCGCGCGGCACCGTGGTCCAGATCGACCCGCTGGCGCAGGCGCTCAGGAGCGGCCACCTGCGCGGCGCCGCGATCGACGTCTTTCCGGTCGAACCGAAGAGCAACAAGGACGAGTTCGTCTCGCCGCTGCGCGGCCTGGACAACGTCATCCTCACGCCGCACATCGGCGGCTCGACGATGGAGGCGCAGGCCAACATCGGCGTCGAGGTCGCGGCCAAGCTGATCCGCTACAGCGACAACGGCACGACGACCTCGTCGGTCAACTTCCCCGAGGTCGCGCTGCCCGAGCATCCGGGCAAGCACCGGCTGCTGCACATCCACGCCAACCAGCCGGGCGTGCTCTCGCAGATCAACCGCATCCTCTCGGACAACGACATCAACATCTCGGCGCAGTACCTGCAGACGCGCGAGACCATCGGCTACGTCGTCATCGACATGGACGCGGCCTCGTCCGACCTGGCGCTGGAGAAGCTGGCCCAGGTTCCCGGGACGATCCGCTGTCGCGTGCTGTTCTGAAGACCGCAAGCGACGACGCGGGCGCGGGGCCGCCCGCCTCGCGCGTGCTGGCGCGCGCCTGGCGGCTGGTCGTCGTCACGCTGCTGGGATTTGCCTCGGGCCTGCCGCTGGCGCTCACCGGGCAGGCGATGCAGGCCTGGCTCGCGACCGCCGGTGTCGACATCGCGACGATCGGCTTCCTCGGCCTGGTCGGCCTGCCCTACACCTTCAAGTTCCTGTGGGCGCCGCTGATGGACCGCTTCGAGCTGCCCTGGCTCGGGCGGCGGCGCGGCTGGCTGGTGGCCACGCAGCTGCTGCTGGCGGCGCTGCTGGTGGCGCTGGCCGGCACTTCGCCGACGGACGCGACGCGCGCCTTCGCGCTGCTGGCGGTCCTCGTGGCCTTCGTTTCGGCGTCGCAAGACGTCGTCATCGACGCCTACCGCACCGAGCTGCTGCCGGCGCCCGAGCGGGGCCTGGGCGCGTCGCTGAACGTCGCGGGCTACCGGCTGGCGATGATCGTCAGCGGCGGCCTCGCGCTGATCTGGACCGACGCGGGCCAGGGCGGCGGCTGGACCTGGCCGCAGGTGTACCGCTGGATGGCGGCGCTGATGGTCGCCGCGGCGCTGTTCTCTGCGCTGCTGCTGCCGCGCCTGCCGCGGTCGCCGCAGGCGGCGGCACAAGGCGCGGGCAGGCGCGAACTGCGCGGCTTTGCCGCGGTCTTGCTCGCGGTCGTTGCCGGCGCGCTGCTCACCGACCGCTACGGGCAGGGCCTGGCCTCGGTGCTGCTGGGCCCCTGGCTGTCTTCCACCTCGCTGCCGGCGCCGCTTCAATCGCGCTGGATCGATCTGGCGGCGCTGCTCGGGGGGATTGCGCTGACCCTGCCGCTGGCCGCCTGGGCCGCGCGGCGCGCCCGCTTCGAGACGCTGCTGGCGGGCCTGGGCGACTACTTCGCGCAGCCTGGGGCGGCGGCGATGCTGGTGTTGATCGTGCTCTACAAGCTCGGCGACGCCTTCGCCGGTGCGCTGCTGACGCCCTTCCTGCTCAAGGGCGTGGGCTACGGCCTGGCCGAGGTCGGTGTCGTCAACAAGCTGATCGGCCTGTGGATGACGATCGCCGGCGCGCTGCTCGGCGGCGCGCTGATGCTGCGCCTGGGCCTGTGGCGCGCGCTCTTCGTCTTCGGCGTGCTGCAGATGGCAAGCAACCTGGGCTTCTGGTGGCTCGCGCAGGGTGGGCGCGGGCAGCTCGGCCAGGCTCTGCTGCCGGCCTTCGACTGGGGCTTCGTGAAGCTCGCGCAGGCCACGCCGGTGGACGGCGGGCTGCTGCTGGTCGTCGTGCTCGAGAACCTCTCGGGCGGCATGGGCACGGCGGCCTTCCTCGCTTTCCTGATGAGCCTGTGCAGCCAGCGCTTCACCGCGACACAGTTCGCGCTGCTCTCGGCCTTCGCGTCCATCGGCCGGGTCTGGGTGGGGCCGCTGGCCGGCGTTCTCGCCGAAACCATCGGCTGGCCGGACTTCTTCGTCGTCAGCACGCTGTTCGCACTGCCGGCGCTGCTGATGCTGTGGGCCCTGCGCGCGCCGATCCGCGCGCTGGAATCGGCGCCGGCGCGCTGAGGCGGTGCCGGCTCCCGACGTGGACGACGTGGAAATGGCCGGTCATGGCACCATTTGAGCTGCGATGAGTCACTCTTCACCTGCAATGGACTGCCCCCTGCTGCGAACCGGGACCTCGATCGAAGCACCCGCAACGACCTCCGCCCGCGGCGTGCCGATGCACACGCGCCGACGCTTCACCGGCGGGGCGCTCGGCGCCGCGCTGCTGGCGGCAGCCGGACCGCTCGCGGCCGAGACGATGCCCGAGTGCAAGCGCTCGGGCTTCACCAAGGCCGTCTCCGCGCAGACGGTCGAGGAGCAGGCGCTGCAGCAGTACCACCAGATGCTCGAGAAGGCCGAAACCGACCGGGCGCTGGTGCCGGCGAGCCATCCGCAGGTGCAGCGGCTGCGCTACATCGCCGATCGCATCATCCCCTTCACGCGCGACTGCAACTCGCGCGCGGCCGAGTGGAAATGGGAGATCAACCTGATCGGCAGCCGTCAGGTCAACGCCTTCTGCATGTCCGGCGGCAAGATCGCCTTCTTCTGGGGGATCCTGGCCGAGATGCAGCTTTCGGACGACGAGGTCGCGATGGTGATGGGCCACGAGATCGCGCACGCCCTGCTCGAGCATGCACGCGAACAGATGGGAAAGAACGTCGTGACCTCGGGGGCGATGCGCCTGGGGGCGGCGCTGCTGGGCCTGGGCCAGATCGGCGACCTCGGTGCCCAGGTGGGCAGCCACCTGATGGCCCTCAAGTACAGCCGTGACGACGAGGCGCAGGCCGACGCCCTGGGCCTCGTGCTGGCTGCCAGGGCCGGCTACGACCCGCGCGCCGGCGTCACGCTCTGGCAGAAGATGAGCACCGGCGGCGGTGCGCCGCCGGCGATCCTCTCGACCCACCCGACGGGCCCCGAGCGCATCCAGGAGATCGAGGCACGGCTGCCGCGCGCGATGCCGGTCTACGAGGCCGCGGCAAAGCCGACGCGGCACTTCGCACCGCCGCCCAGGGGTTCGACCTCGCGTTCGTAGCGCCGCCCGGGCGCGCGGCGTCGGTGTCTACCAGCGCGGCGGCAAGGGCTTGAGCAGCAGCAGTTCGCCGCCGCGCGGCGCGCTGACGTAGCCGCCCTGCTGGAGGTCGCTGAGCTGGCGCGTGATCATCTCGCGCGAGCAGCCGACGCGATTGGCCAGTTCCTGGTGCGTGAGGCGCTCGGGCAGCCGCCGCGTGCCGTCGGCCTGCGGTTCGCACAGGCTCTCGAGCAGCGCCTTGAACCTTCCGTAGACGTCGTTGAGCGCCATGCTCTTGGCGCTGAGCGTGGCCATGCGCGCACGGCGGATGACCTTGGCCAGCAGCTCGAACGCGAACTGCGGCTCTTCGGCCAGGTGCGCTTCGAGCGTGCGCCGCGTGACCATCGCGCACACCGTCGGCTCGAGCGCGGCGACGCTGGCCGAACGCGGGCCGCCATCCAGGCTCATCTCGCCGACGTATTCGCCGGGGCCGTAGGTGCCGTGCGTGATCTCGCGTTCGTTGGCCAGATGCGAGCCGTAGACGCGCAGCCGCCCCTGCAGCACGATGTAGAGCGTGTCGCCGTGGCTGCCTTCCTGGATCAGCACCGCGCCCTTGGCGAAGCGGCAGAGTTCGCCGCGTCGGGCCAGCGCGCGCAGCGCATCCGACAGCGGCGCCGCTTCGAGCAGCGCCTCGGGGTCGACGCGGCCGCGCGCCATCAGCTTCCCTGCAGGAAGGGGTTGAAGCGGCGCTCGCGGCCGAAGCTGCTCTCCGGGCCGTGACCGGGGATGAAGACGGTCTCGTCTCCCATCGGCCACAGGCGCTGCGTGATGCTGGCGATCAGGGTGTCGAAGTCGCCGCCGTGCAGGTCGGTGCGCCCGATGCTGCCGGCAAAGAGCACGTCGCCGACGAAGCAGCGCTGCGCCTGCGGGCTGTGGAAGACGACGTGCCCCGCGGTGTGCCCCGGGCAGTGCCGCACCTGCAGCGTGCACTCGCCGATGCTCACCTCATCTCCGTCCTCGAGCCAGCGCGTCGGCGTGAAGGCTTCGGCCGGCGGAAATCCGAACATCCGGCTCTGCTGCGGCAGCCCGCGGATCCAGTACTCGTCGCCGCGATGCGGGCCGATGATCGGCAGGTCGCGGATGCGCGCGAGCTCCCCGGCGCCGCCGGCGTGGTCGATGTGCGCGTGCGTGAGCCAGATCTGCTCGAGCTCGAGCCCCAGCTGATCGCTTGCTGCCAGCAGCCGCGGCAGATCGCCGCCGGGGTCGATCACCGCCGCCTTGCGCGTGGCCTCGCACCACACGAGCGATGCGTTCTGCTCGAAAGGCGTGACGGGGATCGTGCGGTAGTGCAGCGGCATGGGTTTCGTCCTCTTTCCGAGATTCCGTCCCGGACTTCGCCGCATGGCGCGGTCCGGCCGTGTGTTCGATGGGTCTTTTCTGTTCTTGTTCTGTACTTGTGTGTTGCCGAACCTCGGTTGGCAACATTGCACCACAAGGCGCAGCGTCGTCTGGACGAACAAGTCCAGCGCGCCGGTGGCGGCGCGCCTGCGTTCGAGGCCGCAGCGGCCTCGCCCACAATGCCGCATGGACTTCTGCCGATGCGGGACATGATCAACGCGTGCTGCGCAGCCCAGCTGGCGCTCGAGGGGATGAGGTGAGCGCAGCGCCCGCATCGGCCGAGCTCTCCGCGGCGCTGCTGGCTGCCAGCGAGCACCTGGGCGCGCGCCGGGCCGGGGCCATCGACTGGCAGGGGCAGGTCGCGTTCGCCAAGCGCACGGGTCGACAACGTTCCCGTGATCGCTGGCTCGCGACGCTGGCCGCCCCGCTCGTGCGCCTCTTCTGGCGCAGCGGACCGGCGACGGCGCCACGCCGCGCGGGCGACGTTCCGATCGAGGTGCAGCGGCTGCGCGAACTGGCGGCGGCGGGCGTGCGCGTGCCGCAGGTGCTCGCCTGGGGCGAAGGCATCTTCGTGATGACCTCGGCCGGAACGCCGCTCGAGCATGTGCTTGCGGCAACGCCCGATCCACGGGAGCGCCTGCAGCTGCTGCGCGATACCGCGATCGAGCTCGCGCAACTGCACCAGCGTGGGCAATGGCACGGCGGCGCGCAGTGCCGCAACCTGGCGGTCACGCCCGAAGGCCTGGTGCGCTTCGACTTCGATCTCGACCTGGATCGCTACTTCGCGCTGCCGGTGCTGCAGGCCTTCGACGCCCTGCTGTGGGCCAGCAGCGTCGTCGGGCTGACCGACGCCGACGCCGCGACCGCGCTGGTTCGCACCTACCTCGACGCCGCGCCCGAGGCGGCCCGTGCCGCGTTCGCGCGCAGCCGCTGGCTCGTCGACCGGCTCGCGGCCTCGTGGCTCCTGCGCGTCTGGATGCCCAAGGAGGCGCACCGCGTGCAAGGCATCGCCGCGGTGCTCGACGGTGCCGCGGGGCCCGAGGACGGCTGAACCTCTTCGCGCTCCGCCTGCTCGATGCAGTTGCTCGCGCTGCACGCGATCGATCGTTGGCAAGGATCGTGGAGCAGCGGTTGCGGCAGGAATTCCTGGATCGTTCAGCGCAGCGATCGACGCGTCGGTTTGCGTCCAAGGTATCCAATGGCGCGCAGCACGAGTGGCAGACCGGCGAACCCGAGCGCGAGCGCAAGCACCAGCGCCAGATCGGGCGCCATCGCCAAGAGCATCGTCGGCCTCAGCCCGGTCGCGAGCGAGAGCGCCGCGAACAGCGCGAGGCTGGCCGCGGGCAGCAGCCAGGCCCAGAGACTTCGACGCGCGCGGACCGCAAGCCACGCGAGTGCGGCAAAGCCGGCGAGCGCCAGCGCGGCGGCGAGGTTGAAGCGCCGATAGGCCTGCGGCAGGCTCGGGCCGGAGGGCGGCGCGTGCCCACGCAGCAGGTTTGCCACGCCCAGCGGCAGCCGGCTCAACACCGCGCTTGCGTCGTCCAGCGGCAGTCCGGTGTTCGCGTTGATCATCAGCACGAAGCCCTGGCGCGTGGCGGGCAGCAGCACCATCCAGGCGACGAAGGAAGGCAGGTTGCCGAGGTGCCAGCGCGCGTCGGCAGCCGCCCCGAAAGGACCGACGAACCAGCCCTCGCCGTAGCGGAACCCGAATTCCGCCCCGAGCAGCCGCGCGCGTGCCGGCGGCGAGGCCGGCGCCAGCATCTGCTCGATCGAGTGCGCGAAGACGAGCCGCCGGCCGTCGACGCGACCCGCGTCGATCATCAGGCGCAGGTAGGACGCCATGTCACTGGCGCTCGCGACCAGGCTGCCGGTCGGCGCAAGCCCAGGCGAGAGACGCAGCGGCTCGGCAATCGGGAAGCCGAATGCCATGCGGTGCAGCCGCGTCATGCCGGCCAGACGCGCCGAAGCGGGATCGGTGTCGCTGTGCCTCATCTGCAGCGGATCGAGGATGCGCTCCCGCACGAGCGTGGTCCAGGGCTTGCCGCTCACGGTCTCGAGCACCGCGCCCAGCAGCACGAAGTTCAGGTTGCTGTACTCGTAGCGCTCGCCCGGCGCATGCTGCAGCGGCAACCCCGCCATGCCGCGCACCAGCGCCTCGACGCTGGCCCCGTCGCGATTCTTGTCATGCAGCAGCGCCTGCATGCCGGCGTCGCGCGAGAGGCCACTCGTCTGGTTCAGCAGATGGCGCAGCGTGATGCGCCGCGAGGCCTGCTCATCGGCGACGCGGAACCAGGGCAGATGGCGCTGTACGGGCGCATCGACGTCGAGCACTCCGGCATCGATCGCCTGCCGCACCAGCAGCGCGGTGAAGGATTTCGTCAGTGAGCCGATCGGGAACGGCGTATCGGCATCGATCGGCCGGCCGCGGCCATCGTCCCCGAAGCCGCGGACATGGCGCGTGCCATCGGCGTCGACGATCGCCAGTGCGATGCCGGGGATGCGCGAAGCCTCGCGTTCGCGCTCGACGAAGGCGTCGATGCGCTGCAGCAGCGCCGCGTCGAGCCCCTGCGCCAAAGCGCCTGGGTGGGTCAAGCTCGCCAGCACGGCAGCGAGCACCGCGACGACCGAAAGGCTCACGACACCGCGCCCGCCCCGTAGGCGCCGGTGAGCAGCCGCCCCTGCGCGAAGCGCTCGATCGCGTAGGGCTCGGCCGAAACCTCGGTCGGCTGCGCGAGCGCCAGTTGCGCGACCAGCCGGCCCACCGCCGGCGAGAGCTTGAAGCCGTGGCCCGAGAAGCCGAATGCGACCAGCAAGCCCTCGACCCCGGGAACGGCGCCGAGCACCGGGTTCCAGTCGGGCGTCACGTCGTAGACGCCGGTCCAGGACGAGGCGAGCCCGGCCTCGGCGTAGGCCGGGAAGCGCGCGGCCACCTGCTCGCCGACCTCGATCACCGCATCGATCGGGATGTCGGCCTGCTCGATCTCGGGCGCCGCCAGCCGCTCGCCGGCCGTGCCTTCGCTTGCCAGCATCTGCCGCCCGCCGTAGCTGCGGCAGTAGATCATCCCCGGCGAGCCCAGGTCCTTGTAGACCGGCATCGCGTGCGTGTAGGGCGCTGCCGGCGTCTCGAAGGCGAAGACGCGGTGCAGCTCGGGCTGGACCGGCATCGCGATGCCGGTCCAGGCCTGCAGCTCGGGCGTCCAGATGTTCTGCGCGCTGATCACGAGGCCGGCGTGCATGGGCCCCTGCGCTGTCAGCACGCCGGTGACGCGCGAGCCCTCGCGCAGCAGGCCCTCGACCGCGAGGCCTTCGAAGAAGCGCGCGCCGTGCCGCCGCGCCGCACGCGCGAAGCCGCTGGCCACGAGATAGGCGTCGGCAAAGCCGGCCTCGGGCTCGAAGCCGATCAGCGCCGCGTCGTCGAAGCGTGCGATCGGCAGCCGCTTTGCAGCCTCGCGCGCATCGAGGAAGTGGACCGGAACGCCCATCGCCTGCTGCTGCGCCAAGGCCGCCTGCAGCGCTGCCAGCCGCGGCCCTTCGGGCGCGGCGATCAGGTAGCCACAGCGCACGAGACCGGCGTCGGCCTCGTCGTCGCCGACATAGTCGGCGAAGCGCTCGAAGGCGGCGAAGGAGCGGCGCGCCAGTTCGACGTTCTGCGGCACCGAGTAGTGCGTGCGCAGGATGCCGCTGCTCTGCGCGCTCGTGCCCGCGCCGATGCCCAGCCGGTCGACGACGTGCACGCGCAGCCGCCCGAGCGTGGCCAGATGGAAGGCGATCGAGCAGCCGATGACCCCGGCTCCGATGACGATGACGTCGGCGTGGTTCTGACTCATGGGGAGGTGCGGGCTGGAGGCTTCGCCAAGGGCGCGCCCTCATTGTGGCCTCGGCGCCAGACGCTAGAGTCGCGCCACGGCCGCCGCATCGCGACGCGCTGCCGGCATTCACAGCGACGAGGAGTCAAGCCCGATGAAATTCACCTGGAAGCATTTGGCGGCCGTGCTGGCCGCGGCCAGCCTGGCCACCGCTGCGGTGGCGCAGCAGCGCCTGTTCTTCGGCATCGCCACCGGCGGCACCGGCGGCACCTACTACCCGCTGGGCGGCATGCTGGCGCAGCTCATCAGCAACAAGGCCACGGTCGACGGCAAGAAGATCAGCGCCACCGCCGAGGCCGCGGGCGCTTCCGTCGGCAACGCGCAGCTGCTGGGCAAGAAGGACATCGAATCGGCCTTTGTCGCCGCCGACATCCTCGACGCCGCGTACTACGGCAAGGGCCAGTTCGCGAACGCGCCGCTGAAGAACCTGCGCGCGCTCGGGGCGCTCTACCCCGAGACGGTGCAGCTGATCACGCGCGCCGACTCGGGCATCAACAGCGTGCGCGACCTCAAGGGCAAGAGCGTCTCGTCGGGTTCGCCCGGCTCGGGCCAGTACCAGCTGCTGACCGACCTGCTGCAGGTCTACGGCCTGACGCGCGCCGACGTGAAGGAGGACTTGTCCTCGTTCACGCAGGCGGTCGACAAGATCAAGGACGGCAACCTGCACGCGACCTTGATCACCGCCGGCGTGCCGACCGCAGCGATCACCGACTTCGCGCAGAGCCACGCGCTGAAAGTGATTCCGCTCTCCGGACCCGAGATTGCCAACCTGCAGAAGCAGCAGCCCTACTACGCCAGCGTCAAGCTGCCGGCCAACACCTACAAGGGGCAGACCGACGCGGTCGACACGCTGGCGGTGATGGCGGTCTGGACGACGCACGACGCCGTGCCCGAGACCATGGCCTACGAGGTCACCAAGGCCTTGTACGAGAACACGGCGATCATGGGCCAGGTGCACGCGCAGGGCAAGAACATCAACCTGCAGACGGCGATGGCGGTGGGCAGCGTGCCCTTTCACCCCGGCGCGCTGAAGTACTACAAGGAAAAGGGCCTGGCCAAGTGAGGACGCGGCAGCGCGGCGCAGCCATCACGGCGGCCGCGCTGCTGATGGCGCTGCCGGCATCGGCCTGCGAGCTGGTGCTGGCGGCGCACCCCGAGGGCCGCGAGCTGGCGCGCGCGCCGCTGGACGCGGCCGCGCCGGGCTTGCGCGTGGCCTTCACGCACTCGGTGCTCGGCACGCCGGTCGAGGACCACTACCGTTTCCGGCCCGATGCCGAGGGCTGGCGCGCGCACCTGGTGCAGGAGCGCTTCGAGGGGCAGGGCTACGGCCTGCCCTACGCCGCCGCCGAGGGCGAGCGGCTCGAGCGCGCGGGTGCCGGCTGGCGCCTGCTGACCGATCGCGTCGTCGAGCCGCTCGTCGTGCGGGCGCTCGCGGCGCAGCGCATGCGCGTGCTGCTCGCCGACGGGCGCGTGCTGCCGCTGGCGGCGCTCGGCGCCCCGGCGGTTGCGATGCGCGTCGAGCACTGCGCGCCCGACTGAACCCGAGAGAGGATCCGCGTGAGCTCTGCCCCCGACGCTTCCCCCAAGCACCCGGCCAACGTGAAGGTCCCCTTCACCCAGGACGAGATCGACCGCCTGATCGAGCAGTTCGACCCCGAGTCGAACTTCCGCCGGCTTGCCGGGCTCTCGGCGCTGATCGTCACGGTGCTCGCGGTCGGGCTCTCGGCGTTCCACTACTACACCGCCGGCTTCGGCCTGCACAACGAGATCGCGCACCGCGCCATCCACCTGACGGTGGTGCTGGCGCTGTGCTTCCTGGTCTTCCCGCGCCAGCACCGGCTGCCGGGCCCCTGGGAATGGGTCGTGTCGCTGGGGCTCGTCGCCTTCTACGTGCTGCTGGGCTGGGGCCTGCTGCAGGATCTCGGCGACGAGGTCTCGGGCGGCGCGCGCGCGACCTTCATCGCGGTGCTGGTGGCGCTCTCGTGCCTGTCGCTGCCGCTGCACAGCTACGACGGCAGCAGCACGCGCATCTCCTGGCGCGACTGGATCTTCGCAATCGCCGCGGCGAGCTTCTCGCTCTACCTGCTGCTCTTCTTCGACGAGATCTTCATCCAGCGCCCGGGCCAGCACACGCCGGCCGACCTGATGATGGGCGTCGTCGCGGTGATCATGGTCGTCGAGGCCACGCGGCGCACGATGGGCATCTTCCTGCCGCTGCTGGCGATCGCCACCGTGCTGTACGGCATCTTCGGGCCCTACCTGCCCGGCGGCCTGGCGCACCGCGGCTACAGCGTGCCGCGCGTGATCGCGCATCTCTACAAGGGCACGGAGGGCATCTACGGCATCCCGGTCGGCGTCGTCGCGACCTTCGTCTTCCACTTCGTGCTCTTCGGCATCATGGCCCAGCTCACGGGCCTGGGGCAGCTCTTCGTCAACCTGGCGACGATCGCCGCCGGGCGCTTCGCGGGCGGGCCGGCCAAGGTCAGCGTCGTCTCCTCGGGCCTGTTCGGGATGATCAGCGGCAGCGCGATCGCCAACACCGTGACCACCGGCGTGATGACGATCCCGCTGATGAAGAAGGTCGGCTTCAAGCCGCGCTTTGCCGGCGCGGTGGAAGCCAGCGCGAGCTGCGGCGGCCAGATCACGCCGCCGATCATGGGTGCCGCGGCCTTCATCATGGCCGAGACGCTGGGCATCCCCTACAACAGCCTGATCCTGGTGGCCATCGTGCCGGCGCTGCTGCACTACATGGCGATCCTCTTCATGGTCCACCTGGAGGCCAAGCGGCTGCGGCTGGCGGGGATGGACCCGTCGGAGATCCCGTCGCTGGCGCTCGTGCTCAAGTCGAGCTGGCACCTCTTCATCCCGCTCGTCGTGATGGTGACGCTGCTGCTGATGCAGTACACACCCTTCCTTGCGGCGTTCTGGGGCATCACGCTCTCGATCATCTGCTCCTGGATCCCCAAGCTGCTCGGGCCCTGGGGGCGCAACATGAGCGGCCTTGCGATCGGCCCGCGCGGGCTGATCGAGGGCTTCGAGATGGGTGCGAAGGCGGCGCTGGGGATCGGCGCGGCCTGCGCCTGCGTCGGCTTCGTGCTCGGCATCACGACGCTCACCGGGATGGGCTTCAAGTTCTCGGCCTGGGTGATCGACCTCTCGGGCGTGGCCGCGCATGCGGTCAAGGCGATGGATGCGCTCGGGCTCTTCGACCTGCGCCAGCTCACGATCCTTTTCGGGCTGCTGTTCACCGCGGCCGCCTGCATCGTGATGGGCGCGGGCGTGCCGACGACGCCGACCTACATCATCCTCGCGGCGATCGTCGCGCCGGCGATGGAGCAGCTGGGCGTGCCGCAGCTGGCGACGCACTTCTTTGTCTTCTACTACGGCGTGCTCGCCGACGTCACGCCGCCGGTGGCGCTCGCGGCCTTTGCTGCAGCCGGGATTGCCGCGAGCGAGCCGATGCGCACCGGGATGACGGCCTTCCGCCTCTCGATGGGCAAGGCGCTGGTGCCCTTTGCCTTCGTCTACTCGCCCTCGCTGCTGCTCGTGGGCTTCACCTGGGCCTCCTTCGGCGTCGCGCTGGTGTCGATCGTCGTCGGCATCCTGGGCCTGGGGGCGGCCTACACCGGCTTCGTGCGGCGTCCGGTGGGGCGGCTGGCCTTCCTCGCGCTCAACGTGCTGTCGCTGGCGCTGGTCTTCGCCAATCCGGTGGTCAGCGCGATCTGCGTGCCGGCGGTGCTGGCGATCCTGGCCTGGCACGCGCGGCCGGAGCACGAGCCCGCACCGGCGCCGGCCTGAAGGACTCGGGCCGGGACCGTCACGCCGGGAGTTCCATGCTGGCAGCGGTCACTCAGTGCGCCGGCTGCAGGATCGGCGTGGCGCCCAGACGCGATTCGATGTCCTCCATCATGCGCTCGTAGCCCGGCGACCCGGGCTCGCCGAAGCGGTGGTGCAGCTCGCGCTCGCTCATGAACTCGGGCAGGTCGGAGATGTCGGGCAGCAGGTCGAGGTCGCTGCGGCTCGCTGCGGCGCGCTCCTGCAGCAGCAGCGGTGCGGCAACGGCCATCGCGCCAAGCCGAGTGCCGGCGCGGTTGGCAGCGACGTCGTTGAAGCTGAAACCGCTGCCGCTGCGCGCGTCGGCCAGTTCCTTGTAGAGGCCGATCAGATCGGCCAGGGGGCTCCCGGTCTCGGCCGCGAGCGTGGCGGAGGACAGGTAGTGCTGGGGAAAGTCGCCGCGGCCCGCGAGCGTCAGCCGGATGCGGGGCGCCGTCGACGCGGATGCGCGGCCGTCATCGCCGCTCGGCAGCAGCGGCGCGAGGCTGATGCCGTTGGCCGCCATGCCGAGCACCATCAGCACGGCGCGGTTCTCCGCGGCGGGATCCTCGCCGGCGCTGCTGCGCGAGCGCGCGAGCTCGAAGAGCGGCGGCAGCACCGCGGACAGCGGCAGGGGCTGCCCGGCAGGGTGAGTGGCTGCCAGTGTCGCCAGGCGCGCGGCGTAGAGCTGCAGGCGCGCCTGCTCGCGCGCGGGCAGCAGCGCCGCGAGCAGCCGCGCCGGTGCATCGGCATCCCAGGCGTAGACGATGTCGATGCGCCCCCGGCGAAAACGCACCTGCCGGATCGTCGCGGCTCCTGCCGCTTGCCAGCCGTCCAGGCCCTGCCGTGCCAGGGCCAGATCGACCAGCCACTGCGCCAGCGTGGCCGGCAGACGCAGGCGCCCGACGCGCAGCGCCTCGAGCTCTGGCAGGCCGGCGCGCTGGCGCAGCTTCAGTTCGACGTTGAGCCAGGCGCCCAGCGGGTTCGCAGGCAGTGGCAGGCTGCCTCGGAGCACGAGTTCCTCGACCGCCAGCGTCAGCGCCCAGCGTCCCGGGTGCAGCCGGGACGCGGCCAGGTTGAGCAACACCTCGGCCTCGTGCTGCGAGAGCGCGAGCACGCGCACGACCCCGGGGATCGCGCGCCGCGGGTCGTGCCAGCGCGCGAGCTGCAGCGCGCGCACGACATCGCGCGGGACGAGTCCATCGGTCTGCGCGACCAGCGGGTCGCGCACAGGCAGCAGCGCCAGCAGCACGGTCGCCGTCAACAGCAGAACGACTCCGACCGCAGCCAGGCCGCCTAGCGCGATGCGAAGCAATGATCGCCGCGTGCGCGTCATCGGCCGAAACTCAGGTAGCGAGCCATCACTTCACGATACCGGATCGCTGCTGCGGCGTGATTTCGAGGGCCGGGGCGCAGCGGCCGACCGTCGGCGTCGCGGCCCGGGTCTGGCTTTCGACGGCCCAGACGGCGGCGATTGTGAGGAAAGCCCGCGGCCCGGACCCCTCGTCCCGGGTGGTCGACCGGGCGTCGGCGCCGCGCGACTTGCCAGCCCGCGTTGCGCGCGGCACACTGGGCTCGTCGGCCCCGGGTCGACGGATGCGGATGGCGCCGGTCGAGATCCGGAACGGATTCCCGCGGATCGGCACGGTGCGGCGCCATCGGTGTTCTCGGTTGCGTCTTTGCCCACCCCCCCGCCAAGGAGGCCTGAATGAATCTGACGATCAGCGGACACCATCTCGAAGTCACGCCCGCGCTGCGCGAGTACGTCCTGAACAAGCTCGACCGGGTGACGCGTCATTTCGATCAGGTTGTCGACATCAACGTCCTGCTGACGGTCGAGAAGAAGAAGGAGAAGGAGCGACGACAGCGTGCCGAGGTGACGCTCCGCGTCAAGGGCCGCGACATCTTTGTCGAGCACGCGAGCGAGGACTTGTACGCGGCGATCGACCAGTTGATGGACAAGCTCGACCGCCAGGTCGTGCGCCACAAGGATCGATTGCAGAACCACAATCACCACGGCATCAAGCGTCTGGATGCCAGCACCGGCTGAACGCGGCCCCGGCGCCGCGTGAAGGAAGACGGCCCTGCGGGGCCGTTTTCTTCCGCGCGGCGCTCGTCCCGCCCCGCCCCGACCCCGATCCGCCTCTTGCCCCTCTCTCCGCCGCCCTTCGCCCTCAAGCCCATCATGAGCGCCAGCGCGCGATGTCGCTCCCTGCCGGCTGCACGCGCGCTGCGCCGTGGGCGTCCCGCGGCCCCGGACCCGGCTCGACGCGAGCCGATCGCCACGCCTGTTGCTGCAGTGCCGCAAAGATGGACGTTTCCCCGCATGTGGGCGGCGCCGGTCCGGGGCTAGCCTCGGGGTCGCTTCCTATAATCCCTCGCTCCGAAACACTCGCTGGACTGCCCGCGAGCCGGCGCGCAGCCCTCGGGGAGGACGTATCCAGATGAACCGCCTCGCCGCCATCCTGCCGGGCACGAACGTACTCGTGGACGTCGACGCGACCAGCAAGAAGCGTGTCTTCGAGCAGGCCGGGCTGCTGTTCGAGAACCAGCACTCGATCGCGCGCGGGACCGTCACCGACAACCTGTTCGCGCGCGAGCGCCTGGGCTCGACCGGCCTGGGTCACGGCGTCGCGATCCCCCACGGCCGCATCAAGGGGCTGAAGAATCCGCTGGCCGCGGTGCTGCGGCTGCAGCAGCCGGTGGCCTTCGACGCGCCGGACGATGAGCCGGTGCTGCTGCTGATCTTCCTGCTCGTTCCCGAGGCGGCGACGCAGCGCCACCTCGAGATCCTCTCCGAGATCGCCGAGATGCTCTCCGACCGCGAGCTGCGCGAGCGCCTGAAGTCCGAGCCCGACGCGGCGACGGTGCACAAGCTGATCTCCGACTGGGAGCCGCTGAAGTCGGTGGCCTGAGCGTCCCGGCGTCGGCATGAAACCCAGCTCGATCAGCGCCGAGGCCTTGTTCGAGGCCCAGCGCGAAGTGCTGCACTGGGAGTGGATCGCCGGCCATGCCCATCCCGAGCGCCGCTTCGACGACGCCGCGGTGCGTGCCGCGCGCTCGGCGGCCGACCTCGTCGGCTACCTGAACTACATCCACCCCTACCGGGTGCAGATCGTCGGCGTGCGCGAGGTCGCCTACCTCGCCGATGCCGACGCCGAGACGCAGGAGCGGCGCATCACGCGCATCGTTGCGCTCGAGCCGCCGGTGCTGATCGTCGCCGACGAGCAGGTGCCGCCGGAGCGACTGGTGTCGATCTGCGAGCGTGCCGAGATTCCGCTCTTCGTCACCGGCGAATCCGCCGGACACGTGATCGACGTCGTGCGCGCCTACGTCGCCGAGTTCTTTGCCGAACGGACCACGCGCCACGGCGTTTTCATGGACATCCTGGGGCTGGGCGTTCTGCTCACCGGCGAGTCGGGACTGGGCAAGAGCGAACTGGGGCTCGAGCTGATCAGCCGCGGCCATGGCCTGGTCGCCGACGACGCCGTCGACCTCTACCGCATCAGCCAGACGGCGATCGACGGGCGCTGCCCCGAGCTGCTGCAGAACCTGCTCGAGGTTCGCGGCATCGGGCTGCTGGACATCAAGGCCATCTTCGGCGAGACCGCAGTGCGCCGCAAGATGCGCCTGAAGCTGATCGTGCATCTGGTGCGCAAGGAGACGATGGAGCGCGAGTTCGAGCGTCTGCCCTACGAGCCGCTCTACGAGGACGTGCTGGGCCTGCCGGTGCGCAAGGTCGTGATCGCGGTCGATGCCGGGCGCAACCTGGCGGTGCTGGTCGAGGCCGCGGTGCGCAACACGGTGCTGCAGCTGCGCGGCATCGACACCTACCAGGAGTTCATCGAGCGCCACCAGCGCGCGATGGCGCAGGGCGGCGCCGAGTGATCGACGGGCCCGCCGCGCAGCCGGCGGGCGGGGCGCCTACTTGCGGTGCGGGCAGTCCGGCTTGACGCAGCGCGCGTACAGCGCCAGCGAGTGATCCTGCAGCTCGAAGCCGCGTGCGGCAGCGATCGCGTGCTGTCGCTTCTCGATCTCGGCGTCGAAGAACTCCTCGACGCGTCCGCAGTCCAGGCACACGAGGTGATCGTGGTGCTGGCCCTCGTTGAGCTCGAACACCGCCTTGCCCGACTCGAAGTTGCTGCGCGTGAGCAGCCCGGCCTGCTCGAACTGCATCAGCACGCGGTACACGGTGGCCAGGCCGATGTCCGAGCCTTCCGCCAGCAAGGCCTTGTAGACGTCCTCGGCCGTCATGTGGCGCTGCGCCGCCTGCTGGAAGACTTCGAGGATCTTGATCCGCGGCAGCGTGGCCTTCAGGCCGCTGCTCTTGAGTTCCTCGGCGTTGGTCATCTCGGGCGCTCCACGCTGGCTCGTGCGGGGAGTCCGCACAGCTAGAATGCAGCGATCATAGCCAGCGGCCCGCATCGCGGTGCCGTGCCCGGCCGCAATTCCATGAGCCGATCCCACCTTGCCGCGCTGCTGCTTGCCGTCGGCGCCAGTCCCCTGCTGCTCGGGCTTGCCGGCTGCGCCTCGTCGCGGCAGTCGGAGGACGGCTTCCTCTCACGCATCACGCCCTATCGCATCGAGATCGTGCAGGGCAATGTGATCACCAGCGAACAGGTCGCACGCGTGCGCGCCGGGCTGACGCGCGCGCAGGTGCGCGACATCCTCGGCACGCCGCTGCTCGCCGATCCTTTCCACGCCGACCGCTGGGATTACATCTTCACGCTGCGCCGCGATGGCATGCCCAGCCAGCGCCGCAGCGTGATCGTGCGCTTCGACGGCGATGCGCTGGCGTCGATCGAGGCGCCGCCGGACCTGCCCTCGGAACGCGAGTTCGTGCAAGGCATCTCGGCTTCGCGCAAGAAGGTCGAGCCACCCCCGCTCGAACTCACCCAGGCGCAGATCGACGCGCTGCCCGCGCCCGTGCGGCGCGAGGAGGCCCATGCCGCCGAGCCGCTCGGCCCCGCGCGCAGCTACCCGCCCGTCGGAGACGGAGACCCGCGATGACCGCGATACGTGTTGCCGTTGCCGGCGCCTCCGGGCGCATGGGCCGAATGCTGATCGAGGCGGTGCTGGCCAGCGACGACTGCCGCCTGAGCGGCGCGCTCGACGTGCCGGGCTCGGCGGCGATCGGCAGCGACGCCGGGGTGGCGCTGGGCCGCGCCACCGGCGTGACCGTGACCGCGGACCTGGCGCAGGGCATCTCGGGCGCCGACGTGCTGATCGACTTCACGCGCCCGGAAGGCACGCTCGCGCACCTGGCGGTCTGCCGCGCGCAGGGTGTCGCGATGGTCATCGGCACCACCGGCTTTTCCCCCGCGGACAAGGCGCAGATCGCCGAGGCGGCGAAGACGCTGCCGATCGTGCTCGCGCCGAACATGAGCGTGGGCGTCAACGTCATGCTCGAACTGATCGCGCAGGCCGCGCGTGCACTCGGCGAAGGCTACGACATCGAGGTCGTCGAGGCGCACCACCGGTACAAGGTCGACGCCCCGAGCGGCACCGCGCTGGCGATGGGCGAGGCGCTGGCGCACGCGACCGGCCGCCGGCTCGAGGACTGTGCCGTCTACGCGCGCGAGGGCGTCACCGGCGAGCGCAAGACCGGCAGCATCGGTTTTGCCACCATCCGCGGCGGCGACATCGTCGGCGATCACACCGTGCTCTTCGCCGGCACCGGCGAGCGCCTGGAGATCACCCACCGCAGCAACAGCCGCGGCAACTACGCCGCCGGCAGCCTGCGCGCGGCGCGCTTCCTGCAGGGTCGTGCGCCCGGCCTCTACGGCATGCACGATGTGCTGGGTCTGGGCGATCCCTTGGGCGATCCGCAGGACGATCCGCCGCCGCCCTGAGCCGCGGGGCGGGCACGGGCGGCTCCTAGAATCCTGCCCATGAACGAAAAGTACCTGCCCGCCGACGTCGAAGCCGCTGCGCAAGCCGCCTGGGCCGCAGCCAATGCCTATCGCGTCAGCGAGGACGCGCGCGACGCCAAGGGCGCGCCCAAGCCCAAGTTCTACGCCTGCTCGATGCTGCCCTACCCCAGCGGCAAGCTGCACATGGGGCACGTGCGCAACTACACCATCAACGACATGATGGCGCGCCAGCTGCGCATGAAGGGCTA
>Ga0116144_10000211_pt1 | contig 78894 bp, 59 predicted proteins | sample AD_UKC035_MetaG_FD_89746 | JGI IMG/M metagenome (GOLD analysis project Ga0116144, IMG submission 89746) | Active sludge microbial communities of municipal wastewater-treating anaerobic digesters from USA - AD_UKC035_MetaG | ecosystem: Engineered > Bioreactor > Anaerobic > Digestate | place: USA...
CCATTGCCGGACAAACTTATTTGCGGCAATCAGGACCCGCGCCTCGCAATCGAACAAGAGCCGCTTGAGATCGTCCGCCGGCAGCTTGGTGTTGAGTGAAACCTCGACCGCATTTGCCTTCAGCGCGCCGAAGTGAGCCACGATAAAATCGAAGGAATTCTCCAACAGGATCGCCACGCGGTCACCCGGGCGCACGCCCAGCGCGCCCAAGAACGCGGCGAGCTGGTTGGCCTGATGATTCAGTTCGCCGTAGGTTTTCCACACCCCGTTGTGCCAGACCGCACGCCGGCCCGGATGGGCCAGCGCGGACTGCTCCAGCATGGCTTGCACTAACATACTTTTTCCGCCGCCGGCTTGGCCGCCGCCCGGCACCGCCGAACCACTTTGACATCGTCGCGAGCGGACAGCGCCGGCCGGGTCGAAAAGGCCGCGACAAACTGTTGTTGGACCAACAACGTGGACAAAATGCCCACCAAGGCCATGTCGTCGGTTTCCCCCACCGCCCGGCCTTGCTCCAATTTGGCGGTCAACTGACGCACGGCCAGGGGATTGAAGATCCCGGTGGCCGTCAGGTGTGAATCCGACAGCAGCTCCCGCACGTAGGCCGGGGGCGCTGCGTGAAAAAAACTGCGGTGGATGGGCGCGCGATAAGGACGTTTGCGGCGTTTCCAGATGGTTTCCGGCAAATAGCCGCTCGCGAGCCGGCGGAGCAGATATTTTTCCGTCAAAGCCCGCAGCTTCAACCGGGCCGGCAGCCGGTTGCAAAACTCCATCACGCGCACGTCAAGAAACGGATACCGCCCTTCGACCGAATGAGCCATCGCCACACGATCCCCCTGGGCGGACAGCAGGTAAGGTGAAAGAAACGTAGTCACTTCGAGGTATTGCGCTTGTTCCAAGCCGCTCCAACCGGCGAACTCCGGCGGGTAATCTATCCGGCGATCCTCTTGACCGCCGCCTTCCGCAGTCAGCGCAACGAAATCTTTCGAGAAGAACCGCGCCGCCCGCCGGGTGTTGCGCCAGCGCACGCCGTGCGAGTAATCCGGCGCGTCCGTTTTCGTCAAATCATTCGCGAAAAATGCCGCCAGATACGCCGCACCTGCGCCGGACAGGTTGATGTCCGGATACAACCGTTGCAGCAACGACGAACGCCATTGGGAATCCGGCTGACGCGCCCAAAACCGCCGGATTTTTGCTTCCTTGAAAATATCGTATCCCCCCAGAAACTCGTCCGCCCCCTCACCGGTCAGCACCACTTTGAAGCCACGGTCGTGAACGAGCCGGGAAAGCAAAAACATGGGTACCGGAGCCGTGCGGAGAATGGGCGTCTCCGTGTGCCAAATAACATTGGGGAAGGCGGCGCCGATTCCGGCGTGGGTGGTGCGGACCACGTGATGTCGTGTGCCGAGATGGGCCGCCATTTCCTGCTGAAAACCGCTCTCGTCAAATTGTTCGTCGTCAAAGGCGATGGAAAAGGTATCCAGCTGGCTGATGCCCAATTTGCGCACCAGGGCGGCAATGGTCGAGGAATCCAGGCCGCCACTCAGATACGCACCAACGGCAACGTCGGCGCGCAGGCGCATCCGCACGGCGTCACTTAACAACGCATGAAATTCTTCGACATAGTCGGCAACCGGACGCTCTGTTCCCGGATTACGGCCAGCGGTCTTGGCCCCGTATTCGAGCTTCCAAAAAGCCCGCTTTTCGATCCGGCCATCCCGAATTTTGAGATAATGTCCCGGGGCCAGCTCGAAAATGTTGCGAAAACAGGTTCGTGGCGATAATGGACTCCAGTATGTAAAAATCTGATCCAGCGCCACTGGATCAATTTGCGCATCAATGCGCGGGTCGGCCAAAATGGCTTTGATTTCCGAGGCGAAAAGCAGGCGATCCGGAGTGCAGGTATAAAACAAGGGCCGCACCCCAACGCGATCGCGCGCCAGGAATAACGAACGCTCATGACGGTTCCAGATGGCCAGTGCAAATTGTCCGTTCAACCGGCGCAGACATTCCGGCCCATGCTCTTCGTAGAGGTGCAAAACGACTTCCGTATCACAATGGGTGGTGAACCGGTGACCGCGCTGTTCGAGTTCGGACCGTAATTCGAGGTGGTTGAAAACTTCACCATTAAAAACAATCCACAGATTCTCATCCTCACTGCCAATGGGTTGTTGCCCACCGGAGACATCCACAATGCTTAAACGCGCATTTCCCAGTGCGACTTGATCCTCCAAAAAAATGCCGAACTGGTCCGGACCACGGTGTCGCACCATGCCCAGCATGGCGCGCAACGAGCTCTCGCTCGGAGCAACGCCTTCAGTAAGGTTCAAAATTCCCGCGATGGCACACATGCGCGCTTCACCGCCAACCCAGGCCGGTCGGCAACGAACATAACGGTTCTGCAGAAACCAGGCCAGCCTCTTGCCCCCCATCACCCCCGACGCAGCTCTCCCCGGAACTTCCGTCGTTCCAGCGTCCAAATCGTTTCGCAGCGGACAGCAAACAAACCCATTGTTTCTCAAGGCCTGGCTCGAATTGGGGCAGCATGGAGGAATTATTTGTCTGCGGAACGCGAAGATAGCCGCTCAATGTCAAGCAGCACAACCAGTTGAGCAGGGCCAGAACCTCCAATCAAACCCGCAAGCTTGCCAACGTTCATATTGCGCCCCAGCGGATATCCGGACGGATGAAAGGATTCCGCAAACTTCACAATGCCCGCAGCGGTGGCAAACGAGCAGCCATGCACTCAAGGCAAAGTCCGAAGCCGGAAAAAGCGCTGCGGCTCACTGCCCACGGAGTTGGTCACCGTAGTCACCGGACCGGTCGCCATGATATCCGGTGGCAAGTCCACCCATTCCGTCTCATTGAGATCGTTCTTGTATTGGAGGCGATACGTCCGGTTGGAAACGGAATTCCATGATACAATTATGTCCGCCGGCTCCACCAAGTCCACGGACAACACCACCGGAGCGGCTGTGAACACCACCAGCGTGTTCGTCACCGCCCCGCTGTAGTTCAATTCGTCCACCACCCCGATCACTTCATAGCTGCCCGCATTCGTCGGCGCACTGGCGCTCCCGGCATAGGTCACCACCACGTTCAGACCGGCAGGCTCGGTCGTCACACTCACGCTCCGCGCCGTCCCGTCATAGACCTGATTCAGATTCCCCAGCGTCACCACCGCGTTGCTCGGGACAATTGCCAGGTTTGCACCGACGTAACTCAGCTCGTAATTCGCCGTAGCTGCCAGAGTACCCTGTGAAATCGGGTAATTACCGACGTTTTCGCCCGGCGACCGGGCCAGTGCACCAGCCAATGCGTCGCCGTTAACCAGCAAGCCGCTGGTGATTTGGTAGGTCAAGGCCGGGTCCGGGCTTCCGAACACTTTACTTTTCGCGTCCGCAGTAACGGTCAGCGGCCGGCCCATAACGGTTAGCACCCCGGTATTGGTGATGAGGACGTAGTTGGTCAGTGCGCCATCTGGATCGCTCAAAATCGGAACAATCGGATAGGTTCCGACAGGACTGCCTGTGTTCGCGGAAGTGACATAGGTCGCAGTGATATTGTCGCCCGGACGCAAACCAACGACAGTTCCGCTGAAAGTGGGATTGGCGTCACCGTAGAAACGATTGGTGCTGGCGGCAGTGACGGTCAATACATGTGAAACCACGATCTGGAAACTGCCCGTCACCGACAGCGAGTTGAAATCCACCGCGTGCGGGTTGGTATCCGTGACCCGGATGGAAACCGTGTTCGTCGTCATGAACTGCGACAAGTCGGGCGTCCAGGAGATAAGACCGTCGGGATTCACCGTAAGGCCGGGGGGGCCGGACACCAGGGAAAATCCCCAGGCGTTGGTGGGAACATCGGTATCGACTGCCGTGGCCAAGACACTCCAGGCCAATTCGGGCGCGATATTGGTGTCGCCAGGCAGGGTCAGCACCGGAGGCGCATTCAATTCGTTCACGGTGACCGTGAAGCTGTTGGTGGTAAACAATGCCGGATTTCCATTGTCGGTCACCACCGTGGTGATGACATTCGTACTTGGTCCCTGGGCTTCGCTTGGCGTCCAAGTGATTACACCGTTCGCGTCAATGGCGGCACCGGCAGGCGGATTCACCAGGGCGTACGTCAGGTGCTTGGGCGCATTGGTGAGGACCACTTCCACGGAATAAAAATCCGCCAGCGGAAAGCCGCCGGGAGAGCCGCCCGCCCACAAGGCCAGGGAGGCGTTGGTCAGCAATTGGAAGCGTGTATCAACGGTCGTCCAACCGCTGCCGTCCGCGGAACAGCGGCCGGTAAAGTAATTGCTGACCGGATCGCGATCCAGGCGCACGTAAAAATTGCTCACGGAGCCGATGGCAATGGCTCCGGACCAGGGGATACCGTTCACCTCGCTGATGAGGGAGGCCGACTCCGTGTTGTTGTAACCCCATCCGACCTGGATGTAATTATCATCATCCTGGTAGGCCGCCAGATGGATTTGCTCGTAGTTTTGGGATGGCATGAACGACGCATGCAAACTCAGGGAAATCCAATTTGTCGGCAAAGCTCGGAACAGGCTGTTGCGTGTATCGTTGGAGTCCAACCACAAGTCGCCGATTCCCACCGGAACACGCAGTGAGCCGGGATGTGCGGCTTGGTCGTACGAAACCAAGGCCCCGACCGTTTGCTCCGTGTCACGCGGGGAACCATCCGGAGACCTTGCGACGAAACTCCAGCCGTCCGCCAGCAGTTCGTTACGGTTGGCGTAGGTAAAATAAAAGAGATTGGTTGTCGCGGAGCCAACATTTTCGGGAGATTCGATTTCCGGATCTGACGCCGTGTTGGTCACCGTGAGGGTGCTGAACTCGTTGATCGTGTAATTCGTTTGCGAGGGCAGCACCAACGGACTGGCCGATACGAACACCGAAAACTGGTTGGTCGCACTCAGGTTCTGATCATTCACCGCCAGGCTGTTCGTATCCGTCACGACCGTCACAAACGTGTACGTCCCGGGGACTTGCTCAGCCGCCGGGGTCCAAGAAATGACACCATTGACGCTGATGGATGCGTTGGTGGGGCTTTCCATCAAACGGTAACCCAGGGGGTTGACCGGGAGATCGGCATCACTGGCGGTATTGACAACCGTAAGCAGGCTTTGACCAATCAATACCCGATCAGATTGAGGCGGCAGCACCGGAACCTCATTGATTTCGTTTACCGTCACGACAAAGCTGTTGCTGACGCTCAGCGCCGGGAACCCATTGTCCGTAACGACGACCGTGATCGTGAAATTCGAACCTCCCGCGGTCTCTCCCGGGGTCCAGTTTAGAAGGCCATCCGGCGTAATAGTCATCCCCATTGGGGCGCCGGCGGCCAGGGAAAATGCAAGCGCATTGGTATCCGGGTCCGTTGCCGAGTTGGTAACCCAGAGCGTTTGCCCTTCGTTAATCGTAACATTCCCGTTGGTGGTCAGTATGGGGGGATGATTGGTCACACTGGAAAGCCCCAGGGTAATGTGCTGGGGCGTCGTCGTGACCAGGGTGTCGAACGAGAGCATGGTCCGATCACCCACGGAATGCACCGAATAGTTGGTCGTTGCGACACCGGCGATCGTCACATTGGTGACGGCCTGGATGCCCCCCAGATCCACCTGCAGCGTGACCAGGTCGTTGGTGGTCATCACCGTTTCAAAATTCCGGTAAACCGACGATGGCAATGGAAAGCGAAAACAGTCGAAAGAAATCTGCCCTACGGTTTCCACGTAGTTGGATATCACGGTCCGATCGCGCTGGTGGATGTACTTGGCGACTTCACCGGCCGGGGCCACCCAGATATCCTTGCCAACCGAGTACGCCACGGCGCCATCATCATTCTCGTAACCATGGAACACCAGGTTCGCCCATTTGCCCTGCGCGATCGCCGCGTCAACCACCGTTTTTAAATCCGCCGGGTTTGGCGGCGCGGACTCATCATAATCGGCAGGATCGTGCTCGTGCGAATTGAAGCATTTCAAAAACATCCAATCAATCGGACTGGCGTCTTCCAAGCGATTGACATTGTATCCCCGGGCAGTCAGGAAATAGTCGGCCGCGATGGCTCTTTGGCGCTCTCCGGCGAGGCCACATGGAAAGGCGAAGCAAATGATCTCCTGTTGTGTTGCGGGTGTGAAGGCCTGGATGTCGGCAATGTTCGTTTCAATTTCGTAGCGCTGCGACGGCTCATCCAACGAGGCGTTGCAGGGATGATGCACCGTGTGCGAACCAAGCTCCATGCCCGCATTGTAGTAATTGGTAAAAAACGGGGGAATGACGTGAACCTCATCAACGCCCCATAATAAATAAGTGCCATGGTAGCCGTTGGTCTGGAGAACATCGAACATGACATCGTCGGAATCATCTACCCATACGGTCAATGCGGCCGCCTTGCCCTCGCGCCAGACTGCGGGTTTGGCCCGCGCGTCGGGGTTAACAATCAATCTGACCTTTAACGCCGCCGGAGAATTCGCTGCGCCCGGCGAAACAAATTGCAGATCGGTTTCGTACACGCCCGCCGACAATCCGGTGGTGCTCACAGAAAGATCGAAGGCCGTATCCGCCGTGCCGTTCGTGACACTGACCGCCAACCAGGAAGCCGTGTTGATCAACGTCCAACTTAGGCCCGCCGGCCCCCGATAAATCACCCGGGTCCGTTGGATATTCGTGCAGGCCTGACCGGCGATGGCACTGAATACATAGCCGTCCCGTTGAAAATCCATGGTTGTCAGTACCGGCGTTGAGCTGCGGATGATTTGCAGCTGGCTCAAATCCGCTTGATGAAAACCGTCCAAGGATCCTCCCGCCCAAACCGCCAGCCGTGGGTAGAGCAACTTCTGCTCGGTTTGGTCTATGGTCACCCAATTTGTCCCGTCCAACGAGTAAAGCGCGGTAACAAAACCATAAGTCAACTCGCGATCCAAGCGGAGGAACAGATTGGTGGTGGACACCTCGGCGGCGTTCCATTGTTTCAACACCCCGCCGAGTTCCTTGGCAAACGTGATTGCCGGATTCCCGCCAAAGGTCCAGCCTGAACCTACTTCCACATAGTTGTCGTCATCCTGATATAACGCCAGTTGCAGTTGCTGAAAGATCTGTTCGGGAGCAAAGGAGACCTGCAACCTGACACTCTGCCAGTCGGGAGGCAGATCGCGGAACAGGCTGTTCTGCGTGTCGTTTGCCGCCATCCAGAGGTCCCCCGCCCCAACCGGCATCCGCAACACAATCCCCAAGTCCGCATTCGTTTGCGCATAAGCCACATCCGGCGGCGATGTCCCCAGACTCTTCTCGGTGTTGCGAACGGTCCCATTCGGATTCCGGGCCAGAAAATCCCATCCGTCAGCCAACAACTCCGCACGTGTGGCATACGTAAAATTGAAGGTGTTCGTGGTCTGGGCGGAACTCCTCAACCCATTGAAAATCAGGAGACCGGCCACCGCGACCAGCTGCAATCCCGGACTCTGCAGCACACGCAGTCTCCCTAATCGGCTATTTCGAAACGAGATCGGCGCTTGCTTCAAGCCCGAATGTCCCAGGGTTCCGTATCGGATTAGAATTGAATCGTCCCTCACTGCAGCTTTCTGAAATACACTCCACATGAACTATAAATCCACATTCCGCCCAAGCCGTTGCAACATGACACTCGTGCGGGAATCTTGCAACCGCCATCCTGAATTTCCATGAACTTAAACATCCCCGCGTCTATCGGACGCCACCGAAACGTCTGCGCGGCGATGATTTCCGGACGCGCAATCATTGCCTCTGTGTTGCGTGAGACAACCCCCGTTTTCCTCAGGGACTCTACGCCAGCTCACCCACTTTTTCGCCCCGAGTGAACACGGAATTACTGCCGGAAAATTACGGAAGCCTGATCGGCATAGTGCTGTCCGGCGACCTTGATCGCGACGCCCGCCATCGCTTTCGCAACTGGTAAAGCGCCCGATAAATCCGATAGGGAAGGACCCTTGTGCTGCAGCGCAAAGCGCAGCGGGGTTGGCCTTGCAAGAGCAGCCCGATCAGGACGGTCATTCGAACGAAACTGTTACGTCCCTCCATCATCTGCAATTCCGCGGCATAATGCAGGCGGACGCGGCGCGCTTCATGCAACAGGCGCTGGTACTCCCCCTGTGCAATTCGCTTCTGCGTGTAAAGCACCTCCAAGTCGGCCAGCATGGTATCGTAGGCTGCCACGGACTGTTGATTGACCCACAGCAACCGCCGTTCGCGGTGCTCAAAGGAACGGGTATCATCCCCTTCCGCCAAGAAGGAGACGTTCTCCTCATGACGACGGTACTTGACCAGCGGTTGGTGGATATACAACATTTCACCAACCGCCAGGGTGCGGAACGACAGCACCAAGTCCTCCAGGTCGGATTTCAGCGGACCAAATAAACGAAACAACAGCGGCGAAAACGCGTGGGTGCAGCCGTTTACGGCCGGCTTGGCGGTGGACAGAAATTCAAGAAGGCTGCCCGCCAAACACCAATGAGGGCGCTTATCCTCAAGCCCGCCGCGCAGACCGCCAACGCCATAAACATCCCCGTTGCCGAAGATGGTCGTATAACTGGAAAAAACGGAAGTTGCCCGACGTCCGGTTGCCTCCCATGCCTGGTAGATCACCTCCGCGCGCTCAGGCAGGGAGACGTCGTCGCTCGCCTGGATGATCACCAGTTCTCCCGAACACCGTTCCACCACGCGGCTCAGGTGTCGTCCCATGCCGAGGTTGGCGGCATTCCGATTCAAACGAACGATATGCGGTCCCCGATAGCCCGCCACGGTTTGCTGGATTACCTCATAAGTCCGGTCCTGGGAGGCGTCGTCCGAAATGATGATCTCCAGAGGCGAATAAGTTTGTGCCAAAACGCTTTCCACCGCCTCACGCACCATCCGCTCCTGGTTAAAGGCCAGCACAACGAAACTGATCAGCGGCTTGCTCATGCAGACTGGAGTCAAACTGAAATTCTTGCAAGGACGCGCCCAAGTTGTCGGGCGCAATCTTGTTTCGGGTCAGCGTTTTGTGGCGATTGCCCCCATGCAATCCGCGACCGACGGCTTGAACGGGATTAGAAACATTTCCAATACATTGAAGAGCCGTGCCACAAACCACGCCGGACGGTTCAGCCGCGCGGGCGGGTATTGTTTGAAAAGATCGCGTTGCAGCAAAACGCTTTCATAAATGACCGAAGCCGCTATGTCGGGGCGAAGAACCACCTGCTGAAAACCCGCAGTTTCAAGCAGGGACCGCATGGCGCGCATCGAAAAGATGTGGAGGTGCCGCGGCGGCTCCAAACCGCGCCAGTTGTTCTTGAAACAGCGATGACTCAGGCTGGAGCTGTTGGGAGTGAGCACGACCAACTTTCCGCCAGGCTTAAGCACACGAAGGCATTCTCTTACCGTTGCGAGCGGCGCGGGCACGTGCTCAATTACGTGATTCAAGGTGACCGCATCGAAACTGCCGGTCGCGTAGTTTTGCTGTTCCAAACTGCCGCACCTGACCTGGAGACCGTTGCGCACCGCCACGTCAACTGCGCTCCGGTCGAAATCCACGCCCTCCACCTGCCAGCCCAGTTCCCGCATCAAAACAAGCCATTCCCCCGCGCCACACCCGACATCCAATACGCGCCCCTGCGGCACGGCGGGCAGGTAACGCACGCTCGTATCCGCTTTCCGGCGGTGCAGCGGCAGCAAATGCATCAACCAACCGACCTGCCGGGTGACCAAGTCATCCGGAATGAGCGGATAGCCGTACTTCCTCGACCAATACGAGCGTTTGGCCAGCAGGTAAAGGCGTTTTGCCCGCCCCACCACGGGCGGCGCCTGCTGCGCCGCATGAGTGTAATACTTTGCGTAGGCCTTTCCCACCTCGTCGGGCAACGGCATCGGGTCCGGCCAGATCAGCCCGCAGTCCGGATTTGGGCAGCGCTTCAAATCCCATCTCCCCCAAGCGTCGAACAGGCGATCCGAAAGCCCCCTGTAAACCCACTCACCGGCATCGCCACACAACGCGCATTTCGGGCGCGCGACGGATTTGATTTCCTCCGCTGGCGTGTCGTGCATCGCGAAATTTGTACTCAAGTCCCTCCCCCCTGCCGAACGGACATTGCTGAAGGGCGGATGCAGCGCGGCGTCATGCAGCCTTCGCATCCGCCAGCTTCCGGTCGATGAATTTGGCGACTTTGGTTACGCTGTCCAGGTTTTCGGGAATGGTTTCCTGTTCCGTCACCTTGATTCCATAACGCTGCTCCAGGAAGAGGATCAGCTCCAAAATCCCGGTGGAATCCACGATGCTGCTTTCCAGAAAGGAAGTGTCATTGTGCAAAGTCGCCGCGTCACCAAATAAAAAGTTGGTGATGATAAACTCACGGACTTCATTTACATGATTCATAGGTCGGTCAACGGTTGCTAAAAATCCAAATTCAGGACGCTTCCTGCACCGGAAACCGTCACGGACGGCCAGTATCTCAACATGCCCCGGCCCACCCAATTGTGTTCCACTGGTCGGGACCTAGAATTGTGCCGAACCCGGATTTCGCAGTGCTTTTTCAGAATTCGCGTGGAGGAAGAAAAATGCCTCAGGGCACCAATCCCGCCCGACGCGCCGATTGGTTGAGGAAGGGAACGAAAGCGGCGGCGGCCAATTGGTTGCCTTGGTGGCTGGGATGGCTGTCCAAGCCGTCGCCAGTCGGATACACGCAAAGGTCCGATTGGCCATGCCCGGTAAGGATATCGTAGTAGTCAAATACCACCACATTGTTCAGTTCATAGCCTTTAAGCCAGCCGTTGGTGTCGGTCAGCCAGTTGTTAAACTCCCGAGCCAGGCGGGCGCTGGCGGCAAGCGATGAACCTCGCCCGAGCAATTTTTTAGCCATCGTCTTCCACAAAGGTTGTGGCGGAGACTTTGGCGCCAGTGGTGGCGCGGTCATGCACACGAACAAAACCTGCGGATGCTTGCGGAACTCATTCAATAATTCGGTGTAGGCGGCCTTGGCATTCCAAACCGTCAAAGTCGGGCCGGCAGGATTGCCAGGAGGTGTGCCGGCCGATTGGAAATCGCTGTTGGGATAACAGGATTTAAATGCGACGATTTGGTTCCGCTCGTCTCCGGCCAGACGCACATCCTGCGATGCGCACGTAAGGATTTGCGGCATTTGCGTTCGAAACTTGGGCAGCCAGTCAAAGATGTCCGTGTGCTCGCCGATTTGACTGCCGTAAGAGGCTTCATGTACTACGTAGGAATTCTGTTCCAGCCGGGCGCGCAAATCGCCGCCGTTTGGGTGTGAAACATAGACACAATTCGTTCCAACCTCATCCCCCTGCCCGGCCAAAAGTTGCCCACCACAGGAATGGTGAATGAAAAGCAAGTTCAGCCGATGAGCCGGCGCACTGGCGTCGTAATCAGCCAAGGACAATCGGACCGGGGAAGGCAAGGAGCCAGACATAGGGGGCATTGTGGAACGACCATCACGAAGCAAAAGAACCACCACAAGGGCCGAAGCAACCGCCACCCCTCCTCCCAGCAAGATCTTGTTCCGACGCGATGGTAACATGATTGAAATTTGCTACAAAACTTGCGCCAACCCGTCAATTGTCAAACCAGAACTGCAAAGGCCATGCGATTTACCGCCCCAGTGGGGACGACCTGACGTCCCGGCCAGCCGGTCCGCGGCGAGATGCCGATCAAGAGGCGCCGGCGAAAGCGTGCAACGCCGGGAATTCATGGTGCGCGCCAGGCGGAAACCCGATAGAAGCGTTGCGAGTTGGTTGCGGGATCCACCACTTCAATCTGACGATCAAATGGCTGGCTGATGACATTGGTCAAAGGAAACCAGGAATTTGTGGAAAAACCGGGATTAAACTCCACGGTGTAGGAGGTATTTGACGCGGCCAGGAAATGGATGACATGCCCGCCCTCGGCAGGGCGAATGGCGACGGCTGTCGGTTCCGGAGTGCTGTCGGGATTCCAGCCAGCCATGCGCGCCAGCATGACCCACAACGCTTTCGCCAGCCGGACGGCCCCGCGTTCGCCGATATGATCTCCATCTTCAACATAACTGCCATTGAGATCCACCAAGTTGTCCGGGTGAAGCGAGTGGTAAGTCTTTGGCGTTCCTCCGAAGTCCACCCAAGTCTCGGAGTGCAATTCTCCTGCGTCGTTCCACGACAAGATATCGGCGTAGTCGAATAAAATGGCGTTGGTGGATTGCGCGACATAAGTCCGGATGTGGTCGTATTTCAACTGGCGCTGATAACCACTTTCGCCATTGTAGCCATCCACCGGACCCGTGGTGAAAAAAACCCGGGTTTCGTAACCGTTCGTGCGACAGAAGTCCTCGTACGCCTGTGTCGCACTCAGGTATGTATCCATGCAGACGCGATTACCGGTGAGGACGGTATCCTCCGCATCCAACCCCCAGCGCAGGTCGCCGTCCGGTCCCCCCTCCGACGCCCCAGCCCAACGAACCTGATGCACTGGATCAATGCCGCCCCCGGGCGGATTGTGCCAGGTGGCATCCCAACACCACCCGAACCCGATGGCCGTCAGACCAAAGGCATTGGTATTGCAATAAGCCAGATGGCGCTTCACTTTCGCTATTCCTTCGGGATTGGTGTACCAGTCCGCTTCGCCGTAGCCATAGTAATTCCACCCGTACGGGCCGTACGTCGCCGAACTGACGCGTAAATGCGTGTTCGTCGGCATCTCCGGCACGCCAGACTCCCGCACGCTGACCGTCAGCTGCGGATACTGCTCGTTGAGCAAAATACAGCCCTTGCGGTATCCGGATGAATGTGATTCGCCGGGAATGCTGACCCACATTTCTTTGACCCTGGCAATATATTCCGGCGGGATGCGTTCCAACTGGGCAACCGCTGTATGGTCTACAATCAACGGCTGTGCTGACGTGGCAAGCCTTCCAACTGCCAACAAAACGCAACCCCAGCTGAAACTGGAAGTAAAGTTCATGTTTTTAAACCGCAAAAACCCGGCAATTTGATCTTTGCCCAGCAATGCATAGCACAGTTTCGGTAGTAAGCGAGCGTAGAAAATCGAGGAAAATTTCTTCCCGGCCCCGGAAACCCACGCCTTTGATCCCCGGAAATCCCAAGCCAATCCGCCTCGAAGCCATTCCGGAAAATATTTGGTCTGCAACCCGGTCCGGGGGCGCGTCGGCGGCTCGCGTCTGTCAGTGCTGGTCATAAACAGTCATAAGGAAAACCCATCAAGGACGAGTTCCCTCCGTACCTTGAGCTGGAGTGTTGTTCATGTAAGGTCGCGAAAATTCGTTGATGTCCAGTTGCGCAAGGGGGTTTTCCCACCAACGCGAAGCCAGAAGTTCTTCAATGACTGCCGGCGAAAAACGATAGCGGACCACGCGGGCTGGGCTGCCCACGACGACCGCGTAGGGAGGCACATCATGATGAACGACGGCTCCCGCACCGATCACCGCCCCGGTACCAATGTTACTAACGTGTGGCAAAATCATGGCCTGAGCCCCCATCCAAACATCGCTGCCAACCGTAAGTGGATTGAATGCGGTGAGATCCTTGGTGCATTGTCCCAGGATCGGGTTGAAGAAAAATGCGTGGGTGGATTTGAAATCCATCGGATGATTCAGATTCAATATGCGGGTCGGCCGGGCAAAGGAGCAGTACCTGCCAATTTTTGTTCCCCGATCTACTGCGTACATGTCGAAACAACCGCCGTGGGTGTAGAGGCCGATTTCGACGTCATAAAATCGTTTGAAAATTTCCCGCAACGTGAGGGAAAAATACTCGCCCCCCTCCAGTTTGCCGACCACGTAGCGAATCCAGTTCCTTAGGATGCGACTCTCAATCCGGTAGAGGCTCAAGAAGAACGAATTCGGCATAATCATCTTACAAGCTTAATCGCACCACCTCGAGTGTCTGTGCGATTCGACAATCGTGGCCTTGTTCGGATTGTTTATTCCAACCTGACCGCGATGTCCACGGAAATGTTGGGCAGCGACAACAAGCTGCCCCTGAGGATTTTGGATGTACCGAACCATGCCCTATCGGGGCAAATCGTGCCTCCGACAACCCACGCTTGGGTAAACCGGGCACTGTCAGGAGGCCGGGTCCGCGGCTCGCGGTGCGATCCCCAACGCGGCCATTCCCCATCTCGCTCTTTCCCGCCAGCGTTGCATCTCCGACCGATAAGTGGGAAGACACCACAACCCGGCATTGATTAGCGCCAGCAGAACAAAATACGCCACGATGGAGCCGACTCCAAAGGTGTGAAAAAAGGAGGCATATAGCAACCGCAGCGCGCCCAGGGTTCCCATCAAAATGAGTATGGGGGCATAGAGCGTCATGAGTCGCTTTCGTCCGGCAGTCGCAGAAAAACCGAAGCCGGCAAAGACCGCCCGCCAAACAAGCGTGGTGAGGAGCAAACCGGCGAGCGAGGTGCCAATCGCAATGCCTTCGATCCCCCAGCCCCACTGCACAAAGGCAACATCCACAACCACGTTGAAGGCCAAGGCGAGCAGGAGAAACTTCAAAAACCGGCGTTCGTTGTGGGTCGCAATCAGATAATTGGCGCCATTGCGGAGAAGACAGACAAAATACGAGCCGATGATGAGCAATTGTGCGGCAGCCAGCCCCTCGTGATACTTGGGCAGGATCCACTCAAAGAGAATCGGCAGGCAGGCAAGGATGAAAAGTTGCAAATTGATCAGGAGCGCCCCCAGCGCGAGCGTCGGAGCAATGACTACCGATTTGAGTGATTCACCGATGCCTCCCTTGCCGTGTTCCCGATTCACCCGCGGGTACAACACCCGCCCCACCACCATCGGTACCAGTGCCAGGGCGCCAGTCAAGGAGATGCCGACTCCATACAGTCCCACCGCCGCGGGGCCGACCATGCCTCCCAGCACCACCCGATCCACCCCGGCCTGCAGGGTCAACACCCACCACAACAATGTGATGGGAAATCCGACTTTGACCGCATGTATCAACAGTCCGCGCTCAAACGAAACTCCCACCGCACCTTGTTTCCGCACGCTTATCCCTGCGGCAATCAAAAACGTAATCAACTCCTGAACCAGGTACCCCAGTACGGCCCCCCACAAACCCCATACCCACGCCATGCCGCCAACAAAGAGCATCGAAAAAATGGAACGACAGGTGTCCACCGCGGCGACACTGCCGAAGCATTCATACGCCGTCAGCCGCCAGTAGAAATAGCCGGTAAAACAACTCGTAACGACCGCCCAGACGAACGGCCACAGGAGACGGGGATCGAAACTCAACACCTCCGCCGGCAACCAGGCCGCGATTCCTCCCAGAACAAGAATCACCGCAGCTGCCAAAACGATACATCCGAGGACACTGCGTTCAACCCGCTTGACGCTGACGAAATCCTTGCGGCCCAAATAATAGGGAACCTCTTTTACGAGTGTCTCCACGGCCCCCAGTGCCACAATGGGGCTGTAGGAGACAATTAACAACAGCGTCACCCAAACCCCAAAACTCTCGGGCGACATCGCCTTGGCAATCACAAATGATTGCGCCATGCCAACAATTTTGGCCAGGAGCACCGCCGCCAGGAACCAACTTATGCTTTTGAACAATGACACGATGATGGATTTCCGATTGCGCGGGTCGTCCCTGGCGCGGGATCAGCCGTCGCCAGATGATCCCCGGCTTTGACCCGCTCCCAGTCCCGCCGGGCCCGGCTGTCGCCTGGATCCTGGTTATCAACCGACACCACGGGTTTCGTTTTGCTGTCGAAAGGCACTGACCCGGCGACGACGCCCCCGGCCGGCGGCTAGGAAGAATTACCGAGCAACCGACTACGCAGGCGTTTCATCTGGAGTTTGCGCAGAAACCGCACAAATTCATCTGTCACCGGGCGAGGCGACCCGCGCCAGGTGGCGAGCAGATAGCCCCATAACTGGCAAATACTCCCCAGAATCGGTGGGCGGTGGAAGATGCGCCGGGCGCTCTGGGCCAGAAAATATAATGGGTGGTATCCGAGAAGATAAAACCGCTGTCCCCAATTAAGCCCGCGACGATACACGTTGCCTGAATTCACCCCCTCCGGACGCAGATGCAGCGCGGGCAAATCACGAAAGGCACGCACCTCCCAACCGTGCATCAAGACCATGATGTCCGCCACCGTGTCCTGGCCTCCTCCGGGAACCGGGATATAACCACCAATTTTTTCAAACGCCAGGCGGCGAAAAAACTGCACACCGCCAGCGACGTGAAAATCTTCGCTGCCTTTGCGAACGTCCTCCTTCCGGCCCGCGTACACATCAATCACTGAACCGCCGATTAATCCCAGCTTCGGGTTGGCGGCAAACCGCTTCATCAACTGCTCGTAGTAATCCGGTTGCACGCGGATATCCGCGTCCAAAAATCCAATAAAGTCGTAGGCCAGATCCTTCACCAACTCCGCTCCATGCTGCGCCGCGTACACCTGCGAGGCAAAACTGCGCGGCCGGCCTCCGGGCATTTTGGCCACCTGCAAGAACGGGAGATGTTGGGCACGCGCCAGACTTTTCGCGTAGGTGTCGTCAGTTGAACCATCATCAACAATCACCCAGCAAACCGGTTTGATGGTTTGTGCGGCAATACAATCGACCAACGCTTCCACATAATCGCCCTCATTCCGCGAAGCACTAATGAGAACGTAGGCCTGGTTCTGTAATTTCACCTCCATAGTTAAGACTCCCGGTTCCACTGTTGCGTTTTCGACGGCGCGAAACCGGCCGTCTCCAGCATCGTCATTGCCCCACCCGTCCCCGTTGACTCGCACCGAGCGGAACCGCTGACCGGAACTTTCCGGTCGTCAGATGGCCGAGCACGTGGGCGTGCTCCGGGTCCATTCATTTTACGCCCCCGCTTCCGGACTGCTCAACGGCTTCGCGCTTGCAGCGCGCGCCGAAGTCGCCAATGCCAGCCCGGGAATGCAACCGAGCAGCACGGCGAACGCTACGCCGTTTTGATCGAAGTAGGTAATGGACAGAAAAGTGAAGCAATGCGCAAACAGCACCGCCCCCACACACCACAAAACAAATTCGTCCGGATGACGCTGCTTTCGCAACCGCCGCAACCCTTTTCCCAACACCTGGAAGGCTCTGGCAAGAATGAAGACAAAACACAGCACCAGCGGCAAGCCGCCTGTTATTCCCATTAAAATGTACTCGTTGGTGACATCAATGTGATACGGACTCCAATAGACCCCGTAGGCAATCCAATGGCGGGTGTAGTCCGAGCCGATCAACCACCACTCATTTAGATGATTGAGTGCCGCCGTGATCAATTCCGCGCGATGCCAGCCCGTACTGCCACCGGCCAAGTCTATCCTCGCCATCAGGTACCACACCGGCGCCTGCATCATTAAATGCAGCAACACGACCAGGCCAATAATAGCGGCCCGGATGCGTCCCACGCTCCTGCGCCAGCGCCAGATTGCCACTCCGAATACTCCCGACATGAAGGTGAGGATCGGGCCGCTTGATGCGGATGAAAACACCGTTGCCGCTCCAGCCAGCTCGCCCATCCAGAAGGCTTTCCGATCGCGCCACCACAAAGGCAACAGCATCACCATGACGCTCGCCGCAAACGTGCCCAATAAAATCGGGTGTTCGAACGGACCGCTGGCTCGAACCCTGGCTCCGCGAATGGTAATCTCGCCGCTGCCGCCATATAGAAGATCGTAATAATTCTTCAGCACCCGGGTCTCGGCCAACGCTTCCAAGGCCAGCGGAATCAAAATCAGGCCAAGCACTCTTAGCATCCGTAGAAAATCTTCGCGACTGCCAACAAAACAACGCGCATACAAGTAACCACCGAGAAAATCGAAAATTACCGACAGGCGTATGGTAATGGGATTGTGATCCGGAGGACGGTGGAACATGCCGCTGATCAACATCCAGGCCGCCCAGGCAAAAAAGGCGGTATCCATGGGTTGTCGCGTCAGAGCGGAGAGTCTCCGCTCCCGGGCCGCGCGCAACAAGCCGGCAATAATAACGATTTTGCAAGTCGAAAAAGCCGCTCCAATTTGAACGACTGGAATGTTCTGAAAATGACAAATCCCGATCAGCAGCGGAACAAAGGCATACCGCCGGGGCACCAGGAACTGCGCGATCGCCAGAACAGACGCTAAGACAACAAGCATCGGATTCACGGTGCCGCATTACTCCATCTGCCCATACAGCCAAATCGAACTGCCCGCCTCAAATCCATCCGCTGCGGGTTGCCCCAACCCCCACTCGTTTTGCCCCAGTGCCCCCGTGTCCCAATGCCTTACTGTACCTTGTACCAGTCGGGCGGCTTCCGTTCATCGCGTCAAATCGCCGGGTTGCCCTGAAAAAACGGCCTGCTTCCGCAACGGAACTGGCTTTGTTTGCGAAACCCGCAAGCGGCCCCGTGCGCGGCGCTAGCGCTTCGCCCGAGCTACAATCGTTTCCCCGGCCGTAAGTTCGTCCCCCTCCTTGACGGCGAGGTCCGACACGGCACCGACCGGCAGAAACAGATCCACTTGAGAGCCGAATTTGATCATTCCGATGCGTTGCGCCATTTCAATTTGTTGCCCCTCCCGGACATAGGCCTCAATGCGCCGGACAAGGCGGGAGGCAATTTGGACGAGGGCGATCTGAAAGGTGCCATTATCAAACAGCATGGTCTGTCGCTCATTGACGTTAATGGCTTCGGGGATCCGCAGCGACCAGAACTTGCCGGGCCGATGCTGGGCCAGGATCACCTTGCCGGCGATGGGCGACCGGTTGATGTGAACATCGGTGAACACCATCGAAATCCCCACCTGCCATAGCTCCTGGGCGACCAGGGGTGACGCTTTGAGCTCATCAAGAAACAGTTGGGCGCCTTTCTTGTCGCACCGCAGCACGCTGTGCGGCGGCAGTTTCCGGATATAGATGATCTTCCCATCTGCAGGCGAAACGATGGCTGATGAATCCGCCGGCGGCATCCGCTCGGGATCACGATAAAACCGCCACGCAATAAATCCCACGTAGAAGGCGAATTGCAATGCCATCACCACCAGAAAAACTACGAATTGCGGCCAGGCGCTGCGGCCGGCCAGCATCCCGCCGAGCAGGCCAACCAATGCTCCCAACGCCAATATCAGCACGGTAAACCGCGGCTGAATACACCATTTTATCGAGGCAGCGCCCAACAACACCACGCCCAAGCCAATTCCAGTGCCGATAACGACCCAGTCATTCATATAACTCAGTAACCGCGCTTGATCATTAGATAGGGGACCAACAGAAATTGTAAGAAAAACGGCAGAGGGTCGCCCCTCTCCCACTCACAACAAGTCACCTGACCACGCAAACTTTGCAGGTATGCTTTGAGCCCAAGCTCGTTTCTCCGCCACAAATGCAGCGCCACGGGAAGGTCGGTAACATGCTTGACCCAACGCCATCCATATTGCGCCTGCACCGGGACCAATTGCTTGCCGAGCAAGTGATCGTAAAACATTTTCGGCAGGTTGCCCACCACATGAGAGGCCAGCGAATGCCAGCCCCAACTTCGGGCATTAACTTCAAGAAACTTGTACTGCCCGTCGCGCGGATCCTGTTTCCACTCCACTTCCGCCAGCCCGGTATAACGCAGCAGTTTCATTATCCGGCGGCTTTCCTGTTCGATTTTGTCGTTGGGTTCGGCCATCACATACGTGCTGGCACGGCCAAAATCCGGCGGGTGCTGCCGCCGTCGGCACGCCGTGAATGCAGCGATCGCCTCGCCTTCTACAAAGAGGCCGGCGTAGGACCATTGGTTACGACCATCTCCAGGGATAATCTCCTGATAAAGCAAATCTTCCACGGGCACCGCCGCCAGGTCCCCGTTAAGATTAGCTTTCAATTCCTCATGCGAGTTTATGCGGATCGCCTTGGCCTTGGAGTGCTTGCTAAAATTCCGTTTAAACGCCGGTTTGATGATCCAGGGAAAAGTCAGTTCCATGCCCGTGACGTCCTCGCGGGAATGGGGAATATAGGATTTGGGGGTGGTAATCCCATGGCGCAGACACCATTGGTAATTCAAGCGCTTGTCATACAACACGGAATATTCGTCCCATGCCATTCCGCCACAGCGGAACATCGCTGTGGCCGCATCAAAATGCCGCGCGATTTGGCGCACCTGTTCATCGTCCGTCGGCACCAACACCCACCCGCGGAAATTTTGCCGTTCCGCCAAATTCACGAGCCAGGGCCAGAACTCATCCGAATCATACCGTGGAGATTGATGAAAGGGGCTGCGGTAACGCGAAAAACGGGCGGCGCCCCACTTGTCCTGGTCGATCAAAACACAAGGAATTTGCTCCCCCGCAAGCCGCCGCAGCAATCCCAAGGCCTGATACTCAGCGCCTAGAATTATCACCCCCGGTGCAATAGACATAGCAAATGCTTAAGCCAACCGCGCCACCGTTTACCGGAAGACCTCCCCCGGCCGGGGCTGCGCTGCGCGCGCCCGCACTTCCCTCGCCGCACGCCTGGCCATGATGCTCAACTATGACAGGAAACGCGCCCGTGCGTTAAGGAAAATTTTCCACCAGACGCAACCGCTGCGGACTGGCCGGCCGACTGACGTAGGGCAACACGGTAAGGTGTGCGAGCCGGGCGCCCGCTTCACGGCCGCGGATGACCAGTTGATGCGTGCCAGCGGTCAACGAAAAGACCTTTGGAGCATACTGATTGTCCAAATCAGTACCGCCACCCCGCCAGGAAACCTGCCGTTCCTCAAATCCATGCGTAGGTGGGATATCCCAGATCATCTCAGGATCAATCGGTTGATCGTCCACATTCACGTAAAACGAATTTGCCGAAGTGCTGGGAGCATTGACCGAAGCGGAAATCAAATATTCGCCGGCCAGGGAGATCTCGAACAGGTAGGTCGCTTGCCCACCATCGAAAACTCCTTGCGCCTCGTTGGGCTGCGAGATGGACGTTCCGTCATCAACGAACGGGGACGTAATCATTCCGGCATTGGCGGGAAACGACAATCCCGGAAGAACCGCCTGCAAAGCCCCGCGCATTCTGATCTGCGCCCCCCCCCCTCCTGAGCACTCAATGGTGCCATTGTCCTCGCTTGCACCTGAGGGGGTGTACCTTACCCTGATGATCTGGCTTTGATTGGGTCCCAAACTGTAATTCCCGTCCGAAATGAACTGGAAACTATTGGTCGATCCGTCGGAAATCCGCGCGGTGCCAACGAGCAGGCCGCTCCCATCATTTTGTATGGTGAAGGAGTTCGTCACATAGGTGCCCAGGGTTGCCGACCCAAAATCGAGCACCATGGGTTGCACCCGAATTGCCGGATTCGTTCCTCCGAGACGGCTATACTCGTAAGCCCCGACGTCCCACACACCGTCTTGACCCCGCGCCTTCCCGTCCCCATCCATTGCGAACTGCGGCCCCGGAAGAACTGCGCCGGGGATGGGAACTTTCAGCCGGAAATCATGGTTGGCATAGTCCACGAAGACCGCGGTGTTGGTCGTCACATTATTGGCCAGGGTGATGCCGCTGACGCGGTTATCATAGATCGGCGCGTTGACCAGCAGATTGTTTCTGATCTCGTTGTTGGCCAATTGTGCGGAGGAGTACACGTAAACGGCCCCCAGCGGCAGGTTGACAAACGTATTGTTGAAAATCTTATGCCCGCGATTGTTGCGGCCGTCAGGCCATTCGACCGCCCGGGCCACATCCACTCCATCATGAAAGACATTCCCGTAAATTTCCCAGCCGTAACTGCCGCCACCAAAGAACAAACCCTCGACATTCCAGTTGAACACGCGATTGTAACGGAAGGTCCCGTAATGCGATGCCACCCAGTAAATATTCTGGTGGTCGGCGCCGGTGACGCGGCTGTCGTAGATCACCGAATGTTCAATCACCACGCGGTTCGTATTGCCCGCATCCTGCCAGACAGTGGAAACTCCGTGCAAATAGCAATGTGAGATCAAAAAATTGTTCAAATTGTCGTACCCATTACCGTTGTACGGCAGCATTAAAAACGCGTACGACCAAGGCGGATTGTCACTGCTGCGCATATCGCCCCCGGTCATTGGTCCGGCAACTTCGCAATAGCGAAACCGCATCTCAGGCCAGTTTCCCGATGCCCAGTCCCATATGAACGCCTGTTGCTGGATCGTCAAGTCCTTCCACTTAAACCCGCAATAATTCGTGACATGCGGCGAGTAGCCGTTGATCTCCATATAACCGGCATTCCCGCGGGCCTGGTTAATATTGAAGCGCCAAGTGTGGAAAAAGGCCTGCCCATCACCGTACGCATTATCCCAGCCGGCATCGGTGCCATGGTCGCTCAGGGTGGCTTTCTTGAAATGGATGAAGTTCGTCCCGTCCGCGGGGGCATTCACGGTGTAATCACCGTAACTGCCGTCCGCAATGTAGTACGTATTACCGCGCGTGAGCGTTGGCGGAATGTTGGTATAAGCATTGGCCCAATCGCTTCCATTCCGGCTTCCGCTTGCCCCCTGCCGGATGTACACGTTGGCCGCCATGGCCATTGAACAAAGCGAGAACACCGTCAGGCTAAAAAAAGTCTTCATAACATCATCTGAACGGCACCCAGCCGGCATTTTCCTTGCCTCTGAAAAATTAACCCCATCAGTTGTCTCTCCACCCGGAGGGCACCCAGTTGGTGCCGCCCGCCATCATCCCACCGCTGTCGGAATCACCTTCTCGAAACGCCATCGGCCCCGCGATGCGCAAGTTCATTGGGGGCTGGGGAAGGTCATTCATGAGCCTGACCTCAAACCGATCCACGCTCACGCCAGCTTCCCTCCCCACCACGATGAGCGAATGCTCTCCAGCCACCAAGTTGAAGGTTTTGGGATTAAATTCCGCGGATGAAAAAGTCCCATTGCCGCGCCAGGACACCCAGCGGGATTCGGGGCCAACGGTCAAGGGCGACACATCCCAAATCATAAAGGGATCGGCAGGTTCCGCATCAATGTTTATAAAGAACGAATCCGCCGACTCTCCCGGAGCATTTACCATCGCGGTAAGTGCATAGACCCCGCTTGAGGGCACCGAAAAACGGTAGACAGCCCGGCCCCCGCTGGAGAGTTCGGTTTCCATCGGCTGCGAGAGGCTCCCGCCGACAACCACAAAAGGTGCGGTAACGGTTCCCGATTCCGCTTCAAGTATCGCGACAACCGGGGGCAGTCGCGCATTTAACGTCACACGCACGTCTGCGAAAGCAGAGTTGGTTCCATCACTGGCGGTGAGTCGCAGAACATAAATTCCGGCGCTATTGGGGAAGGTCGCCGTCGTGTTTGCCGCTCCGATCGTGGAAAACGTAACGGGGGCAGGCCCCTCAATCTGCGTCCAGAGCAACACTAGGGCATCCCCATCCGGATCCGTGGCGGTCCCGCTCAAGACGACGGTATTGGTCGGCAAATAGACTTGGAGATCACTCCCCGCGGTTACCATTGGCGGACGATTGACCGCGCCACGCGCGACGTACTGAAACGGTCCCAGATCCCAAGCTCCTGTTGCCGGCCGGAGATTTCCGTCGTAATCATAACGCACCATGTTCCCATCGTTGCTTAAATTAGCGCCGCGACCGATTAAACTGCTGCCTTCCTGCAACCGGAAATCGCCTGCAGCGACGTTCACGAACTTGCACGCCGCTTCGGTGGTTACGAAATGCTCTCCACTGCTCCCAAAGGCCAGCCCGGCTGAACTGAAAGCATTATTCCCCTGGGTCGGATTGCTGCCGCGAGTGGATGTGCATCGGATAAAAACATTGTTAAAAAAGCGGCCATGATCCAAACACGGGTCGGCAATCAAAAAAGTTGGCCCATTCCCCAAACCGCAGTCGTACAACAGATTATTATAAAACCGGAAGTTATCGGTACTGATGACCGGCCACGCTTTGCAGTTATTGAAAACATTGTTGCGGATCGTCCAATAACCCTCTTCTCCGGGATGACAGGTGCGATTGTCCGGGGTGCCCTTCAATTGAAAAGTGGCCTGGCTGGAATTGACGAAATAACACCGCTCCACGACATTGCTCCAAATCGCCGCGCCCGTCCACCAGGTTTGAAAGATATCCGCATGCGGTCCGTTGCCGCTGTTCGGGTTCGTGCAATTTGAAAAAGTGCAACTGGTGAAAAGATTGCCCACTCCCCAAACCCGGAATAAATCCCGGTCGGCCATGTTGGAAAACGAGAGGTTCGAAACGATGCAGGAATTGGCGCTCAGATAAAATATCACGGCGTCATAAGTGGTGATCGGAGCAAAATCGCGAGCGGTGCAATTGATGATTCTTGAGTTATTCCCCGTAACGCCAATCAAAGCGTGCCCTTCTCCGGTCGGGGTATAAGGGGAGCGTAGATTAAAACCGTCCAATACCAGCCCATCCCCAGCAAACACCAACGTCCCCGTCGCGGTACTGCCACGTATCACCAAAGTCGAGTCTCCCCCACCACGAATCGTTAAATTGGGTGTCGTTGTCCGAAAAACCGTCGTATTCGTCCAGATTCCCGTACAATTAAGCACATCCCCCGAGGCCAGTTTGGCTATCGAGGCCGTAAACCCCCGCCAAGCCGTCGTTGGGGAATCTCCGGAGTTGGCATCATTCCCCGTTGCAGAGTTGACGTAGTAAGTCCCGGCGGAAGCACAGATATTACCCAACAAATACAGGCTCAAACAGAACCCAACGAACCACGGGCTGCGCCTGGTTATGGCGCCCCGCGTCTGGAAGAACTCCTCGTTCATTTGAAATGACTTGCTCACCGCTCCATTGTCGGCAGAGCGATTCTTATACCAGCTTAACCCTTCTTACTCAGAGATTGGGATGCCCGGATGTTTTCCAGCGTGATTTTTTAACAAGAATCCAGGATAAAGCCTCCCGGCAGTCTCTTGTTCCGCCTATTCCTTGCGGAGGCTTCGAGAGACCTGAAAAATCAGAGATCAAGAAGCCGGCTTATACCTCCTTGCCTGTCAACAACCAACGCACGCAGACCAAGTGCTCTTGAAGCTTGTGGCGGGTGGTGCTGCCCAAACGGAGAACACGCAAAATCGCACGCGCCACCAACCGGAAGCTATGATAAAGCAGTGCCAGCGCAAAGTAGGCGGATTGGCCCAGCCTTCCATGGTGTTTCTGCCAATATTTCAAATTGGCCCTCAGCATTTCGATGCTGTAGCGAAGGGGCGCATTCGAAGAACTGCCACCACCGAAGTGCGTTGCCTTCGCCTCGGGAAAGTAACAAACCCTCCAGCCCGCGTCGAGAAACCGCTTGCACCAGTCCATGTCTTCGGCGTAAAAGAAAAATTGTTCATCCAACCCCCCCACTTTCCGGACTGCCGCCGCCCGCGCCAGCCAAAAACACCCGCTCAACACCTGAACGTCTCCTTGAAGATCATAATTCCAATGACGCATCTCGAACCCGGAAAACAGGGGACAGCGGGCGAACAGACGATCCAACCCGAGAACACAACAAAAATAATTCCATATCGTGGGCAGCCGTCGACAAGTGATTTGCAAATGTCCATCCCCGCCCACAACCCGGGGACCAACCAGGCCAATCGTCGGATGGTTGTCGAGAAAATCCGACAATCGTTCCAGACAGTCGGCGTGAACAATTACATCTGAGTTTATCAGGGCCAGGTACGCACCCGTGGCATGCTTGATCCCGAGATTATTGGCGCGCGCGAAGCCCAGGTTTTCCTTGGCGCGGATCAGCGTCACTTCGGGAAAGCACTCAGACACCAATTCCGGCGAGTCATCAGTGGAGGCATTGTCCACCACAATAATTTCCGCCAACCGCTCCCGGCTCACCCGGCGCAGCGATTCCAAGCAGCCCTGCAGAAATTTCCGCGCGTTCCAACTGACGATAATGACTGAAATTCTGTTCATCTCATCGGAAGATTCGGCAACGCGCCAACATTCCACATCGCCTCCGCGCAACTAACTCCCGATTTCAAGCGGGGAGGCATCGTTTGCCACGTTCGAACGGACGCCCAAGTGGGGGGTGGAAACGACCGTCACCGGCCTGCCGCGCCCCGCCTGCTGGAGCAGGGTGTTGACGAGGGCGAGATAGTCCGGTTTTCGGTTTTTCCACGAATGCACAGCCGCGTAATCCGCAGCCTCACGCACCAAGTTCCGACGGAGGGCTTCATTGGTGAGGACTTCATGCAGCGCATCGGCAAGTGCTTCAACATTGCCGGATTCAAAAAACCGGACCACCTGGTCGTTAAAATAGTAACGATCAATTTTCGTCGCAGAAACCACCACGGGCACCCCGGAAGCCATGAACTCCATGATCTTCGTGCTGTAGGCTTCGTTGCCGAATGAATCCGCGCGCTTCGGCACAACTCCCAAATCCGCCTGCGCCATGAGTTTCGCCACTTGATCCATCGGAATCTCTTCGGTAAACTTCACGGCGTCACCCACCCCCAGCTCCACGGCCAACTGCTCCAGTTCCGCACGCATGTTTCCATTGCCGTAAATGTGAAACTCGACCTTTGGCAGACGCGCCTTCAATTTCGCGAAGGCCCGGATCGCGATGTCCAATCCTTGATGCCATTGCAGCCCTCCGGGAAATATGATGACCTGTCGCCCGTCCGGATCTGTGCCCCTGACCTCTCGTGGCGGCATCGGCTTGAATACCGTGGTGTCCACGTTGTTGATGAACACCGAACACTTGGCCGGCGGCGCTGAACGCCGCACGTAGCGATCCAGCCACAGATGGTTACCCAAGATGATGTGGTCGGCAAAACGCGCCGAAAGTTTTTCCACCCATTTCAAGCCGCGCATCAACATGCCATTGCTGGAGGCGCGGAATTTATTGCCAAAAAACTCCGGCAGAATGTCATGGATGTCGAGTATGACGGGGCAACCGCTCAGACGCGGGCTCCAGGCAGCGAACACGATAAAATCCGGGACGTTATGTGCATGCACCAGGTCGTAAGGGCAGCGCCGATGATGCCGCCTTACCTGCACTGCTGACACCACAAGGAACCGCAACAACGGCAGCAGGTACGACAACTTCGAATTGGTGCGTTTCCCAAACCGGTCTTGCACCCGGAATAGTTTAACGCCTCGGATCATCTCTTCGCGCGGCAGTTCCGGTTTCGCCCGCAGTGCGAACACCTCCACTGCATCCCCCCGCTCGGCCAACGCTTCTGCATAGCGAGCCACGCGCGTATCCCCCTCGTAAAATGAATGCGTGATCATGCACACGCGTCGCTGCTCAGGAGCCTGGGGTTTGAAGTTTGCGCAAAAAGCGGCGACTTCCCGTGGCAGGGCGTGCCAATAGCGGCCGGCGTAGCGGTCCTTGATGTACTCCAAGAGCTCGACGTAGCAGCGGGAGGGAAATTCCTCCCACGTCGATTCGGTCCCAATGAAGTTGATGTAATCCGGGTGGGTGTTTAACAGCACCATGCCCCCGTGCTGCGCCACCCAGTCCACCTTGCGTTTCCACAAATCAATGGTCTGCTCTCGCAACAATAAAAAGAGCGTCGAGTCTTGGACCAGCGTATAGGGCAGTTCCACGTACCCGCCCGTGCCATCCGCCTTCTCCACCCAGAACGGGAAAATGGTCCTCATGTCATCGGACTGGGGTTCGAACGGATCCACATCGTAAGTGGAAGCGTCGTACTGGACTTCCAGATCATGCAACCACTCCAGGTTGTGAAACATGAACCCCGCCCGGAAGCCGGTTGCTTGCCATTCTTTCAGGTAGCGGTTGATGTGCCTGGCCTGCGCCACAAATTGCTCCCGGCTGCGATACAGCGAGCCGTCGTGGTGCAAATCATGAACGCCCACCTCGAACCCACGTTGCGTCAGTTCCTCCCGCAAGGCCGCACCCACCCGATACTCCCCCTCAGGAACAAAGTTGAACGAAGACCGGAAACCGAGGCGGCTCTCGAGTTCCATCAATGCCCGACAACGATCCAACCCCTTTTGGCCCTCCACATCATGAGTCAATACCACCGCGAACTGGCGTCCTTCCGGCCAGCCAGGCCAGTTGGCCGGGGGGCGTTCGCTGCCCGGGAGGATGGGCCAGGATTCCGTGAACCGCACCCGCCTTCTCCTGGCATGCACCCGGCGCATTACATAACGTATCCGCTTCGGCAGGAGCGGTTTGACGGCGTAGTAACAACGATGGAGGAGCGAATTTGACACAAATTAAAATTCAGCGGCGGGCCTTCGTCCGTGACGAGGTGGACTGCTCAAGCAACCCTCCGGTGTGCCCGCCCGAAGGGCATTGGGCAGACTTCGTCCCCGTCAGTTCGCACGTTTTGCGCAAACTGCTGGCCAGGAATAGATTGACTCTCGACACAAAGCAAATTCGAGGCAGCGCCAAATGCTTCGCTGCGCGGGTTGGGATTCCAGCACCCCAGGTGCCGTTCGGGCGGGCGCGGCGTCTAGTCCTGCGTCAACCAATCCGGCACCGGATTATGAAACTTGTTCAAAACCGCCACGGTATTGGCGCGGGACTCACGCATCAGCCCGCAAGCGTAACGCGCCGCATAGTCCTTGGTCTTACCCGCTTCAATCACGAAAAGCACAATATCCATGCGTCCGGCCATGCGCGCCGAAACACTTGCCGGCGTCACGCACGCCATGTCGAAGACAATATATTCGTACGCCTCCGCCTTAAGATTGGGCACATACTCATCAAAATCGGGTGGAAGCATGTCCGCCAGACGGTCGTTTGCTCTGCGACCCTCCTGATGTTTTGTCACCGTGAGGGATGATGCCGCGCCGGAAGCTGCATCAGAATCGGCATCCACCTCAAAAGATTGCGATGGCCCGTAGCCGGCCTTGCCTTTGTAAAACGAGTAGGTTGTTCCCTGTCCGGAATTCCAGTCCACCAGCAGGGCACTCCCTCTGCCGGTACGCGACAGGGAGGCCGCCAGGCCGCTGGCCAGTGTGCTGACTCCGGCACTGACCGTGCAGGCGGTCACCCCAACCAGTTTGGGATAGGTCTCAAATTTCCTGGCTTCGAAGTGCGTTATCACGCGCTCCCGCAGACCCTCGATATAGGTCTGCAATCCGTGGTCCGGCGCCCAACTGGCCAAAGCCGCACCGCTTGAGGCTTCCTCGTCCGGTTTCGCCACCTTGAGCTTTTTCCCCGCGTCCCAATGCCAGGCCCCCGCGGCACGCCGAATGTCCGGAATGGTGAGCAGCAGCGGCATCCGCAATTGGCGAGTAATTTGTGATGGCCTGCGGATGGCGCGATCCAGCACCAGTCCAAGCAGGGCAATCGCCCCCAGCCCCAAACCGACGCACCCGCCGAACCCTGCGCCCAGGAGCTTGTACAATTTTTTATTGTTGACCTTGGGCGGGGTGGGCGATTCCATCTTCTGCATATTCGCCAACCCGCCCTGCCCGCTTTCCTCCTTTTTGGCCTTCTCCAGGGTGGCCCGGTAAAATTCGTAATCCTCCTCGGCCGCTTTGCGCAACCGCTCCAACTCCGCGATTTTCGGCTCCAGTTCCATTAAGCGGAACGCCTCCTCCGTGAGATTGGTGAGCATGAGCTCGTCCGCCTGCACGGTCCGCGCCAGCCGCTCGATGGACTGCTGTTCCATTTCCACGGTGACCACCGGCAGATTGCTGACCGAATTGGCCGTGGAGAGCAACTGCCCCGTGGGAAAATTGGTCAAGGATGCATGTTGCTGTTCCAAGGCAAGCTTCTGTCGCAAGAGTCCCTGGAGTTTGACGTCCAGTTTCAGCACCGCCGGATGATTCGTGGTCAGATCGTCCACGAGGAGGGCTCGTTGCCGGAGCCGTTTCATGTCCTGGATTTGAGCGTTTAAGCCGGAGTAGGCGTCAAGCACCTCCTGGGTGAGCTCCACCACCGGCGCCGCTGGCGCCGCTGGCGCCGCCTCCTCAGTGGTCTCTCCTTGCCGGGCCTTCAGGCGATTGAGTTCAATCTGGGCGCGGGACATTTGGCTCTGCAGTTCGGTGTATTCCCGGCTGATCGCCACCTGCCGTTCCCGCAGATCGGGCACCCCGGCTTGAGTGCGTAAATTCTTCAACTGTTCATCAATGGAAGAGATCTTCTTTGCGGCCGAATTCACCTGTTCCACATAGTTGCTGGTGTCGCCGATACGCAGGTCGTGATGCAGATGCATGTAAGATTCCACAACCCCTTGCAACAACGGCTGCACCAATTCCGGATCGCGATGCGAAAGGGTTGCACTCATGTACATGGCCCGGGGGGGCGCCACGGTGAGCCCGTTCGCAATCACCCCCGCCGCATCCAGAAGATTCGACCCGCCGCCGTATCGGGCGAGGATTTTTTCCGGTCCAAAATGCCTGGCGACATCAATGGCCGTATCGAAACTTCGGAGCATCTCGATTTCCGTGTTGATCACGGTGTCCGGCCCAAAAATCGTCGGCGTTACGTCCGTCTCACGATCCTTGGGGTTGATCGGCGTCAAGGAGATCACATAGGGAATGTAGATCTTGGCCGTGGATTCATAGGTGGGCGGACGCATAATCCAGATGGCGGCGGCCACCGCCACCCCCAAAACCACGGAGCCCAGCACCATGAACTTGTAACGGAACAGGGTGTACAGGACGTCACTCAGCCCGATGCCGCCTTTGGGCGTTTCGGTGTTCTCCGTGCCATCTGGCAGGTTCGAATTCATGTGCAATCCCGACTGTGCTTCAGCCCCGGCAGCTCAATCCAACCGTTCGGTCCTGGCCGGGGCCAGGCTCGGAACATCCGACCGGAAAAACCATGCCTCCTTGGTTGTTCGCTGTCTTCAGCAAAAGAATTCGACCACTGATTAACCAACCGTCCTGCCGGAGCCCTCAATTGACTTTCTCAATGCGAATCACCCGTGCCGGATTACCGGCAACCACTGCGCCTGCAGGAACATCTTTTGTCACCACGCTGCCCGCTCCGATGATAGAGCGTTCGCCGATGGAAACGCCACACAAAATCGTGGCGCCCGAGCCGATCGAAGCGCCACGCTTCACCAAGGTGGAATCGCACTTCCAATCCGCCTCGGTCTGCAGCTGGCCATGGGCATTGGTGGCCCGGGGAAAACGATCGTTGATGAAGGTCACGCCGTGGCCAATGAACACCTCATCTTCGAGGGTCACGCCTTCACAAAGGAAGCTGTGGCTGGAGATTTTACAGCGCGCCCCCACGCGAACCCCCTTTTGAATCTCGACAAACGTGCCGATTTTGGTGTCGTCCCCCACGACACACCCGTACAGGTTGGTGAACGCGAAAATTTTGACGCGCTGACCGAGTTTGACGTCGGCAGCGATTCGTTGGTACAACTGATCCGAGCTGCTCACGCCCCTTGCGGATGGTGCAACCCGGCGGCGGCCTCCCCCCGGGCTTTCCTGCTGTGACCGTCGGAGTTTGACCTGGCCGAAAACCCATTGCGCGGCCGATCCGGGGCCGTCGACGCGATACTGATGGCCTGCCCTTGCTGCCGTAATGAAGTGCTCGACGCTTCGAGGATGCGCACCACTTCCAGCCCGGACTGCCCACTGGTGATGGGTTTGGCCTCGCCGCGGATACAGTCGAGAAAGTGCTGGCACTCCAGCTTCAACGGCTCATCCTGCTTGATGTACGGCACATAGGCGTCCCCGTAGTGGTAGGAATAAGTGAACTCGGCAAAGGTGTCATAGTGTGCCGGGACTTCCACCCGGGCATCGTATATCTTCAGCTTTTCCAGCGGCTCGGTGTCATCATACACAATCATGCGCCGCGAACCGACAACGGTCATCTGCCGGATTTTCTTTGGATCCAACCAGCTATTCTGCACAAACGCGCACCGATTCTTCTTGAAGCTCAGGTACATCATCGTCACGTCTTCAATCTGATGATTCACATGACTGCTGCCCTGGCAGGACACGGACTGCGGTTGCTCATCCAACAAGTAAAGAATGATGGAAATGTCATGCGGGGCGAGATCCCAAGCCACATTGATATCCTTCTGAAACAACCCCAGGTTCAGGCGTCGCGCCGAAATATATTGAATCTCGCCGATATCACCGGCATCCACGATTTCCTTCATTCGACGCACTGCGGGCGAGAAAAGGAACGTATGGCCGACCATGAGAATCAGTCCGTTTTGCGCAGCCACGGACACCAGCTCCTCAGCCTCGGCTACGGTACGGGCCAGCGGCTTCTCCACAAACACGTGCTTTCCCGCCAACAGGGCGGCTTTCGCCATTTCAAAGTGGAAGCGCACCGGGGTCGCGACGACAATCGCGTCCAATTCCTCGTCTTTGAGCAAGTCCCCGAACTGCGTGGTACTGGCCACGTCCGGGTGCAGCTTGCGCATGTGCTGCAACCGTTGTTCGCTCGCATCGCAAATCACCTTTAACTGGCAACCGGCCGCCTGCCGTAAATTTCGGATCAGGTTGGGCCCCCAATAACCACAACCCACGACTCCCACCTTGATGGTTTGTTTCATAGCTCCAATAAATGACAGTGTGCTTGTATTTTGCAACACCCGTGTTCCGGAAGCTTATTTCGCACCAAAACGAGAAATGGCCACAGCCGAGTGAATTGCGGGAGACGTTGCCAGGCGCTGTCCTTTAGTTGTAGCGGTCCGCCCAACTTTTTGATCCCGGCACTGCTGAAGGAGGGCCAGTGGAGTTTTTGCCATGATTTTCAGGTCGAGCCAGACGTTCATGCGTTCCGAATATTCAATGTCAAAATGAATCATCTGGTTGAATGTGGTGCGGTTTTTCCCGCTCACCTGCCAAAGCCCGGTCAATCCGGGGACCGCGTCGAAGCGCCGCTTTTGCCACGACTCGTACATTTCGTACTCGTAACGCACACAGGGCCGGGGACCAACAATGCTCATATCGCCCGCCAGCACATTGATGAGTTGGGGCAGCTCATCCAGTCCGGTGGCGCGTAAAATCCGTCCCAGCGGAATGATGCGTGCATCGGCGGCCGCATCCAGCTTGGTCATCGGCGCGTCCGACTTTATCAGATTCGCGGTGTGTCCCTGATGTGAGCTGGTCTCGGCCCCGACATGCATCGTGCGAAATTTGAAACAAACAAACCGCCGTCCTTTGTAGCCGATTCGTTCCTGGCGAAACAGGATTGGTCCCGGAGATCCGATCTTGATCACCATCGCAATTATTGCACCGACAAGAATGATGACCGGTGCAGCACACAAAATCGCGATGGCATCCAGCAAACGCTTCCATAGTGGAGAACCGTTCGCCTCACCACCTCGGAATTCTTGTACTTGATTTGGCTTCAAAACCGTCAGCACGTTTCGATTTTCGACATTCTCCATAATCTTCTGAACCGCCCGGAACCGCTCATGCTCGCCACGAGCATTGCAAACATCCACAACCATGTTCGGCTCAAAAAAAAATGTTGCAAGTAACAAGGAATCAATGACTTGGAGATTCTTTACGGAAGACTCATCCGACAAACTACGGAGAGAGTTCTCAATGACACAACCGGATCAACACCGATTGCCTGGATGATTGAAGCTGAAATGAAAGACAAGCCGACCCATGAATTATCTGCGGATTAACGGTGCGACCGCACAACTGACAGGCGGACCACGTTGGCAGTCTCCGTTGTCCGTACTCGAACCGAGGCCGTTCCGGGGAGATTTCACCTCTAGTCGCGCAACACGGCACTTACCCAGGCTTGATTCTCCAGATACCAACCGACGGTTTCACGAATGCCTCGTTCGAAGGTGTAAGCCGGGGTCCAACCGAGTTCCTGATGCAGCTTCGTGGCATCGATTGCGTAACGGCGATCATGCCCCGGGCGGTCTTTCACGAAAGTGATCAGCGACCGGGTGTGTCCGCCCAACTGCGGCGCCAACTCATCCACCAAATCACAGATGAGTTTGACGATGTTGATGTTCGCCCATTCGTTGTGCCCGCCAATATTGTAGGTTTCCCCACTCTGCCCGCGGTTAAGCACCAGCCAAAGCGCTTGCGCATGGTCGCGCACGTACAACCAGTCGCGCACATTCATACCATCGCCATAAACCGGAATCTGTCTGCGCGCCAGGCAATTCTGGACAACCACCGGAATCAACTTCTCAGGAAATTGGTAGGGACCGTAATTGTTGGAGCAGTTGGTGATCACGGTGTTCAAATTGTACGTGTGGTGATAAGCCCTCACCAGCATGTCGCTCGAAGCCTTGCTGGCGGAATACGGCGAATTTGGCGCGTAAGGAGTCGCTTCGGTAAAATGGCCGGTTGGACCGAGCGAGCCATAGACTTCATCCGTGGAAACATGATGAAAGCGGCGCCTGCCGAAATTTCCGTCCCAAGCTTGACGGCACGCCTCCAGCAAATTGAACGTGCCAACGATGTTGGTGGTGATAAAATCGCCGGGCCCGGTAATCGACCGGTCCACGTGCGACTCGGCCGCGAGGTGCATCACGTGTGTAATCCCGTGCTGTTGCACCACCCGCACCACCGCCTGCCGGTCGCGCAGATCCACCTTTTCAAACACGTATTTTGGGTGACGGGCAACCCGCTCCAGATTCTCCAGGTGTCCGGCATAAGTGAGGCAGTCCAGGTTGACCAGTTTTTCAATTTCCGGCTGGTCAATGATGTGCTGAATCAAATTCGAGCCGATGAAGCCCGCTCCGCCTGTAATCAGTAATTTCATGATGGATCCAAAACCTGCTGCAAACCGTGTTCCCAATGGGGCAGCCGCAGCCCGAAAATTTTCTCCAATTTATCGCAGTTCAGCACGGAATAAGCCGGACGCTTCACCGGAGTCGGATATTCTGCCGAAGTAATGCTCTCCACTTCGCGGCATTTCCTTTCCGTGGCGGGCATGCCTTCGATGATCTGCCTGGCAAATTCATGCCAGCTGGCGACACCCCCGGCGGCCAGATGATAAATCCCGCGGAACCTCTGCCGTTCCGTGGTCCGCATCACCTGCTGAGCGGCCAGCGCACTGGCGCCGGCGATCATCCGCGCCCAGGTCGGGGAACCAAACTGATCCCGCACCACGCGCACCTTCTCGCGTTCGCGCGCCAACCGTCGCATGGTCTGCATGAAATTCCGCCCGCGCGCGCCATAGACCCAGCAAACACGAAACAGCAGATAATCCGCCCCTGAAGCGCCGACCGCGCGCTCCCCGGCCAGTTTAGCGGCGCCGTAAACCCCCAAGGGGCGGGTCGGATCGGTTTCCACGTAGGGAGTGGTCTTCGCACCGTCAAAGACGTAATCGGTTGAATAATGGATCAGCCACGCCCCCAACTTGCGGGCTTCGGCGGCCAGGATTTCCGGCAGGGTTGCATTTATTTTGACACACAGTTCCTGCTCGGTCTCGGCCTGGTCCACCATCGTATAGGCTGCTGCATTGACCAGGAGCTGCGGGCGCACGGCGCCGGTCAATGCCCGCACCGCTCCGGCGTCCGCAAAATCCAGTTCCGCGCGACCGACGGCGACCACTTCCCCCAAGGGCGCCAGCGCGCGTTGCAGTTCCCAGGCCACTTGACCGTATTTCCCGAGGAGCAAAATTTTCATGGCGGAATCGACCGGCGGGCCGTCTAGTCAAACAAGCGCTCGTGCGGGATGTCCTGCAATCGCAGGCCGCGCTTGTCCTTTTCCGAGAGCTGCGGATTGTCCAATGGCCATTGGATCTGCAGCACCGGATCATTCCACAGGAGCGTCAGTTCGTTTCCCGGGGCGTACACTTCGGTGCATTTATAGGCAAACAGGGCGGTGTCGCTTAACACCGCAAAACCATGTGCAAATCCTGCCGGGATAAAAAATTGCCGATGGTTCGCCGCGGAAAGCTGCAATCCCTGCCAGCGTCCGAACGTGGGTGAACTCCGGCGTAAATCCACGGCCACATCGAAGACCTCCCCCTGCAACACCTGCACCAGTTTCGCCTGTCCCCGTGGATTTTGAAAATGCAACCCTCGCAAAATCCCCCGCCGGGAAAAGGACAGATTATCCTGAACGAACCGCCACTTCAGCCCGGCATCGTGGTAACGCTGCTCATTCCAGGTTTCCATGAAAAAACCGCGCGCGTCCCCAAACACCTCCGGCTCAATGATCAACAAACCGGCGATTTCGCATGTTGCTATCCGCATGATAAAACCTCAGCTGCCGGCGGCATCAAGCCGGCGGGCCTCCTCCACCACTTCACGTTCCAGGTAGTCGCGGTACTCACAATTGGGCATTTGCGCGGTGAGGGCTTCGAGCTGCGCCAATGCCAGAAACCCATTCCGAAAGGCCGCTTCCTCCGGACAGCCGATCTTCACTCCCGTCCGTTTTTCAATCGTCTGCACGTACGCGCTGGCTTCATGCAAACTGCTGCTGGTGCCGGCGTCCAGCCAGGCAAACCCGCGCGCGAGCAAGGCCACCCGCAACTGGCCACGCCGCAGATACGCAACGTTCACATCCGTGATCTCCAATTCCCCGCGCGCCGAGGGGCGCTGTTTCGCGGCAATCTCCAGCACTTGGTTGTCGTAGATATACAAGCCCGGCACGGCGTAATTGCTCTTGGGACGTTGGGGCTTCTCCTCGATCGAGAGCGCCTGCCCCTGCGCGTCGAATTCCACCACACCGTAACGCTGCGGATCGTTCACGTGATAGCCAAAGATGGTTGCTCCCGACTTAAACTCATTGAACGCCTTGCCAAAGGCCTCCCCGCCATAAAAAATGTTGTCCCCGAGAATCAAGGTGACGTTGTCTTTTCCGATGAACGATTCCGCAATCAAAAACGCCTGCGCAATCCCTGCCGGTTTTTCCTGCAACCGATAGTCAATCGTCAGCCCGAATCGTGAGCCGTCGCCCAGCAACTGCCTGAACCGCGGGAGATCGTGGGGTGTCGAAATGAGGCAAAACTCCCGGATGCCCCCCTCGATCAGGGTGGTCAACGGATAGTAAACCATCGGTTTGTCGTAAACCGGTTGCAGTTGTTTGCTGGCTACCAGCGTCAACGGGTAGAGCCGCGATCCCGCTCCCCCGGCCAAAATAATTCCTTTCATCATTTGCCCTAGAAATGCGCCTTAAAATGCCGTGAATCGGAAACGGTGCAAGTTATTTGCTCAGATGTCGCCCTTCCACCTCCGCCCCGGTCATCCCCCGGCTTTGCAACAGCACCCGAAACCTCCGGCCCAAATGCTCCGGATGAATCAAGGTTTGCCATTCCCGCTTCTGACGCGCATCCCAGCCGGAGGCCGGAAACCGCCCCCCAGCCGATTCCCGCAGGATGTTCAAGAGAAACTGCTCCTGAAATCCGTAAAATTCAGTGCGCAACCCTGCCGCCACGCCTGCCCGCTGCAAACACGAAAAATTTACGTGTGCGGTGAGGTCCTGCTCTCCCGGGTGGCTCAGAACCTCCGCATGTTCGCGATGCCCCTGATAAGCGCGCAGGGTGCCTTGCGGGCGGTGGGGGGACCAGAAGTCTTCTTCATCCAATCCGTAATCAATGGTCAGCAACCAACCCCGCCGCAGCGACCGCGCTGCACGCGACCACCACAACTCTGCGGCACCATTCAGCTCCACAGTGTAGTTCGCCGGCAAAACCATCTGCAATGCCGGCGGCACTTGAAACCATTCCGGCAACTCCGGGGTGCCGGACAGCTTCGCCCATCGAAACGCCCCGGCCTCCCAGACCACACCCCATTCAAACCATTGTTGCGTCGGTTTGCACCATCCAATCCGGCGGACTGGAAACGCATCCAGCAATTCATTGGAAAAAATCACCCCGGCCCCGTCCGCTGGCAGTTCGGACAAATCTGCCACCCACGCGAGACGGTCGCCGTGTCTCCGCAATGACGCCATCTGCCAGTTTCGCCGCGCCGACGAAGGTTCGACAATCACAAACCGGAGATGCGCCAGCAATTCCGGTCGCTGCGCCGCCAGCCAGTCCAGGATGTCCCCCGCCAGTTTTCCATCGTGGGCGCCCGCCTCCACCAAGTAAACCGGCCCTCCGGGCAGGCGCTCCAGCCACCGTGCGAACTGCCAGGCCAGCAGCGTTCCGAAGAGTGGTCCGACACTGACACTGGTGTAGAAATCTCCGCCCCGTCCGACTGTGCCACTTTTTTTCTCGTAATATCCATATTCAGGACAATACAAAGCCAGCTCCATGAATTCCGCAAACGGAATTACGCCCCGGGCCGTAATTTCCGCCCGAATAATCTCCGTTAACATGCCCATTTGAGGATCGCTTCCGCGGCTGGTGCGGATTTAGCTAAAGGTGACCCGAATCGTAAAGATGATATGGCCAAAATCGACGCATTTTTCAACTTGATGTTTGAACAAAAGGCCTCCGACCTGCACCTCTCGGCGGGCAACAACCCGATGCTGCGCATCAACGGCGAACTGCATCGCGTGGAACATCCCCCGTTGGACAACGACACCCTCAAGACGATGATCTACGAGATCGCGCCGGACTATAAAATCAAGACGTTTGAGGAATCGGGCGACGTGGATTTTGGTTATGAAATTCCCAACATCTCCCGTTTTCGCGCGAACTTCTTCAACCAAAAGGCCGGGGTGGCCGCCGTGTTCCGGCAAATCCCCAGCCGTGTGCTGTCTTTTGAGGATTTTGAAAAATTGGAGGCACCCCTGCCGCCGGTATTGAAGAAATTCGCCATGCTGAACAAGGGGCTGGTCATTGTGACCGGTCCGACCGGCTCCGGCAAATCCACCACCCTGGCCACCATGCTGGATTATGCGAACAAGAACCGGCGCGACCACATCATCACAATGGAAGATCCGATTGAATTCGTGCATGAGAGCAAAAACTGCCTGATCAACCAGCGCGAAGTCGGCTTGCACACGAAAAGTTTTGCCTCGGGATTGCGCGGCGCATTGCGCGAGGACCCCGACATCATTTTGATTGGCGAGTTGCGCGACCTCGAAACCATTGAACTCGCGATCATGGCGGCCAACACCGGACACCTGGTGTTTGGCACTTTGCACACGCCCGGCGCCGCAAAAACCGTGGACCGCATCATTGACGTCTTCCCGGCCGATCAGCAAAACAAAATCCGGGCGACCCTCTCCGAGTCCCTAAAGGGCATTGTCGCCCAGAACCTGTTCAAGCGAATTGACAAAAAGGGGCGCGTTGCGGCGCTGGAAATTTTGGTGTTCAACACGGCCATCGCGAACCTGGTCCGCGAAGCCAAGACCCACCAAATTCCCGGCATGATCCAGGTTGGCAAGAAATCCGGAAATCAGCCACTTGACGATTCGATCATCGAACATCTCCGCATGAAGCGCATTTCACCGGAAGAAGCGTACGAAAAGAGCCTGGAAAAGCGCAAGTTTCGCCCCTTTCTGGCCCACCCGCCGGAAGACGAGGAAATGTAAGCCATCGCCACCCAAACTTTTACTCCTTATGCTGCGACGCCCGGAATTGGACCACATTCTGAACACCATGCTGGATTCCCAGCCCGAGGTCTCGGACCTGATTTTCACCGTGGACCGACCGCTGCAGGTCGAATCCTTCGGGGAGCTCAAGCCGGTTCCACTGGATCCCGCGATCGAGAAGCTGACCCCGTATCAAACCGAATCCATCGCGCTGAATTTGATCGGGGAAAACCAATGGCATTTGCAGGATCTCATGCGCAAAGGTTCCTGCGACACCTCCTACCAATTGGCCGAACGCGCCCGCTTCCGTGTCAATATTTTTTCCCAGCGCGGCTGTTACTCCATCGTCTGCCGCAAACTGAACACGCAAATCCCCACTTTGGCCACGCTGAAGATGCCGGAAATTTTGCAACAGATCCCGAAGGAGAAAACCGGCCTGGTTCTGGTCACCGGCGCAACCGGTTCCGGAAAATCCACCACGCTGGCCGCGGTGTTGAACGAGATCAATCTTACCAAGGCAGTACATATTGTCACCCTGGAGGACCCCGTCGAATTCGTCTATCCCAACGTGCGCGCCACCTTCAATCAGCGCGAGCAAGGCACGGATTTTGACAATTTCTCCAACGGCCTGCGCGCCGCCCTGCGTCAGGCCCCCAAAATCATCCTGGTCGGCGAAATGCGCGACCGTGAAACCGTCAGCATCGCGCTGAGCGCGGCAGAAACCGGACACCTGGTGCTCAGCACGCTCCACACCATTGACGCCGGGCAGACCATCAACCGGATTCTGGGCATGTTCGAACCCGAAGAGCAGGATTCCATCCGTGCGCGGCTGGCGGATTCGCTCCGCTGGATCGTCGGCCAGCGGCTCGTCCCCCGGATTGGCGGCGGCCGCCATGCGCTGCTGGAAATCATGGGCTCCAATCTGCGCGTCCAGGAAACCATCCGCATGGGGGAATCCGAGGGCAAAAGCTTCTACGAAATCATCCAGGCCAGCTACGCCTTCGGCTGGAAGACCTTCGACCACGCCGTCCTGGAGGCCTTCGAGCAGGGGACCATCACCGAGGAAACCGCGATGCTCTACTGCACGAAACGCGGTGCCGTCACGCGCGGCATCGACAACATGCGCAAATCACGCGGCGAAATCACCAGCAGCGTCGGCTCCCTGCGCATGAAAGGCATCGTGGACTTTTCCGGAAAACCCGCCGAGCGCAAACCCGCGTTGAAAATAAAGTAACATCATGTCATGAACGACCAGTTTGATTTCATCAGTGCCAGCGACAAGCCGGCGCTGCTCGCCTTCTCCACTCCCGAATGGCTGGAGGAGGTCAAGAGCGCCTTGCAACAACTGGGCTACAAGGTCCACACGGCCGCCACACACAGTGATTTTCTCGTCCGCTTCTCGCAGGTCCGGTATCAAGTGGTGGTGATCGAAGAGCGGTTCGCCGCGAACACCTTGGAGGAAAATCTGACTTTGCAGGCCTTGCAGCGCATGCCGGTCGCGCAGCGGCGTCATTCCACCATCATCCTGATCGGCGAGTCCTTTCAGACCTTCACGCCGATGCAGGCTTTCCAGCAAAGCGTGCATGCTGTGATCAACAGTTCCGAGCTGTTCCTGATCAATCAGCTCATCGAAAAATCCGCCACGGACAATCAGATGTTCATGCACAGTTTCAACGAAGTGCAATCCCGCCTCTACACCACTCCGGTGGCGCGCTAAATCCGGGCATCTGGACCAGTCCGGACTTCCGGAGGTTCGCAGTATCCCCGGCTGGAGTGCTGGGTGGCGGACCATCTCAGCGGCCGGGCTCGAAGGATCGGCAAACACGCGACCGCGCGACTTTGCTTGGCCACATCCTCAGTTTCCCCGTTCTGCCGGCAAAGGAATCCCCCACAAAGCACTGCCACACGGAAGTGCATGCCGTCGTCGCTCCCGGCCGATGCTGTCAAAATGTTGCGCTGCGCGCGCACCAGCCCGGCCGGTCCCCAATCTAACAGGCGGCCAATGTTCCCACCCACCCAGGCCAGGTGAACCCCAACACCCGGCCAAAGGCAAGGCGGTGAGCGGAATTTATCCGGTGATCTCCGGCAACGAAAAGCCCGCCGTGACCGGCGGGCTTTCTGAAAGTTCCGTCTGATTTCAGTGGTTATTGATTCATGACCCCGGAAATCGTAAAGGAATCAGCAAATCCCGTGGTTTGCCCGCCTCCTACACTGCTCGGGGCACCCACCCGATAGAACGAGGTAGCCGCGTTATCCACGAAAACCGCCGGGCTGGCCCCAGCTTGTGCGATCTCCGTGTAGCTGCCGTTCGCCGTGGTGGACCGGACGATGCTATGGGGTGCCGAGACGTCGGTGAAGTTGATGGTGGTAGTCGAACCGCTGCGGGTAATGGACGTCACTGTGGGCAACTTCGCATCTTTCAGATAGCTGGCGGTAATGGTAAGAGCCGTTCCGCTTTGGACTCCCAGACTGGCAATATTAAACGTGAATGCGCCCACAGTTGCGTCGGAATCCGCCGGGGAGTTATCCACAAAACTGCCCAGGAACTTCTTCCCCTGCGGCCGGCCAGCAAGATCTCCCTCCGGATCCGATTCATACACGTCAATCACCACTTGGGCGATACTGGGTAGTGGCACACCACAAGTGCCGGACAATGAGGAGGTTGTGGCGGCGGTAATGGCCGGTTTAAACGGATAGGGTGACGTCTCGTCAATGAACTTGGTAAGTGTCGTGTAGGCCATGCTGTCATCAATCATTGGGAAGCAATTCACGAAGGAATTGCCGCGCAGCAGCACCCACGCATTGTCGCCTGGCGCGTTCCAATTGGCGTTCAGTCCGATTGAATCGTAGACCGTATTGGCCTCCAGAGCGTCGCTCACGCCATTAAAATCGGAGCCGAAACGCAACTTGCTCCTGGCGCTAAGATTCATTTCATCCACCGCCCAAGTGGTGCCGAGATTTGGACGGGAACCGTCGCGCTCCAGCCCGTACGTGTTTCCAGCGATAACAAACACCTTGTCACTTGTGCCATAGAACGTCGGTCCGCCCACCACAAACAAATTCCCTTCGTCGGCATCGTTGACTCCGTCGCCATCCGTTCCAATAACAATGCTGGGCACCTGGGTGTCATTATAGCGGCCGATTTCGGACACACAGGGAACATCCGGAGTCCCGAGATACTGATTTCCGGCCACTTTGCACCGCATGCCTTCAGCCGCAATGGTGTATTCCATTGCCGATAACACATTGAACTCGGCGCGGGGATTGGCTGACCCGGTTTTCACCCCGATGGTCATATTTTCCATGTTGGGTAATTCTGGCCGCGGACCACCGCTCACGTCACGATGACGAAACGCGGTAATAGCTGCTTCGCTCCGGGCGAATTCGTGGGTGACCGGATCCACTCCGATCCAGCAACCGGAAATATGCAATCCCCGGCAGGAACCTTGATCGTATTCCCACCAATTCTTGACGGTATTATCCAGACCGTAATCTATCGCCACAGCAATCCCATAATCACCGCCGGATTCCTGACCGAGCAAGGCCAGTCCTTTGATCGTGACATTTTGGGCGCGATAAACCCCCAAAATGGCGACTTCACCCGGCACGTAAGGTTCGGTACTCTCCTCACCATAGCCGCCTCGTTCGCTGGCCATCGCAGAATTGTTGATCGCCGGATCGGAAGTGGTCAAGGTCCCGAAATTACAATAGGCCATGTCGCGGAAGTGATTGTTCGGCGGGCGGGCGTCCAAAATGATCTTGATTACCGCATTGTTTGTTGCCGTGATCGGCGCCGTATTGACGGCCGAACCCGGCTGGCTGTAACCATCAATGGTCAAATTATCCTTGATGATCAGCGGGAACCCATTGGCCGGCGGATTGATGTAGTGTGGTCCGGCGCCCGGGATATTGAACACAATGGTGTCGGCCGCATCCGCACTCGCATCCGCATCCCGGATGGCCTGCGAAAAACTGCCCGCCCCATCGGATGCAGTGGTGGTAACGGTGAAAGTGCCCGCCGAGGCAACTCCGGTCAAAAGCACAGTGCTGCACAGTGTAACACAACTAAGGATTTTGGTTTTCATCATTTTAACTTGGTTTAGGGACAACGCTGATACTAAAAGTTGAATGAATTTATGCAACTGTTTTTTAAAATAATCGTCATTTTTCTGCAGGGCATGAGCGTCGCGCAACTCATTCCAGTCCCACAGATTCGTGGTTATCCGTAGAAATCACCCTGTCCACATCCTCGCTTTCACGGACAAGCCGGTTTGTGGAAGCATCTCGGGCCTCCTTCTGCTGCAAAAATTGAAACACCTCCCGCCACCAACCGGCGGACTGTTCCGCAGCCTCATTGTGCGCTGCGCCCGGAACGATCTCCAGCCGCTTTGACCCCAGATAGCTCGCATAAAGCCGATGGCCGAATTTGGGCGGGATGATCTGGTCATTTTCCGCAATCACAAATTGGATGGGTTGGCGACAATCCTTGAGCCACGCGGCGGGGCGGTACCGGTCGCGCAAGAAGAAACAAGGCAACAACCAAGGCATCCGGTCTTGCGCCAGCGCCGGCAGACTGTCATACGGTACGAACATGACCGCGCCCGCCACCGCTTCCGGAAAGCGGTGCGCCAAATGAGCAGCCGGGCCGGTCCCGAGTGATTCACTGACGAGATAAGTTGGGCGTCCTTTCGGCAAGGCGCCCAAGGCCGCTTCGGCCGCGCGCAACCAGCTGTGGAGACTGGACCGGCCGGCGCGCGCGCCATAACCGGGGTACTCCAGCACAAAGACTTCCGCTCCCGCAGCCTGACTGATGGGCTGCGCCAAATAATCACGCTGGAATGCCGCGCCACCATTCCCGTGCAGGATGAGCACGCTTTGCGCGGCTTGACCGGGGCGGCTCAATTTCCAGCCCATGCTTTCTCCCTTGGAATTGGTCCAGGGAAGAAAACCGCGTTCCCGGGCCAAAGTGTCGGCGTCTGCCGGAGAAAAACGGGCCGGGTGGTAAAGCAATTTCCGTTGCCAGGTACAACCACCTAGGATCAACAAGGCGTATCCGCAAAAGATGGCCACTAATATTGAGGTCATTCGGCGCTTCATTCCGGGCGGACATAACCTGGCCTCAAGCCGGCAATTATTGCCATTGAAACCCCGCCTCAAGGCGCATGCCGGACTCGATAATAATCGTTGGTCGGCGCCGCGGACAAGACGTTGGTAAACCAAATTTCTCCCTCGGGCGAGGTCGTGTTGGTTTCCAATGGTGTCCAGATGATTGGGGGTGATAACTCGTGCGCTTGCTCCAAAGCGTAACGAACACCGGCCGCGCCCACAAAGCGCAGCCGTACTTGTCCGTCCCCACCTCCCACCGGAATCAGCCGCAGGAAGTCTGGCCGCTCCCAACCCACGAGAGTCACCTGCACCGTGCCCACGGCTGTGGCTCCCCACAGATCAGCCACCGTGTACGAAAAATTGTCGTTCGTGCCGACGACGGGAGCAACGTAGATGACCATGTCATTGGTCAAGATCACCGATGCTCCGGCCAAACTGGGTGACTGCACCGCCACCAGATCCAAAACATCCAGATCCGGATCACTGTCGTTTGCCAGGAGTTCAGCCGCCACAAGATTCAACGTCTGCCCCAATTCCACTTGGATCACGTCGTCATTGGCCACCGGCGGCAAATTGATGGCAAGCGTCGCCACCGCGCTGGTCACACTGCCCCAGTCGTTCGTGATCACAACTTGATAGTCTCCCGCATCGCCCAACCCCACCACCGCCAGCATCAGATCGGCGTTGGTGCCCGCCTCCACTGCCGCCCCGTCGTGCCACCATTGGTAGATCAGTGGCGCCGTGCCCGTCGCTTCCACGCGGATTTGCGCGCCGCTCCCCGCCAGCACGGTTTGGTTGGTCGGGTCGCTCACAATCACCGGAGGAGACACGACGGTCAGACTCGCCACCGCGCTGGTCACACTGCCCCAGTCGTTCGTGATCACAACTTGATAGTCTCCCGCATCGCCCAACCCCACCACCGCCAGCACCAGATCGGCGTTGGTGCCCGCCTCCACTGCCGCCCCGTCGTGCCACCATTGGTAGATCAGTGGCGCCGTGCCCGTCGCTTCCACGCGGATTTGCGCGCCGCTCCCCGCCAGGCTCATGACCGAACCCGGTTCCGCGGTGATCTGCGGTGGCGCAACCACTGACATATTGAACGAGCTGATGTTGGTAGCGCCTTGTTCATCGGCAACCACCAAGTGGATAAACGCGTCGCCAATCCGGCCGGCTGCCGGAGTGACCGTAATCGTCCGGTTCGTCCCGGCTCCTTCGAGGAGCAGACCGGTTTCGGGAATCAACATGGGATCGTCCGAATAAGCGGTCACAATCAAATCTTCCGCTGCGGATTCGGCGTCTCCGACAGTAAACGGAATGGGTTCGGTGGAAACTCCCGTCAACGTCCATTGAGTGGGAATTCCGCTGATTTGTGGAGGCCAATTGAACGGCGGGCTGGTGATGTAAGCCAGGGTGGTAAAATCGGACACCAGCCCCTCTGCGGTGAGCCGTTCAGAGGCCCCCACGACCACTACTTTGCCGTCCGCTCCCAAGACCAAGCTGGATTTGGTTTGCGGGGCATCCGTTCCGTTGGCCGGGCCGTCGTAGCGGATTTCCCAAAGCAGCGCACCATCGGCAGACGCATATTTCGCGAGCCAGAAATCGGAGTGACCATTGTCCGCTGAAGAGCTACCAGCGACCACGACATTTCCTTGGGCATCCACCGCCACCGCTTTGGCCTGATCTTCGCGACCGGCCGGCCCGTCATATCGCACCGACCACAGGAGCGCGCCGTCGGGACCGGCGTATTTCAACGTGCAGAAATCGGCATTCGTACTAGCGTTGATGGAAAATCCGGTGACGATCACATTTCCCTCATCATCCACGGCCATTGCGGTGGCGCGATCGTCACGATTGGCCGGCCCGTTGTAGCGGGCGTCCCAGAGCGGGGTGCCGTTGGTGCCCGCGTATTTTACCGTGTAGTAATCGTAGTTATTGTCGGCATTGTGGGAAAACCCGGTTACCACCACATCCCCGTTTGGATCCACCGCCACCGCCACTGCGTGATCCACGTTGTTCGCCGGACCGTTATACCGGCGTTCCCACAACACCTCCCCATCCGCTGCTGCATACTTGGCAGTGTAGTAATCATAACTGCCATTGGGTCCCTTGGAGTAACCCGTGACCACGACGTTGTCCTGGTCATCGACGGCCACGGCCTCCGCAAAACTGACGCGGATGCCCTGATTCTCATTGGTTGGCCAACCATAGGCTTTTTGCCACAACAGCGTTCCATTCGTTCCGGCGTATTTTGCCGTGTAATACTCCGCGCCAAAATTCTCATAGGAATAACCCGTCACCACGACATTCCCGCTGTGATCCACCGTCACGGCTTCGGGTTGATCGTCGCCATCGGCCGAGCTGTTGTGCCTCACCTCCCACAGGCTGGCGCCGTCGAGACCGGAGTACTTGACGGTATAATAGTCAATATGGGCATTGGCGTTGGTGGAAGTGCCGGTCACGATGACATCGCCATTGCCGTCCACGGCCAGTGCCCGGGCCTGATCGTGACCCTGGGCGGCTCCGTCGTACTGTGTGGACCAAAGCAACGCGCCACTGCCACCGGCATATTTGGCGGTGTAATAGTCGTTCTGGGTGCCGTTGGCGGCAAACCCGGTGACCAGGACGTTCCCTTCACCATCCAACGCCACCGCACGCGCCGCGCCGTTGCCGTTAGTTCCTACGGCTTGGTAACGATTGGTCCACAAGCCGGAAATGATTTCGGCCTGCAGCACAGCGCCGGTTTGCAGCGCGAGGAAGGCCGTCCCCAGCAGCCACCGGCTGCGGAAAAGGCGGCGGATGAAAATCCCCAAATTCATTCTGATGCACCGGCCCTGCTCGGCCTTGCCCCCGGGGGCCGCGTTCTCTTTCCACTTCGGGCCCACAAATCATGTCCGCTGCCCGCACAGTTGCGGCCCCTGCCCCCCCCACTGCGGGATGTGGCCGGGGTTGTCTCGTGGAGGCCGGCCCCGGGCCAAACCACTGCCGGATCAGCCAGCACGACCGACCTGGATTGATGCAACTGGTGACATGACATTGGCACTGTAAACGGCCGGGCAATATAGGTGCATCGCCGTAAAATTCAAGCGTCGCCCCCGGCGCACCGGGTGTCCGTATCGGTGCGGATGGCAGCCGTCCAGTGTCCGATCGTCAGCGCGCCGACCAGGCCTGGACAGACAACGAAGCGTCAGGTCGCGGGAAGCGCGGCCGCCGCGGGTTTTTTGCCCTTCACTTCCAGGTGAAGCTCCCGTAGTTGCCGTGCGGAGACCGGGCCAGGCGACTGGGTCGTCAAACACACCCCTTTGGCGGTTTTGGGAAAGGCAATCACATCGCGGATGCTGCTGGTGCCACAGAGGATGGCGCACAACCGGTCGAATCCCAACGCAATGCCACCATGGGGTGGCGCCCCGTACTGGAAGGCTTCCAGCAGGTAACCGAACCGCAGCTGGGTTTCATCCGGGGGGATCTGCAACAAGTCCTCGAAGATCGTTTTTTGCACCTTCGGCTGATGAATCCGGATGGATCCGCCCCCCAGTTCGATGCCGTTGACCACGATGTCATAATGCTGTCCACGCACTTTTTTCGGGTCAGTGTGCAGCAGGGGTACGTCCTCCGCCACCGGTGCGGTGAACGGGTGATGGCTGGAATACCAGCGGTTTTGTTCCCGATCAAAACCGAGCAGTGGAAACTCCACCACCCACAAAAAATCAAACCGCTTCGGGTCAATGGTCAGTTTGCCCTGCGCCTTCAAAATCTCGGCACAGTAAAGCCGGATTTTCCCAAGAATCTCACAGGCATTCAGCCATTGATCGGCCGCAAACAGAATCAGGTCGCCTTCCTGAATGCCGAGTTGTGCGGTCAACGCCGCTTTCTCGGTCGCGTTGAAAAATTTGACAATGGGCGACTTCCATTCCCCGTTTTCCACCTTGATGAAGGCCAATCCCTTGGCGCCCAGGCTTTTGGCATATTCGGTCATGGTTTCAATCTGCCCCTGCGTCGCCCCGGCCAGGCCTTTGGCATTCAGCGCCTTCACCACGCCGCCGTTGGTGATCGCCGCAGAAAACACTTTGAACGCGCTGCCCCGGAAGGTCTCGGTGAAGTCCGCCAGCTCCAGCCCGAACCGGGTGTCCGGTTTGTCGCTGCCATAACGGTTCAACGCTTCCTCGAAGGAAATGCGCTTGAACGGCGTCGGCACCTCCATATCCAGGGCGGATTTCCAAACCCGCTGCAACAATCCCTCGACGAGCGCATAAATGTCCTCGCGCTCAATGAAACTCATCTCGAGGTCAATCTGCGTGAACTCGAGCTGGCGGTCGGCGCGCTGATCTTCGTCGCGGAAACACCGGGCCAGTTGGTAATAACGCTCGACGCCGGCCACCATCAGGATCTGTTTGAACTGCTGCGGGGACTGCGGCAGGGCGTAGAACGTGCCGGGCTCGCGGCGGTTCGGCACCAGAAACTCGCGCGCGCCTTCGGGGGTGGATTTGAACAACAGCGGCGTCTCGACCTCCAGAAAACCCTGCTCATCCAGGAAGTGGCGCGTCGCGCCGGCCACCTTCGAACGCAAGCGCAGGTGCTGCGCCATCTCCGGGCGCCGCAGATCCAGATACCGGTATTGCAGGCGCGTGTCCTCCGCGACCCTGGCGGCCGCCTCCGGGTCGTCAATCTGGAACGGGAGCACCGCGGCCAGGTTCAACACTTCCAGCGCCTGAACCGCCACCTCGATTTCGCCGGTGGCAATCCTGGGATTGTTGGTGCCGGCGGGGCGCTGCCGCACGGTGCCCGTCACCCGGATCACGCACTCGCTGCGTAGTGCCGCCGCCTGCGCGAAAACTTCGGCGGACAACGTCGAAGGGTCGAATACGGTTTGCGTGCGTCCCTCCCGGTCGCGAACGTCAATGAAGAGGAGCCCTCCCAGATCGCGGCGGGAATGAACCCAGCCATCCAAAGTCACCGTCTGCCCGATCTGCGTCGGACGTAATTCATTGCAATGATGCGTGCGTTTCATGTTTGGTGGGAGCTCAAGCCGGCGCCGGCCCCGGGGCGCGGAAGCCGGCGCCGCCAACTTCCGTTTGGGTTTCGGACCGCTCCACGCGGCTGAACATCATGGCGGGGATTGGGGCGGATTTCAAAAAGATTCTTGTCTCCGCAGCCTGGAGCGCGCGAACCGCAGAAACTCCTCTCCGGCCGGCCCGGGGGTCACTTCAACTCGATCGGGTTGGCATAAACCCATGGCACCCACTCGCTCCCGATCTTTACTTCCACTTCGACGCGGTACTTTCCGGGCCGCGAAGGCGTCCACTCCCACCGCCGGCCTTCCTGTTGCTGGAGCAGGACCCCGTTCCGCCAAATGGAAAAACGACCCGGCAGGGGGGAGAGGGCGTGCAGGCGGGTGGCCGTGGTGAAGGGCAGCGCTTCGCCCATCACGGCCCGCTCGGTGCCATTGTCCGCAAACCACCGGAACCCCGAGCTGTCCGCAATCATGTCGAAGCCGATGAACACGCGCCCGGCGCGCAGCGCCTCGAGCACCGCGGCTTCGCTTAGTTCGTGGGCCAGCACGTGTGTGTTGACGAAGCGGGCCGAACGTTCGTAGGGATCGAGTTGGAGGTGGAACAGTTTTCGATTGGCTTCCAGGCGGCCGAACAACAGTCGCGCCAACGGGCGGGTCAGCCAGTTCAAGGAAAATTCCGCCAGCACCTGCGGACTGGGGTCCTCGATCCGGATGGTGTCCGCCGCCGTGTACAGCGCGCGCACGCCGACATTTTGATGACAATCATTCCCGGCGGTCCCGGTGATGTGCCGGGTGAGGTTCAGCTCATCCCAGCGTTGGAGGAAAGGCGTCGGCCTTCGAAAAAGCTTGCGATAAACATGATCAGGATAGCGGCGCAGGTTCACGAGGACCTGCGGCAACAGCCCCGGCAGCCCGCCACGCAACTGCTTCAGGTCGCTGTGGATGTTGTAAATCTCCATGCCGGTCAGCTCCGGCAATTCCCAGGCCCGCGGCTCCTCCGGATGGGCAAAGAAGAGCACGCCGCCATTGGAAACGATCTGTCGGGCCAGGAGGGACAGCTCCGTTCGATTGCTCAACACCACGCCGGCGGCCACGCCAAAGGGCATGACGCCGTCCCGCATTTCGAACCCGGGAATGAACAGTTTCCCCCCATGCAAACCGCGCCACTGGGCGTTGAAATCCGCGCGACCATCGGTGCAATGGTCGCTGAGGCCAATGAAATCCAGCCCCGCCACATCCAGCGCCTTGAGAATGTCCTCGAAGGGCATCTCCGAATCGTGGGAAAGATGGGAATGCGAATGTAAAATTCCGCGATACTCAGGCCACCCGGCCAGGTTGGTGACCGCCTGGCGTTCCGCGCGCAACGCCCGCCACGCGGCCTCCTCCTGCGGGAACCGGACAAAATGATCGTACAACGCGCCCCGCAGCCAGAACAACACCACCAGCGCGACCAGAAGCAAAAAGCAGCAGCCCCACCGGAAGAGCCGGCCCAACACCACCCGCCATTTCTTCCGCGGGGCCGCAGCCGTCCCGTCTCGTTTCATAAAAGGCAAGGGTTGTCGGAGTGATTCCGTTTGTCACGTCTCCACTGCCCCCCGGCAACGATCCGGATATTCCTGGTGGTGCCGGGTTTCTGGCCGGAGACGGGAGGCGGGCGGGGGCCGATTTATGGATTCACGCCGTAACCCGGAAGATGCTGCTGAATCCGATCCAGGTCCGACCATTCATCCGGAAACGCGCCGCGGCCGCGCGTCGGCGGATTGCGTTTGGGCGACTTCCATTTCCAGTATTCCACATGGCCGTCGGCCAGGGAAACAATCAGACCGTTATTATGACGGCGCCCCGGCAAATCACCCCATTCGCGTCTCGGATAGGCGCGCAGGCCGATGTTTCCGTCATTGATAAAATTGCGAAACGTCTGGCCGGTGAAGTTCTCCTGCTCCTCCATGAAGACGAGCGCCCGGGAGGGTTTGGGATCATTGATCGTGGAATATTTCTTCCCCAAGGGCGGCATGAAATTCACCATCGAGAAACTGCGGGTGGTGCGGTACTTCTGATCTCCCCGCACCACCATGAACTTGTCATCCGGGCAGACATAAATCGCGGTGGACTTATTGTAAGGAAAGAGCACCCCCTGCTCGATGTTGGTCGTGTTGATGTCCACTTGCACATCTCCGTAAATCCAGGCTTCATAACCGGGAATATCCTTCATGTTGGGATTGAGCCCGGGCCCGTTCGGAGTGCAGGTGTCGTTGTTGTCATGGGCGTACATGATCCAACACAACTGCAACTGCTTGAGATTGTTGAGGCACATGGTGCGTTGCGCCTTGGCCTTGGCCTTGGACAATGCAGGCAACAACATGGCGGCCAAAATGGCGATGATCGCAATCACCACCAGCAGCTCGATCAAGGTAAAGCCGAAGCCGCGCGCCCGGGTCGGATGGATCGGCGGTTGGAAAAGCGCTTTTATCTTCATATCACGGTCCCAATTGGCTGTTCGAGATTACATCTTACATAAATCTGCCGGACTTCAAGCCAATTTTGCCGCACGACGCCCCTCCACGCCCGCCCGTATCATCCGCCAGTCCCCTCGAGGTTGCCGCACCGATCGCAGTTACAATTGGCGGGTCGAACGTTCCATCAACCAAAGCACATCCTGGTTGCCTTCCGAGAGCACATTCAGGGGCAGCCCCTGGCCCTGACGCAGTGCGGGCATGGTCCGGCGGTCCACCCACCGGCGGATCTCCGAGTGACCATCAGCGAATGACAACCCTCCGGCGCTGCCGTGATAACTCGCGGGGTAATCCACCAGCATCCACCGCCCCGGATCCGCGGGGTAGCCATACATGCTCACCACGAACTCGCCGTCGTTGATGCTGTCCTCGCGTTCGTCCAGAAACACCCACGTCATCGCGGGGCCGGGGCGGGTCAAATCGCTCATCTTTTTGTAAATGCGGAATCCGGGCGGTCCGAAACCCGCGATGTCCGTGCTGTCGAACCAGCCGTTCATTGAAACACTGCGCACCCGCGGCACCACCTGTCCCGCGTAGGTCCCCGTGGTGGCGCGTACCGTGGACCGGTCGCCGGGACACCGCCAGATTCCCGGGTTGTTGCCGCAGTAGGGCCAGAGCAAACTTTTCTTGATGTCCACCTCAATATCGTAATTGCTCGGATTCCCCAGATTGAAATTCAATTTCCCGTTCACCCATTGGCGCGGACCGTAGGCTGGCGGGACGCGGTCCTGGTTGTCGTCCACATAGAACCGCCAGGCGAGCAGAAGCTGCCGGCCATTGTTCATGCAGGAAATTCCCTGGGCCTTGAGCTTCGCCCGGCTCAAGGCCGGCAGCAACATCGCCGCCAGAATCGCGATGATCGCGATCACCACGAGCAACTCAATCAAAGTGAATCCGCCCGGGCGGGCGGGCGGCTTCAATGGTTGCAAACGAAATGGTTGGTGCGCGCTCATCTCTGCTGAATCTGGTCGGCACCACACCATGGGCCAAATTCTCACCGGCAACAAGATATTTTGGCCGGCCTGATTTCAGAAGCACCGGACCGACCGTGTGGCGGCCGGCGCGCAGGAGGGACGCCACGGGTGAAGGCGGGGAACAACGCAGTGGCCTTCCACTGCCCCCCGATCACGAGCTGGCACTGGTGTAACGCCGCACGGAGAGGCGCCAGACCCATTCGGAGCCCAGCGCGCAAATCAGGGTCATGCCTGCCAACAGCCAGACGGACGCCGGAGTCAGGCGCTCGGTCAAGAGCCGCACGGGAACATTGGAAATAAGCAGCACCGGCAGCACAAAGGTGAACACGGAACGGAACACGCTCCCGCGCGCAAACGCCTCATCCGGCATGCGGGCGATGTTGAACAGATTGTAATAACCATGGACAATCCCCTGGGCCCGCACCGTCCAAAAGCTCACCGTGGCGAGCGTGAACATCAGGCAATAATGGATGCCGACGCCCAGCCCGCACAATCCGAGAAAAACCAGCAGGCGCGACCACGTCAGAGCCAGTTCCAGCTTTCCGGCGGCGTAAACCATCACGGCGACGGCGAAGGCGGCGTTGACCAGGCCGCCCAGGTCAAGCTGGCGCAGTGACAGCAGAAACCGCGTATTGACGGGGAGCATGAGCAGGAAGTCCAGTTTGCCGCTGCGGACCAGTTCCGAGAGGTTGAGACAGTTGACCAGGAAAAAGGTTTGGTACATCTGCTGGATGAAATGGCTCGCGCCGATCAGCAGCACGACCTGCCACTTGGTCCAGGTGCCGATCGCCTCGGTATGCAGATAGAGCACGGAAATAAAGCCGAGTTGCATGGCGAACCAGGCCACTTCCACGACGATCCAGAGCAGGAAATTGCCTTTGAACATCATCTCGCGGATCACGGAGTTCTTCAGCAACGCCGCATAAATCACCAGATAGCGGCGGCCGCGATTCCCCACGGAGCACTGGCGGGCGTCCATTTTAACCTCCGGCGGCGGCATATTTTTTGATTCCGCGACGCCAGGCCAGACGCGCGAGCAGGTAGGAAACGAGCACCCAGGCGGCCTGCATCAACAACCCGGTCACCAGTTCACGGCCGGAAATTTTTTCCAGATAAATCGCCACGGGCAAATAAAGCTGATACGGAAACGGGGTCAAGTTCATCAACCCGAAGCGCACCGGGTCGGGCAAAATGTCCAAGGGAAACATGTGGCCGCTCGCAATATATTCCAGCGCGTAGAGGATGAAAACAAAGGTCGAGATCTCCATCAACCAAAACGCGAGCATCGCCATCGTGTAGGAGAGGAAAAATTGCAGCAGCGCCGTGAGCGCCACCGACAGCAGGAACAGCAGGAACCCGCCGAAGCTGGCGGGCAGAATGAAGTATTGATGCAGCAACAAGATCACCGCGGCAATCGGCAGCGCGGCGACGGTCAGATACACGGCACGGCCCGCCAGAAACAGGCACAGCCGGAACCACAGGTAATCAATGGGCTTGAGCAGAAACTGACTGATGTTGCCGTCCTTGATGTCGGCGGCGATCTGCCAGTCGTCATCGTTCACCGCCGTCAACACGTCCACCACCGCCACGACCAGGTAATAGGTGGTCATTTGCGCCAGCGTAAACGTCGCCACCGTCGCGTCGGCCCCCTTCCCCGCGTAAATGGTGCGCCACAACAACAACAACGCCGTGAGCGGAATGAAGTCAAACAACGTGCGCGCCAGGAAATTAAAGCGGTACGTCAGGTGGTTCTGCACCCCGATGCCGATGACCTGCCAGTATTTTCTCATGCGTAACCACCCCCGCCTGCGGCCCGCCTCCCGACCGTTTGCCGCGGCCCGGGCTGCCGGCCGTGGCTCAAGGCGAATGGGACGCCGGGAATCCGGCATAACGGGCCCGTTCACCCAGATGGCGGGCAATGCGGACCAACTCGTTCCATTTCGCCATGCGTTCACTGCGACTGAATGACCCGACCTTGATCTGGCCGGCATTCGTGGCGACGGCCAGATGCGCAATGAAGGCGTCCTCGGTCTCCCCGGAACGCGCCGACACAATCGGCTGCCAGCCCGCCTGCTGCGCCAGCCGGATGGCGTCCACCGTCTCCGTCACCGTGCCAATTTGGTTGAGCTTGATCAGGACGGCGTTGGCCACGCCCAGTTCAATTCCCCTGCTGATCCGCGCGACATGGGTGGTGAACAAGTCATCGCCCACCAATTGAACGCGCGCGCCCAGTGATCGCGTAATCTCCCGCCACCCCGCCCAATCGGTATCCGCCAGCGGATCTTCAATGGAAACAATCGGATACCGGCCACACCACTGTTCCATCAACTGGATGAAGCCGGCGGAATCAAACTCGCGCCCCTCCAGACGAAACCGGTACTTCTGCGCCACCGGATCAAACAAGTCGCTGGCGGCAATGTCCAGGGCAATGGCCGCCTCGCGACCCGGGGTGTATCCGGCGCGCTGGATGGCTTCCACCAGCAACGCCAGCGGTTCTTCATTGGTCTCACATTCGGGCCAATACCCGCCTTCGTCCGCCACCCCAAAGTATTTCCCGCGCTGCCTCAACAGGTCGCCGGCGGCATGATACACGTTGTGGGTGATTTCCAGCGTCCCGGCAAAATCGCGCGCGCCGGAGGCAATGAGCAAATAATCCTGCACATCCGTCCGCCAGTTGGCATGGGCTCCGCCGCCCAGGATCTGAATCTCCGGAACGGGCAGCACCGTTCCCCGGCCGCCGCCCAGATAAACGTGCAACGCCTCCCCGCGCGCAGCGGCGGCCGCCCGGGCCACCGCCATCGAAACGGGCAGCAGCGCGTTGGCGCCCAGCCGGCCCTTGTTCGGCGTGCCGTCCAGCTGGACAAGCCGTTCGTCAATGGCGCGCTGCTCAAAAACATTTTGCCCGCGCAACGCCGCGGCAATCTCATTCTCAATGTGGGTGACGGCTTTAAACACGGATTGGCCGCGGAACCGCGCGGGGTGACCGTCCCGCAGCTCCAGCGCTTCAAACTGGCCCGTGGACGCGCCGGAAGGCGCGATCCCTCGACCGCAGATTCCATCGGCCAGCCGCACTTCCGCCTCGACGGTGGGAACACCCCGCGAATCGTAGATCTGCCATGCCGAGATGGATGCAATGTTCATGTCCGGGCGGCTGCTGGCGCAAGCGCCTTCGCTTGGTCGAACCAGAGACCCGACAGTTCGTCGAGCCTTTGGATGGAGGCCGTCAGTGCCGACGGCACAAAGTTACGGATGAATGCCTTCCGCGTCGAATCCAGATATTCGACCGGCGACTTGCCGTCCACGCGCGCGAGCAGCAGCAGCGCAAGCAAGCGCACAACGGCAGGTTCAAATTCCGGTGTCAACCGGGGGCGTTCGTCGTGGTACGCCTGCCAGAAACCTTGCAGCATCCCCGCAATCCCCAAATCGCCCGGCGCATGATGGAGCGCCTTCAGACAGAGGTGGGTGAGCAGAAACGCCACGTCAAACGCAGCCGCTCCGTACCAGGCCACCTCACAATCCAGGAGTACCAGGCGCCCGCCCTGAATCAGCATGTTCTTGGGACTGAAATCGCCATGCACCAGACATTCCCGGGTCGCCAGGAGACGTTCCGCCTCGGCCGCATACAACCGCTGCAAATCCCGATGTCGCGCCCCGGTGGTCAGCAAATAGGGGGCAATCCGGAGCTGCTGAAAATTCACGCGGGTTTCGAAGCGGGTCAGGAGATCCGGCCGCGCCACCGTCGCACGGTGAATGGTGCCCAGCAGGCGCCCCGCCATTCGCGCATGGTCGGGCTCGCAAACGCCGCGCAGCAGCAACTGCTTCCAATTCGCAAACGCCTCCCCCAGATACTCCATGCCAAAGTATCCGCCCTCCGGATTGGCGAACCGCAATTGTGGCACGGCCCCGGGCAGAATCCGGCCCACACACTCAAGGTACTTCCATTCGGTGACATTGCGTTGCGGGTCCGCTTGCCAATCATCCCGAACCCGGAGCCGCGGCAGCGCGCGCTTCACCACGAAGCGCTCCGCCCCATCCACGACCAGGTAAATTTCACTGGAAACGCCGCCGCGCAACGGTGTGAGGCACGCATCCGGGTGATGCAGCCAGCCGTCGCGTCGCAGCCGTGCCTTGAATTCGTCGGCCTCGGTCATGTCCCGCCGCAAAGCCTACGGGCCGGGTCCGGAGCAAGGCAGTAAAAAAATCGGGGACACGGTTGCGGCGGCCGGGAACGCATTGCGTTCAAGCCAAAGCCGCCCGCACGGCGGCCATCAGGGCCTGGACCCGGACCGCCAGTGGAAAGTCGGATGGCGCTTCGAGCGTGTAGGACAACCGCGTCTTGTGTTGCAGCAGCCAGAACGCCTCCGGCCAGAGCGGACGGGCGAGCGGATCCGTTTCGGGCCGGATGATGCCGCCATGGGCCGCGCGGCCTTCGATTACCGCGGAACGGTCAATCGGACAGACCGGTTGCACGGCGGCAATGATGGTTTCCGCCAGGGAGGGGCGCTGGTCCGGATTCAGCTCATATACGTAGAAGCCCCGCGATTCCCAGTCTTCGTGCAGGCAAAAACACAAGTCAAACCGGGGTTGCGGCCGCAGCCAGGCCAGATGTGCGCGCACTTCGGCCGAACGGGAAGCAAGGTAGTCCCGGTTCAAGTCAATGCCCTCGGGACTCTCGCGACGGTTGAGCAGGCACCCGCGCGGGTTCAACACCGGCAACAGAGTGACGCTCGTGTTGGCCGGCCAGCAGTCTTCCTGCAGCAACTGCAGGGCGGCCAGCGGCCCGGCCGGTTCATCGCCGTGAATGCCAGTGCTGATGTAAACCCGCCGCTCCGGCGCCCCGCTGGTTTTCCGCAGGGCCAGCCACTTGAGTCCGTCCACCTGGTAAAACACTTCCTCCGCCCAGCCACCGGACCGCGCCGCCCCCTCCACCTGGCTGAGGACCGCCCGGATATTGATGCGCTCTCCGAAGTACCCCCCAATGTTCTTGCCCAGCGGTTGCATCACCTTGAGAAACTCCTGACCGGATTCCGTCCGGCATTGGCGTCCACCGCGGTCCCGGCGGATGCCGGAGTTGCCCCGATCCGTTGGCTCACGTCGGCCCCATCACTTGACCGGCACCCCGACAAGCTCCTCTGTCTGGGCCGGAGACTCGGCAACCTCCGCAACTTCCGCTTCCTGATCGTCAAACCCGTGGTGATCCCAGTCGGGATCCAATCCCAGGTCCTTGAGCATTTGCAGGTCGCGCTCCACGGTCTGGTTGAGGGTGGTCAGATAATTGCCCACCAACAAGGCGCTGGCCCCCGCCATGAACACCAGGCTTTGCGCGTCCCGCAAGTTGACGCCACGTCCGCCGGCGATCATGATCTCCTGGCGCGGCATGATCAGACGAAAGCACGCGATGGTCTTCAGGATCTCCATTACGGACAGACGCGGCTTGCGCGCAAAGGGGGTGCCCGCGATGGGATTGAGGATGTTGATGGGAATAATGTGGGCGCCGACGGCCTTCAGTTCGAAGGCCAGATCGCAACGGTCGGCACGCGTCTCCCCCATGCCGATAATGCCTCCTGAACAGATTTTGATCCCCGCCCGTTTCAAATGGTCCAGGGTTTTGAGCCGGTCTTCGTATGTGTGCGTGGTGCAGGTGCTGGGGAAATAGCGGCGCGAGGTTTCCAGATTATGATTGTAACATTCCAATCCCGCCTGTTTCAGGCGGTCCGCCACACGCTGGCTCTCAATCAAGCCCAGGGAGGCATCCGGCCGCGTCTTGCCGCCGGCCTTCATTTCCTCGATCCGTTCGCAAACCTCATCGAGCACGGGCCCTTCCTTCAGCCCCCGCCAGGCGGCCACCAGCCCCACGGCGGTCACGCCGTTCCGGTTCGCCTCTTCCGCCGCATTGGCCACGGGTTCCGGATCAATAAACCCGTATTTGGGCGAGCCGGTTTGATAATGGGAGGACTGCGAACAGAAGCTGCAGTTTTCCGAACAGGCCCCGGCCTTGGCGTTCACGATGGAACACAAATGGATCTTGTTGCCCTTGAATTTGATGCGTACCCGGTTCGCCCACGCCATCAGCTCGAAAATCTCCGCTGGGGCTTCAAGGTTGAACAAAAACAGCGCTTCATCGCGCGTGATGCCCCCTCCCGCCAACGCCCGCCCGCCGAGCGCGCCGATGCGCTCGTAATCGGTCCCGTCAAGTAATTCCGCAGTCATGGTTGACAGGCTAACGGAAAGCCGCGCGCAGGCAAGCACGCAGATGGCGGGGGCCGACGGCACCGCTCCGGCCGGCGCGCGCGGCAGCGAAGCCTGCGGGGGCAATCATCCTGCCACTACGCCCCCGGACTGGGTCGGGCCCCCTGGAGGCGCCGGTCGGCAATCATGGGCAGCACGATGTCAAAGTGCTGCTCTTGAAACCGCAGCACGATCTGCATGTCCACAATCTTGTGCATGGCGCAGAATTCGATGGCCTGGGTGGAGCTGAGAAACTCCATCGCTTCCGCAGCGCTCGCCGTGGTGAAGCCCACCTCCTTGAGGTAAAGCTTGGACTCTTTATGTTGCAGCAGCACTTTCATCAATCCGGAATCACCGCATTCAAAATTTGCCCCCAAACATCATGGCGCCACCGGCGGTGGTGGCGGATTTGGTTGGCTTCGTCACGGATTGTGCAGGACCGGCCGCGAAGCGCAACTATTTTCCAAACCCAATTTCCACATCCCCGGTCCCGCTTTCGGCAAGCCATAAAACGGGCCGTTGCCGGCCGGCCGGACAGGCCGCGAAAAGCCACGCTTGCTGACGGCGCAGCTGCCGGACTATCCTCCCGAAAATCAGTCATTCCCCTGCGTATGAAGTGTTTTTATCATCAGGAAGTGGATGCGGCCGGCCTCTGCAAATCATGTGGCCGCGGGCTGTGCCGGGAGTGCATTGCGGAGGTGGGGCTCAGTTGCAGTTGCCGCAACCGGTGCGAAGCCGACGTGGCGACCCTCAATGATTTGGTGGAACGCGGACGCACGGCATACCAGAAGACAAGCGCCACCTATTTTCAGTCCGGCTGGTTCATCCTTCTGCTGGGGATCCCCTTTCTGGTGCTCGGAGTGGCTGGCGTGTCCAGCGGCACGGGCGGCGAATGGGGCTATTTTCTTCTGACCATGGGCGTCCTGTTTATGGGCTGGGGTGTTTCGCATTTTATTTCTGCCAGGAGGCTGCGACAGAAATGAAGGGGGCCCGCTGATGTGGCCGCCCCCTGAGCGCATGGGGACAACCGGCAGACGGGGACGGCAGACCATCTGCCGCCAGGAACGACGACCTCTCACATCAGCTCGTGGATCCTGTGCTTTGGCGCCATCCCCGCCGGTTGCAATCCGCCGGCGACAAACCAGACGGGCGGTGTCTGCCTCCAGCGCTTACCGCCCGCTCCCGAGGTGTATCCCGCAACGATTCCGGAACCTTTTCCCAGGACCCGGCTCGAAATTCCGGGATGCCCGCAATGTCAAAAGCGTTCGGGCAGCAAACCGGTCGCGCCGCGGTCGCGCGTTACCCACGGCCGGCCAGCGCCACCTCCTCCGGCGGCGAAACCTCCCTTTCGCCACCGTAGGCATCCATGCCCATGATCGAAAATATTTTGTCGCGGATGGCGAGATAGTCCGGCGAGTCCAGGTCGCGCGGCCGCGGCAGATCCACCGCCACCTCCGCTTGCACGGTGGCTGGCCGCCGGCTCATGACCAGCACGCGGTCCGCCAGCTGGACGGCTTCCTCGATGTCGTGGGTGACAAAAATGATGGTCTTATGTTCGGCCTGCCAGATGCGGATCAAATCGTTGCGCATTTTCAGGCGGGTTAAAAAATCCAGCGCGCCGAAGGGTTCATCCATGTACAGCACCCGCGCCTCCGCCGCCAGGGCGCGGGCAATCTCGACCCGCTGACGCATCCCGCCGGAAAGCTCGCGCGGATAGGCCTTCTCAAAACCGGCCAGCCCCACCATTTGGAGATAATGCCGGACCCGCTCGGTCTGCTCCGCCCGGGGGCGCGAGAGCAGGCCGAAGCCGACATTTTGCTCCACGGTCAGCCAGGGGAAGACGCCGTTTTCCTGGAAAACGAAAATTCGTCCCGGGTCCGGGCCGGTTATCGGCCCGCCCTCCACCGCCACGCGGCCGCGGGTTTCCTTGAGAAATCCGCCGAGAATGTTGAGCAAGGTGGATTTGCCGCAGCCGGACGGACCGACGATGCAGACAAACTCCCCCTTGAGGATGTCAAAATTGACGTTCTCCAACACATGAATCACTTCTCCCGGGGTCTTGCCCGGAAATGACATCCACGTCTCGCGAACCTGAATCAGCCGTTCACTGTTGCCCATAGCCCCACCGCACCTCATCGAACTTTTCCAAACGCCGCACCAACAAATCCAGGAACAGGCCAATAATGCCGATCAACACCATGCCCGCCACCACCAGATCATAACGCTTGCCGGCATTGCGCGCGTCAATGATCAAATAACCCAAGCCCGAATTGACGGCGATCATTTCTGCCGCCACCACCACCAGCCAGGCCACGCCCAGGGCGATGCGCACGCCGGTGATGATTTGCGGCAAGGCGGCCGGAAAAATCACGCGCCGAAACAGCGGAAAGCCGCGCAACCCGAAATTTTGCGCCGCGCGAATATAAACCGACTGCATGTTCTGCACCGCCGCCATCGCCGAAACCGTGATGGGAAAGACGCTGGCAAGAAAGATCAGGAAGATTGGGGCGCTGTCCTTGACCCCGAACCAGAGAATCGCCACCGGAATCCAGGCAATGGGGGAGATGGGGCGCAGGATTTGAATCAGGGGATTGATGGCCAGGAAGGCGGGCCGGAACCACCCCAGCATCAGCCCCAGCGGAATCCCCACCACGACCGCGCAGCTGAACCCCCAACTCACCCGGAACAACGACGCCACGATGTACTTGACCAGCAGACCGTGACGGGCCAGTTCCACGATGCCGGCAAACACCTCCACCGGCGTCGGAAACAGGTCGCTGCCGGAAAGCCGCACCGCCAGATGCCAGCCCAGCAAAAAAACCAGGACCACGAGCGCCGGCGCACCAAAGTGCGCCGCCAGCCAGCGGGCGGAAATTCCGGAACGGTTGGGGTTGGCGCTCACTTCTTCACTTGAAATAATGGCGCGCGCAGCGAACCGGGATCGGGCGCAAAGGAGTCGTCCACATAATCATCGAAATGCGCCGTGCCATGGAGCATTCCGGCCTCCCGGGCCAGCTGTTCGATCTCTTCAAAATCCGGCCGCAAGGGTTTCAGCCGGCTGTAGGTGACGCGGTCCGGCGGCTTGCTGAGGACATAGCTGAGCAAGCGCGGGTTTTGGTTGTAATAATTCTTCGCCACGAACCGGGCGGCATCCATCCGGTTGGTCAGGCTCTGATCAATCCATTTCCCGCTGGCCGCAATGCCGTCCACGAGCTGCTGAATTTCCGCCCGGCGCGTTTGGATGGCGCTTTCATGCACCGCCAGCACACAGGAGATAAACCCCGGCCATACGTCCTTGGCCTGGAACAACACCCGCCCATAACCATCCAGTTCGGTCTGCCCCATGAACGGCTCGCCGGAAGTGATGGCGTCCACCGAACGCGTCTGCAGGGCCGCCGGCATGTCGGGCGGTGGCATCTCCAGCACCTTCACGTCGGCCAGGGTCAGACCGACCTTTTTCAGCTCCCGATACAAGATCAGCTTCTGGTTCGCGTAACGGCCCGGGATGGCGATGGTCTTGCCCCGCAAATCCGCCGGATGAAAAATGTTTGAATCCTTGTGCACCACCACGGCCGTCCCGTCACGGTGCCCCAGATAGATGATCTTGATCTTCACGCCCTGTTCACGCAGGGCAATGGCCATCGGGGCGAGAATGAACGTCGCCGGCATCTCCTCCGGGCGCCCCAGGAACATCTCCTTCAATTCCGCAAAGCCACTGAAACGCATCGGCTGAAAGAAGCCGTGCCCATCCACATTCCGATTGATGTAATCCGTGACCGGACAGGTCAGGTGACACGTAACCGGGATAAATCCCACGCCCAACCGCCCCTCCCGGACCTCCCCCGCGGGCCGGCGCTTGAACCACTCCAGATTCATCGCTCCATGCAGCACCGTGATCACTATCATCCACAGCGCGGCCGTGACTACAATGGCTTTGCCTAATCGCACCGGCTCCAGTCTGCCGGAACGCTCGTGCAAATGAAATCTAATTTGCCGAACGCGCGGGCCGGCGCATCACCCCCGGGCCCGGCGCGCCGGAGGGGGAGTGCCGGGGCGGGATTTCCGCAGAATTCCCGAGTGAACTCCGGGCAATTCCTAGCTGCATTGCGCCGCCGTTCTCCCTATCGTAACAGCCGATGTTCACAATCGTGGCCACCAACGATCCGCTTGCCGTCAAATCGGAGGTGCATTCCGCGTATCTGGACCTGTATCCGGCGGGCGATCCGCAATTTGTGAATCGCGTGTTCGGCTGGGTGGAGGACAGTTTCGCCGGCGAACATCCCGACTACCAGGCCAGCGACGCACGCTACCATGACTTGGAACATACCATGCAGGGCACATTGTGCTTCACCCGCCTGCTCCATTGCCGCTCCCTCACCGGGGCAGTGCCCGAAATTCCACAACGCAATTTCGAACTGGGATTGATCGGCATTCTGCTGCACGACACGGGATATCTCAAACGGCGCAACGACCCGGAGGGCACGGGCGCCAAATACACCGCCACACACGTCTTGCGGAGCCTGGAATTTACCAACCAACTGCTGGCCCGCGAAGCCTTCCCGCTGGCCGACATCCGTGCGGTGCAAAACATGATCCGCTGCACCGGCATCGACGTGTTCCTGGAAAGCATTTCCTTCGCCAGTGCAGAGGACCGGCTGGTCGGCCACGCATTGGGCACCGCGGATCTGCTCGGTCAAATGGCGGCCGAAGACTACGTTGAAAAACTGCCGGTTCTCTACGCGGAGTTTCAGGAAGCGGCCCAACACGACCGGGGGCACACGGACTTCATCACCAAGTTTGGCGGCGCGCAGAATTTGATCGCGCGCACCCCCGCGTTCTGGCGGCACCATGTGCTGCCCAAACTTCAAAACGACTTTGGCGGCCTGTACCGCTTCCTCAATGACCCGTATCCCGACGGCCGCAATTGGTATCTCGAGCGGATCAACGCCAACATCGAGCGCATCGAACGGGAACTGGCCGCGAAATGCTGACCCCCGACGGCGAACCCCGCGCACGCCCATCTCACCCGGGCGGGACCGCGTCATTGGCCATTGGCCGCCAGCTCTGCGGCACGGCCCACCCATGATCCAGGCCCTGATTTTTGACCTGGACAGCTGTCTCGCTCCGGCCACCGAGATTGGTCCGGACATCGTCGCCCCGGTTTTCCAGGCCATTCGTGACGCAAACCAGGGCGCGGTGACGCCGGCCGATCTGGAGGCGGCTTTCACCGACTGCTGGCGTTTCCCCTTTGATTTCGTGGCGGAGAAATACGGTTTTTCACCCGCAATGCGCGCCGCCGGTTATCACGGATTTCGCCGGCTCGAGGTCTTGCAACCGCTGTCCGGCTACGGGGACCTCGCCGTCCTGGCGGATTTGCCGGGAAAACTTTTTCTGGTCACGACGGGCTTTCGCCGGCTGCAGGAAAGTAAGATCCGGGCACTCGGTATCGCTCCACGATTCACCGGGATTTTCATTGATGCCATTGATGCAGGCCCCACCCCCGGCAAACGTCCCATCTTCGCAAACATCATGCAGACACAGCGGTTACGTCCGGCGGAAGTCCTCGTGGTGGGGGACAATCCGGATTCGGAAATCGCCGCGGGCAATCAGCTGGGCCTCACCACGATTCAAATGCTCCGGCCCGGAGTCGCCGCTTCCGAGGCGGCAGCTCATCGCGTTCGAAATCTGCACGAGCTCAAGGCATTTTGTGCCGCAAAACCGGAGTGAGCGAAGCTCCGACCCCGCATGGAACCGGTCCCCTGTCCCATGGCCGTTGCGAATCTTGGAAATTGCCGGAACGTCCCCTACGCTGTTCCCATGTCGCGTGATTACGTCTTGCGGCCGTTTCAATCCGGGGTGCAGCTGGCGATTGATTACGCCCGGGAACTGAATCCTCAACAGTACGCCGCCGTCACCGCTCCTCCGGGCGCGGCCCTGGTGATTGCCGGGGCCGGTTCGGGCAAAACCCGCACGCTCACCTACCGCGTGGCGTACCTGCTCGAGCAGGGAATTCCCCCCGATCGCATTTTATTGCTGACTTTCACCAACAAGGCGGCGACCGAAATGATGCGGCGGGTGACGGAACTGCTGGGCCGGGAATTGACGAGCCTCTGGGGCGGCACGTTTCACTCGATCGGCAACCGCGTTCTGCGCCTCCATGCCCCGCAGCTGGGGTTTGGTCGCGACTTTACGATCCTGGATCGCGAGGACGCGCGGCACCTGATCGGCACGTGCGTCACCGAAGCGCAGATTGACATCAAGACCACGCGCTTTCCCAAGCCTGAAGTGCTGGGGGACCTTTTTTCGCTGGCCACGAACCGGCAGCAGGCCGTTACGGAAATTTTGGACACGGAATACCGCCACCTGGATGCGCTCGGACCGCAGATCATGGCCGTGGCACGGGATTACCGCGCACGCAAGCGCGCCGCCAACGCCATGGATTTTGATGACCTCCTCCACCTCTGGCTGGAACTGTTGCAGACGCGGCCGGAGATCCGGGAACTGTACCAGCGCCGCTTTCAATTCATCCTGGTGGATGAGTATCAAGATACCAACAAGCTGCAAAGCGACCTGATTGACCTGCTCGCCAACCGCACCAGGAATGTCATGGCGGTCGGCGATGACGCGCAAAGCATCTATGCTTGGCGCGGCGCGGATTTTCACAACATCCTCAAATTCACGGCACGGTATCCCAGCGCGACCATTTACCGGATCGAAACCAATTATCGCAGCACGCCGGAAATTCTGCGCGTGGCCAACGCCGCCATCGCGGCCAACACCGAACAATTTGCAAAAGTGCTGACCGCCGCCCGCCCGCGCGGCAGCAAACCGGTGCTGGTGGCCTGCCAGGATGCGGGCCAGCAGGCGGCATTTGTGGCCCAGCGCGCGCTGGAACTTCGTGACGAAGGGGTGCCGTTGCATCGCATGGCGGTGTTGTACCGCTCCCACTTTCACGCGCTGGAGCTGCAGCTTGAACTGACCCGGCACAACATTCCCTTCAGCATCACCAGCGGCATCCGGTTCTTCGAACAGGCCCACATCAAGGACCTCGCGGCCTACCTCAAATTTGTCACGAATCCGCGCGATGAACTCTCCTTCAAGCGCCTGGTGTTGCTGCTTCCGGGTATTGGCGGCAAAAGCGCCGCCAAACTCTGGCACCACTTTTCCGCCGCCTGGCCGGCCGCCGGCGCCCCGCCCCGGGATGAAGAACATCCCGGCGAGGGCGTGGCCGCCAGTGCCCCGCCGGCTTCCCCCCTGGCCACCGCGTTGCAACGCTGCGCCACGATCGTGCCCAGGAAAACCTCCCTGCCCTGGGCACAGTTCGTGACGACCATCGCCCAACTCGAACCCGCCCACATCCGGAGCCAGGCGGCGAGCATGATTGCCGTGGTCCTCGAGGCGGGTTACGAAGATTACTTGAAGCAAAATTTTTCCAACCACCGTTCCCGCCTCGACGATCTGAAACAGCTCGCCGTCTTCTCCCAACAATTCCCGACCGTGACCGAGTTTTTGACGCAAATGGCGTTGCTCACCAATCTCGAAGCTGAGAGCGGGCAACCCGCCCCGGACCCGAACGACGAGAAAATCCGGCTGTCCACCATTCACCAGGCCAAGGGGCTCGAATTTGACGTCGTGTTCGGCATCATGTTGTGCGACGGCCTGTTTCCCTCGGCCCGTTCCCTGGAAACGGCGGCCGGCCTGGAGGAGGAACGCCGCCTGTTCTACGTTACCATCACCCGCGCCAAGAACGAATTGTACCTCTGTCATCCGCTGCTGCGCGCTGGCTTCGGCGGGGAAGGTGTAACCTTGCAATCACCGTCGCGCTTCCTCGAGGAAATTCCGAGGGACCTCCTGGAGGAATGGAACCTTCGCGCGTACGTTTGAAACCCGGGCATGCCATCGGCCAGCCGGCGGGCCCGCTGCCCCACTGCCGAAACCGCTCCAGCCATCATGCCGGGGGGGGTCAGCCTCCCGAAGTGGCGGGACGCCAGTCCAACACTTTTAACTGGAGGGAGCGGCGGTCCTTGTACTCGTTGACCCGGGGCGCGAACGCGAGATCGAATTTGCCCGTGGGAAGGCGGCCCCCGCCGGCGTTCCACCAAATGGCCTCATGCACAACCTGGTCGTCGGTCACCCACATTTTGACGTGTTGCCGATCCGGTCCGACACGGCGCAAGGGACGTTGATGGGACAGGCGGGTGGCATAAAATTGCAGGGGCGGGTTTTCCTGCCCCATGGGTTTCATTTGTTCCAGCTCGGCCAGCAACGGCAGCGACAGGGCGCCGAGCTTGACCTCCGCATCCAGTCGCAGCGGCGGCTGCAAATCTTCCGGCTTCAGGGTGCGGCGCGCGATGGCGTTCAACCGCGCGCGAAATGCGTCCACTTTGTCCGGTTGAATCGTGACGCCCGCGGCCATGGCGTGTCCGCCGTGACGCACGAGCAGATCATCGCACTCGCGCAGCGCCATCGCGAGATCAAAGCCGGCAATGCTCCGGCCGGAGCCGCGCCAGTTTTCGCCCTCACCCCCAATGATGAACGTGGGACGGTAGAACTCCTGCAACACCCGCGCGGACACCACGCCCACAACCCCGATGTGCCAGTGCAGCTGGCCTTCCACGATGACAAATTCCGTCTCCGGATTGAAACGGGCGCGGATTTGTGCCGAAACCTCCTCGACGATCGCGCGCTCGATTTTTTGTCGCTCCCGGTTTTGCGAATCCAACCGTTGCGCCAGCGGCAGTGCCTCCTCCATCGTTTCGGCCAGCAGCAGATGCAACGAATCTTCGGCCGTCTCCAGTCGCCCGGAGGCATTCAGGCGCGGGGCCAGTTGAAAACCAATGTCAAATGTGTCCAGCGACGCTGGAGATTGCGCGACCTGCTTCAACGCCATCAAACCGGGGCGGCGCGTGGTGTTTAAGCGCTCAAATCCGGCGGCCACCAAAATGCGGTTTTCGCCCACGAGGGGCACCAGATCCGCCACGGTGCCCAAAGCCACCAGATCCAGGAAGGACCGCACGTCAAATCCGTCTGCGCCCGGCAGCTTGATTTCCCGGCCGCGCTTGACCAGCGCATGCGCCAGTTTGAACGCCAGCCCCACCGAACACAGTTCCGTGAACATGCCGGCCGTCTCCGGAGGCGGTGGTTCCCCGGACAAGGCCGCCCGAGGATTGACCAGGGCCAGGGCGGGCGGCGGCGGCGTGGAGATCTGGTGATGATCCAGCACGATGACATCCACGTGGCGCTCATTCAACCAGGCGATGGTTGCGCCCGCCGTTGACCCGCAATCCACCGCCAGCAACACCTTGGCCGGATATTTATGGAGACAATTTTCCACGCCTTCGCGGCTCAGGCCGTAGCCCTCGTCCAGGCGCCGCGGCAGATACGCGCTGACCTGCCAGCCGAGCTCCCGCAAGGTTTGCAGCAACAGCGTGCTGGAGGTGACCCCATCCACGTCGTAATCCCCAAAAATCACCAGCGATTCGCCCAGCGCGCGGGCCTGCAGCAACCGCGCCACCGCCTTGTCCATGTCGGGCAGCAGAAACGGATCGGCAAGATGGCGCAGCCGCGGCTGTAAAAAATTCCGGATGGCGGCGGGGGTGTCCAGCCCGCGATTGACCAGGCACTGCACCAGCAGGGGGGAAAGGTTCAACTGCGCCGCCAGCGGCCCGACCAGCAACGGTTGTGAGGGGGCGGGCAGCCAGCGGTATTTCATGGGTTAGAGTTTCACGACTCCGGCGGCGTCCGGCGAGTATGTTTTTCGCGCCATTTGGCAGCCACCGACAGGACCATGGCCACGGCAATGATCCCGCCCACCACCAGCAACGACACCCCGCTGCCAATGTGAACCTGAAACCAGTGTGGCGTGGGGCCGGAGGGCGCAAGCAACATTTTCACCCCAATAAACACCAGCACAAAAGAGAGCCCCACCTTGAGATAGCGAAAGTAACTGATCGCCCCGGCCAGGACAAAATAGAGCGAACGCAAACCGAGAATGGCAAAAACATTCGACGTGAACACGATGAACGGTTGCGTCGTGATGGCAAATACGGCGGGAATGGAATCCAGCGCGAAAATCAAATCCGTGGTCTCGACCATCAGCAGCACCAGGGCCAGCGGCGTCAGCAGCAAATGCCCCTGCTCGCGAATGGCAAACTTCTGCCCGTGAAAGTCGGTGGTGGTGGGGAGAAATTTACGCACGAGTCGGAGCGCGAGATTTTTCTGAGGGTGGACCCCGTCGTGGCCGGAAAACAACATTTTGATTCCGGTGAAAATCAGAAAGGCGCCCAGCAAGTAAAGCGCCCAGCTGAACCGTTTGATGAAGGCGGCCCCGGCGGCAATCATCACGCCCCGCATGATCAACGCTCCCAAAATCCCCCAAAACAGCACCCGATGCTGGTAGGGACCGGGCACCCGGAAATAACTGAAAATCAGCGCAATGACGAAGACATTGTCCAGGGAAAGCGACAGTTCGATCACGTACCCGGTGACGAATTCCACCGTTTCGCGCCGCTCCCAGCCAGGAATGAGGTGCGGCGCCAGGAACAGGCCAAACGCCAGTGACAGGACCACCCACAGGCAGGTCCAGCTCAGCGCTTCTTTGAACTGGACGACATGCGCGCGCTTGTGAAACACCCCCAGGTCCAGGGCCAGAAAGAACAGGATGCAGGCCAGAAATCCCGCCCAATACCCCGGCGCGACGGTGATTGCATCAGTCATGATTCATGAATTCTTTGCCCGTCTCAAACCACATACACCCCCCTTCCCGCGCCGGCGGGAGGAACCACCAAACCCCGGACGGAGAAGCACCCAAAATCGGCGGGTCAGGATTTTGCCGCCACGGCCGCCACGCCGCCGGAGGAAACCACCGGGTTGCTGCCCAACACGGGACGCTGTCCCTTGTGCCACCAGAGCACCATGGCGCTCGCGATGTAGACGGACGAGTACGTGCCCACGAGGCTGCCGACCAGGAAGGTAAAGGCAAAGTCGTTCACCGGGCCGCCGCCGAAAATGTACAGCGCGAGGGTGGCGAGCACCACGGTGCCGGTCGTGATCAGGGTCCGGCTCAACGTCTGATTCACCGCCTGATTGATGACGTCGCGAAACGAACCGCGCACCCCCAATTTCAAATCCTCGCGGATCCGGTCAAAAATCACGATGGTGTCGTTGATGGAAAAGCCCACGATGGTCAGCAGCGCGGCAATCACCGTGCTGTTCAGCTCCCGTGGTGTCATGAAATAGATGCCCGTGGTGATCAGAATGTCGTGGAGGATCGCAATGACGGCGGCAACGGCAAAGGAGAATTCATACCGGAACGCGACGTACACCAAAATGCCAAAGAGCGACAACAGCACCGAAGTGATGGCACTGTTCCGAATTTCGCTGCCGACCAGCGGGCCCACCCGGTCCACACTCTTGACGGTAAACCCGGCTTCGGGAAAGGTGGCTTGCAGCTTGTCCACCACCAACCGGTCAACATCACCGGCTTTTTCATTGCCGCGGAGGGTCAGCTGCAGGGTCTTCACCCCGCTGCCCAGATCTGACTGGTAGCTGATCATGGATTCGCCCACCTTGAGCTCATCCACCGTCGCCCGCAATTTGGATACATCCACCAGGTGCGCCTGGTTGAAGGAAAGCTGGATGGTATCGCCGCCCGTGAACTCGACGCCAAAAACCCGGCCCCCTTTGTAAATACCCACTCCCAGTCCAACTACGATCATCACAGCGCTGACGATCCCGGCGGGTTTGGCCCATTTGATAAAGTCCAGCTTGGAAGTGCGCACCAGGTGCAACATCTTCACGTCCTTGATCAGATTCCTGGCCAGCAGCCAGTCAAAGATCAGACGGGTTACGACCAGGGCGGTGAACAAGCTGGCGCTGACGCCGATCGTCAGGGTTACCCCGAAGCCCTTCACCGAAGCCGTGCCCATGAAAATCAAAATCACGGAGGCAATCAACGTGGTGAGATTGGAGTCAAAAATCGTACCAAAAGCCCGGTCATATCCCGCGGCAATCGCCCCCCGCAGCGATTTGCCCTTCGCCTTTTCCTCCCGGATGCGCTCATAAATGAGGACATTCGCATCCACCGCCATGCCGATCGTCAGCACGATCCCCGCGATGCCCGGCAGGGTGAAGGTGGCGCCGATGGCGCACATCACCCCGAGCAAGATGATAATGTTCGTGAGCAGCGCGATATTCGCGATCAACCCGGCAACCCGGTAATAAACCAGCATGAACAGCACGACGGCAATCACCCCGATTGCGGAGGCCGTGATGCCGCTGCGAATCGAGTCCTTCCCGAGGGTCGGATCCACGTTTTTTGAGGACAGCAATCGCAACGGCGCTTTGAGGGGATTCTCCATCACGCCGGCGAGTTCCCGCGCGCTGGCAATATCGAAGTTGCCCGTAATCCGCCCGCTCCCGGTCAGGATCGGTTCGTTGATGTTGGGGGCCGAGTACAATTGCCCATCCAGCACAATGGCCAGCCGCCGGCCCTTGTTCTCCTTGGTGACCTCGGCAAAGCGCTCGGCCCCGGTGGGCGTCAACTCAAAATCAATTTCCAGTTCACCCAGGTTGCCGCGCATGGCCACGGCCTTTTTAATGATGTTGCCGGTCAGCCCCGGTTCGCCCTTGCGCTTGACCACCACCTGTTCCAGCCGCTCGCCCTGGGGGGTGTGTTCCCGGCGTTTCAACAATTCGTAGCCGGGAGGAATCTCCCCGGTTTGCACCAGTTGATCCGTGTGTTCGTGCGCCAGGCGGAATTCCAAAAAGGCGGTTTTCTGCAGGTTCGTGATGGCGCGCTCGCGATCATCCTCCGACAGGCCGGGGAGTTGCACCAAAATGCGGCTTTCGCCCTGCGGCAAAATCACCGGCTCGGCCACGCCAAAACGATCCACGCGCTTCCGGATGACTTCCACCGCCTGGGAAACGGCCCCCGCGGTGTCGTTCGTCGAGAGCACGCTCGTATCCAGTTCCATGAGGAAGGACGTGCCGCCGCGCAAATCCAGGCCCAATTTGATCCGACCCGCCACCTCGCGCTGCAGCCGGTTCAGGATGTAAGTGGTGGGATTAGGCTGCCCCTGGGCATTAAACGGAAAGAACCCGGTGATATCATTGGTGCCCACCGCCTCCAGCAAGTTGCCGTACTGCTTGTTCGGGATGGATTTGTCCAGCGCGCGCGCGGTGAAAACGATGTTGGAAATGGTGGTATCGCCGGGAACCACCCGCGCCTGCTTCTGGAACTGCGCGATCAGGTCTCCGGTGGTGGGAGGATAGGTTTCATACAGGGACCAGAGAACCAGAAGGATGACGATGGTCAACCGCCAGAAATTTTTTCGGATCATGGGAAAAATCAGGACTCGCTTTTGGACTCGGACTTGCCGCTGCCACGCTCGGTAATTTCCGCCACCGCCGAACGCGCCAATTCCAGCTTGGCGTCCGCAGACCGCAACGTCAGCGCATGTTCACGAATGGACAGCACCACCCCGATGATGCCGCTCGAGGTCAGCACCTTGTCGCCGGGCTTGATGGTCTTGAGCATTGCGGCGTGCTGTTTGGCTTTCTTGGACTGGGAAAAAAACATGAACCCAATCATCACCACCATCAGCACCAACATCGGCAACATCGTCCAGGGTTGCGCCGTGGTTTGTGTCGCGCCAGCATCGGCGAAAAACGCCGGAAATAAATCACTGTCCATATTTGATTAAACGGAGGTTCAATTTAAGAAAACTGTGACCGTTAGCAAGCGTATTACCAACCGGCTCCGGGATGAACCCGGCAAGAACCGGCAAAAAAGGCCGCGAACCGCGGCCTTTGCAAGATCGGTTGTCGGCAATCCCCGGCTCAACTCCGGGCCGCGGGGCGGGTTTTGGCCGTATCGAGAATCTTCTCGGAAATGCTGTTCGGCACCTGCTCGAAAGTCAGCGGCTCCATGGAGTAGGAGGCGCGGCCCTTGGACAGCGAGCGGATCGCCGTCGCATAACCGAACATCTCCGCCAGCGGCACCTGGGCGTTCAGGATGGTCAACCCCTGTTTCGCCTCGATCCCATTGATGACGCCGCGCCGGCGATTGATGTCGCCCAGCAGATCCCCCTGATATTCGTCCGGGGTGGTGACTTCCACCTTCATGATCGGCTCCAGCAGGATCGGCCCGGCTTTTTTGAACGCATCTTTCAGGGCAAAAATGCCGGCCATCTTGAAGGCCAGCTCGTTGGAATCCACTTCGTGGAACGAGCCGTCCACCACCTGCACCTTGATGTCAATGACCTGGTAGCCGGCGTACACGCCGCCCTTGATGGCTTCCTCGATGCCGTTGATCACCGCCGGAATGTATTCCTTGGGAATCGTGCCGCCCACGATCTTGTTCTCGATCTCGATCCCCTTGCCGCGCTCGTTGGGCTGCACCTGAATGCAGGCGTGCCCATACTGGCCGCGGCCGCCCGACTGCCGGATGAACTTGCCCTCACCATCGCTGGCCTGGGTGATGGTTTCGCGATAGGCGATCTGTGGCGCGCCGGCATTGGCCTCCACCTTGAACTCGCGCATCAAACGGTCGCGGATGATTTCGAGATGCAGCTCTCCCATGCCCGCAATGATCAGCTGGCCGGTTTCCTCATTGGTAAAACAGCGGAAGGTCGGATCTTCCTCCGCCAGACGTTGCAGACCTTCCGACAGCTTGTCCCGATCCGCCTTGGTCTTGGGCTCGATGGCCATGCTGATGACCGGTTCGGGGAAGGTCGGCGGCTCCAGCGTCACGTCAAACGATTCATCGCACAGCGTGTCGCCGGTGGTGATGTTGCGCAACCCCACCAGCGCGGCGATCTCGCCGGAATAGACCCGGTCCACGTCTTTGCGTTCCCCGCCCTGAATCACCATCAGACGGCTCACCCGCTCGCGTTTGCGGGTGCGCGGATTGTAGATGGCGTCGCCCTTGCCGATGCTGCCGGAATAGACGCGGAAAAACACCAGCTTGCCCGCGTAGGGGTCCGTCCAGAGCTTGAACGCCAGCGAGCAAAATTTCTCGTGGTCACTGGTCGGCACCTCCACGGGATTGTCCGTGCCCGGCTCGGTGCCTTGCGCCGGGGGAATGTCCAGCGGGCTGGGCAGGTAGTCCACAATCGCATCCACCAGCGGCTGCACCCCCTTCTTCTTGAAGGACGAACCGCAAAGCACCGGGATCAATTCCATTTTGCAGGTCAACCGGCGGATGGCCGCCTTGAGCGACGCCGCATCCACCGGCTTCTCCTCCAGCACCAGCTCGGCGATCGCGTCGTCCTTGTTGGACACCGCGTCCACCAGCTCGGCGAGGGCGGCCCGGGCGCGCTCCTGATGTTCGGGAGCAATGTCCCGGACCTCGTATTTCAACCCCTCATTCTGCACTTCGCCGACGCCCCAGATGATGGCCTTTTGATTGACCACGTCGATCACGCCCTCCAGCTTGTCCTCCGCCCCGATCGGCAGCATGATGGGATGCGCGTTGGCCTTCAGCTTGGTCCGCATGTCATTGATGACATTGGCAAAATTGGCCCCCGTGCGATCCATTTTGTTGACGAAGGCAATCCGCGGCACCCGGTACTTGGTCGCCTGCCGCCACACGGTCTCCGACTGCGGCTGCACGCCGGCAACGCCGCAGAAGACTGCCACCGCGCCGTCCAACACCCGCATGGACCGCTCCACCTCCGCCGTGAAATCCACGTGCCCGGGGGTGTCGATGATGTTGATCCGCTGCCCCACGCCTTCAAACGCCTTGTACAAACCCGCTTCCGCTCGTTGCGTCCAGAAGCAGGTCACCGCCGCCGAGGTGATGGTGATGCCGCGTTCCTTCTCCTGCGCCATCCAATCCGTTACCGTGTTGCCATCATCCACGTCGCCGATTTTGTGCGTGACGCCGGTAAAAAACAGGATGCGCTCGGTGGTCGTCGTCTTGCCTGCGTCAATGTGCGCGGCAATCCCGATGTTGCGGGTGTGTTCCAGCGTGTATTCGCGGTTCGGCGAATTCACGGATTTCGTTTCTGCTACTGGTGCGGTCATAAATATGTCTGCGCTAAAAAAAACGCCCCGAGCCAACGGCTCCCGGGGCGTGTTAAAATCGGGATCCTACCAACGGAAATGCGCGAAAGCCTTGTTCGCCTGGGCCATTTTGTGGACGTCATCCCGCTTGCGGATCGCTCCCCCCTGCCCTTGAAAGGCCTCCATGATTTCGGCTGCGAGCGCGTGGCTCATGGATGTTCCCTTGCGACCGTCGGCGAAATCAACTATCCAGCGCAACGCCAGCGCCACCTGGCGGTCGACAGGCACTTCCAACGGCACCTGGTAAGTGGCGCCGCCGACGCGGCGCGCCTTGGTCTCAATCCGCGGCTTGGCGTTGTCCACCGCCCGCTGGAGGATGTCCACCGGATTGCTGGCGGGGTTCTTTTCCGACAGTTGATCAAACGCGCGGTACACGATGCGCTGTGCCGTGCTCTTCTTTCCGGAAACCATTACGGTGTTAACGAGCCGCGAGACCAGCGTGCTCTGATATTTCCCATCCTGAACCAGGGAACGTTTGGTGGCTTGACGACGACGTGACATAGCTTTCTAAAAACTTCCGGGGTTACTTCGCGGCCGCCTTGGCTTCCTTCGGGCGCTTGACACCATACTTGGACCGGCTGACGCGCCGTTTTTCCACTCCGGCGGCATCCAACGTGCCCCGGACGATGTGGTAGCGGACGCCGGGCAGATCCTTCACCCGGCCGCCCCGGATCAAAACAATCGAGTGCTCCTGGAGGTTGTGCCCTTCATCGGGGATGTAGGCAATGACCTCGTAGCCGTTGGTCAACCGGACCTTGGCCACCTTCCGCATGGCGGAGTTTGGCTTCTTGGGCGTGCGGGTCATCACTTGCACGCAGACGCCGCGGCGAAACGGCGCGCGCTCCAGAGCCGGAGACTTGGACTGGTACTTGATTTTTTTGCGGCCCTTGCGGACCAACTGATTGATCGTCGGCATTTGCTAAATTCTTCAACCGTCGCTGGGAGCTCGTTTACCGCCAGAGAAACGGAAGTGAGAGAGTAACAAACGCCGGTTCGCCCGCAACAAGATTTTTTATCGAAACGACCTGCACGGCTCCCCTCCGGTTGCGCCGCCGCCCCCTTGCGGGGGCGCGGCCATGATCCGTCCGGGTTCTGCGCCTCCGGTCACCCGGTCCGGGTGGCAAACAACGGCGGTTTCCTTGGCGTTTGCGCGGCCCCCGGGGGGATTCCCGTCCCGCGCCCATGCCGCCCGGCGGAGGGGCCGGGGTGCGTCGGCGAAGCCGCAAATGATTTGTATGGACTTTGCGGAAAGGTTTGGCGACAACTATGCTGCGCATGTTTTCTTTCCAACAGTTGTTCGGCAAGGGCGATAAATTCCAGGAATTGCTTCAGGCGGCCGCCAGGGAAGCTCACGAAAGCATCCGCCTGGTGATCGAGTTGATGGCTTCATCGCGCGGCACGGAAACCCTCGACGCCCTCGCCCTGGCCCGGCGCATGGAGAAACAAATCTTCGCGCAAATCAACGAGGAACTGGTGCATACTTTTGTCACCGGACTCGAACGCGAAGACATCGAAGCCATCGCGCGGGGGCTGTACAAAATCCCCAAAAGCGCCGAAAAGCTGGGCACGCGCTTTCTCATGGCGGGACCGCACGTCGAGGGTGTGGCTTTTTCCAAGCAGGCGGAGCTGCTGGAAAAAGCCACCGCCACGGTGCATCAGATGGTGGAGCAGCTCCAGGCGATTGACGACATGGAAACCATGAAGCAGCTCAACGACAAGCTGCGCAACGTTGAAGGCGAGGCGGACAGGGTGATCAACGACTTTTTGCGCGAATTGTACGAGGGCAAATACGAGCCGCTGCGCGCCATGGTGCTGCGGGATTTATACGAATTGATCGAAAAGGTGATCGACCGGTGCCGGGATGTCGGCAATGTGGTCATGCAAGTGGTCCTCAAAAACTCCTGATCGGCGCCGATGACTCTGATTCTGACCGTCATCTTCGTGGCGCTCCTGTTTAATTACATCAACGGCTTTCATGACACGGCCAATTCCATCGCCACGGTGGTGGCCACCAAGGTCCTGTCCCCGCGGCAGGCGGTAACGCTCGCGGCCGTCACCAACCTGGTCGGCGCGTTTCATGGCACGGCAGTGGCCACGACCATGGCTTCGGGACTGGTGGACTCAAAAATCGCCACCATGTCCGTGCTTTGCGGAGCGCTGATTGCGGCCATCATCTGGAATCTCATCACCTGGTGGGCGGGATTGCCTTCCAGTTCCTCCCACGCCCTGGTGGGCGGCCTTTGCGGCGCGTGTCTGGCCGCGGCAGACAACGACTGGTCGGTCATCATTTGGTCCATTCCCAACCCCGAGCATTGGTGGCTGGGCAAAGGCATCTTGTGGAAAGTCATCGTCCCCATGGTGGTCTCCCCCATTTTGGGCTTCGTCTTTGGATTTTTCTGCATGGGCCTGCTGTATTTCCTGCTGCGCAACTGGCGGCCGACCACGGTGAACCGCACGTTCGGGAAGCTGCAACTGCTCAGCGCCGGGTACATGGGTTACAGCCATGGCACCAACGACGCCCAAAAAACCATGGGCATCATTGCGCTGGCGCTCGTGGCGGCCACCACCGGCGGCAATTTCCACAATCTGCCGGATTGGCTGGACTTTCTAAAAACACCGGCCCCTCCGGCTGGTGAAAAACTTCCCATCGCCACCTGGATCAAAATCATCTGTGCCCTGACCATGTGCGCCGGCACGGCGGTGGGCGGCTGGCGCATCATCAAGACCCTGGGGTACAAAATGGTCAAGTTGCATCCGGTTCACGGTTTCGCCGCCGAGGCCACCGGCGCCTCGGTGTTGCTGGCGGCCGCCCATTTCGGCATGCCCGTTTCCACCACGCACGCCATCACCACTTCCATCATGGGCGTGGGTTGCGCCAAGGGTTTGAACCACCTCCGGTTCAAGGTGGTGGAGCGGATTATTTGGGCCTGGGTCCTGACCATTCCCGCCAGCGGTCTGGTGGCCTATGCGCTGGTGCTCGCCGCCAAAAGCCTGGGCGGAATGTGATTCCCGGCAATCCTCAACCCTCGGCCTGCAGCCGGCGCAGGCAATGCGTCAAAAACGGCAGCAACTGCTTTTTGCGCGACACCACCGCCCGGAGGTTGAAGATTCCCGGCTCCAGCTTTGGATAATCAATGCGGGCGAAAAAATCGTCATCCCCCGCCACCACCAGCAGGGAATTTTGCGTGGTCACATCCGTCACGAGCAGCGCGGAAAACAAGTACTGGTGACGGAGGCGATAGGCCGCCAGGGCGGCCAGCAGTTCCTGTTTGCGTTTCCAAAACTGGTCGAAGCCCGTTTCTTCAATCTGCGCCACACTGAAGCGCTGCCGTCCCTCCGTGTACTCCTTGCAATCCGTGGTGATGGCCTTGGGCGCCGGTTGCAGCGTCAGCAGCGAGCCCGAGGCGAACAGCTGCTCGGTAAACGTCCGGGCATTGACCGCCGCGACCGCCTCCAATTTCCGCAGCACCGCCACGTCGTGCGCCGTGGTTGTGGGCGATGTTAAATTCAGCGTGTCGGCCACCAACCCGGCCAGGAGCAATCCCGCAATCGCTTTGGGGAGGGTCACTCCCTGGCGAAAAAAACAATCCGCCACGATGGTGCTGGTGGACCCCACCGGCTCGTTCCGGAACAGAATCGGCTGGTCCGTGGTCATGGGACCGAGGCGATGGTGATCGATGATTTCAAGGATCTCGACCTCCTCCGCGCCGGGCACG
>Ga0116144_10000212_pt1 | contig 78566 bp, 77 predicted proteins | sample AD_UKC035_MetaG_FD_89746 | JGI IMG/M metagenome (GOLD analysis project Ga0116144, IMG submission 89746) | Active sludge microbial communities of municipal wastewater-treating anaerobic digesters from USA - AD_UKC035_MetaG | ecosystem: Engineered > Bioreactor > Anaerobic > Digestate | place: USA...
CTGCCGTTCTGTTGTGCTCATTTTAAAATTGACTTTGTAATTCATATGTTAACGTTTTTAAGTGTTTTTCAACCTTAAAAACGGTCAACCTCTGTCAGGCATTGACAAACTCACTTCTCGCTACTCGCTGCCCGTAGCTCGCAACTGATACGCTTTCGGTTTCGTAAATGCCCTGAGCCCTGCGTGGGACAGCGTGCTCCCGATCCCTGAATGTTTTCTCCCGCTCCAGGGGACCGCTGCACTCACCCGGTCGCAGCAATTCCAATAACCGGTACCGGTATCCAGGCGGGACAATATTTTTTGTGCACGGTCCCAGGAAGAGGAATACACCGAGGCTGTAAGCCCGTATTCCGTATCCTGCATCAGGTGGGTGGCTTCCTCGTCGTTTTTGACTTTCATGATGCCGATCACAGGTCCAAAGCTCTCTTCCTTCATCAGCTCCATCGAATGGTCAACCTCAATCAGCACGGTGGGTTCGTAATAATAACCTTTCCGGTCCAGGCGTTTGCCCCCGGCAAGGACTTTGGCTCCCTTGCTCACGGCATCGGCGACCTGCCGGTCCAATACCTCCAGCTGAGCCTTGCGGCTGAGTACGCTGATATAGGTACCGGCTTCATCGGGAGCGCCGATCTTCCAGGACATCACTTCATCCAGGAAGGACTGTATGAAGGCCTCATATATTTTTTCATGGACATAAATCCTTTCCACCGCACAGCAGCTCTGGCCATTGTTATAAAAGGCGCCATCCGAAATGCCTGCCGCCGAATTTTTTATATCCTCGATATCGTCGGCCGCATACACCGGGTCTTTACCCCCAAGTTCAAGCTGGCAAGGCACCATCTTCGGAGCCACCTTTTCATAAATGTATTTACCGGTTTTATAAGAGCCGGTGAAAAAATACCCGTCAAAAGGAAGGTCCAGAAGCAGCTTGCCCACCTCGCCACTCCCAAGGGCCAATTGGAACACCTCCTCCGGGATCCCGGCCTCCTGCAAATAACGGGCAATCCCCAGGCCGGTCAGGGTGGCGTATTCGGAGGGTTTGTACAGGACGGCATTCCCCGCGAGCAGGGCGGGCACAAAAACGTTGACCCCCACATTGTAGGGATAATTCCAGGCCGAGATATTGCAGACCACACCCAGGGGCTCATAAACGATCTTTTCCGTCATATCCCCGGACCGGTTCATCAGTTCTTCGGATAAAAATTGACCGGCATGCCCGGTGAGCCAACCGATCCGGTTGGAGGCCCCGTTGATTTCATTCCGGCTTTGCTGGAGGGGCTTGCCCATTTCAGAGGTCAGGGTGGAGGCCAGGGATTCGATATTTTCTTTAAGAAGGCCTGCAAAGCGATCGATGCGTTTAATCCTTTCCTCTAAAGGAACGGCTTGCCAGGTTTTTTGCCCTTTTTTGAGCAAAGCCAACTTTTTTTCCAGGCTGAAAGAGTCATCCTCCTTCACGGTTGCGATGATTTCTTCCGTAGCCGGGTTGATGATATTCATTGAAGTGAATTTTTTGGGTGGTGACTGGATTCCTGTTTTTCCCGGACGGCCCGGACGAAGGCATCCCGGATATTTTTCGAAAAAGCGGGGCTCCCTTTGCGGATATCCAGGCGTTCAGGATGCCATTGGACCCCTAATAAAAACCCCTGGTCTTTTTTAGATTTATATTCCACGGCCTCAGCCAGGTCGTCCTCGGAGGAAGCACTGGAGCAAAGTTCCTCTGCCAGCCTGCCCAGGGCCTGGTGGTGGGCCGAATTCACCATCCCTTCTTCCCGGTGTACAATATCATGCAATAAACTGCCGGGCCTGACCTTTACCTGATGAAGTCCGTCCTCCCCGTTCATCCTCCGGTGATTTTTTTTCCCGGATTCTTCCAGGTCCTGGATCAGGTCTCCGCCCAGGGCGATATTGACCAATTGCATTCCGCGGCAAATGGCGAGCACCGGCAACCGGTATTGACGGGCATATTTAAAGACGGCAAGTTCAAACTCATCCCTTTCTTCGATAAAATGATCTGCACGGGGATAGTCTGTCCTGGGGTTGTTATAAAATTTCGGATGCCAGTCCACGCCACCGCTGAGCACGATCCCGTGGCATTTGCCCAGGTCATCCAGGTTTGGGGATTTATAGGAAAGGATGAGGGCTGCAATATCCGGGTCCCCGCCCTGGATCCAGGGCAGGTAGTGTTTAAAATTTGTATCCGTCTCGGTAATTCCTATGGTGATCATTTCAGATTCTTAGGGATGATTTATGACAACATTCCGGAGTTTAAAAAAATTTCCTCAAAGGGCCTCCTCATACAAGGCAAGGAAATCCTGGCGGCTGACCGGCTTCGGATTGTTGGGGTGGGCAAAATCGGCGATGGCCAGGTCGGCCAGGGGGTCCAAATGTTGCTGTTGTACGCCGATATCCTTCAAGCGGGCAGGGATGCCGATCTTTTCATTTAGCTGAATCAGGAAGTCCACTACGGCCTTACCAGACCAGGTCTTTAATCCCAGCGCCTGGGCCATCCTTGAAAATTTATCCTCCGAACCCTGGATATTAAATTTCATGCCGTAGGGAATATTCACCGCATTGGCCAGCCCATGATGGGTATCCAAAAGAGAAGACAGGGGATGAGCCAGGGAATGCACCACGCCCAAACCTTTTTGAAAGGCGATGGCGCCCATCATGGATGCCAGCAGCATTTGTGCGCGGGATTCAAGATTCGGGCCGTTCACAGCCTTCTCCAGCGAAAGGGAAATCAGCCGCATGCCTTCCAGAGCAATGCCTTCACAAATCGGGTGGTAATTTTTTGCCAGGAAGGCTTCCATATTATGAGTGAGGGCGTCCATGCCGGTTGCGGCGGTTATGGCAGAGGGGAGATCCATGGTCAGCAGCGGATCGGCAAATACCCTCCTGGCCATGAGTTTAGGGGAAAAAAGGATTTTTTTCTGGTGGCTGAGATCATCGGAAATGATGGCCGAACGCCCGACTTCACTGCCCGTGCCCGCAGTGGTGGGCAGGGTGACAAAATGGGGGACCTCCCCGGTGACATAGACGTCCCCGCCGACCAGGTCGTCATATTTAAAAAGATCTTCCCGGTGATGGACCCTCAGCACTATGGCCCTTGCCACGTCCAGAGCCGCCCCTCCTCCAATCCCGACCACGCAGTCCCGGTCACTGGAATCCCAAAGATCGGTTCCAAGGTATACATCAGATTTAACCGGGTTTTTATGAATCGAAGAGAAAATTTCTACGGACAAGCCGTTATTCTCCAGTTCCCGGATGACCTTGGTAAAAAAAGGAAGTTGCGCCACCTGGGGATCTGTCACCACCAGCGGCCTGGACAATTGGTTGTCTTTGAGATAGGGAGCCAGTTCCTGAGCCGCCCCCGCGCCAAACCGGATGAGGGTGGGGAAATTAAATTGCCGAATCTGGTTAAAGTCCATTGGGTTTTAATTAGGCGAAGAGTTCTGAATTGAAAGGTTCAAAGGTCTAATAATTGTGAGAGATTGTAAAATATGCTCTTGGAAGTGTTTCACTCGGAGCAAAGGAGTCCTCGGAGATGGATTGTTCCTCTGGGTTGAATGACTCATCCCTGGCAGTAAGGTCACCTGCTTCACGGCAGAGATCGCCATGGTTCGCAAAGGTGCACCGTAAAAGGAAATGAATTCACTAAATCACTTTGCGCAAACTTCGCGCGCTCTGCGACCATTGCGGTTAATTCCTGGGGCTTATTATAAAAATATAAGAATAATTGTGAGAGATTGTAAAATGCGCTCAAGGGAGTGGTTTCACTCGGAGCAAAGGAGTACATGGAAACGGATTGTTCCTCTGGGTTTAATGTCGCATCCCTGGCGGTACGGTCACCAGCTTCACCGCAGAGATCGCCAAGGTTCGCAAAGGTGCACCGAAAAGGAAATGAATTCACTAAATTCATATACTTCTCCTCCGTGCTCCCCGTGCGCTCCGTGCGATCTCCTCCTCCGTGCGCCCCCCCACTCCGTGCGATCTCCTCCTCCTTGCTAAATAATCTCAAAATACCTCCTCTTCTCCCAATCCGTCACCACCCGGCTGAATTGCCTCCACTCCCATTCCCGGGTTGCGGTGAAATGATCCACGAATTCCGGCCCGAACAGTTCTTTGGCCAGGGGCGATTCCTTCATGGTCTGGCTTGCGATCCAGAGATTGGAAGGCAGAACGCCGTGAAGCGTATCCCGGTAGCCATTGCCTTTGGTAGGCGCTTGCAGTTTCAGTTTGTTTTTAATACCGTAAAGGCCACTCGCCAGGCAGGCGGCCATGGCGAGGAAGGGATTGACATCGGATCCGACCACCCGGGTTTCGAGGCGGCAGGATTTTTTATTGCCGGGCAGGGCCCTCAGGGCGGTAGTCCGGTTATCAATCGCCCAGGTGAGGGTGGTAGGCGCCCAGGCTCCTTCCACCAGTCTTTTATAGGAGTTGACCGTGGGGGCGTACATCGGGAGGATATGCGGAAGGCAAAACAGTTGACCGGCCATGTATTGTTTAAAGAGTTCGCTCATTCCGGTTTTGTCCCGTTCGCTGTGGAACAGGTTGTTTTTTCCTTCCTGATCCCAAAGGCTTTGATGCACATGACCGCTGCAACCGGGCAGGTTTTCATCCCATTTTGCGATGAAGGTGGCCATGATCCCCATTTTATAAGCGAGCTCCTTCACCGCGGTTTTGAAAAGGACGGCGCGGTCCGCGGCTTCCAGGATCCCGGAATAGGCAATCGCGGCTTCATAAACCCCGGGACCCGTTTCCGTATGCAGGCCTTCCAGGGGCAGATCAAATTTTTTTAATTCATCAAAAAGGGCGGAGAAAAAATCATTTCGAAGGCTAGTCCTCAAAATGGAGTATCCAAACATGCCCGGGGTCAGCGGCTTCAGACCGCTGAATTTTTTATCCGAAGCCGAATGCGGGGTCTCCTCAAAATTGTACCACTCAAACTCCTGGCTGAAAATGGGTTTGTATCCGATTTCCTCTGCCTCGGCAAGCACTCTTTTAAGCAGGTTTCGCGGGCAAACGTAGGCCGGACTTTCCTTTTTGTCCACCAATTCGCAGAGAAAAAAGGGGATCCCGTTTTCCCAGGGAATTTTGCGAAAAGTGGAGAGATCGATGCGCGCCGGCACATCGGGATAACCCGAATGCCAGCCGGTGTAACGGGCATTGTCGTAGGCCGCATCGCCGGCATCCCAGCCGAAAACCACATTGCACATGCCGAGGTGCCCCGCGGCTGCAGCTAAAAATTTTTCGGTACTGATATACTTTCCACGCAGAATGCCGTCGGTGTCCGCAATGGCGAGTTTGATTTTCTGATCGGGATGATTTTTTACATAATTAAAAACTTCCTGTTCACTCATACCGTCTCTGTTTTTTTGTAAAATAATTTAAAAAAGAAATAGGGTAAAAGCATCAAGACCAAAAAATAAAGGGTCAGTTTTAAATTGTAATAATTGACCAGGACCAGGGCAAGGAGCGAGATCACCAGGGCGATGCCGGGGGTCCAGGGATAGCCGGGAACCTTGAAAGGCCGGGGTTCATCCGGTTCTTTCCTGCGTAAAACAAGGAGAGAGATCATGGCCAGGACATAAAGGGTGAGGGCGCCCAGTACGGAAACGGTGATGATCTCTCCGGTCTTATTGGTCAGCAGGGCAAGGATGCCCAGGACCATATTGACCAGCAAGGCATTGGCCGGGGTGCGGAAGCGCGGATGGACCCTGCCCAGGAAGCCCGGGGCAAATCCCACCCTGCCAAACTCGAAAGTCGACCTGCCTGCGGCCAGCATGAGGCCGTGAAAGGAGGCCACCAGCCCAAACAATCCAATGGTCAGCAACATGTGAAAAAGCACGCTGTCACTGCCTACCACCTGAGCCATGGCCAAAGGGAGGGGCGAATCCGAAGTTTCTCCCCCGACTCCGTCTTTATAGACTATTTGTTCCCATCCCCCAACCCCGGTAGCCGAGAGGAAAATCAGGATGCAAAGGATCACCAGGGTCAGGATCGCGGAGCCAAAGCCTTTCAGAATGTCTTGCTGTGGGTTTTTGGTCTCTTCGGCTACGTTGGCCAGGCCTTCGATGCCGAGGAAAAACCAGATGGCGAAAGGCAGGGCCGCGAATACCCCTCCCCAGCCATTCGGGAAAGCATTGTGGTTGAGATTGGCTGCTTCAAAATGCGGCAGGGCGACTCCAACGAATATCAGCAGCTCCACCACCGCGATCAGGGTGATGATCAATTCAAAAGAAGCCGCCGCCTTTACCCCGTAAATATTGAGCCCCGTAAACAAGACATAGGCTGTGATGGCGATGGCCAGCACCGGTATACCGGGAAAGAACAGGTTGAAATAAGCCCCGATCCCATAAGCGATGGCCGGAGGAGCAAATACAAATTCGATGATCTGAGCCATCCCCGCCAGAAATCCCCAGTTTTTACCCAGAGCCCTGTTGGCATAATCAAATACTCCGCCTGCCTTCGGAATGGAACAGGCCAGTTCAGCATAAGAAAAACTGAAGGTGGTGTACAGGATGATGATAAAGAAGGTTGCAATGGCCAGCCCCAGGGTGCCCCCCTCCTTCAGTCCAAGGTTCCACCCAAAATACATGCCGGAGATTACGTAACCGACACCCAGGCCCCAGAGCATAAGGGGACTGAGGGCTTTTTTAAGGGACGCTTCGGACGGGGTTTGCATGGGACCAGGCACAAGATAAAAAAGTTGGGCCTGTTTTCTTTTAACGAAAGGGGATGTTCATGGGATCTGATGTACATTTAAGCCCTTACTTATGCTCCTCCTTCAGTTCACCGGTTTATCCGGTTCCGGGAAAACCACCCTGGCGAACCGAGTGAAGCTGTTGCTCATTGACCTGGGTTTCCCCTGTGAGGTATTGGATGGCGATGAATACCGGGGGACTTTGTGCCGCGACCTGGGCTTTACCCGCGAGGACCGTAAAGAAAATAACCGCAGGCTGGGCCTTCTTGGCCTGCTTCTCCTGAAACATGGGATATTGGTCATGATTGCCACCATCAATCCATACGAAGAAGACCGCAGGGCCTTGCACAGCCAATCCAACAAAATTTTCACGATCTGGCTCGACTGCAAGGTGGAACTCCTGGTCCGGAGAGATCCCAAGGGATTGTACCGCCGGGCATTCCTGACACCAGGCCAACCTGAGCGGATCCAAAACCTGACCGGCATCAATGACCCGTATGAACCCCCTTTGCATGCTGACCTGGTGATCCACACTGACCGGGAATCCCCGGAAGAATCAGCAGAAAAACTGCTGCATTTTATTTTAGAAAAAATAGGGCATGATACGGCAAGCTGAAAAATCCGGATGGTAACCGCGGAGGATATGCAGGATAAGAAAGGCCCTGATTTTTTTATACTTGGACTTCCCAGGTCGGGCACTACCCTGCTTGAACAGATGCTGGACGCACACTCTGAAATTGCGGTTTGCCCTGAAATGTCGACGGGCAAGACCCTCTGGCGCTTGAACGCGGAATCAACACTCCGGGATCAATGGAAAAGCCTTCTACTGGTCAATGCTTTGTACCAAAGGGCCCGGACCTTTAAGGACCCGATCTTGCCCTGCCTGGCCCACCAGGCTTTGAGGTCATTTACTTATCCCATATCCACCGGGGAATGGTTCTCACCCCTTATCCGGGAATATGTTGGAGAAAAAAAAGCAAACTTATACGGGGAAAAAACACCTGAAAACACATTTTTTATTCCGGCCTTAAACAGGGCTTTCCCCGGCAGTAAATACCTCCTTATCCTGAGAAACCCTTTTGATCTCGTTTTATCCTTGTGTGAGGCTTGGGCTTTCCATAAAAAAATCAGGATCACGGACGCCCTGCTATTACACTTTGCCGAAAACACCAAAAGAGGATTGCATGAACTTTTTATAAGGCAGCGGCTCAGGAATCTGGATTCCCTGACTATCACCTATGAAGACCTGGTCAGGAAGCCAGATCAAACCCTCACTGAAATTTGCACCTTCCTGGGGCTTGAATTCGAGCCGGGCATGAAAGACTTTCAATTTCGTAAAGAATATACGGGCGGAAAAGAGGCTATGAAATTCTTGCTTGGCAGGCTGGATGAACCTCTCACCGATCAACGAATCGACCGCTCATTGGATATACTCAGCGCGGAACAAATAGGAATGCTCCACAGATATTTGTCCCCTGAAATCCATGCGCTGCCCTATACCTTCCCAAATATCCAGGTTAGGATACCCTTGTTTTTACTTATCCGGGTTTATTGGGCTAAACTGAAATTTTTCCTGAGGCTTTTTTATCTGGAGGAACTCAAGAACAAGCTTAGGTTCCAGGTCCATTATTACGCGATCCGCTTGCTCAGCGAGGGTCCTATTAAAAACTATTTTTACAAAAATTTGAAGCACAGACCCTCAGACTGGGTTGTATCCTGATCGATTCAGTCGGCTTTTTTGCAGTTTTTGTAAAGATCCAGGTATTCAGCGGCGACCTCCTCCATTGTCTTTACCGGCACTTTCCCGGCAGGAGGAGGCAAAACAAGCAATCGGGCCACATGATTAAAAAGCGCTTCGGCTGTATTTGCGCACGATGCAAGGTCCCGGGCGATGCCGACCGGAGTGCTGACCACATGGCATCCATTGGCTGCAGCCTCAGCCAAAACATATCCAAAAGATTCGTAGCCTGAGGTATGTAAAAAGACTCTGGAAATACTCATTTTCTTAAGCACCAAGGGCCGGGGAAGGGTACCCGTCAGGCTAATATTCCGTTCCAGTTTGTTTTTCCATATCTGTTCTTCCAGCCTTTTTCGTTCCGGGCCGTCCCCAATGATTTCGGCCTTCAAGGCCGGATTCCATCGAACCAGCATGGCCAACACTTCGAGCCAAAGGTTCCAGTTCTTAACCGGGATCAGGGAACCGCAACCCAGGACATCCACGGGACGTTGGTCCGGAAAAGCAGCTGGCATATCCTCCCTGGCTAATCCCCATGGGATACACTTGCCGGCCGGAAAACCCACGGATTGCACCAGGCACTCATTCTGAAATTCAGAAACCGTAATCAAATTTGCAGCTTCTGTTTTTGAAAGAAAATGAAGATACCGGTTGGACTTCAGGACATCTTGTCCCATCAGAGTGGTAAAATGAGGCACTCTCCATCTTTTCTGAAGATGGCGGCCCAGGAGCCAACAAGGTCCCAGCCAGAAGCTATGAATGAGATCAAATTTACCCGATTGATTTAAGTCGCCAGCCAGTTGCAGAGTCTTATGAAGGAAAGGGTGAGCCCGGCAACCTCGGCATCCGGTTTGTAAGTCCTGAAGGCAATGAGGTCAGCACAAGAAGCGAGTTATACCAGAATTATCCCAATCCCTTTGACCAGCGCACGGTGATCGGCCTGAGGCTGGCGAAAGAGGGCCGGGGTACGCTGAGCATACACGATGTGACCGGAAGGACCATCCGCTCCATAGAAAGAGACTGGACCAGGGGCTATCACGAGGTCTGGCTTTACCGGAGGGAGATCGGGGCCACGGGGGTATTGTACTACCGGTTTGAATCCGGATTTTTTACAGACAGCAGAAAGATGGTATTGGTAAACTAAAAGGAACCATACCATTTATGCGGGGATAAACCCTAAATCAATTCAGGGGTATTGCTGAAGTTTACGGGTCCTTGATCTGAGCCCCTGGTTCCCTTTCGGTGTCCAGGAAGGCTAAAGCAGCCAATGCCGGCCAAAAAAGGACAGCAATTTCCTCGCTGTGCAGGAAATTGTTGAAAAAAGCATGGGTAAAATAAGTCACCAGGCCAAAAAGAATGGCCAGCAACAAGGACTGATGCTCTCTATTTTTTTCCTGGTAATACCTTTTCATACCGGTATATAAACCATTCACCAGAAGGCCTATCCAACAAAAAAAACCGGGCAGCCCCAATTCGGATAAGGCCTGCAAGTATTCCGAATGGGCCCCACCCCCCCGCCCGGTTGGATGCGGCCCGCCGTCCGGGGCGCGCGGCGTGGTCACGCTCAGGCGGGTCATTTCATCAGGTTTTTGATAAGGGAGGTAAGCATATTGATAGGTACCCGGCCCAAAACCAGTGAAAGGCCGGTCTGCCCACATCCTCAGGGCGCACCGGTACCTGTTGAGCCGTTCCAGGTTGGAGACATCGGTGGTGATATTCCCGATGGATTTAAAATGTTCCATCCAGGATCCTTTCCTGGATTCTTCCCGATTGCTGCCAATCAACCGGATCAGGCTTGTATAATTAAGCATGGTCAAAAGGCTGAGGATGGCGATCAAACCGGTCAGTGTTATAAATTTTAACCGCAAAAACTTTAGCCCTGAAATAAATATACCGCCGGCACCGAAGCTTAGCCACGCAGCCCTGCTGGATGATAAAAAAAGGGCAATCATCAAAATACCCGTCAGAACCAGGGACCCTGGCTTTTTTAAATAATTTTGAGGAATCAGCAATGCAAAAGGAAGGACCAGGGCGATGCTTGCCCCATACAGGGCATGATCATTATAGAATGGCAGGGCCATAACGGGAGCAGCGTCCATTCTGAATCCATACCATGAATAGTTGTACCACGAAAACAGGATTACAATCATAAATGACAGCAGGTAGGACCCCATCCAATTCAGGATATTTTTACCCGTGTGTTTGACAAAAAAATAAAATCCAAAATAGAAAACCCAATAATGGGCCGCATTGACCAAGGTGTACTTTAAGGACACCCATGGATTCGAAGAGAAGGGGATCATGGTGATCATCCACCCGTGATAAATCAAGCCGAGAATACTCAGCGGATGACGGATAAAATTACCCCTGAAAAAGGTCTTCCCCTTTATCAAACCGATTAGGGCCACAGCAAATAAGGCGATCAGCGGTTCCGACAGGATATTGAGCTGACTCGATCCAATATTTATTGAAAAAGAAAGCGGAATGGCGATCAACAGAACGATAAACCCAACCCTGACCCACGGATCAAAACTTCCATTGATCTGATGCTTAAACATTGAGAACAAGATACATCCGATCGAACGCAATTCAAAAAGCGTTTACCTGCAGAGTGACCTGGCCGCGTGAAGGAAAAATATTTCCTCCAGGATGAACTCCTTGCTAAAGACGGGATGATTTCTATCCCTTACTACTGACCACTTGCTTCGTAGCGTGAGGGAGGCTTGAACTCCCGACCTTGCGATTATGAATCGCACGCTCTAACCAGCTGAGCTACCACGCCATGACTTCAGGAATGGCTTGGTAGCGAAGCTGAAAGCTGCCTGCCCCGAAAGCAGAGGCTCCAAACCATTCTTTTCTTTTTGGACCTGGTAATTGCCCCAATCTTCTTCGGGGAGCTACCACGCCATGACTTCAGGAATGGCTTGGTAGCGAAGCTGAAAGCTGCCTGCCCCGATAAGTCGGGAAATCCAAACCATTGCCTTTCAATTTATTTCATTCTCACAACCGGCAATTTACCCCAATCTTCATCGGGGAGCTACCACGCCATGACTTCAGGAATGGCTTGGTAGCGAAGCTGAAAGCTGCCTGCCCCGATAAGGCGGGAAATCCAAACCATTACCTTTCAATTTATTTCATTCTCACAACCGGCAATTTGCCCCAATCTTCATCGGGGAGCTACCACATCATTATATAGGATCATAACCCGGCTTTTCCGGGGAGTGACCACAACTTTTTTCAAAATCGAGGCGCAAATATATGGATTTGGAACGATATGGTGGTTGGTGCTTGGTGTATGGTGGTTGGTCTCTTCGCTCCGGTCTCCTTTCCTCCTGTCTCCATTCCTCCTTAAACTCATATTAGATTAAAATATAATCTATATTTGTCTCATGGACTGGCATTCAAGCGTCAAAGGATTTAAAGCCTATCTCAAAATGGAGCGGGGCCTTTCCGTCAATTCCGTGGAAGCCTATATCCGGGATGCAGAAAAACTGGCGGGATTCGCCCTGGAAAATTACCCGAAAACGGGCCCTGAAAAAATCAGCTTAAGCCACCTTGAAGCCTTCGTCCAATTTCTGGACCAGGGTGGCCTGGACGAGAGGTCACAGGCGAGAGTCCGTTCAGGAGTGAGAGCCTTCTATAAATATCTCCTGGTAGAGGACCTGGTCATGGATGACCCTACCGAACTCCTCGAAGGCCCCCGGTTGATGAAAAAATACCCCGATGTCCTGAGCCTGGACGAGATCAATGCCCTCCTGGCCCTGGTTGACCTCAGCACGGACAGCGGAGTCCGTAACCGGGCCATGCTGGAAACGCTCTATGCCTGCGGCCTGAGGGTGAGCGAACTGATCAACCTCCGCTTGTCCATGCTCTATCCCGACCTGGGATTTGTAAAGGTGATCGGGAAAAACAATAAGGAAAGGATTGTACCCATCGGTTCCGAAGCTCTCAAACATATCCACCTCTACCTGGAAGGAGTCAGGCGACGCATGCCCCATATCGCCCCAGGGCATGAAGACATCCTCTTTCTGAACCTCAGAGGAAAAAAATGCAGCCGCATCATGGTATTCAAACTGATCAAAGACCTGGCCGCCAAAGCCGGAATCCACAAAAAAGTAAGCCCCCATACCTTCCGTCATTCTTTCGCCACTCATCTTGTAGAAAGGGGTGCAGACCTCAAAGCCGTGCAGGACATGCTGGGCCATGAATCCATTACCACCACGGAGATCTATACTCACCTGGATACGGATTATCTGAGGGAGACCTTATACAGGTTTCATCCGAGGTTCAAAATGGCCCACTGACGGAGGGTTACCACAAAGCACAAGGTTTTGGGCCCACAAAGGCTCAAAGTTCACGAAGGGATATTTTAAAATATCCAATTTATACGTGAGTTACCTTGTCTTACAAAACTTGACCAAAAAAAAGTAACACGAATGCCCAAAAATGAACAGTCATCTCCAACCTCCGTGTACCCCGTGCCCTCCGTGAGAACCAACCCTCCGTTCGAACCAACTGCATGCCAACCAAACCTCCGTGCCCTCCGCGCCCTCCGTGTGAACCAACCCTCCGTGTGAACCAACCCTCTGCGCGAACCAGCCCTTCCCTCCCCCGGACCCACGGACTTTCATACCTTTGGACCTGAAAATTGCGACCCAATCCCAACATATACATCGGCCTCATAGTAATCTCTGCTTTTTGGCTCCGGTGTGCCAATATCGGAAACCCCGAAGGCGGTCCGCGGGATCTCAGCCCTCCGGAAATCGATTCCACCGAATCCACACCAAACCTTCAGCGCAATTTTGACCCGGCGGCTTCCAAAACCGATATCGTCCTCCGGTTCAACGAATGGGTGAAACTGGAAGACGCGTTCAAACAAGTAGTGGTTTCCCCCCCGCTCCAGTATGCCCCAAAGATTGAACTCAAGGGCAAGGGCGTCCTGGTGCGCTTCGATCCCAGGGAACAACTTAAAGCCAATACCACGTATACCATTAACTTTGGCAATGCCATCAAGGACATCACGGAAAACAATCCGATCAAAGACCTTCGATATGTATTCAGCACAGGGGAAATCATCGATACGGCTTATATCGGGGGCAAGCTGGCTGATGCCTACACCGGCGAAACCAAAGAAAACATGATCGTGATGTTGTACCAAAACCAGCACGATACCGTGGTCTTCAAGGAAAGGCCCACCTATTTCAGCCGGACCGATAAGAACGGCCATTTTATCATCCGCAACATCAAGGACACCGTTTACAAAATCTTTGCCCTGGAAGATGCCAATTCCAATTACCTCTATGACCAGGACAAGGAAATCATCGCTTTTCTGGACCGCACCGTGCAGGCCGGAGAAGACAGCACTACCCTACTCCTTCGATATTATTCTTCCTTCGTGCGCCCCAGGATCACCGAGCAGGATGCGGAAACCGGAGGAGTGGTAAAAATCATGGCCAATTTTCCTTATGAGGAGATGGAACTGAAAGCGGACAAAGCTCAGGTCCGCCTTTTCCCCATGAATTACAGGGATACCCTCCTGGTGTATTACCTGCCTGATACGAGCCGGGACTGGTCCCTGGAGGTCCATTTAAAAGGAGAACCGGTCGATACCGTTAAAGTAAACCGGATACGGCAAATGCTCGCTGATACTTTTAAATGCATGACCACCCGTCAGGACATAAAATCCGTGGCTCCCGGGGTGGGCCTTACGCTAAACTTCAACCACCCCCTGGGTCTGCCGGATACCAGCCGGGTCCTCCTGGTCAATGATACCAGCCGGTTTTCCGAACCCTTCCAACTGCAATCAGGCAAGTTGGTCAATGAACTTGTGTTTACCTTCAACGGGATGGAACAGCAGACCTATACCCTCACCCTCCTGCCCGGGGCCATTCCTGATTATAAAGGAAACACGACCGACACCCTGATTTTTAAACTGAGAGGCTTGGGGGCCGGACAAACCGGATTGCTTACCATTGAATGTACTGAATTGGATACCAATCAGACCTATGTCATCGACCTGATCCAGGACGACAAAGCCCTCCGCAGTTCCTCCCATACCGCTCAAACCGCCTATACCCTCACCTATTCCTTTCTAAACCCGGGCACGTTCAGCGTTCGCATCACGGAAGACCGGAATAAAAACGGGCGTTGGGATCCCGGGGACTATAAAGAGAAGGTCTTGCCCGAAAAAGTCCTGATCCGGAAAAACGTCAGCGTACGGGCCAATTGGGAAATCCGCGAACAAATCAGTTGGACAAACCAATAAAACATGGATGACAAGATCATATTGAGGAGTGAACACCTGTTTAAGCGGTACGGCCAGCGGGAAGTGGTCAAAGACGTAAGCGTCAACGTCAAACAGGGTGAGATCGTTGGGCTTCTCGGGCCAAACGGGGCCGGAAAAACCACCACCTTTTATATGGTGGTCGGTTTTATCAAACCCAACAGCGGCAAAGTCTTCCTGGATTCCCAGGATATTACCGACTTCCCCATGTACCTGAGGGCGCGAAGGGGCATCGGGTACCTTCCCCAGGAACCCTCCGTGTTCCGGAAACTGAGCGTGGAAGACAATATTTCCGCCGTCCTCGAAATGACCCATCTGTCCCGAAAGGAACAAGAGATAAAACTGGAATCCCTGATTGATGAATTCGGCCTTCACAAAGTCCGCAAAAACAAGGGAGACTCCCTCTCCGGTGGGGAACGAAGGCGTACGGAAATCGCCCGAGCCCTGGCCACCAACCCCAAGTTCATCCTGCTGGATGAGCCCTTTGCCGGCATCGATCCCATTGCTGTGGAAGATATCCAGACCATTGTCGCCGCACTGAAACTGAAAAACATAGGCATCCTGATCACCGATCACAATGTGCAGGAAACGCTTTCCATCACAGACCGCGCCTACCTGATCTTTGAAGGGGCGATCCTGCGGGAAGGAACGGCCGAAGTCCTTGCTGCCGATCCATTGGTGCGAAAGGTCTACCTGGGAAGCAGTTTTGAACTTAGGAAGAAACAGGTATGAAGGAGGTTAGAGGTTCGAGGTACGGGGTGCGAGGTGCGAGCCTGAGCAATTTATCCAGGATCCTCAACCTCAACCTCAACCTCAACCTTAACCTTAACCTTAACCTCAACCTCAACCTAATCCTCAGCCTTATCCTCCTCCTCACCCTCAGTTCCTGCAAACAAGCCAATCCCCGGACCGTAAAATTATGGGTGGAGATGAGCGATACCATGGTCCAGCGAATGATCAAAGAACAACAACCAACCATGGACAGCCTCTGCCTGAAAAAAACAGACTCCTTGTTCAGGATCGCATATGACAGCATCTACTCTAAGAGACTCACTGAAATCCGAAAATTGATTGACTCAAGCCGTTACGATGAAATCCCGGTCCGTTAAGGTGGTTGTCATCTCGATCCTTCTCATGGCCTGCGGCAGTGAAGAGCTGCCTAAAGAGGTCATTCTCCTGGCCGAACAACGTATGCAACTCTACCGCGATGAACAGGATTCCCTCTGCAGGGCAAAAGCCATCCAGAAAGCCGAAATCGCCGTCGATTCCTTTTTCCTCTCCTTCACCCAGCGATTCTTGCTTGATAGCATTCCCGTCCCCCCGAAACCCATAAAACCTTATGTGGATACCAGCATCAACCTGGATCAGGCCAGGCCGGTAAAGCCCTTGTGGGACAGCCTGAAATAACTTGCCCACTTACTAACTTACTAACTTACTAACTTGCCAACTTACTAACTTGCCAACTTGCTAACTACCAAAATCCTCTCCTTCCCACTCAGATCCTTATACAATTCGATCCCTGGGTAACCCGCCGTCCTGAACACCTCTTCCGTCTCCTTTGCCCTGAACTCATTGATCTCAACCATGATCCGGCCGCCTGGATTAAGATGATCTTTTCCAAAACGGGCGATTTGTTTGTAGAAAACCAGGGGGTCTGTACCTGCAAAAAGCGCATGCGGCGGTTCATATTGAAGCGTGGAAGCGGACATGAGTGTTTTCTCCGTTTCACCGATATAGGGCGGATTGCTGATGATGAGATCAAGATGGTCCGGCAGGCTGGTCCAACCGTTTTCATTTAAAAAATCAAACGGCCTGAAATCAATGGGAAAATGGTAAGCGTCCGCATTGGCCTTGGCCGTTTCCAGCGCCTTTGAATCAATATCCAGGGCATAGACCTTTGCATTGGGACAGGACGATTTGATGGCCAGGGCCAGGCAACCGCTGCCGGTGCCGACATCCAAAACCTGCGCATGATGGATACTCTTTATGTAATGGATTGCCATGACCGCAAGTTCCTCCGTTTCGGGCCGGGGGATCAGGACATGGGGATTGACTGTTAATTTGAGATTCAGAAAGTGGCTGACCCCGGTAATATAAGCCAGGGGCTCTCCGCCAAGGATCCGTTGAATGGCCGCCTTCCACCTTGTCGCCGTCGCGGCTGTCCACTCCGGGAAGCCGGACCCGAACAGGTCCTCCTGGAGTGCCCGGAGAAGGGCCTTGGTTTCCCGATTCCCAAACACCGGGACCAGGAGGGCCATGGACTCTGTCAGAATGTATTCAGGCACCTTCATATCATATCCAATGACTGACAAAATAAGCGGCTGTAAGCGTTGCGGCCCAGATATAGAACCCGGGTAAAGGAAGGTATTCGGAAGGCGACACGGCAAACCGGTATTTAAGCACCGCCATTTGGATGATTTTCTCAAAGACGGTACCCCCAACCAGGATCCAGACCAGGGATTCAATTCCCAGTAAGGGGACCAGGAGCAAGGCTGCCAGGATCATCAGTGTGAGCTCCGCCAGGCCCAGCCAGAACAACCAGGGCGCTTCATCCTTGGCTTGCAGGACCACCTGGGAATAAATCATCCTGGGAATATAAATCAGCAGATAGATGCTCATGAGGTCCCCGGCCACTCCAAACCTCGGTCCGAAAACAAAGGCAAACACAGGCCGCGCAAAAACGATAAAGAGGGCTAAAGGTAGGATCAGCCATTTGATCTGCCTGGAGATGCCGGACAGGAATTCAATGCCAGGCCCGCCCCAGCCTGTTTTGAGGTAGGAATAACCGAAAGCGGCCAGCAGGGCAGGCAAGACCGGTATTTCCCTCGTTCCGTAGCGGAACCAATTGAATTCCCTCCCGGGTCCATAAAGGTCCTGCACATAATACGCAGCCAGCAAGATCCCCGCCCCCCCGGCCAGCGTGTACAGGGAATACCACAAGACCTCCTTCCAGAAGGGGGCATACCACCTCAGCTTGTCAAAAACAAAATCGTGCACCTGCAAAAGCCAGATGCCCAGGCTGAAAAAAATCTGGGCGAAAACCGCACTGCTGAGGTCATAGGTAAATATCCCGCAATAGATCCAGGAACTGAAGACCAGGGCAGCCAGGATCCATTGCCGCACGGACCGGCCTCTGAGATAAGCCAGGTAAATGCCGGCCTGCTGGAGGTAATACAACGCCATCAGGATGAATATCTTGAACCACCAAGCGGAATGGCCAGGCAGGCCCGGCATCAGGTTTTGCCGAAATAATCCGGCCACGCCGAAAACCAGGCAGAAAATCAGTCCTCCCAGGACCAGGTTTGAAAACAGGAATGGTTTTTGAAGTTTGTATTCTTCCCTGCCCGCCAACCTGAGCATAATCGCTCCCCAGGAGGGCAGCCAGGCGAAAAAAACAAGGTATTGAAATACGGAAAGGGATTCAAACGAAGCAATTTCAGAAAAACTCCAACGGTGGGCGATCAGGATGGAAAAGACCAATAATCCGGCTGGACGGGCCACGAGGGCTGCCTGAAATGCGATCCGCTGCTCCCGGGCTATTTCTATCTTATTGATCAAGGATAAAAAACAATGAATAAGGCAAAGATCGCAAAACAGAAGTCAAAAAAAACGGTCAGGCCGGGTCCGGCATTTTTACTTCGCAGGGCGAGGCAGGCCCTCCGGTATGCATATGCTCCCTACTCCGGTTTTTATGTAGGCGCCGCGGTGCTAAACAAAAAAGGACGGGTCTATCCGGGAAGCAATATCGAAAATGCATCGTATCCGCTTTGCCTTTGTGCCGAACGGGTCGCCCTCGCCCATGCGTATATGTCCGATCCAAAGAGTCCCATCCTGGCCATCGCCGTGCTTTGCAGGAATCCAAAAATCATGCTGGCCGAGCCCGGCTTTCCCTGCGGAGCCTGCCGTCAGGTGATCAGTGAATTTGAGGACAAACAAAAGGCTCCCATCCAAATCATTGTGGGAACCGAAGAGGGAAAAATAAAGGTCTTTGAAAGCATTAAGCTCTTATTGCCTTTTTCCTTTAATTCGGAATTTTTAAAGTAAGGAGGCCGGTCAGGATAAAAATGATCACCCGCTACCGCATATCCGGCCATCCAATAAAACCTACCGCTTTTATTCTCCTTTATATAATCCTATTTTCTGATTGCAGGCCTGAACCAGAACGTCCTTTACCCTTTTATCCCGGAAAACCGGAAATCCCTGCTTCAATCCTGAAAGAGCACGAATACCTGCTTGGGCGGATTCATCAAATCACCATGTTTCCCGACAGTACCGGGGTGATCGCCAAAAAAATGGAGGAACTGATGCAACATCATTTTAATGAAGAAGAGGGATACGCACTGCCTCCTTTGGGCCTCTTGCCTTCCTTGGCAAACGCCCAATGGCCCGAACAAATAAAAGAAATCTTGTTATTAACGGAAAAATTAAAGTCGCAGATGGTTCATTTGAATGTGGAACATCAGTTGATCAACGCCTATATGAATGAGCTGAAGCAGGCGGCGGCAAAGGACAAACACTCGGAAGTCTGGGAATTTGAAAAGGAACTGCTGAGACATGCAAATCTGGAGGAACAAGTTCTTTTCCCCGCAACCCTCCTCATCGGCGAACATTTGAAGTTTCAGCAGGGAATAAGTCATTGATGGGGTCAGCCGGGGTGGACAGGGCAAAGTGGCGAACCCCGCAAGACGACCTGCCAGTCTCCCTCAGGATATAGTTAAATCTTCCCCCCAAAAAAAAACTTTTAGCAAATCATTGCGCAACCGAAATGTTGCATTATATTTGCAACCATATTATTGCATAATGAAATCCAAAAGTACCAGAAGGGATGTTTTCCAGGCCATAGCCGACCCGACCCGCCGGGCGATCCTGGCTCTGCTGGCGATGCATGCCATGACTCCAAATGCCCTGGCCGAACATTTTGATACCAGCAGGCAGGCCGTCTCCAGGCATATCAAGGTGCTCACCGAATGTCAATTGGTGAGCCATGAACAATCCGGCCGGGAAATCTATTACCATTTCCAGCCTAAGAAGTTGAAGGAGCTTTCGGACTGGCTGGAACCCTTCCGGCAGTTGTGGGAGTCCAAGTTTGACCAGCTTGACGAAGTATTGAAGAAATTAAAATAATTAAGGGATTAAAAATTAAAACAATTGATTATGAAAAATACGCTTCTAATGAACTTCACGGTGGACCGGGAAAACAAAAAAATCAAGGTAGAAAGGGAATTTGCAGCTCCCCTTGCCAAAGTATGGGCCGCCTGGACGGATCCTGAAATACTCGACCAATGGTGGGCTCCCAAACCCTGGCGGGCTGAAACCAAGTCCATGAACTTTAAGGTGGGGGGCTATTGGTTATACGCCATGGTGGGACCGGATGGGACCCGGCATTGGGCGCGTGTGGATTATCAGGCCATTGACCCGATGAACTATTATACCGCTCAGGACGCATTTTGTGACGAAAACGGGGAGGTGAATACTTCCTTCCCAATCAATGTCTGGCTAAATGAATTCAAAGCCAGCGGTGAATCCACCATGGTCCATGTCACTCTATCCTTCAATGAAGTGTCCGATCTGGAAAAGATCATTGAGATGGGCTTTAAGGAAGGGTTCACCATGGCCATGGGTAACCTGGACGAATTGTTGGCCTGACCCGTTTTCTAAAAATTTGATACCCCGGGGTTCAAATACTCCGGGGTGAAGGGCGTACCGATCCCCCGAACCTGGTCAAAGGATTAGCCGGTCAACATCCTTCACCTGACGATCGTTATAGGTAATAAATTTGACCAACGGCATCATGAAAGCATGGCTCCACCTCTTTTTATTACTGGCGATCTCACCGGTTTTCTCCCAACAAATCTCCGATACTTCGTACCGTCCCCCGATTCCTGTACCGGTTTATCCTCCTGGCCAGGGCCCGGTCATATTGATTGACGAAGGACATAATAATTTTCATACCAGGGATGGCCGGTACCAGGCGTTTGCGAATCTGCTGGAGAGGGATGGTTATAAAGTGCAAGGATACCCGGGACTGTTTGAAAGGGGCAGCTTGTCGCGTTGCAAAATCCTGGTAATTTCCAATGCTTTGAATCAAACGAATGTTGAAAACTGGTATCTGCCCACCCCCTCCGCCTTTTCACAGAACGAAATCGACCTGGTAAAAAACTGGGTCCAGGAGGGCGGAAACTTATTCCTCATAGCAGATCATATGCCCATGGCAGGAGCAGCCAAAGACCTGGCTGCGGCCTTTGGATTTGAATTCAGCAATGGATTTGTGCTGAACACCGTAACCGATGGGACTGCATATTTTAAGAACCAGGATACCACGCTGGCCGTGAATATAGTCACCATGGGAAGGAACGAAAGGGAAAAGGTCAGTCAAATCGTATCTTTCACAGGCCAGGGATTCCGGCTCCCCCGGGAAGCGGTTTCCATCTTAACCTTTGGGGAAAACTTTGAAAATTTTCTGCCGGATACCGCCTGGGTATTTAATGAAACGACCCCAAGATCAAACATTAAAGGCTGGTCCCAGTGCGCTTACAGGACCTTTGGGCAAGGCAGGGTGGTTGTAGCCGGCGAGGCTGCCATGTTTACCGCCCAACTGGCCGGGTCCCTATCCGTCAAGGTGGGCATGAATCACCCGGAGGCGGCTCAAAACCATCAATTATTGCTCAATATCATACACTGGCTGGATGGGAAATTATAATCCCCGGTAGGGTAAGTTCAAATAATCACCGTATCGATATCTGATTCTTTGCACCGGTATGTAAATTTCCAGATAAAAGCCGGAACTTAGAAGAGGCCTTTACCTTGTAACTGGTTCCATTTCAATACCGGGGAAGAACAGCAATGATCAAACTTCAATCAACATGAAAACTGAAAAACCTAAATCCATGAAGGATTATATTTCCAGTCTTCCGGTCAAAGCCCGGAAACACATGTTGCAAATCAGGGACCTGGTCAAGACCCTGGTTCCTGAGGCTGAGGAAACCCTCAGTTATGGCATGCCGGCCTTCAACCTGAATGGTCATTACCTGATTTATTTCGGCGGCTACCGGGATTTTGTCAGCCTCTACCCCGCCCCGCGGAATAACCCCGCATTTAAGGAGGAGATCTCCGCTTTCGCCGGGGGCAAAGGAACCATCCGCTTTCCCCTGAACAAGGCCCTGCCCATCCGCCTGATCCAAAAAATTATCCGGTTTCGCCTGGAGGAAAATTCGAATTCAGTCCGGAAAAAGCGGGCAGCAAAGAAGACCTGAAGTGTAACACCGGGAAGCACCATCCCCGGCGACGACCGTTTAGCTTAATTCTTTAGCAATGGTTCCATAATAAAGGGACTACATGGGGCTCCGGATATTTCCGGATCGGGCTGACCACCCTCGGCCACTGTGATTTTTTAAGCAAACGAAGGGATCATTCCGGAATCGACTAATTTTACTTAAAACAGGCGGGATGGATATTGGCGGGAAAGGCGAAAAACAATTGGAAATAGAAAGGTTAAAGGAACTCTTGTCTTTCGGAATACTGGATACCTCTCCGGAAAAAGAGTTTGATGACTTGGCTCAACTGGCTTCCATCATCTGCGATACCCCGACGGCCCTCATCTCCTTTATCGACGACAGCCGGCAATGGTATAAGGCAAAAGTGGGCATGGACCTCCTGCAAGTTCCCATCGAAGATACTTTTTGCAGGCATACCATCCGTCAAGATACTTTACTGGAAATCCCGGATGCAAGCCAGGACGACCGGGTGTGTACCAATTCTTTTGTGACCAAAGAAAACGGGGTCCGGTATTATGCGGGCATTGCCCTGAAGACCGAAAAGGGCCTTCCCATCGGTACCGTCTGCGTGATCGATCATAAACCCCGCCTCCTGGATGAGCCGCAAAAAAAAGCCCTGGAAATCCTGGCCTCTCATACGATAAACCTCCTCGAAACCCGAAAAAAAAATACCCGCCTTGGCCGGGAACTGGAAAATGTGCTCAAAAAGAAAATCGAAGAGACTCAGGAGCTCCTTAACCTCAAGGAAGCGGAATACAACAAATTGTTCCAGGCCATCACCCGGTCCAACGGCGTCGTGGAATTCTCCCCGGAGGGCTTCATCCTGAGCGTAAACAAAAATTTCAGCGAGATGACCGGTTATCATGAACAAGAACTTGTGGGCAAGCATCATACCGTTCTGCTCGACCAGGAAGACCAGGCGAAAAACCTCCTTTTCTGGCAATCCCTTAAAAGTGGAGCTTTTCAATCCGGCCGTTTTAAACGCCTTCGGAAGGACGGTTCAGTCCTTTACATTCAGGCTTCCTACAGCCCGGTCCTCGACAGCCATGAACAGGTGATCCGGATCACCAAAATCGCCCAGGACATCACGATGGAAACCCATTACCGCCTGGCTCTGGAAAAAGCAAAAAAAATTGCCGACGACCTGAATGCGCAAAAGGACACTTTTATTGCCAACATGAGCCATGAAATCCGGACCCCGATCCATGCCATCATCGGTTTTACCGACCTTTTGCTGGAAAAAAACCTGCCCGAAGAGTTCAGTTCAAAACTCGAAGCCATCAAACTGGCGGGCGATACCCTCTTATACCTGGTCAATGACCTTCTCGACCTGTCAAAAATCGAAGCGGGCCTTCTCCAGATCGAGCACCTTCCCTACCGTCTGGAAGAAGCCGTCAGGGACGTATTCGGCATGCTCCGGCTGAAGGCTGCCCAGAAAGGTCTGCAATTTGATTACCATTTCGGTCCAAACCTACCCGAGATGGTTGTGGGTGATAAAAACAGGCTTATCCAGATCCTGATCAATTTATTGGGCAATGCGATCAAATTTACCCATCATGGTGCAGTGCACCTGGACCTCAGGAATGAACCTCCAACGGGAGAACCAAGCAATCTGCACTTCACCATTTCGGACACCGGTATTGGCATTTCAAAAGAAAAACTGGACCTTATCTTTGAACGATTCACCCAGGCCGAAGCAAATACTTCCAGGAAATACGGAGGTACCGGCCTGGGTTTAAACATCAGCCGGTTGCTGATTGAAAAACAGGGGGGATGGATCCGGGTTGAAAGCGAACCGGGCAAGGGTTCCCGCTTCGAGTTCAGTCTTCCCTGTAAAATATATTTCAACGAATCCTTCGCTGCGGCCCCTCTCCGGGACAGCGACCGGCCAAACAAGTCATCCGCCCGCATCCTGATGTGTGAAGACAACGAATTGAATCAGCGGCTGGTGCAATCCCTTTTCCGGAACACCCCTTACCAGTTGGACCTGGCCGTCAACGGTATCGAAGGATTAAACCTGCTGGCATCAAAGGCCTACGACCTCGTGCTCATGGACATCCAGATGCCGGAAATGGACGGATACCAGGCCATCCGGGCCATTCGCACGGACTTAAAATCAACGGTCCCCGTCATTGCCCTCACCGCGCACAGCATGGTGGCTGAAAGGGAGAAATGCCTGTCCCTGGGTATGAACGACTACCTTTCAAAACCGTTTAAGAAAGAAGCCCTCCTGGCGAAAATTGAATTTTGGCTTAACCACTCGAAGGAATTAAAGGAACCTCCGGTTCTTGAAGGCGGCAAAGAGGAACCATTGATCTCGCTGGAACAACTTGAAGCATTTTCTGGAGGCGACAACGACTTTCAAAAAGAAATGCTCCTGCTGTTCCGGAATCAATCTGAAAAGGCCTTGAGAGATATGACGACTTATCTGGCGGGGGGCGACCTGATCAACCTGGGAGCCATGGCCCATAAATTGAAATCCTCCTTTGGCATGGTCGGTGCGGACCTCCTGCTGCTCGAAAACCTGGAAACTTTGGCCAGCCGGAAGCCAGCTCCGGATGAGATTATGCCGGTCCTGAGCGCCCTCGAAAATCAACTCCGTCAGCTTCATTTTGAAGTGGAAAAAATATTAAATAACTTCAAAGCATGAAAGTGGTATTGATCGAGGATGATGAAATGCTCCGTAAATCGTTATCGTTTTTTTTAAAATCAAAAGGTCATGAAGTGGTGGAATTTGAAAATGGCCTGGATCCCATCGATTACATCCGGAAAAATTACGCCGACATCAGCATCATTGTCACTGATCTCAACCTTCCGTTTGCAGGAGGCCGGCAGGTCATACACGCCACCCGCCAGATCAAGGATGCCGATATCCAGATCATCGTGCTCACTTCCTCCGGAGTGGAGAGTACGGAGTTGGAAGTCTTTGAGCTCGGGGCGGATGATTTTATTTCCAAACCCTTCAGTCCTGCAGTACTGCTGAAGAGGATAGAAAAATTGACTTCCACCTGATTTAAATCCCATGAAAAAACGGATCCTTTTCTGCTGGGCTGGCCTGATTGGTGGTTTGATATTCTGTGCGGCCCTTTCCGCCCAGAGGCAGGACCCGGATTCAGTCATGGCCCTGGCCCAAAAGCTGGCGGCCGGGGAGGATTATAAGACTGCGATTTCACTGGTCACCAAATTGAATGAAGACCATCCGGAAAACCTGGACTACAAACTATACCTGGCCCGCCTTTATTATTGGTCAAAGGATTATCCCCGGGCCCTGGAACACCTGATGCCCCTTACGATTTCCGAGCCCGTCCTCGCGGAAGCCTATGATCTGGCAATCCAGGTTGAATATCAACTCGAACATTATCCGGTGGTGATTGAAAAGTGCCGGAAAGGCCATTCGCTTTTTCCTGCCGGGATTCCCTTTTATCATTTCCAGGAGGCCATGGCTTTGGAGAAAACGGGGGAAGACCGGGAGGCCGTTCGTTTGCTGGACCAAATCCCGAAGTCGGCGAACAATCACCGGGATGCCCAGTATCTCAAAACCCAGATCCTCCGGAAAGAAAAAAATACGCTTGCAGCCGGATATCTCAATACCAGTTTTTACAATCCCGGATTCGCCCCCTGGCACCTGGCCCACCTGGAATATTTTCACAGGAACCGGTCCATCGCTCTTGGAGGCCGCTTGAACTACGGTCATTTGTTCGGGTCGGACGCGGTTCAGGTCGAAGCGGATGCCTACCCCCGGGTGGGGAAAGGCGGATACCTCTATTTGAATGCCGGATATTCCGGGGCTGACCGGATTTTCCCCAGGTACCGTTTGGCAGGGGAGTATTACCAGGATATCAACCGGTACAATTTTTCAATCGGGGGCAGGTATCTCGACTTCCGCGTTCAGAAGGTCCAATTGCTGACAGGGTCAGCTGCCATAAATTTCGGCGAGTGGAAATTCGGCTACCGCAATTATCTCCTGCACCTGGAGTCCGAATGGTTTGTTTCTCATGTCCTCAACCTGCGCAGATCTCTGGAGCGCCGGGAGTCCTATATTCAGCTGGACCTGCAATATGGCGGCACCCCCTATTATTTTTTTGCCAGCGATGCCTTTTCCCGCATCAGCGCCTGGCGTGCCGGGATCAACGGCATGTTCCGTATGGGCAATCATGTTTTCATTCAGCCGGTGATCATGTATGAACGGGAAGAATATATCCCGGACACGTACCGCAACCGGTTTAATTTTCAGTGGATCATCCTTAAGCGGTTTTGAGTGTTCCCTTCGGCAAACATATCCTATGATGGCCGGATCTCCCAGGCGGAATGGATTCTGCTGCTGGGCCTGGCCTTCGCGCTGACCGCCCTTTTTTTCCTGGCCTGGACCTTTATCAAAAGATATCAGAGAATCCTCAAGGCCCGGAGAAAAATCCAATTTACGGAGACCATTGAAAACACTCTTTTTTCAATCCTGTTCAACGAGTCCCCTGCCCCGGAGGCCCTTTTAAAATTCAGGCAGGGCCTGGCAGGCAACCTTTTGTTTAAAAAAATGGCCATCAAAACCATTGTCACCTTGCATCACAATTACAGCGGGACTTTCCGTCAAAAACTGGAGGACCTCTATTTCGAATCGGGCCTATCCAATTACTCGCTCAGCAAACTCAAACACAGGTCCTGGCCGGAAGTGGTGGAAGGACTGCGGGACCTCACCAACCTCAACTACTACCCGGCCATCAAAGCCATCGAGCAACTGACCTACCACCCGCATGAATTTGTCCAGAAAGAAGCATTTCTGGGCCTGATCCGGCTCCGGGGCCTGGCGGAATTGTTGAAACGCAAAAACCGGCAGTTGTTCCTGGACGACTGGATGCAAAGCAATATCCTGTTTGCCCTGAAATCCCACCAGATCCCGGCCATTGACCACCTCGACACCTTATTGTCCAGCCCCAACGATTCCATGGTCCTCCTCGGGGCGCGGCTGATCGAACACTATCAACTCACCCGGTATATTCCGGCCATTGAAAAAGCAATGAACATAAGCAGCAACCCAAAACTCAAACAGGAACTGGACGATATTGCTTCACTATTAAAAACGCAGGAGCGGACTTCGATATGACGGGGATGGGATGGTTGGATACCGGGATCGGCATATTTAATTACCTTATACTGGCCTTTGCCATCCTGGTGATGCTCTCTTACCTGATCCTGGCCATCATCTCTTCCTTTTCATTGAAAGCCTACCTCCAAAAGAACCGGTACATCAATTACGGGGCCCTTTTGGCCCTGCCCCATACGCCCAAAGTATCCCTGATCGCCCCGGCCTACAATGAAGGCAAGACCATCCGGGAAAATGTGCAATCGCTGTTGTCCATCAATTACAACAATTTTGATGTGATCGTGGTAAACGACGGGAGCAAGGACGACTCCATCCCCATCCTGGTCGAAGCCTTTGAACTGATCCCCTCCGACCTGCCCTACCATCCACAGGTCCCGACAAAACCGGTAAGGGCGATCTACCGTTCATCCAATCCTTCCTATTCCAAACTCATCGTGGTGGATAAGGAAAACGGGGGTAAGGCGGACGCTTTGAATACGGGAATCAATATCTCATCCCATCCTTATATCGTTTGCATCGACGTGGATTGCATCATGGACAAAGACGTCCTGCTCAAACTGGCCAAACCCTTTATGGAAGAATCCGGAAGCCGGATCATTGCCACCGGAGGCGTGGTCAGGATTGCCAATTCCTGCGTGATCAAGTCCGGCAGGATGGTCAAGGTCAACGCCCCCGACAACTGGCTCGCCCGCATACAGGTACTGGAATACCTCAGAGCCTTTATCCTTGGACGGATGGCCTGGGCCAGAATGGACGGGCTGCTCATCATCAGCGGCGCCTTCGGCATGTTTGACCGGGACATCGTGCTCCGGGCAGGCGGATACAATACCAAAACCGTAGGCGAGGACATGGAACTGGTGGTCCGGATGCGCCGTTATATGATCGAACATAAACTGGACTACAGGGTGCAATACCTTCCCGACCCCCTGTGTTGGACCGAAGCTCCCGAATCCTACAAAATATTGCGAAAACAACGCAGCCGGTGGACCCGGGGTACCATGGAGACCTTGTGGATTCACCGTAAAATGCTGTTCAACCCTAAATATAAAATCCTGGGCCTGCTCAGTTACCCTTATTGGCTGATCTACGAATATCTCGCCCCGATCATTGAGTTTACCGGCATCCTCATTTCCCTCATCCTGATCATCTTTGGCATCCTCAGCTGGAAATTTTTCTTCCTGTTTTTATTCATGGTCTACTCCTTTGCCTTGATGTTCTCGGCCATTGCCATTTTTGCCGAGGAATCCACATTTAAGAAATACAATACGTTCAGGGACCTGCGCAAGCTGGCATTCATCGCCCTGCTGGAACCTTTTATATTTCATCCTTTTACCGTTTATGCGGCATTGCGGGGCAACTGGGAAAAATGGAGAGGCAGCAAAGGCTGGGGCGATATGACCCGCACGGGCTTCAACCGGCCGAAGTGATGTTTGAGATCTGGCAAAGCATGCCGGAAAAACATGAACTTTGAAATCCTTTTAACCGGTCATCGAGCCCGGATTCGAAGGGAAAAAAACGGCATGCCCGACCAGCGTTCGCCATCCAGGGACTCATATCCGATAGGATTGGGATCATTCCGGTCCCGCAGCCCTGAATGACCCGACCAGGCCGGGAATAAATGAAAAAATGATGAATGACGAAAAGACCCATTTAACCGGTAAAACACCGGTGGAACGCTGGATCCTCGATCCCATTCAAAGATTTATAAACAACAGCACCATGAGCGGCCTCGTCCTTTTTTCGTCGGCGCTCCTCGCTCTCCTATTGGCCAATTCACCCTGGTCGGATGAATTTCACCATTTATGGGAACATGAATTTTCCATAGGCTACGACGGAAATATCATTTCCAAAAGTTTACATCACTGGATCAACGATGGACTAATGGCCGTATTTTTTTTCGTGGTCGGCCTGGAATTGAAGCGGGAAATTGTCGCCGGGGAGCTCAATGAGCTGAAAAAAGCCCTGGTACCGGTATTCGCAGCCATAGGCGGAATGGCTCTCCCTGCCCTGATCTATTTGTATTTTAATATTTCTTCGGAAACGGCATCCGGTTGGGGCATTCCGATGGCAACGGATATCGCTTTCGCCCTGGGTGTGCTCTACCTCCTGGGAGACCGGGTACCCCTATCCCTGAAAATATTTCTTACCGCCCTGGCTATTGTCGATGACCTCGGCGCGGTACTGGTGATCGCCTTTTTTTATACTTCAGATATCAATTTTACAAGCCTGGCAACCGGAGGAGTTTTTATGGCTGTCCTCATCATCTCCAATCTGATCGGGGTGCGGAACACCCTTTTTTATGGGATTGTGGGCATCGGTGGTTTATGGCTGGCTTTCCTGATGTCGGGGGTCCATGCCACCATTGCCGCGGTCATGGCAGCCATGACGATTCCTGCCAAAGTAAAAGTCTCCGAAGCGGAATACACCTACGGCCTGAAAAGGTTGATGACCCGGTTTGAAGCGGAAAAGCCCAATAACAAACCAACGGTTACCGAAAATCAATTGCTCATCCTGGATGATATCCGGCAATTTTCCATAGCGGCGCTCACCCCGCTTCAGCGGCTGGAACACAGTATGCATCCTTTAGTCTCGTTTATCATCATCCCTCTGTTTGCCTTGAGCAATGCGAGCGTGGTTCTTTCTGCAGAAGCCCTCCTCCAGGTAGTGAACCCGGTCTTCCTGGGCGTGTTCACCGGTTTGCTGGCCGGAAAAGTGCTGGGCGTATTCGGAATCACTTCGGTCCTGATCAGGCTGAAATGGATACAGCTGCCTCCCGGAATGAACTCCCGGCATTTATTAGGAGCAGGATTCCTGGCCGCCATCGGGTTCACCATGTCCCTGTTCATTTCCAATCTTGCCTTCGAAGACCCTGCCCTGGTGGAACAGGCCAAAATGGGCATCTTGTTCGCTTCATTGCTGGCGAGCGTTATTGGATATTTGATTATCCGTTTCTCAAGGAGGGGTCCAGGTCAAAATTCCGGTCAATCCCCCATATCCTGAATATATGAAAATTTGTGTTGCCCAAACGAATCCGGTCAAGGCGGATATCCGCCAAAATATCAATAATCATTTGGCATGGACCGAACGGGCCCTTGAACATGGGACCGGCATGATCCTTTTCCCCGAATTGTCCCTTACCGGATATGAACCCGGCTTGGCTCAGGACCTTGCCATGGATCCAGATGATCCGTGCCTCGATGTCTTTCAACAAGTGAGTGACTTGCACCAGGTCACCCTCGGTCTGGGCATGCCGCTGAAGGGTACACATGGGACCTATATCAGCCAGATTTTTTTTCAAGCTCATAGTCCCAGGCAAGTTTATCGCAAACAATACTTACACCAGGATGAAGAACCTTATTTTATTCCGGGCAAAGGGCAACTTTTTTTGTCCACCGGCAATCTCAGGATCGCACCGGCCATTTGTTATGAAATCTCCATACCGGAACATGCCGCCCGGGTTATGCAAAACGGCGCCTCCGTTTATATGGCCAGCGTGGCTAAAACAAGACAGGGAGTAGACCATGCTGTAAAACGGCTCCCCGAAATTGCCCTTCAATATTCCATCCCGGTCATGATGTCCAATTGCATTGGCATCTGCGACCAGTTTTTAGCCGGAGGTCGTTCGTCCGTCTGGAATAAAGAAGGCCTCATGGTGGGACAACTTCCTGAAGCCCGGGAAGGCTTGCTCATATATGATACAGCTACCGGTGAGGTTTCGGAAAGACTTGCCGGATGATGCCTGCCCCGGATCAGGCCATGAGGAATGAACCTCCCGCCCCGTCTTGAATCACCGCAAAGGCGGCATGAGCCGTTTTGACGGATATATCGATTTGGTTATTTTTGTCTACCTGCTTTTGGGCCCATACACTTACTCATAGCTTTAAACTTATGATATCAGGCCATGTCTTTCATCCCTTTTACAGCATAGGCCTGCTAATCCTGGCGGCTTTATTTAACTGCCAGGCCAGGCTGGATAAAACAGCTCGGGTTTACAAGAGCAGTGAACAGGTTACAGGCTATCATTTTGCAAAACCCGACCAGGTCCTCGAACTTCCCGCCTCCCTTCATGAAATCTCCGGCATTGCCGTGATGGATTCAACCACCCTGGCCTGCATTCAGGATGAAAAAGGCATCGTCTATATATTCAACAGCACCAGCGGCCAGATCATAAATCAATATTCCTTTTACGGGCAGGGTGATTTTGAGGATATCGCGAAATTTGGGAACGCCATGTATATCTTACGAAGCGATGCCACCCTTTTCGAGATCGCGGATTTCTCCGGTGAACCGGCCAAGGCGATCTCCTATGGACTCAATATCCCCGCTTATGACAACGAAGGCCTCTGTTATGATGCCGGTAAGGGCAGATTGCTGATCGCCAGCAAAGGCAATTCAGGAAAAGGAGAAGAACTTAAAAACAGGCGAGACCTTTATGCCTTCGACCTGGAAACCAAATCCCTGGTTGAACCAGCCGTAGTAAGTTTCGATGAACGGGTGATCAAAAAATTCGCCCTGGAAAAAGTCAGCGGAATACCGATGAAAGAAAAAAAATCCGGGGAAAAAGAACCGGATATAAAATTGAGGCCTACGGCCATAGGCATTCACCCCCTGACCCGGCAATTTTTCCTGCTCTCCGCTCCGGATTATATGTTGTTTATTTTTTCCGCTGACTGGACCCTGGAACACCTGGAACTCCTCGATCCTGCATTGTTTAACCAGGCCGAGGGATTGGCTTTTTATGACAATGGGGATTTGCTGATCAGCAACGAAGGCCAGGATAAAAAAGCGACCCTGCTGCGGTTCAATTATAAAAAATAAACCTCATCCCAAGATCCCGGAAATGTCCGAGTGCCGGAATTTCGTAATGGACCGTGGTCATTTTTAACTTCCAATAACGCCCAAGCGTTCACGACCTGCCCGTATTGCTTTATATTGCCATCAACCGCTAACTTACTAACTTACTAACTTACTAACTTGCTATTATTGCCTAAAAAATGAAAAAAATGCCTGCACATACCATTTCTTCCCTCACGAAGGCCTTTGGGGCCTTGTTCCTGCTCACCCTGTTGCCTTTTACAGGCTCCGCCCAGATGGGTGTTGGCGCTAAGCCGGCGAAAGGGGCTGAAGTTTTATTCGACGGCAGCCGGGAAATGCTGGATCAAAAATGGACCTACTGGGCAGGCCCCAGGCTGTCCGCCACACTCCCTCTGAAATGGGCGATCGTCAAGGATCCCGTCGATCCGGGTACGGCCGTCAACAGCAATGACCCCTCGGCGGCAGGAGGGAAATACGGTTCGGCAGACATCGTCACAAAAAAGAAATTCCGCGACTTTCGACTGCACCTGGAATTCCTGATTATGAAACCGGGAGGCAACAGCGGCGTCTATCTGCAAAACCGGTATGAAATCCAGATCCTGGACGGGGACAGTACCAAACACGGCCTGGGCGCCGTGATCAATGAAACCGAATCCCCTTATTACGCTTACCACGGACCCGGCAAGTGGAACTCCTACGACCTCGTCTTCCGGGCAGCCCGGTTCAAGGATGGAAAGCGTACCGAAAAAGCCATGGTGACCCTGTATTTCAACGGCAAAAAAGTGCATACCAATCAGACCATCAACCAGGTTTGGGGAGGGCCCAATTCAGGTGTGGATGGAGGTAATGACGGGGGCAAAGGCATTACCGATACGCCGGAAGGCCTGAAACTCCAGGCTGAAGGGCACGATGTCCTTTACCGGAATATCTGGATCAAGGAGCTGAAGTTGAAAAAACCCAATACGGATTTTTAACAGAGCATTACCGGCCAGCAGCGGGTATCCCGCGCCCCTTTGATTTGCTCCCCGATCACTCCGGGGCTACAGTATAATAAAATTTTTAATTAATTTCATCCAGGGCCTGATTTACCTGATCAGGGTATGATGAAACAAAAATCAACAAAAGGATCTTTTTTTTCAAGGCGGTATCTCCTCAAACTATCTGCAGCTGCCCTAGGCGGGGCGTTCGTGCGTACCGCTGCAGAGGCACAGGTATCCACTACCCCGGCCAATTCAAAAGCCAACGATCCGACCAGGATTCCTGGCCGCGGATCTTCAAAACTTGGAAGCCGCTCACCGGATGAACATCTGGAAAGGCTGGTCTTGAGGCCAAGCCCTTCGGGGGAATCGATGACCCCGATCCAGAACTTATCCGGTATTATTACGCCGGCTGATCTGCATTTTGAAAGGCATCATGGAGGGATACCATCCATTGACCCCGAATCCTATGAACTGCTGATTCACGGTTTGATTAAAACCCCGAAAAAATTTACCCTGAAAGACCTGAAGCGTTTTCCACAACATTCCCGCATTTGTTTTATTGAGTGTTCCGGCAATGGGTGGTCGACCTATTTCAAAAAAGACATTACAGAAGCGGTGACGCCTCAGCGCATGGATGGACTGATCAGCACCAGCGAATGGACCGGGGTCATGCTGTCCACCTTATTCCGCGAAGTGGGTATAAAACCGGGTGCGAAGTGGTTTCTCGCCGAAAGTTCAGATGCGGCGGTTATGACCCGAAGCATCCCTATGGAAAAAGGATGGGAAGATGCAATGATCGTATATGGGCAAAATGGGGAAGCGATCCGGCCGGAACAGGGTTACCCTGCCCGCTTGCTGTTACCCGGTTATGAGGGCAATACCCAGGTGAAATGGCTGAGAAGAATTGAAGTTTCAGATCAACCCTTCATGACCCGGGAAGAAACTTCCAAATATTCGGATCCCCTCCCGGATTGCACCGCACGCCTGTTTAGTTTTGTGATGGATGCCAAATCCCTCATTACTTTTCCATCCTATCCCTATATTCTGCCTGATAAAGGCTGGTGGGAGATCCAGGGATATGCCTGGAGCGGGAGGGGCAAAATCATCCGGGTGGAAGTCAGTACGGATGGCGGAAAACATTGGTTTCCGGCTGAACTCCAGGAGCCCGTTCTTTCAAAATGCCAGACCCGCTTCCGCTACCTGTGGAATTGGAAGGGAGGAACGGCCATCCTGATGAGCAGGGCGATGGATGAAACCGGTTACCAGCAACCCACCCTCGGCCAGTTGGAAAAAGTCCGCGGAAAAGGCACCTTCTACCACTTTAATCATATCCGCGCCTGGAAGGTGGAAAAGGACGGAAGTTTAAAACTCGGATTGAATGAAATGGTATAAGGGGAAGGTCGCATTTTTTCATCCTGCCATTCAACCTGGACTTAAGATCCTTTTGGTCTGCCTGTCCGGATGGCTTGCCTGCAAGCAAGCCGTCGGACCCGAAGCAGGCAGTGGGTCACTGAATCTTCCCGACTCCGGAATTTCTGCGCAGGCCGCCGGCTCAGGGCCGGCCTTCCCGGATCACTGGCCGGAATCTTTTGGATTCGGCCATGCGGTTTCCGAAACGGAGATCGAAGCATGGAATATCGATATCATGCCAGATGGGACCGGGCTCCCGGAAGGCCAAGGCAAAGTTGAAGAAGGAAGGCTCGTATATGCTCAAAAATGTATTCTTTGCCACGGAGCTACCGGTACGGAAGGCCCATTTGACCGCTTGGTGGGCAGGGAGCCCAGGGAAGGGTTCCCGTTCGGCAGGGAATACCGGTACCTCTCGATGAGAACGATCGGGAATTATTGGCCGTATGCCACCACGCTTTTCGATTATGTCCGGCGCGCCATGCCCCAAAATGAGCCGGGTTCCCTCAGTGACCATGAGATGTATGCGATCACTGCCTATTTGCTTCACTTGAACGAAATCATTCCTCAGGATGCTGAAATGAACCGGTTGACCCTGCCCGCCGTTAAAATGCCGGCCAGGGACCGGTTTGTTTATGATAATCGACAGGGCGGAAATGAAATCCGTTGAATTGGATTCCTGACGATCTTCCACTTTCTAAATAAAATGGAAAACCATGACATGGATGCTAAAATCACCATCCGGAAATATACTCCGTCCCACCGGGCGGTTCTCCTTCAATTATTCCGTTTGAACACCCCGCGGTATTTTTCAATTACTGAAGAAAGCCACTTTATAGATTACCTGGAAAATCATGCCGGGCACTTTTTTATTGTTGAAAGCGGCGGGGCCGTTGTCGGTTGCGGGGGTTATAATTTATTCCCGGAACAAGCCGATGCGAGGATCAGCTGGGATCTTTTCCATCCCGACTTCCAGGGACGGGGCTTGGGGTCAGCCCTGCTTCAATACAGGATTGACCGGATAAACGAGGTTCCGGGTTTAAAGACCATTACAGTGAGGACTTCCCAATGGGTTTATCGTTTTTATGAAAAATTCGGATTCGAACTCAAAGAAGTGATAAAAGATTATTGGGCGGAGGGCTTTGACTTGTACAGGATGGTCCGGCCCCTTTGATCCGGGGAGTCCCGGGAGTAAACCAGGTCATTGGATTCAGAAGAATGAACCGGCGGCTATTTCCAGGTGCATTTTCATCTTAGCCGCGCAAGATCCGGACCAGACGTTATAGAATCGGACCTCAAAGTAAGGATATGCGGACCATGATCTCTCCGGCTGTCTTGTTTATGCTTATGGCGGGTTTTTTAACCGGTTGCGCAAAAAATACAAGCTATGAAATTGAAAAAATTCATGCGGTCTTGTACCGGCTTATTGACGCCGACAACCGATCAGACCTGGAAACCATACTGAATGCCTATTCCGACAGCATTGAATTTTATCCGGCTGGGAAAGCTTTCATACAAGGAATTTCAACCGTAAAAAAGAATTATGAAACTCTCCTGAAGGCTTATAAAATGAACCTCCAAACCCAAATTCTTGAAACGCAGCTGTTTTCCGATCATGCGCTGGTCACCGGCATCAATAAAGGATTTAGAACTTCGCTCGATGACTCCGTCCAATACCGGGTGGATGATAAGTACATTGCCTTAATGGTCCGGAATAAAAAGGGCGATTGGAAAATCGACAAGCTGATCTGGGGACTTTACCATTAGCATTAACCCAAAAAACGAAATTCCGTTATGAACAAACAGGCTTTCCGTTTCTTCCTTTTAGTGCAACTTTTTGTGTTCACTTGGTTTGCCGGGGCACAGACCACCCTGACTCTGGCGCCGTCGGCGGACAACACCTTGTATGAAAGCAGTTCGGGAAATATATCCAATGGGAAAGGGACAAAAATTTTTGCTGGCAAAACCAAAAACGGGTTGATCCGACGCGGACTTGTGAAATTTGATATTGCCGGACAAGTGCCCCCCGGGGCCACCCTTAGTGGGGTTCGCTTGAGTTTGACCATGGACCGGACCATAACAGGCCCTCAACCGGTTAGTCTGCATGGTTTGACCAGGGAGTGGGGAGAGGGAATTTCCATGGCCGACGGCGAAGAAGGCGGTGGGGCGGCTGCTCAGAACGGAGATGCCACTTGGGTCCATGCCCTATGGCCGGGCAGCCCCTGGTCAAAACCCGGGGGCGATTTCATCGGCAATGCCTCAGCAAGCATACAGGTTGATGGGGACGGCATTTACAGCTGGTCAAGCGCTCAAATGATAAAGGATGCCCAGCGATGGCTGGACACTCCTTCCGTCAATTTTGGCTGGTGTATTGTAGGGAATGAAGTCAGTTCTACCACCGCCAAACAATTTGCAAGCCGTGAGTCTCTATCCGCAACGAACCGGCCAATGCTGACTATCACCTACCATACGTTAAGCACTTCTACCGGCAAAGATCCCGGATTATCGGCAGTTCAGGTTTTCCCGAATCCATCCACGGGCAAATTTTTTCTTATAAATCACGGCAGGCCCCCGGTATCCATTGCCATTTTCAACAGCCTCGGCCACCGCGTCTATGCCCGGACCTTGACCGTGGAGCAAAACGAACTGGATCTCCGCAGCCAACCTCAAGGCCTCTATTGGTACCGGATCGAATATGGTTTTAATAAAGCGGGGACCGGGAAATTGATCATTTATGATTGATTCAATTCCATCCACCATCCACCATCCACCATCCACCACCTACTGCCTTCCCATCATCTCCTCTATCCGCCCGATATCTTCAGGCACATCCACTCCATGGGCTATATAATCCGTAAGGAAGGTGTATACCGGAAAGCCATGTTCCATCCATCGAAGTTGTTCAAGGCTTTCCGCCTGTTCAAGGGGCGTGGGTTCCAGGCCGGTGATGGCTTTCAAAACAGGGATGGGGTAAGCATAAATGCCAATATGCTGGTAATAGGCCGGGGTGGTTTGACTCCGCGGATGAGGAATTACGCTCCGGCTGAAATACAGGGCTTTATCGTTGCGGTCACGGACACATTTTACGGTATTGGGGCTGTAGATCAGATGCTCCTCTCTGAGCTGCCGTACCAGGGTAAGTACAGCCTCTGCCGGAAAGTGCGCAAATTTTCCAATAAAATCATCGAGCAGTTTTCCCCGGATCAGCGGTTCATCACCCTGGATGTTGATGCACCAGTCCGCACCACCCAGAAGGCGGCATGCTTCTTCGCAACGCGAGGTGCCGCTGACATGACCGGAGCTCGTCATAATCGCCTTTCCCCCAAAATCCAGGACATGGTCTGCAATGCGCCGGTCGTCGGTGGCTACCACAAGTTGGGACAATTTTGTACTTTGGCCGCAACCCCTGTATACATGTTCGATCATCGATTTGCCCCTGATCAGGGCAAGCGGTTTTCCCGGGAACCGGGTCGACCCATAACGGGCGGGTATGACCCCGATAATCTTCATGTTAAAACCGTTAAAACGTTAACTAACATATTAATATTAATTTTAATACTTTTGCCATTCATATTAAAGTGATTATATGCTGAGGTCGTTTTTTATCGGATTGCTTGTGACCAAAATGGCTGGATTTCCGATCCAGGTTAAAGCTAATGATTCCTGGATAAAAGATACCATCTATGTAAAGCTGGATGATACTTATGGCAAGTACGTGGAACACCGGGTGGAAAAAAAACAAACCCTTTTTTCCCTGGCCAAAGCCTATGGCATCGACCTGTATGACGTGTATGATTACAACCCTGCTTTAAAAACCCGGATCCTGGCCGTGAATGACCTCCTCCACATCCCCATATCCAGCGATCACATCATCACTAATGAATCTCAACTTGATTCCAACAAAAAATACCGGCCGGTATACTATATCATCAAACCCAAAGACAATCTCTACCGGATTTCCAAATTCTACTTTAATATGGCCTTTGACGATGTGGTCACCCGCAACCGGCTCACTTCCCACACCATCCGGGTGGGTCAAAAACTGATGATCGGATGGTTTGATCCTTCGAAAAAGGAATCGGGAAATCCGGATTACAAACCGAATATTATTAAAAACGAACAGATCACCCTGGAACAAAAATGGACGGAGGCCAATCCCAGTGCATTCACCGTGGAATATAAGGCCATCGACCTCACCTCCTCCGAATGGGCCAGTACTTACGGGAAAAAGGAAAATTCCTCCGACCGGCTGATCGAAATTGAAAAGCCCATTGCGGAGATCAGCCTCAAAGAGCGAAAAACCGAAGCGGCAACCAGTCCCGAGGCCCCCGCCCTTAAAACCGCAGAGGCTTCCAAATTGACGGGAGCCGGCCACGAAGCAAGCCTGAGCAACCACGAAACCGTGAAATCCGCTACTAAGACCAAAGTGTTGAAACGCAGGATGGTGACCCAAAACGGGGTCGCACAGTGGGCGAAGTCGGGTAACCAGGTCCAGGACTTGTACGTATTGCATCCCACCGCCCCGGTCAATTCGGTGGTGGAATTGACCAACCCCATGACCCACCGGAAGATTTATGCCAAAGTGCTGTCCCATATGCCTCCCAAACTTTATCCCGACGACGTCAGCGTGGTGGTCTCCCCGGGTGTTGCGAACCTCCTGGGAGCCATCGACAGCCGCTTTTATGTTAAGCTCCGGTTTGTGGAAGAAACCATCCAGTAAATTTGTTGTCCGGATTGGGGTTTGTTTCTCATGGTATTCCCCTCCCTGAATTCAGAAAGAAATGAAATACGCTGAAAATATACTCATGACCATCGGGAACACCCCCCTGGTCCGGCTCCATAAAGTATGCAACGAACTGGAAGCCCGGGTTTTCGCCAAGGTGGAAACCTTTAATCCCGGGCATTCGATCAAGGACCGGATGGCCCTGAAAATGATTGACGATGCGGAAGCTGCGAAATTATTGTCTCCGGGAGGCACCATCATCGAATGCACTTCCGGGAATACCGGCATGGGACTTGCGCTCGTGGCCGCAGTGCGCGGATACAAATGCATATTCACCACCACCGATAAACAATCGGCTGAAAAAATAAATCTCCTGAAAGCCTTTGGGGCTGAAGTCATCGTCTGTCCCACCAATGTGGAATCGTCCGATCCAAGGAGTTATTATTCCGTGGCCGAAAGACTGTCCAAACAAATTCCCAATTCCTTCTGGTGCAATCAATACGACAACCTTTCCAACACCCAGGCTCACTTTGAAACCACAGGACCCGAGATCTGGGACCAGACCGATGGAAAGATCACCCACCTCATTGCCGGAGTGGGCACCGGGGGCACCATTTCCGGCGTAGGCCGCTATCTTAAATCCAAAAATCCCGGGATCAAAATCTGGGGTGTGGATACCTATGGTTCGGCCCTTAAAAAATATCACGAAACCGGCATCCTCGACCCTAAGGAGATCTATCCCTATATCACGGAAGGAATCGGAGAAGACATCATTCCTAAAAATGTGGATTTTTCCGTCATCGACCATTTTGAAAAAGTAACGGATAAGGACGCCGCCCTCGCCGCGCGCAGGCTGGCCCGCGAGGAGGGGCTGCTGATGGGCTATTCAGCCGGCTCGGCCCTGGCCGGATTGTTGCAAATGAAGGATTCGTTGACCAAAAACGATGTGGTGGTCATCATCTTTCACGATCACGGTTCCCGCTATGTGGGCAAGATCTACAACGACGACTGGATGCGCGAGCGGGGATTCCTGGATTCGGACCTTAAAGTCAAGGACCTGGTCCGTGCGAAGACCGACGGTCAATTTTTCTTCGTCACCTGCTCCGCCAAGGTGAGGGATGCCCTCCACCTGATGAAAGCCAACGACATTTCACAACTCCCGGTATCCCGGGACGATCAGTTCATCGGGGCGGTTACCGAAACCAGGGTCTTGTCCTATATCCTGGAAAACCCGGTAAGCCACCTCGAAGACAATATTGAGCAGATCATGGGCGATCCGCTGCCCCATGTTCCTTTTGACATGAGCATCCAGGATGTCAGCCGATATTTTGACCGGAAAATCCCTGCGGTGATTACCCGGGACACCGCGGGCAACTGGCATGTCATCACCCAGCACGATATCATCCGTTCGATCCGTGGATAAAAAAAGGACTTACATTTGTAAGAATGGCCCTGTTTAAGCGGATTGCACGATACGGGATTTTATTACTCATATTGGTTCATTTTAAGGTGAATGCGCAAGACCGCCATTTTTCCCAGTTTCACGCATCCCCCCTCCAGCTCAACCCCGCCCTCACCGGCATGATCAACGGGACCTTCCGGGTCAATATGAATTACCGCAACCAATGGAATAAGGTGATTGGCAACAATTTCCAAACGATCGCCGTCTCGGGGGATATGAATATCAAATCCCCCATTAAATCCCAGGGGAAAGATCTGGTAGGCCTCGGCCTCTCCATTTTTTCCGATAAAGTCGCGGGCTACGACCTGAATCACACGGAATTGGCCGCTACGGGGGCCTATCATAAATCCACCGGTGCCGGCCAGTTTTTGAGCCTGGGCCTCAAAATGGGACTTTCCCAGCGCAGTCTCAATTATGAAAACCTGAGGTTTGAAGACCAGTATGTGGAAGGCCAGGGTTATACCAACACCACCCTGGAAAACCTCCCGGAAAATAATTTATCCATGATGGAGCTCGCCCTGGGCCTTCAATATACCTTGTCGGGTGCCCGGGACCAGGGATTGAACATAGGCCTTAGCCTCCACCACATCACTTCGCCCGACTTTTCATTTTTCAACCTCAACCCTCCCGACCCGATCGCCCCGCCAAAAAAACCCTTATACGGCCTGTTATCATTTCATGCCGGCGGGTCCCTGGCCTTATCACCGACCCAGTCCCTGCTGCCCCGCCTGTGGTTCCTCAGCCAAGGCCCCCATTACCTTTTTAATATTGGTACCCTGCTCCGGACTCCTTTGAACCAGGACAACACCAGCGCCCTCCACGCCGGCGGATTCGTGCGCATCGTCAACGGTAAAAAAGGGCCCTCCCCCGAATCCTTTATCCCAATGATCGGCTTTGAACTGGGCAATGTCAATATCGGGCTCAGTTATGACGCCAACCTTCGCCGGCTGGCCCCTTCGTATTTCCAACAGGCCATTTTCGAATTGTCCCTCTCCATCCTCGGCAGCCATGACAACGAAGGATTTTTTTGTCCTAAACTTTAATTCCCAATCATGAAAATCGGCATCTCACTGAGTGGAGGCGGGGCCAAGGGAATAGCCCATGTTGGGGTCCTGCAAGCCCTGGAAGACCAGGGGATCGAAGTGGATATCATTGCCGGTACCAGTGCGGGGGCCATCGTCGGCGCTCTGTATTCCTCCGGCATGTCGCCGGCCGACATGATGTCAGCCATCCGCAATACGAGCCTGCTGCGCATATTCGGTTTTCAATGGCCGGACCGGGGCCTGGGGGAGATGACCTATCTCCGGCGCCTGCTGGCCCGGCAGATCGGCATAGACTCTTTCAGCGCATTAAAAAAACCGCTTTATGTGACGCTCACCAATATTGTAACCGGGGAAGTGGAAATCAAATGTTCGGGTGACTTGTTTGATGTGGTTTGCGCTTCGAGTTCGGTACCCCTGCTGTTTAAACCGGTGGAGATCAACGGTCATTATTACCTCGACGGAGGAGTCATCATGAACATGCCGGTCCGGTGCCTGATCGGAAAATGTGATCTGATCCTCGGGGTCAACCTGGTCAACCATCAACAGGTGGCCGAAAAATACCTGAGCAGCTGGAGAGAAATTTTATCACGGGTGTTTGACCTGTCCGTTTTCAACAATGTCAAACCGGAAATGGAGCTCTGTGACATCGTGATCGAACCTACGGATATTCATAAATACAGCCGGTTTAATTTCAACCAGGCCGAGCCGCTGTATAAAGCCGGTTATGAGGGGGCCATGCTTCAAATGCCCGCGATAAAAGCCCTGGTCCAGGAAGGCCAGCGCTCCTCGGAATAATTTTCTAAACCCGAATCCAATGGAAAACAGATTGGTCGTCGTTGCCTACAAACCAAAGCCCGTAAAAGAATCCGAACTTGAAAATCTGGTCCAGGGACACCATGCCCGGCTTCTTGAAGAAGGCCTGGTCACCGCCAAGCCTCCCTTCATCGGAAAAGCGAAAGACGGTACCCTACTGGAAATTTTTGAATGGATTTCTCCGGAGGCCATCCAGGCCGCCCATACCAACCCTGCCGTCCTGACCCTGTGGAATGAATTTGAAGCCGTCTGCGAGTATCTCCCGGCCGGCCAGGTCCCGGAATTGCAGCAGATGTTTTCGGAATTCTCTGCAGTGAAACTGGAGCTTTGAACCTTCACTCCCTTCGCCTTTCGCCCTTAACCCTTCACCCTACCCGCCTACTTCTGTATCGGATAAATCTCTTCCTGCCTCCCATCGATATACCTGAAGGTTTTACCGTCAAAAAATCCATCCTGCTCCAGCATGATCCGTATTGTTTTACCGCCCCATTCCGGAAGGGTAACCGAAGCGTTTAATTCTATGGAATAAGCGGTGTTGGGGAACATCGGGTAATCCCCAGGTCCTGTCACCCTGCCCTGGTTGTCCCACATCCCGATGGTGGGTCCGGCCGCGTGGCCGTGCGATCCTATGGGATGGGTATAAATGGCCCCCTCGATTCCTTCTCCTTTTGCCTGGGCCAGGGCGGTCGCCAGAATTTCATTTCCGGTCCTCCCGGTTTTAAAATGCGCGGTGAGAATATCCTGCAAACGGTGCGCTTTGGCGAAAGCCTCCTGGAGATAACCGGGCACCTCCCTTTCGTCCGGTTTAAGCACATAAGCATGTTCCTGCATATCGGTGTTGAGCCTGAGATAACTTATTCCAAAATCAACATGCAGCAGGTCTCCGGGCTGAATGAGCTCAGGCCCCGGCCTTTTGGAAAAAGTACGCAAATGGTCAAAGCGCCCCGTATCTGGCCTCTGGACATCGACGGTAGGATGAAACCAGGTTTCCAGTCCCAGTTCCGTCACTTTTTGCCGGTACCACCAGACCAGGTCTTCCGTAGTCGTGATCCCCGGCTGAATCACCTGGTCGCTTAGTCCTTCCCTCAGGATCTGATGCGCAATGCGCCCAATATGTTCATAGAGAGTCATCTCCATGGACGAGCGCGTTTCCAGCCAGGCTACGGCCAAAGTTTCTGCGGAAACCACCCTCGGTTTGAATTCACCGGGCAGACGGCTTATAAACTGATCATATTCAAAATGGCTCAGGCCGTCGGCGTGAGCATACCTCGGCGAAAAATTAATCCCTATTTTTTTAGGCTGGCGGACACGGATGATTTCCATGAGCGCATCCCATTGGTCCGGATATACATTAAGGTTCCAGGATGCTTTAAGGAGGCCAACATCATAACGGGCGATGGCCAGCTGTTCCACGGAGGGAGTATCCGCTCCTTTGTCAAAAAATACAAAAACCGTTCTTCGGCGGGCGGAAATCCATTCAGCGGGAAGCATGGTTTTCATGACCGGGTCTTCATGATACTCCCGCGAAATCAGGATCCACAGATCGATGCCTTCCCGACGCATCAGGCCCGGCAATACTTTTTCAAACCGGTGCGCAAGCACCTCGTTGATCACCCTGGCCCTGTCTCTTTCAGGCAAGATCAGAGGCCGGTTTTGCGCATGGATTAAAACCGGGACCAGAAACAATAAGACCATTCCTCCTTTCATTGGGCAAATATAGTTGGAGGGAATTGCAAGTCGCATCCGGGAGAACAGGGGGTGTATGACAAAATGCAGTTTTACATTTTCTGGATAAACGCGACCTGGAAGGTTTTACTTCGTTTTTATGCGAGTTGAAACCTTTCAGGTCTTGTTATCAAGCAAAAAGACCTGCATTGTAACATGCACCCAGAACAGGGGGACCTCGACGTATTTCTATAAATTTCGCGAAATTAACCCTTCAAAAAACCGGATCTTCATAGTCCCCCAAACGGAACCATGAGAAAAATAATCTATTACGTAGCGGTATCCCTGGACGGGTTCATCGCAGGGCCCAACGATGACATTTCGGGATTCACCGCCCAGGGCAACGGTGTGGACCAATATTTTGCGGACTTAAAAGCATTTGACACCGTGATCATGGGAAGGAACACCTATGAATTTGGATATAAATACGGGCTTATCCCGGGCCAGCCCGCATATCCCCACATGGATCACTACATTTTTTCCAATCACCTTCAATTTGAAAAACAACACCGGAAAGTCAAGATACGCAAACCCGACCTGGAAGAAATCATCCGGCTGAAAGAGTCCAATGGAACGGACATCTATTTATGCGGCGGCGGCCAGTTTGCGGGATGGTTGCTGGACCATCAGCAAATCGACCTGCTCAAAATCAAACTCAACCCCTTCATCCAGGGTGAAGGCGTGCCCCTTTTTGGAAAATCGTGTAAAAATTATAAAGCCCGCCTGCTGGATTCAGCTCCCTACGAGCATGGCCTGCAAATCATGACCTATGAAATATTGTATTGAGGAATGGTCGAATTGTGGAATTGTGGAATTGTAGAATTGTTTAGTGATTTCTGGATCCAGGGTATGCCCTTTTCTCCTTTGCTTCGCGGAGCATCTTTTTCAACTTCAGTCTCAAATTTTGCTCAAATGAACCTGAATATCTTCTCCATCTTGACGGTCGCTTTTTACTTCGCAAGCTGTGCCCCGGCCCTTAGACAAAGGGCTTTCACGGGAAGCCACCTCCGGATCCTGCCCCTCAGTCCCAGGACCTATGTCCACCTGTCCAACCTCGAAACCGAAACCTTTGGCAGGGTCTCCTGCAACGGGCTGGTCTATATCGACCGGCACGAAGCCCTGATCCTGGACTGTCCGGTCAACGATACCGCCGCGCGGGAACTGATCCGGTGGATAGAGGAGGATACCCGGTCCCGGATCACCGGAGTGGTCATCAACCATTTTCACAACGATTGTCTTGGCACCCTGGATTTGTTTCATGAAAAAGGCATTGAATCCTGGGCCAATGAAACCACCCTCTTACTGGCCAGGAAGACCGGTGTTCCGGAGAATAAAATCCCCAGAAATGCCTTCAACCAATCCCTTAGCCTCCAAAACGGCAAAGGCCGGGTGATCAATGCCTTTTTCGGTGAAGGCCATACCCGCGACAATATTGTGAGTTATATCCCCGGAGAGCGGGTCCTTTTCGGCGGCTGCCTGGTCAAAGCCCTGCAGGCCTCCAAAGGCTATCTCGGAGATGCGGATACGGCAGCCTGGTCCGGGACTGTTTCGAAAGTGAAAGCCGCCTATTCTGAAGTCAGATATGTGGTCCCCGGCCACGGAGATTATGGTGACCGAAGCCTCCTGGATTACACGATGAGTCTGTTTCAGCAGTGAGTTTTGAGCGATCAGCTTTCAGCGATCAGCTATGAGCAATCAGCTTGGAACTGACCCCTGACTACTGACTAACTGACCACTAGCTAACTGACAAACTGCCTATGCTAAACCCTGAATCCCCTATCTTTGTTACACCTCTATGTTGAATTGGTTTTTTGGTAAAAAGGAACCGGAGATGGAAGGGGACAGCCCTTTTGACAAACTCTTCAAATTATTTAAGGAGCTGCTCCTTCATACCAGCGGGGACGTCAACGAAGCCCTGAGCTGGCTCACCGAACTGGACAAACGATTTAAGCTGACCACCGAAGAATACGGGATCGCCGATTTTATCCGCGACCTCATCGACAAGGGTTATATCAACGAAAACCGGGAAGGCATCATTAATCCCATGCCCAGCAGCAAATTGGAAATCGCCCTCCGACGGCAAGCCCTCGATGACATCTTCGACCAGCTCAAAAAAAGCCGGAAAGGCCAGCATACTTCCACGCGCACCGGCCTGGGGGATGAAACCACTTCCGAAATCAGGCCTTATGAATTCGGCGACCGCCTCGACCAGATCGCCCTCACCGAATCACTCAAAAACGCACAGATCCAGCACGGGATCGAAGACCTGGTCCTGAGGGAAGACGACCTGGAAGTCTATGAAACCTATTTTCAAAGCCAGACCAGCACCGTTCTGATGATTGACATCTCCCATTCCATGATCCTCTATGGGGAAGACCGCATCACCCCGGCCAAAAAAGTGGCGATGGCCCTCGCGGAACTGATCACCACGCGCTACCCCAAAGACACCCTGGACATCATCACCTTTGGAGACGACGCCAAAGAGATCGCCATGAAGGACCTGCCCTACCTGCAGGTGGGCCCTTACCATACCAATACGGTGGCCGGGCTCGAACTGGCTATGGCCATCCTGCGCCGCAGGAAAAATCCCAACAAACAGATCATGATGATCACCGACGGCAAACCTACCTGCATCAAGGTGGGTAAAAAATATTATAAAAATGCCTACGGGCTCGACCGCAAGATCGTCAACCGCACCCTGGCCCTGGCCCTCACCTGCCGCAAACTCAATATCCCCATCACCACCTTTATGGTCGCCCGGGATTCCTATCTCGCCAGTTTTGTCGATGCGTTCACCCGGGCCAACAACGGCAAAGCCTTTTACAGCACCCTCGACACCCTGGGTGAATTTATTTTCATGGATTATAAAAAAAGCAAGAAAAAAAGAAGATGAGCAATCTTAAAGATATCCTGACCCTCGGAGAACTCAAACGATCCGGTTATATCCCCAAACCCATCAAGGATGAAATGCGCGACAACCTGGTGCACGCCCTTAAGAACAAGATCAATATTTTTGAGGGCATTCACGGCTTTGACGACACGGTGATCCCGGACCTTCAAAGGGCTATCCTGTCCCGCCACCACATCCTGCTGCTTGGTTTGCGCGGCCAGGCCAAAACCAGGCTGGCCCGCCTTTTGGTGCGGCTGCTGGATGAATACATCCCGGTCATTGCAGGTAGTGAGATCAATGATAATCCGTTTGCTCCCTTATCGCCATACGGAAGGGAGGAGGTTAGGACTATGGGCGACCAGACCACCATCGAATGGGTACACCGCGACCAGCGTTATGTGGAGAAACTGGCCACCCCGGACGTGAGCATCGCCGACCTTATCGGGGACGTGGACCCGATCAAAGCAGCCAGCCTCAAACTCCCTTATGCCGATGAACGGGTGATCCATTATGGCCTGATCCCCCGGGCCAACCGTTCCATTTTTGTGATCAATGAATTGCCCGATCTCCAGCCCAGGATCCAGGTATCCCTTTTTAATATCCTGCAGGAAGGCGATCTCCAGATCCGCGGCTTTAAAGTCCGGCTTCCCCTGGACGTACTATTCCTGTTTACAGCCAATCCGGAGGACTACACCAACCGGGGAAGCATCATCACCCCGCTCAAAGACCGCATCGACAGCCAGATCCTTACCCACTATCCCACCGATATCGGCACGGCCATGACCATCACGGCCCAGGAGGCGCGGGTAAAACCGGAGCAAAAAAATATCTTCATCCCTCCCCTCCTCAAAGTCCTGCTGGAACAAATCTCCTTTGAAGCCCGTACCAGCGAACTGGTGGATACCAACAGCGGGGTTTCCGCCCGCCTCGGCATCAGCGCCTATGAGAACCTGGTCAGCGCGGTCGAACGCCGGATGCTGATCAACAATGAAAAAAGCGGTACGGCCAGGTTATCCGATTTTGTCGGGGTGATGCCTGCGATCACGGGCAAAGTGGAACTGGTCTATGAAGGGGAACAGATCGGCCCCTATAAAGTGGCCTTTGAACTGCTCAACAAGGCCATCAAATCGGAATTCCTCAAAAATTTTCCGCATCCGGAAAAACAGAAAAAAAATGAAAGGGATCCTTTCGGCGTGATCAAGGCCTGGTTTGCCGGCGAGCATACCCTGAAACTCGCGGTGGACGCCTCCCAGGAGGAATACGAAGCATCCCTGAACCAGGTATCAGGGCTTGAAAGGCTCGTGAAGACCCTGCCCATCCCCGACAGCGACAAGCCGGTCTATAAGGAACTGGTCCTGCATGGTCTCTCGGCGTTTAACCTCCTGACCAAAGAACTGCACCAGACCCGGTTCGATTTTTCCGACCCCCTCTCAGATTTTAAGGAAAAGGAAGAAGATTTGGACGACTGACCCCAACCGCTGGAATCCGGTGCAGGCGGTATGGGTTCCCTCGGTCGTTTTACACCATTTCCGGACATTGGCATTTCTGATGGGTATTTACTAAATTCATAGCTCCGGAGCTCACCGGATTAAGGTGGGGAGTCCGGACAAAACCCCAATATGCCTTCCCCTTCCATACCCGTCATCCGGCGGATTGAATCCGTGGACGTCCTCCGCGGCATCGTTATGATCATCATGGCCCTGGACCATGTCCGCGATTTCATCCACATCGGTGCGTTTACGGACGATCCTCTCAACCTGGCCACCACCACCCCGGTCTTGTATTTTACACGATGGATCACCCATTTCTGCGCGCCGGTCTTTGTATTCCTCTCCGGCGTATCCATTTACCTGCAAAGTTTCCGCAAGACCAAAAAAGAACTCAGCGTTTTTATTATCAAAAGAGGGCTGTGGCTGATCGCCGTAGACCTCTTCATTATGTCCCTGGTCATTTCCTTTAATCCAAACTACAATTATTTTTTCCTTCAGGTGATCTGGACCATCGGCATCAGTATGGTCCTCCTCGGCCTGTTCATACACCTGCCTTTCAAACTCATCCTGGCCCTGGGCCTGGTCATTGTTTTCGGACATAACCTTCTGGACAGACTGGAGCGGGCAGAGGGGTTTGACCCCGGTTTCGCGTGGGACCTGCTGCATACCGGCAACTTCGCCCTCTACCCGCTTTGGGGCAACCATACCCTGGTGATCATCTACCCTTTTGTGGCCTGGACCGGGCTGATGATGCTGGGATACGTTATGGGCTCCTGGTATTCCCCGGATTATCCGGCGGAAAAAAGAAAAAAAATGCTGACCCGGTTTGGGTTGGCTGCCATTTTTTTGTTCATCGTCCTCCGCTATCTGAACATTTATGGCAATCCTTTCCCCTGGAGTCCGCAAAAGAATTTATTCTATACCCTGCTGTCCTTCCTCAACACCCATAAATACCCTCCCTCGCTGCTTTTTATATGTATGACCATAGGACCCTCCCTGTTGATGCTTGCCTGGCTTGAAAGCCTGAGAAATGGCTTCACCAGGACCGTCCAGGTCTTTGGCCGGGTGGCCCTGTTCTATTATATCGCCCATTTTTTCCTGGCCCACCTGGTGAGCGCCGTCCTTTTCCTTGCCCGGGGACATAGCCTGGCTGAGGCCGATGACCAGATCCGGAATTTTCCTTTTTATTTCCTGGTTCCCGGGGAAGGCCTTAGCCTGCCCTGGGTCTACCTGGTCTGGCTGGGGATCGTCTTGTTTCTGTATCCTTTATGCAAATGGTACAATGATTATAAATCCGTGCATAAGGAAAAATGGTGGTTAAGTTATTTGTAAATCGCCTGAAGGGCATCTGCTAATAAAACTGGTTCACCATGAACACCCGGTCCAAACTTATCCTGGTCAAAATCATCCACACCGCGATCTGGCTTTTTTTCAATGTGGTTATTTTTTATATGCTTTACGCAGCCCTTACGGATAAACTCGACCGATGGCTCTGGATCGGCTTTGGCCTGGTGTTTCTGGAAGGCCTGACCCTGGTCCTGTTTAAATTTTATTGTCCCCTGACCCTGGTCGCCAGGAAGTATTCGGACTCCGGCATGGACAATTTCGATATTTACCTGCCCAACTGGCTGGCCAGGAATACCAAGCGGATCTACACTTCGTTGGTGGTTTTTATCCTTGTGATCACTTTGTACCGTGCCCTGACCTGAGGCCAGGGATATCGCCCGCATGGCCCGGATTGTGGCCAATAAACAAGTTAATCAAAATTTGTGCATATCGTTTGTTGTACAAGCATTTTAAACGTACTAAATTCAATATCCTGACTTTAAATGATTCAGAATGACTCTCAATATTCCTGAAATGCGTTGGGCCGGTATTTTGTTGCTGGCCGGGGGCTTGATCTTCTGGATTGGCGCTTTTTCTCCTCCTTACAAACATTGGATGACGAAGGATGTTCGTGAATATCTCTCGATCATACATGGACACAAACCCAACTGGTATTTTATACATGGTGCATTTACCGTTGGGGTCCTACTTACCCTCTTTGGCGTCCAGCTGCTCACTCATGCCATGACCCGGGCAGGGGCCGGTGTGTATTCCCAGCTTGCATTCACAGGCTTCCTTTTTGGCAGTTTATTCTGGATTATGAATATCGCTTTCCGGCTTACGGTTACCGTCTGGGCAGCAGATAAGTTGAGTACAAGCACCATCCTGGAACCCTCATTCAAAACCTGGATGGATTGGACAAATCTTCTATTTGCCATCTATATGGTATTGGCCTACCTGGCCATTGGGGCCATGGGCCTTGCGGCAAAAGACCTGGACCTATTGCCACCCTGGGTTACCAGTACGTGCATTTGGTTTGGTTTTGCCGGGGCGGCATTGTATTTCTTGCGGTTTCCGGTTTTTGAGCCGCCGCTCATGGTTCATACTCCTCTTATACTCTTGGGACTGGTCATCCTTCTGACGATTAAATAATGACCTGTCATTGCGGAGCCTTTTTGGCTTGGCCCGGAACGGGACTCCCCATTCTTTCCTAAGTTTATCTCATGCAATGATGCTCCCCCCCGCTCCCGAAGACCTCCTGATGCGGGATGGCTTTCAACTTTCCCCATTGAATCTTTTGATACCCCCCCCTTACTGAAATTGGGTACTTTAGATGGTTCTGGAGCTACTTGTATAAATGGACAAGAACAAACCATTCTCCCAAATTCCCCTTGAAGAATTGTACCGGATATTGGATACTTCAAGGAATGGCCTGTCCTTAGTCCAGGCCGGGGTGAGAATCCGGCTTCAACAACAGCGCTTAAAAACCGAATCCAGGGCGAGAAGGGAAATCCGTCTTTTGTTCCGTCAATTTTTTAATCCCCTGGTTTTACTCCTTCTCCTGGCCGTCATCCTTTCTGCTTGGATCGGCGAGGCATCCGACACCATTCTCATTTTATTTATCCTGCTGGCTTCCGGGTTACTGGGTTTTTTCCAGGAGCTCAGTGCTGGAAGAGCACTGGAAAAATTACGAAGCCTGATCGAAATGAAGCACGATCTTCTGCGCGAAGGAAAAGTGGTCCAGGTTCCCACGCAGGAAGTGGTACCTGGAGACGTCCTGATTTTAAATGCAGGCGACGTGATCCCGGCAGATTGCCGCATCATAGAAAATTCAGAATTACATGTCAACGAAGCGACCCTGACCGGCGAATCTTTCCCTGCGGAAAAAGAGGTGGGACAGCTTGATGAAAATAAACCTTTACACGAAAAAACAAATTGCCTCTGGAAAGGAACCAATGTGATCAGCGGTACGGCCCGTGCCCTGGTCATCCATACTGGTGAAAACACCTTATTGGGCCAGTTGTCCCAGAGCCTGAGCAGAATTACCGAAACGGCCTTCGAAAAAGGAATCCGGAATTTCGGATATTTCATTTTGCGCATAACCGTCCTGCTTTCCCTGGTCATCCTCACCACCAATTTAATTTTTGACAAACCCGTTTTTGATTCCATCCTTTTTGCCCTGGCACTTGCTGTTGGCATGGCCCCCGAATTGTTACCGGCCATCCTGACTTTTGCAATGTCCGTGGGGGCCAAACGGATGATGAAAAAAAAGGTGATTGTAAAAAAACTTTCTTCGATATTCAATTTTGGAGAAGTCCAGATCCTGTGTATGGACAAGACGGGGACCGTTACAGAAGGTTCAGTACAGGTCCATGATATAGTTGATCACGAAGGGAAACCTGATCCCAGGGTCCGGCTGTTTGCAGGTTTGAATGCCGGTCTCCAGGCAGGTTATCAGAACCCCGTGGATGAAGCACTTCGGAGCCTGGCTCTTGATTTTAAACCATATTCAAAATCCAATGAAGTCCCTTATGACTTTATACGTAAACGTCTCAGCGTTTGTGTGAAACACCCCAATGGCAATCTGATTATCACCAAAGGCGCGGTAAGCAGCATTCTCGAAGTTTGCCGCTTCGTCCAAAGCGGAGCTGAGATCAAAGACCTGGACGAAGTAAGCCGGCAAAACATCAATGCATTATTTAAGGAATATTCCCTGAAGGGGTTCAGGGTATTGGGAATTTGCATTAAAACGCTGCATAGAGAAAAAATGCGCCGCGAGGACGAGAACGAGATGATTTTTTCAGGTTTTATAATCCTGGAGGATCCATTGAAAGCCGGCAGCCTGGAGTCCATTCAAAAACTTAAAAAGTTAAATGTAGGCATCAAGATCATCACCGGTGATAACCGACATGCAGCAGCTTATATCGCTAATAAACTTGGCCTTCCGGATAATGCCATCATCACCGGAGATCAAATGCATACCCTATCCCCAGAAGCCCTGACGGTAAAAGCCAGATCGACCTTCGTATTTGCTGAAATCGAACCTTACCAGAAGGAACTTATCGTTAAATCCCTTCAGAAATCCCATTTAGCCGTAGCCTACCTCGGAGACGGGATCAATGATGTGGCGGCCATACATGCTGCGGACACTGGCATTTCCACGAACAATGCAGTGGACGTGGCCAAGGAAGCGGCTGATTTTGTACTCCTCGAAAAAGACCTTTCGGTCCTTTCCGATGGAATCGTTGAAGGGCGTACATCTTTTGCCAATTCGATGAAATATATTTTTATTACCACTGGCGCTACCTTCGGCAACATGCTGAGTGTAGCCACGGCATCGCTTCTTTTACCCTTCCTCCCCATGCTTCCCAAACAAATCCTGCTGACCAATTCGATTTCAGATCTGCCCTTCCTGACCATCGCATCCGATGAAGTGGATAAGGCCGAACTCGTTGCACCGCGGAAATGGGACATGAAACTGATCCGGAAATTTATGGTCGTCTTTGGAATCCACAGTTCCGTCTTTGATTTCATTACTTTTTATACCCTCTATTATTATTTTAAACTCACCGGACCGGCATTTCAGACCGGATGGTTTTTGGAATCGGTACTTACCGAACTTATCATCATTTTTGTTATACGAACCAAAAAATCGTTTATCCGAAGCAAGCCCGGAAACCTGCTTCTGGCCTTTGGCAGCCTGGCTTTTATCCTGACCATTTGGTTGCCGGTCTCCCCTTTTGCCCCTGCCCTCGGCCTTTCTCTGGCTCATGTACAGCAAGTCATCGCCCTGCTGATCATCATGCTGGCCTATACGTTGACGGCCGATATCCTGAAAATATTCTTTTTTAAATATGTCAAAACAGAAGACACAAACCCGGTGGTGAAAGAATTACCGGTGCAGAAGGAATGAAGGGATTTTTATATGGGATTGAGGAGTTATAGGGTCTGCCTGCCTTTCTCGGTCCTGGTTTTTCAATAGGCAAACCGGACAGGTTATGAAGAATATACCGCATATTCGTTCCTTTGATCGGCATCACCAGGCCGCCTGACCGGAATCAGGGGTCCAGGTTTGGAAAGCAAGGTAATTTTAAACCCAATAAATTTTATTAAAATGGATAAGCATACTAAAGAATCCTTCGAAGTTCATGGTGAAAACCTATTAAAAAAAGTGAAAGAACTGATCCAGGAAGGAAATATCCGGAAAATAAGCATCCATAAGAAAGACGGGGAGGAAATCATCAGTTTCCCCCTGACCCTGGGGGTCGTGGGCACCCTCTTTGCGCCGGTATTGGCCGCCATTGGCGCTATGGCCGCCCTGATCGGGGATTGCACGATCACCGTGGAAAGGCTGGATAAGGAGGAGAAAGAGTAGTTGCAGATATGCCAAATTTTAAAAATTTGGCATATCTATTCATCATCCATTTCATCTTCCTCATCTTTGGTCTTTTTATAGTCCGTATTCAATATTTTTTCAAATTCTTTTCTGTCCTTTTGATTCCGGATGACTAAATAAATGATCAAAACCAAAGCAATCAGTCCAAAAAACACAGATATCCAGTTCATCTTCTAAAGTTAATTCCGGCAAAGAAATCCAAAGACAGAAATATTCGGAACCGAGATATGCCAAATTTATAAAATTTGGCATATCTAAACATCACTTAAAGAGGAAAATCCGGGCATGCCGTCTGCTTTAATTCTAACATGCCCTTTGCCCTTATTACCCGGGAATGAGGAAATTTCGCCACCCTTATTTCATAAAAATGTAAGTTTTTGATTTAATTCTATAACGGATTGCCCAGCCGGAGGCCGGAATTTTGTTAAAATTAAAATCCAAACCTCTATGAAAATCAATGCATTTCTCATCGTGACCACGCTGTTGACGGCGGGAAACCTATCTGCCCAGCATGTAAACTTTGGCATCAAGGCAGGCCTTAACGTTTTTACCATCCACAACGAAACCAATACAAACTCCGACCCACTGGCCGGTTTTCACCTGGGTATTCTGGGCCATATCCACCTGGACAGATCAATAGCACTACAGCCGGAACTCCTTTACTCAGTGCAGGGAGCAAAAAGCTCCGGCCAGAATGTGGGATTAAAGACTGAACTGGATTACCTGAATTTACCCGTGCTTTTCCAGTATATGTTTGACAATGGTTTCCGGTTCGAGGCCGGCCCCCAGCTTGGATTATTAGTCGGGGCAAAATCCAAAGTCAATAATCTCAGTACCGATATAAAAGAAAATTTGGAATCCCTGGATGCCGGCTTGCTGGTTGGTTTGGGTTATATCCATCCTCCCACCGGATTTGGCATCGATGCCCGTTACCAATTCGGCCTCACCAACATCAATAAATCAGAAAATTTCAAATCCTATAACCGGGGATTCCAACTCGGCGTTTTTTACCAGATTAAACACAGAGATTAAGCCGGGGAAAAGCAGCCTCCGCGGGACAGGAATACAAACCCTTTAAAGCCTGACCTCCAAGCTCCCTTCCGGTACCGGTCCGGTTGGCCTGGCCGCAGTCCTTTTCCTGATGCCGCCTCCCGCCCGGGTTTCACCCAGTAAGAAGCCCCAGGGGCTTAATCCCGGGATCCGGTCAAGCACCAGTTTAATAATGGCGATCAGGGGTATGGATAAAAACATGCCGGGTATACCCCAGAGCGCTGAGCCTGCAAGCACGGAGAGGAGGCATACCAGGGCGTTTAACTTCACTTTGGATCCAACAATTTTCGGAACGATATAATTGTTGTCAATCAGCTGGACCACTACATAGAGGATAAACACATAGAGCGCATACACCGGGGTTTTGAGGACCAGGGCCACCACTATATAAATCACCACCGCGATCAGCCCCCCCAGGTAAGGGATTACATTTAATAAGGCGCCGCCGATTCCCAGCAGGATGGCATAGTCCATCCCCAGGATCAGCAGCCCCGCAGAATTCAGTACGGCAATGATCCAGAATTCAGCCAATAATCCGTGCAGATAACCCTGGATAACCGTTTTGGTCTCGGAGAGGATTTCCCGGATCTTTTGGTCATGATGCCTTCCCATGAGCCGGTAAATGAATTCAATAAGATGGCTTTTATAATAGAGCAGCATAAAAACATAGACCGGCGTCAGAAAAAGCGTGGCCAGGACCCCTCCCGCGGTAGTCAGCGTGGCCCCGACAACCGCGCTGCTGCTTTCATAAATATCCCCGCGGATGGATTTCACCCACTGGTTGATTTTCGACGCGCGGATATTAAAAAAATCAGAACCCCAGGCCACTCCCTGCTGTACCAGCTCATCAAATTTTGCGCTCAACACCGGAAAGGCCTCACTCAACAGGCTGGCCTGTGATGAAAGCAGGACCAAAAGGAATATAAATCCCGCCACAAATAGAATCAGTATGCTGAAAATAGCTAGGGAGCGAGGCATGCCCCTGGCTTCCAGTTTATTTACGAGCGGACCGATTAAAACAGCCAGCAACAAACCATAGATCACGGGCAGTACGATATCCTGGATGGCGGACAAAATAGAGATGAAGACATAGATTCCAATTAGCAAAAGGGAAATCTTCGCATAAAATGGCCATTTCAGAGAAATGTTCATAGGCGCTGGTGTAAATGCTTTGTTTTAGGTAACGATCCTTGCCCGGATCCTATTTTTCCCGGCCGGGTCCACCGGCTTACGTTATTAATTCATTGACAAATAATTAATAAAAAGCCGGAGTATACGCTTTAGGAACGGATACCCCGGCAGGATTAGAAATACATAACCTACTATCTCTCTGTTTATGGAGAACGCATAACCTGGTCTATCCCTTCAGTTCAACCCTCAGAAACCGCATCACTGGAACTTGTTCCTTCCCGAAAGGCTACCGCTCTGAACCAGGCTGTCTTCGGGTTCGGATTTCCCATTTTCCGATTTCCGGACCAGATCATTTTTCAGGGTCCGGAATTTTTGTGTGAACTGGTCGATCATTTCGTTGAATTTCGACTCCAGGTCTTCGGCATACTCCCCGCCTTTTTTAGCAAGTTTTCGCTGGGTCACGAAGCCCCGGGCAGGGGCCAGGAGTGTACCTGCCACTGCACCGAGGGCAACCCCGGCGAGTGCGATCAAAACGGATTTCATTGAGTTCATAAGAAAGAGTTTTAAGGATTAAAAAATGAAATGAGGTCGGGTGTTCCCATCGGTCCTGTCAGACCACATGATTTAATTTTCTTCTGTCAGGATTTCCCGGAAAACCTTGACTTTATTCCGGTCTGCTTCGAGGACTGACCTCTGGGATCCGATGATTCCGGCATAATCCGGGGGCCAATCGAAACCTTCGTTTTGAAGGATCCGTTCATACATTTCCGCGACCAGGTCTTCCACTTTTTCCCAACAGCGGAAAATGGACAAGCGGTCCCTCCCCCTTACCGCCGCTTTCAAATTCATCAGCATGCCATAAAATAGCCCATTCTGCCTGGATTCCCGGACAGGAGAAGCCCCGGATTGTATAAGTACACGGACCAACTGGGTTTTGCTCCTGCGGCTGCTTTGAATAAACCTGAAAAAATTGGATTTTAAATCCGCCTCCTTCGATTCCTTCATAGCCGATTCATAACCCTGGATCCGGTCATCATTTACCTGGATCAGTGTTCTGATGGCTTTGATGATCTCCTGGTTTTCCATGTTTGAGTTTTTCCTGACCATGTCCTTTACGAAAAATTTCAGGGATGCAAGTCGTAACGATCCCCGGCATCCCCGGTTCCTGTAAATTCGTTTTCCACCAGGTAATCCATGGCCAGGCCCGCCAACACTTCAGCGGCCTGCTTCTTTTCTTCTAAAGTATATTTCAGCATGGCTGCAGCCCTGGCTTCGCCCAGGGTTTCGGCAAGGGCCTGGAGGACCTGGTATCCGGCCATGCCATAATGTTCCATTTTTTGGCCGGAGGACAGGATCCCCGCGTCCCCGACGTAACCCACTTCCGTCGATTGAATGACTTCCGTTGTTTCTTTGATCAGCCCGTCCATGGCTTTACACCTGTTTTCAACAGGCCTGAGGTTGCTGGAAGAAAACAAAGCTTCCAGGCGGTTGATGTGTTTCCTCGTGCTGTCCAGGAGAATATAGAGGGTCTCCGCCAGTTTATGGGCATGCGCGTGACGGATCATTTTGGGAAATTGTTTTAGCAAGGCCTTTTCAGCCCAGTACATGTCAAAAAGCTGGCTCCGGTACAGTTTATAAAGGCCATGGGCTTTGGGACCTTGGGTCCTTGTGCCATGGGCACTTGTGCCTTCGGCAATGGTCGAATGAGCAGGAATGGCCAGGGGTAAAACCGAGGGAGGCTGGTTTGCACGGGCCTGCTGATGAGATGGATTTTTCATGATGAAGCTTTTAGAATTTAAAAATGAATGATCCCAACAAATATATTTTCAAGAAAGCTCCGGGCTTTTACAGGATTCAATAAAAACATTACACAATTCAACAGATGCCTGTTAAACTTATATTATCAAAATTTTAAATCTATTTCAGTGAGGCAGCAGGATGGTGAAGGCAGCTCCCTCGCCCGGGCGGCCCTCTGCGGTGATTTCCCCTCCATGGTTTTCCGCTATTTTTTTACAGATCGAAAGGCCGATGCCCGATCCCGTAAATTCGTCTCTCCCGTGGAGGCGGTGAAATAAATCGAAAATTTTCCGGGCATACTGTTGCTCAAATCCCATTCCATTGTCCGTCAGGGTCAGTTTGTAAAATTTTTTCACCGGCCCCGTATGGTGCTCCCGGTAAGGATCCGAAGGGACCTCAGAACAGGACAGATGGATCCTTGGCTTTACTCCCAACCTCGAGAATTTTAACGAATTGCCTATCAGGTTGACAAACATTTGCTGGATTTGAAAGGGTATGACCTTCGCTTCCGGCAATGGGTCTGAGCTAAGCTCAGCCTGTTTATCTTCCAGGACCTGGGCCAACTCCTGCCGGGCATTCTCAAAAATCTGGTTCAGATCGGAAAGTTGAAATACTTTCTCTGTTTTGGTGGTCCTGGAATAAAGCAGGAGGTCATTGATCAGGGCCCGCATCCTGGACAATGCGGCAAGGATCCGGCTGAAATAACCCTGGCTGGTTTCCGAAATCCGGGCTTGCTCTGAGTCGATGATGCGGGAGACATAGGTTTGAATGATGCGCAGGGGCTCTTGCAAATCGTGGCTGGCAATATGATTGAAGGTGGCCAGTTCTTTATTGCTTTGCTCCAGTTCCAGGTTCCGTTCTTCCAGGGCCAGGCGGTTTAAATGCTGGTGCGTGATATCCCAGTGTATTCCGATCACCACCGGCCTGCGGTCCCCGTCGGTAAATAATTTGGCGATGGACCTGAAATAACGGAGCGACCCGTCTTTCCGGTAAATCCTGAAGTCAACGGACAAGGGATTTTGCGGCCCGCTGAACATCTCCCTTCTTGCCGCCTTGAGTTTATGCCTGTCTTCCGGATGGACAAATTCCAGGAATTTATCCAGGTTGGGTTCAAATTCAAAAGGCCGGTACCCGAGCAGGCGGTATTGATTGTCCGAAAAATCAAAAGCATTGGTTTGCAAGTGCCACTGCCAGCTGCTGAATTCACCGATTTCTTCGGCATGATTCATAGATTCATTGGCCAGCAATAGTTTTTCATTGTTCGCCTTTTCCAGCTTGAGGTCTTTATTGATCCGGAAATAAGCGAAGATAAAAACCAGCATGGAGAAGAGCATTACAAACAGGATATACAAGGGCGACAGGGAAATTTCACGTCCGTAAATATCCTGGTGAACTTTCAGGTGCATGGAGTCAAAATCAAGCATATCCTTGATTTTTACCCGGATCCGTTCCATTTCCTTCACGCCCAGCATAAGGCTTTCTTTAAACCGGGCCTGGTCAGCAGCCAGCCCGGTATTCCACTCCAATGTTCTGGCCATCAGGTCAAGGCAATGCCCGATCAACCGGGACAGGGTATCGAGGTGTTGGATCTGTTGCGAATTGTCTCCCGCCAGCAATTTCAGCGACTGAAGCACAGGCCCTGTTTTAACCCCGGCATGCAGGTACGGCCGGATCAGCGAGGTGTCCCCGGTGAGGATAAAGGCGGCATGTCTGCTCTGTGCCTCTTCCAGCAAGGAGGATAGATGACCCAGTTCGGTCGCCGTTTTGCGGGATTGAACCACCAACCGGGAGGAATCGGTCAGGGCCGTGGTATACCGGTAAGAAATGCCGGAAATAAATATGAGCAGAAAGAGTGTGGAAACAAAAATGATGTTAAGAAAAAAGGAGGAGGTAAACACCGAGCGGAGGTCCTGAAACACCCTAATACCGTTAAAAACTAAGTAAAAAATTTTCGCGGTTTAATCCTGAGGTATGGTATTGCCAGTTGATGGTGATCACTTTTTCCAGGATCCTTTTCAACTCATTGAAGTCATCCGGTTTCCGGATATAGACGTTTGCGCCTCTTACAAAGGTTTCCTCGATATCCTCCTCCGAAGCGGAGGTTGAATAAATGGCAACCGCAATGTTGCCGAATCGGGCGGAGCTTTTTAGTTCATGCAGGCATTCCATACCCGATTTCAACGGCATGTTGAGATCGAGGAAAATAACCTGGGGAAGCTTCACTTCCGGCCGGTTCAGGTATTCCATCAAAGACCTGCCGTCGCCCACGGTCCGGACTTCAGTTTTAAATTTAATTTCATTCAGGGCTTCCTGAAACAGGATCCGGTCGTCTTCGTCATCATCCGCAAGCAATACGGAAATCGGTAGGTTTTGCATAAGAGGGGATTAAAAGGCATTATCAACCGGATGTTCCGACAACTGTACGCCGTTCTGCCCAGGGGCGGCGACCGCCCTTTTTTTATTTATAATCCTTTGAAAAGCGGTCGGGGTCAGCCCGGTGGTATTTTTAAATTGGGTGCTGAAATGGGCCACGCTGCTGTAGTTGAGTTTCCAGGCAATTTCCGTGAAGGTCAGGGCCTGGGAGGCAATGAGATGTTTCGCCCTTTCCGTTTTTTGAAGAATAAGATAATTTTCAATGGATGTGAAGGTGGATTCAGAAAACAGTTTGGACAAATACCCATATCCAAACCGAAGCCGCTCAGACAAATACACGGACACTTTACATCTGGCCAGTGAATCTTCGCGGTACACCAGTTCAATAATGGCATCCTTGATTTTCTGAATCAACACCGCCTTGGGGTTTTCCAGTATTTCAATCCCGTATTGGTCCAAACGGGCTCGTATAGCCTCCAGGACCTCATCCGGAACAAGTTCATGGAAGGTCAACTCACCCGGTCCCGGCACGGTATATGAAACCGGCAGGCCCTTCAACTCGTTTTCCAGGACTTTTTGAAAGAGGCTATTGACTTCAAATTTCAGATACAGGTTCATGCTTCATGCATTTATTGGACCAACCCCTGTACTTTTTCACAGCCAGCTCTATCCAATAACGACAACATGGCCGGTCCTAATATGAAGCTTGCCCATTATTTCATCAAGCCGCCCCCGTTCGGGTCAGATCCGGAGGCAATATTTATTGAAACGTGACCGTTTTCAGGGGAATGGGGTCATACCGGTCCTTTTAATTTCCCGGTATCCAGGCGGTTAAGTACAGGGACGACCTGAAGATTGAAATCCTGTAATCTTTTTCCAATATTGTATAAATCCAATCACAAAGTCAGGTGGATCTTTGTTTTGTAAAATTAAAATCACAATTCCATGGGAAACCTGCATTTCCTCCTCGCGGCAATCCTCGTCATGGGCTGGCTGATCGGGTTCATCGGGTTCCGCGCCGGCAGCCTCATTCATATCCTGCTGGTCCTGGCACTGATTACCGTCTTGTGGAGGATGATCCGGGGTAAACGGACGGTTTAACCGTTTGGGCAGACCGGGTCACGGCCTTAGGCTCAGGCATCCAGCCCGACCGGATCAGGAGATGATGATTCCGGTTTCGAAAATAAGCCGGAATGCCGTAGATTGAGAAGGGAATGACTTCCTCGATATAAGTAGACCAACATTGGTCCGGAGAGTAAATCAATTTTGAAATTAAAAATCAAAAGATTATGAACCGCCCATACTTCCTGATCTGGATCCTGATTCTTCCTTTATTGGTGTCCGGGTGCAAATCCATGAGTAAATCGCAAAAAGGAGCCGTGATCGGCACGGCCGGTGGCGCCGCGGCCGGCGCAGTAGTCGGAAAACTTGCCGGCAATACCGTGCTGGGTGCCATTATTGGCGCTGCCGTCGGGGGCGTGGCCGGCGCCATCATCGGGCGCAAGATGGACAAGCAGGCGGAAGAAATCAAAGAAGAGATCCCGGATGCCAAAGTGGTCCGGGTGGGAGAAGGCATTGTAGTGGAATTCAACAATAAAATCCTGTTTGGTTTTGACCGTTCCGATCTAAGCCCCGAATCCCTTAAAACGATGAACCAGCTCGTGGGGATCCTTAAAAAATACCCGGATACGAACATCGAGATCCAGGGGCATACGGACTCTAAAGGAGGCGCCAAATACAACCAGTCCCTGTCCATCCGGCGCGCCTCTTCCGTTTCAGCGCATTTATCCGAGCATGGGGTTTTGCCTGCCCGTCTCGCTCTGAAAGGCTTTGGAGAAAGCGCCCCTAAATATTCCAACGACACGGAGGATGGGCGGGCCCAAAACAGGAGGGTCGAATTCCTGATTTATGCCAATGAAAAAATGATCGCCGATGCCAAAAAAGAAGCCGCCGAAAGCGGAGGAAAATAAACCCTGTAAACCGGTCTTGTTTGCCTTTCACACCATAGTAAAATGAAAATAATCTTTCCTTTATTCTGGTTGCTGGCCATCGGGCCTTCTTCCTTTGGCCAGGTCCTCTCCGATTCCATCCGGATAGGGCCCCATTTCCGGTCGTTTCATTTTATTCAACCTTCGGCCAATGTTTCCGGTGCAAGCCTGGTATTTGTCCTGCATGGTTCCGGGGGCAATGGCCGCGCCCTGATGGAACGCACCCTGAACTTTATCGAAGAAATGAAAACGGAAAACGCCGTCCTGGTATACCCGGATGGATATAAAAATTACTGGAACGAATGCAGGAAAGAGGCCAGCTCCCTGGCCAATAAGGAAAATATTGATGAAGAAGGATTTTTCAGCGCCATGATCGCCTATTTTAAAGTCAGGTATGGCATCCACGACCGGAAGGTCTTTGCTGTAGGGACTTCGGGAGGCGGCCATATGTGTTATAAACTGGCGATGACCCTGCCCGGCCATTTCCGGGCGATCACGGCCATCATTGCCAACCTGCCGGATGCCGGTAATATGGATTGCCTGGAAGCCGGTAAAGCCATCCCCGTAATGATTGTCAATGGCACCCACGATCCTACCAATCCTTACGCGGGTGGAATGATGCAGTCTGCGAATTTCAGGATGGGAATGGTCAGATCGACAGAGGCTTCCTTCCGATATTGGGCCGGACTGGCCGGATACCGGGGGGACCCCCTAAAGACCACCCTGCCGGACGCCGATCCGGAGGACGAAAAGACCATCGAAAGATATACGTTTAAAGAAAAGGGCAAACCGGAGGTGGTCCTTCTCAAAGTTATTGGCGGCCGCCACGATTACCCCGGTGACATCGATGTGCACTGGGAAGCCTGGCAGTTTTTCAAGAGGCAGATAGAGGAGGATTGAGGATTGAGGATTGAGGATTGAGGATTGAGGATTGAGGGGTGAGGATCAGCTTCCAAGTTAGAAGTTAGAAGCTAGAAGCTAGAAGCTAGAAGTTAGAAGTTAGGGCGTTTTGGCCTGGCAGTCTCGGAGGATTAGAAGCCCCTCCCCTAGCTTCCAGCTTCCATGCTCGAAGCTCGAAGCTCGAAGCTAGAAGATAGGGCGTTTTGGCCTGGCAGTTCCGGGAGGTTTAGTAGACCCTCCCCTAGCTCCCAGCTCCCAGCTTCCAAGTAGAAGCTCGAAGTTAGAAGTTAGAAGCCAGGGCATTGTAGCTTGGCAGTTCCGTGAGGTTTAGTAGACCCTCCCCTAGCTTCCAGCTCCCAGCTCCCAGCTTCCAAGATAGAAGCTCGAAGCTAGAAGATAGGGCGTTTTGGCCTGGCAGTTCCGTGAGGTTTAGTAGACCCTCCCCTAGCTTCCAGTTTCCAAGCTCGAAGCTCGAAGCTCGAGACTAGAAGTTAGAAGTTAGAAGTTAGGGCGTTTTGGCCTGGCAGTTCCGGGGGTTTAGTAGACCCTCCCCAGCTTCCAGGTTCCAGCTTCCAGCTTCCAACTCCCGGCTCCCATCTTCTACTGAATCCCCAACTGCTTCATTAGCCGGAGATGGGAACGGAAGGCCGCCCACATGGTGGGATAGCCGTTGTACCGGATCCCGAAGTCGGCACAGGTTTCTTTGACCATCCTCTGGATCACGGGGTAGTGGATATGACTGATGCGGGGGAAGAGATGATGTTCGACCTGGAAGTTCAGGCCTCCCGTCAACCAGGAAATCACCGGGTTGCCTGTGGCAAAATCGGCGGTGGTCCTTACCTGGTGGACTGCCCATTCTTGTCCGATATGCAGGTCCTCCTTATGGGCGTCTTCAAAATGGGTGGCTTCGACCACATGGGCCAGTTGGAAAACGACCGCGAGGGTGATGCCCAGCACCAGATGCATCACTAAAAATCCGGCCAGAAAAGGCAGGAATCCCAGGAGATAGACCGGCAGCCCGATAAACAAGAAAGCATAAAGGATTTTGCTGGACCAGAAAATGATATGCTCCCCGTACGACATTTCCGACAATGCGGTAACCTGGATTTTACGGGTGAAGTACTTTTTAAAATCTGAAAAAAAAGTCCACATCAGGGAAGTCAGTCCGTAGACCGGGATACAATAAAAAGCCTGGTACCGGTGAACCTTGTATTTTTTCTGGTAAGGGCCCATGCGCAGCAGGCTCGTGGTGGCAAGGTCCTCATCCACCCCGTCCAGGTTGGTAAACGTATGGTGAATGAGGTTGTGTTTTTGTCTCCACAACCAGGCATTGACCCCCATCAGGTTTGCCGTCAGGGACAGCGCCTCGTTGATCCATCGTTTATCCGAAAAACTTCCGTGATTGGCATCGTGCATGACATTAAAGCCTATGGTCGCGAGCAGGAAACCCATCAACCCGCATAAAAGAAGCCCGGCCACGGGATGAAGCCGGACCGTCAATAACAAAACATAAACCAGTCCCGCTGAAAAAATCAGGAGGAAGGCCTTGAAGAAAAGGCGCTGGTCCCCGGTCTTTTTGATCCTCCTTTCCTTAAAGTAGGTTTCGACTTTTTTTTGAAGGCTGCTGTAGAATGATTTATGCTGGGTATTGAAGGTAACTTTTGGCATTATGGCTTGCTGGACTGATTGATTTAAGATGGAAGGCGCAAAAGTAGGCTTAATATATGAATGGAGTTATAATAATAGGATTGAGGGTTGAGGGTTGAGGAGTGAGGAGTGAGGGAGATCCATCCTGTCTCCTAATTTCCCTATCTTTCCTCAAAATTTTTAGAACATGGTCACCAAATCAATCCAGGACGCCCTGAACAAACAGGTCTGCATGGAAGCGGAATCGTCCCAGGCCTACCTGGCAATGGCCGCCTGGGCGGAGATCCAGCCCGGCCTCGAAGGCATCACCAATTTTTTCTACCAGCAGTCCGATGAAGAAAGGATGCATATGCTCAAGCTGATCCGCTACATCAATGAGCGGGGCGGCCAGGCCCTGGTGCCCGCGATCGAACAGCCCATGGTATCCTTTAAATCCATCAAACATGTGTTCGATGAATTCCTGCAACACGAACTCAAAGTGAGCAGCAGCATCAACGAACTGGTCCATCTGTCCCTGGCCGAAAAAGATTATGCCACCCATAATTTCCTCCAATGGTACGTCAATGAACAAATGGAGGAAGAACGGGTCGCCCGCAATCTGAATGACAAACTGACCCTGGTGGGCGATGATAAAGGCGGCCTGTATTTGTTTGACCGGGATATCCTGAACCTCCGGGCCAAACAGGCCGTTGCGCCAGCGGAATAGCAATGGTGAAAGGAATCTCCGGGTAACAGAAATTACCTGGGTGGCGGATAAGAGGAATATAGTTTTTATGAGATAAGGGTAAAGCCTGCCGGCAGGAGCCCCGTCTTTAATTTCTCTCTGCGCCCCCTCTGCGATCTTCGCGCCCTCTGCGGTTATAAATTAACTGAAGCAAAGGTCCCGCCACGACACGAAGTACACTAAAAACCAGACCGTCTTTATGCATCCCTCTGCACCCCCTCTGCGATCTTCGCGCACTCTGCGGTTATAAATTAAAAATGAAGTACAGGTCCCACAGCGAAAAGAAGTGGCATTACCTTCTTTTTAAGATTCTTTTCCCGTTGAGTGCATAGATCCTCTTCAGAGTTTTATCCGAAAGATCCAGTCCATGCAGCGGCCAGTGATAATTAAACCGGTCCTTTTCATAAAAATGTTCATCCGCGGTCTCCAGGATCCGGAAGGTCGTCCGGTACATGTTTTCAGAGGTTCCCATATCGGTGCCATAAAGGATCCGGCGGCTGTATTTTTCCATAAATGCCTTGGTCTGTCTGGGGATGGGCGCGATTTCCCCGAATCGGGCGGCCATCTCCGTGTAGAGGTTTGGGTACCGGTCAAGCATGCCGGCAATGCGGCCCAGGTCGGCGCAGGAGTTGGCCAGGTGGCAGGCGATAAAGAGGGTGCCCGGATGGTCCCGCACTGCATTTTCAAGAGTCTGGATCAGGGCATCGTGTCCCAGTTTGCCCGGGACATTCATATCCACATGCCATTTGGCCGCATTCATCAGGCCGTCGTTGGAGGCGTCCGCCGGCTCATACATCCAGGCATCTTCCGCAACGTGGATGCTCACCGGCATGTTCAGTTCCCCGCACCGTTTGAGTAGGGGCCGCAGCCGGGGATCGTCCACGTGCATGCCGATGCCCGGAGTGGGTTTGGAATAATATTCACCCAGGCCTTTGTCACCCAGTTCACCGACACCCCGGGCGCCAAGGGCATGGCATCGTTCGAGTTCCCTGATGGCCCGCTCCGACCATCCCGGTTCGTTCATTCCGGTATAGTCAAAGCCGCACCAGACTTCGAAGCGGTCCGGGTACCTGCTGTACTTTTTGATTACCGCATCAAAAGCGGGGCCGGTCGTATAGGACAATACGATGGACTTGACGATATTGCAGGCATCCATGGTTTTTACCCAGGCATCCACCTCCTGGTCCGACTTCGGATAATCGTGGGAATGAAAATCTATGGCTGGGTAACGGGCTTTCTCCACCCGGCTTACCGGGATCTTGTAAATGGATTTCGGATTAAATTCATTCAGCAGGATTTTCGTGTACTCCTGGCTTTGGAGAAAGGCCGGTGACGACAGCAGCAATAAGGGCAACCACATCATTGCCCCGGAGGCGGAATAGGTCTTTGGTCGAAAATTGCACATTTGCTAAATTAACCATTGGTTTCAAATCAGCCCTTTCTAAAGTTTCCGGATCAGAACCTCCGGGGCGTATTTCACGACCATTCCAATCAATCGCCAGAACAGGTTCGGATATACCTCAAAGGTTGTGGTGTTCTGCAGAATTGCCGAAGCAACTTCTTCCGGGGTGTTTGCCCTCTTGTGAACGGGCAGATGTGCAGTCATTTTTGTATTCACCCTGCCGGGGGTAATGGCTTGTACCACCACTCCCCTGTCTTTCAGGTCCTGACGCAAGCCGAAGAGATACTGATGAAATCCAGCCTTTGCACTTCCATATTGAAAATTTGACTTCCGCCCCCTCAGGCCGGCAATGGAACTCATTCCAATAATCCGTTGAAGTCCCGGGTTGTTATCATCCACTGCGATATTCAACAAATTTACCGGCGCGGAAAAATTCACACTCGTATTTCTCGCACTTTTTGGGGCATCGCCCATACACTCGTCGTTGGTATAGAGCACCCCTGCGGCATACATCACCCAATTGGGTTTGGCGCTCAGGGCCGAATAAAATAAAGCGTGGCCGGCAAAATTCTCGACGTCCAGCGGCACGGCTTCGCTGCAGCCCCCGATCCCGGATTCCTCAATAAATGCGCGAAGTCCTTGTACATCCCTCGAGGCTAAAATCAAATATCCCTCCGGATATTTTTTGAGATAGAGCAGCGCCGTTTGTTTTGCTATGTCGCTGTTGGCGCCAAGAATCAGGAAAACGTGTTTTTTCATTTGCTGAAATCGAACCTGCTGATGCGAGATAAAAACAGGATTCGGGGGTATCGAAGGCATCACCGGATATTGTTTTCTGAAATTTTTACCGCCCAATCTCGCGTCCTTTGCCAGATAAGTCTTACCGCCGAGCGAACTGACCACCTCGTCCAGTTGGTTCAGAACCGCCCAAAGCCTTTGGCTGATCTTCAGGTCCAGGGACATGGTGTATCCTTCCATCGGAAAATGTAAATATCGGCCTTCATGAGAGGTTCCGAATCGTTTCAGGACCGCCAAATAAGGCCAAAGTTGGTTAATGGACAAGACTTCCAAAACATGTTTTATTCCTTCATAAGCAACAGCCCCAGGCAATACAAACTGGTACTGGACAAATCCCTTTTTCCCATAGATCCGGTTCCAATGCCGAATCTTATCCAACGGATAAAAAAATGAATCGTAATGAATGATCCCATTACCGGAAGACCCCGGCCGGGTGAAATAAGCCCAGTTAAAAACCTTTAGGAATAAAGGGTTTAGTACCCAGGATGGGAAATAAAAGGGAAGGTTTAGTTTAGAATTAACGTGAAGCTCCCTTGTTTTAAGGTTTGCAACATCCGTCTGAGCGGCATGTTCCCCGAGCAACAAGATCGAACGGCCCAATTTATACCCCCGCGCCATACCATCGATCCACGCTACGGAATAGGTGGAACCGGAATTCTGTTCAAACAGATCAAACACTTCCGCCAGATTTTTCGCTTTTATAGAACGCTGGCTGATCATCTGAGATTCTATGCGCCTCAGGCGAAGCGCTACCTCCACAATGATGCCGGTCAGCCCCATGCCCCCGGCCGTCTGCCGGAACAAATCATCGGAAGGGGTAAGGTGAACCAATTCCCCGCCCGGCTCAACCAATTTAATATAGGATACATGGTCGCTGAATACTCCGTCCACCTGCTGATTCTTTCCATGGACATCGGACGCAAAAGCCCCACCGATGGATATGAACTTAGTTCCGGGAGATACCGGAAGAAAAAAACCTGCCGGCACGATCTTTTTCAAGACGGTATCGAGCAGCACCCCTGCTTCACAAACTATTAAACCGGAGATGGGGTCAAAATCAAGAATTCGATTTAAAGCAAGGGTTGAAATCACCCGGTTGGATAAGGCGGAGTCGCCGTAACAGCGCCCGTTACCCCGGGCGATGAAGCTGTGTTTGCTTCTGACGAGTTCCTGTATTTCCTCCACCGTTTCGGGGTGATAGATCCTGCAGTTGTGATGGGGATACCCGCCCCAGTTGAACAGGTTGATACGTTCTGTTTTCATCGCTGCTGCATCAATTCAAAAACATAGATCGACATCAACATCAGGGCCATGGCCAGTAAAAAAGGGTTGCTCAAAATGCGGGCCACCGGATCATCCGACTTGCTTTTGTTATTTCCGAAATAGGAAAACATCATCCCGGCGGCGAATAAATTGATCAGCGCTATCACGACGGGTTCGCGGATGCTTAAAACAAAAAAGGCGTGCAGGTTCAACAAGACCAGGGTGCCCAAAGCAAAAGCGACGGACAAGGTCTGAAGCATCGGAGCGTCATCCTTTGAATATCCCCTGCCCGCAAGGGTTCCGTGTTTGCTGATCGCACATTCGAGGTACCGCTTGTTTGCGGAAAGGGAGATGAACGAAAACAGGCTGGCCACCACAAACCATCCCGTCAGTTCCGCATCGCCGATGGCCGACCCGTAGAATAAACGGATCAGGTAAAAGGAACTTAAAATAACGATATCGAAAAAGCGGACCGGCTTTAAATACGCGGAGTAAAGCCAATTCAGTGTAAAATAAACCATCAACCACCCCACGGCCCGCATTCCAAGGGGCCAGGAAAGGGATACGGAAAGCAGGAGCAACAAAACGGCGACCCCCAGGGCCCTCCCGGTGGAAAGGGAGGCGGCGGCAAGCGGGCGATTGGACTTGTACGGGTGCCGGCGATCGCGATCCACATCGACTATGTCATTGAGAATATATCCGGCCGAAGCCATGAGGGAAAAAGAGAGAAAACCAATCACCGCATCCACCAAAACAGGAACCCGCGTAATCGATCCGGCTAAAAGCATAGGAAGAAAAATCAGGCCGTTTTTCACCCAGTGCAAGGGCCGCAGCAAGCGGAGTATCGAAAATCTAAGGGTACTCATGGATGCGGTTTTCCTTTACGATGAATCCTTTTTTTGCCGCCCGGAGTATTGGAATATCCACCCCGTGGTTCCCGATGTAATGAAAATCCTCCCCGAAACGATTTCTGATAAATTCCAGCTTTTTTTCCCCTTTTAAGTTTTCCTCCACACTCCCATGAACCGCATCGAAGATTTCATTTTCCGACAGCACTTGCTTTACAAAAAAATCAGGGCTTGCAGAAACGAGGACCACCCGTTCGTAATTCCTGCGATTGGCCAGAATGAACTTTTCCACTTCAGAATTAATCAAAGGATCCAATGGATACTCTGCCCTCCCCTTATCCAGCAATAGGTTCTTTAATTGAAGGATTCCCCCCGTGAACAAGTGATAGACCACGAAGAAAGGATTCTCGATCAGCCTCTTGTAAAACCGTTCTGCAAAAAAATCATTCTTCAAATAGGTACCGTCCAGATCGACTACGAGAACCACTTTGAAATTCAGGTTTAGGTAAACAGGCTGTAAAGTAAGCATTTCACCTCAGCGGGCCGTCCAAATTCTGTTTCTGAAAAAGTTTTCCATTTTATTCTAAATAAACGGCATGAATCCTGACCTGTTGTTCCGGCCGGGCCTTCCGGGCTTCTTTAAATTCTGCTTCTTGCTCTATCCTGATCGAAGCCCGCCCGTCCTTCGTCTAATGCCTTAGGCTACGCGGGACATAAGCCTTATATTTGCCCTCTCTTACAAAACAAGGTCCTTATGTTTTTATTCCTGCTTATAGGTTTTATCATATACAGTGTAGGCATGTACTTCGTATTCCCCAAGGCGGGAGTGGAAGCCTGGAAAGGCCTGGTCCCCGGGCTCAACCTGGCGGAAATGTCGGCCCTGGTGGGACGTAAAAAATCACATGCCTGGTGGATGCTTTTCCCCATCGTCAATATTTTCATTTTCGCCGCCCTGATCATCGACCTGGCAAGATCCTTCGGAAAACATTCCTTTTTCCAGAGCGTGCTGGCCGTAGTCTTCGCCCCGTTTTATTCCCTCTACCTGGGTTTGGCTAAAAATGAAAAATACCAGGGTCCCATCCTCATGAAGGAGCACGAATTTTATGCTAAACTCAAGGAAGCACAGGACAAAAAAGACCAAAAAACCGTAAACAAACTCCAGGCCTCCAATCCGTATAAAAAAGGCGCGCTCCGCGAATGGGCCGAATCCATCATCTTCGCCGTTTTTGCCGCCGCCTTCATCCGGATGTTCCTGATCGAAGCCTATATGATCCCCACCTCGTCCATGGAAGGCAGCCTTAAGGTGGGCGATTTCCTCTTCGTGAGCAAGGCGCATTACGGGATCCGCCTCCCCATGACCTTTGTTATGGTCCCCCTCCTGCACAACCGCATCCCTTTCCTGGACACCGAATCTTACCTGAAGCAACCGAGTTTTAAATACAAACGGCTGCCTAAATTGCAGGAAGTCAAAAGATATGAGCCCTTCGTGTTCAACTGGCCGGTTGGGGATAGCGTTTACCTGGCCCCGGACCGGGCTTTCACCGCCGACCAGTACCGCAGGGAACCTTATGTGCGCCAGGCGGTACGAAACGCAAAACTGGTCACCCGGCCCGTCGATAAAAAAGACCATTATATCAAGCGCTGTGTCGCCTTGCCCGGGGACAGCCTGAAAATTATAAACCGCCAACTGTATATCAACAACCAGCCGGCCTACAACCCGGAACATATGCAGTTTATGTACCGGGTCTTGTCGCCCGGCAACCAGCTCAACCAAAGAAAACTGGATGAACTGGGCATCAACCTTTCGGAAGCCATGCCTCAGATGGGCGTCTATTTCCTCGACAGCACCCAAAGGGCCAAAATCCAGGCCATGGATTCCTCGATCATCATCCAGCCGGTACCCCAGGAAGCCAGGCCGCTTTTCCCCTATGATACCCCTCTGTCCCTGGGCTGGACCATGGACGACTATGGGCCCATTTATATCCCCAAAGCCGGCACCACCACCTCTTTGACCCTGGAAAACCTTCCCCTGTACGACCGGGTCATCAGCGTTTATGAAAAAAACAAACTCGAAGTGAGGGACGGCAAGATCTACATCAACGGTGCGGAAGCGTCCAGCTATACCTTTGAGCAGGACTATTACTGGGCCATGGGCGATAACCGGCACAATTCCGAAGATTCCCGGGCCTGGGGTTATGTACCCGCCGATCATATCGTGGGCAAACCCCTGTTTATCTGGTTTTCGACAAAAAACGGTAAACTTGCCAATGGAATAAACTGGAACAGATTGTTCACTTCAGCCAATAAAAAATAATGTTTATCCGCCGGTGGCCGCTTTTATTTGCCTTCCTGCTCAGCCGGCTGGAAGCCCAGGTCCCCGCGACCCAATTGTATGAATTCCGGATTCAAAAGGGAGAAACGGGAAAATTTGTGGTGCATTCACCCCGGTACCTCAGCGCTTTTAATGAAGGAGGATACAACAATCAACCTTATTTTATCAACGATTACGAAATCCTGATCACCGTCCAGGAGAAAGGAGCCGGGCAAACCGATATCTTCAAACTGAACCTGGGCCTGAACACCCTCCAGCCCCTGACCCGGACGAGCCTCAGCGAATATTCCCCTACCCTCACCCCGGATGGAAAATACATCTCGTGTGTGCGGGTGGATGACCAGGCCACGGGTCTTCAAAGGCTTTACCGTTATGAACGGAAGCCAAAAGGCAAAGCCATCAGCCCCTTGCCGGACATTAAAAACGTCGGCTATCATGCCTGGCTCGATACCCAGAACGTGGCGCTCTTCCTGGTCGGTAAACCCCACCAAATGGCCCTGGTCAACCTGGAGTCGAAAGATCCCCTTCTGTTTACCTCCGACGTCGGCCGCTGCATGACCCGCAACGCCGCCGGCCATCTGGTTTATGTACATAAAATTTCGGAATCGTACTGGTACATCAAGGAATACGATCCATTGATGCAAAAATCGGTGATCCTCAGCGAGACCTTGCCGGGCTGTGAAGATTTTGCCCTCTCCGCCGAAGGTCATTTTTTCATGTGCAAGGGTTCCAAACTGTATTTCATGCACCCGGAAACGGAAAAAAACTGGGTTGAAATCGCCGATCTGAAATACTTCGGCCTGGAATCCGTGAGCCGGATGGCCCTGCGTGGGGACCGCCTGATTTTGGTAAATCAGCCAGCCCAATGAGAGGGATTTTTGCGGTCCTCCTAATCCTGCTTTTTTTGCCGATGTACGGCCAAATCCTTTCCTACAAGGAAGAAATCAGACTATACCGATCCAAGAACTGGGCCGGCCTTTTTTCCGATCCGAGGACGACGGTAAAACCCGGCGACAGCGTTTACCTCGGCTATTACCCGGTGAGAGAATCCAACAAGGTATTTTGCGAAGTGGAACTGCTGCAGGACCAGCCCTCTTTTCAAATGCCCACGTACAGCGGGCAGGAAAAAACATTCAGGCGTCATGCCGTCCTGCATTTTCAGTGGAAAGGTAAAAAGCTCAGGCTCACTGCATATAAAAACCTGCATTTGGTATCTCCCCTCTACCAGAACCATTTATTTATCCCGCTCAAAGATCTCACGACGGGCAAAAAAACCTATGCGGGAGGCCGCTACCTGGACCTCCAGGCCACCGCCATCCAAGACGGACGGCTTATCCTGGACCTCAACCGGGTCTACAATCCCTGGTGCGCTTACAGCGATGGATACAATTGCCCGATCCCGCCTGTCGAAAATCACCTGAAGGTCGCGCTTAAAGTTGGGGAAAAAGATTTTAAGAAACCCAAATCCTGACAAAGATCGGGTGATTTGCCTATTGCAGGAAAAAGCAAAATTTTAACCGCAAAGGCCGCTATGGCCGCTAAGAAAATCCGCAAAGAAAGAACTCCCAACTCTGCGAAATCTTCGCGCTCTTAGCGCCCTTCGCGGTTAAATAACAGTTACTATTAACCGCAGAGCCGATGTGAACGCAGAGGATCCGCAGAGGATACAGGTGAATGATTGCCTTTGCGCCTCCCCTGCGAACACCGCGCCCCCTGCGGTTTACATCATGGAATCGTACGGCCTCCAAAATTCATCCTATCTTTGTATCCTTGAAAAGCGGATTTTCGTTATTCTAAAAATCGCCCATGAATAAATACCGCAGTACCCTCCTTCTATTCCTTGGGTTGGCCTGCTTCCAGGTCCGTGCACAGCAGGATTGGATCATCCAGTTATGGGATGGAAAATCCGATTCCGACCTTCATTCCGGCTGGTCCAAATCCCCCCTGAGATCCAGGCAGGACATCAAAACCCAAAACATCGCCCCTCATTTTAATATCTATACGCTGAAGGCAGGTGCTCCATTAAACAAAAAAGACCTCCTGGCCAATCCGGCCGTCCGATTTGCCGAGTTAAACCTGGCCCTCGAGACCCGGTCGACCCCCAATGATCCCCTGATCAACCAACAATGGCACCTGGACAATATCTCGGCTTCCAAAGCCTGGGATGTCACCAAGGGCGGCCTTAATTTCAACAACGATACCATCGTCATCGGGGTCATCGACCACGGCTTCCTCACCTCCCACGAAGATCTCAAAAACCGGATCTGGCAAAACCACGCGGAAATTCCCGGCAACGGCAAGGACGACGACAACAACGGTTATGTAGATGATGTTTACGGCCTGAGCCTGAAGTATAAAAATGAAAAACATCCCGCGGACAATATCAACGACGGGCTTTCCAACCACGGCACCAGCGTCGCCGGCCTGATCGGGGCCGAATCCAACAACAGCAAAGGGGTCACCGGCATGATGTGGAACAACAAACTGATGATCGCCACTTTTGGCACCAATAATATCGGGGAACTGATCGAGATGTTCAATTACATGCTTGACCAAAGGATCCGGTATAACCGTTCGGGAGGCAAGGAAGGGGCTTTTGTTGTGGCCATCAATTACAGCGGAGGCATTTCCTTTGCCAAAGCCGCGGATTACCCCATCTGGTGCGGCATGTACGATAAGATGGGCCTGGAAGGCATTGTCAATTGCGGAGCCACGACCAATAAATATGCTGATGTGGATGAGGAAGGGGATATGCCCTCCACCTGTCCCAGTGATTTCCTGATCGCCGTGACCAATACCGGGAAAGACAACAGGCGGATCTATAACGCCGGATTCGGGCTCAACCATATTGATTTGGGTGCCCCCGGGGAAGGCATCTATTCGACCCAATCGGCCAATATCAATGCCTATATTTCATTTTCCGGCACGTCGGCGGCCACCCCCGTCGTGTCAGGGGCGGTAGGCCTTTTGTACAGTTATCCCTGCCGGGAATGGGCCGATTATCAGAAGGCCAATCCTGCCGACGCAGCCCGCCTGGTGAAAAGAGCCCTCCTGGCTTCGGTAGACAAAAACAGTGACCTCTCCGGCAAGACCGTGAGCGGAGGCCGCCTCAATATTGCCAGAGCATTAGATACATTAAACTCATACTTTTGTCAAACTTTAAATTCTTCAAAACTTAAAATAAATTTAATTTATCCAAATCCAACAAATTCTATTTTAAATTTAAAAATAAATGTCAACAGTACTAATAAATACTTTATAAAGATTATTGATGGCCTTGGAAAAACTATTCTAAATGCAAATCTATGGTCCAATCAGAATCTCATTACTTTAACTATACCAAATTTATCCGAAGGAATCTATTACGGAATATTATATGATAATTTCAGTTCCTGTACTTTTAAATTTCTTTATAAAAACCTATAAATTATTAACTACAACTTAATGATTGACGATTATATATTATCTCAGTTAAGTCATAAATTAAATAATTTAATTTCTAACATTTTTTATATATTTTAATATAAATCAATATGAAATGAAATTCACTTCTAGTTTAAAATTTTTAAATTCGTTTATTCTGTACATGTCAATTTCCGCCATTGGACCTGTATTTTCGCAAGGAAACTCATGCAATACAAAATATCCATCATGTTATTCTTTTATTGGAAATCCATTTAGCACTAATCATACATTTCCATGTTGGAAACTATTTCTTAGTGACGATAAAATAAATATTATTGATATCTCATTTACACAACCAGATTTTGGATTTATTCTAAGTAATAATTCCATTTATCAATACCAAAATTCATCTTCAACAAATATTTATAAGTTACCATTTGAAATATTTTCAACTTCAAGAATTTATTTTATAAATGCTAAAACTGGTTATGTCATAGCAAATTATTTTAATGGATTTTTTATTATAAAAACTACGGATGGTGGCTTAAATTGGAGCTTAGTATATTCAAATACACTAATTTCTGAAAGCATTAGGAGTATATATTTTCACAATGAAAATAAATTCTTTATAGGATTGGATAGATCAATACTAATTTTTAAGGATGATAAATTAGAAAAATATAAGAATAAAATATTTTCAAGCACGGTAGATAGATTGGTCGGCATATGTTATATTTCAAACACATTAATAATAGCTTCACAAAATGAGCTATATTATTCGAAAGAGGAGCCTTACAACACATTAATTAAATACCCAAATTTTAGATCAAATATTCATTTTTTGACATTTTCTAACAATCAATTATTCATATATGTTTCTAATGGCCTTTATAGAGGAGAACAATTTGATAAGTTAATATTCAATAAATATCTCATGGCACAAGAAACATCTCCTGGGATATTTGCAGTATTAGATACAAATACTTTCTGGATGGGTGATGGACTGTCAATTGATGGAGGATGTACCGCTAATCATAATTATTATAGTTTTGACAGAATTATTACATTCGGACATCATGGCGCCATTGGATTATATCATAAAAATTTATATAATTATTCTTGCAATAATTCAAATAGAATTTATGATGCTCCGATATATTCTCAGAATATATTGCTACCAGAAAAAGATTCCTTTATCTTTAATTTTAAAACAGATCTGACATCCCATTATTTATCCAATCTCCCTTTGCCATCTTGTTGGCTCTCGAGTAAAAATTTGGATTATCCTTATTTTTATTATTTTAAAGGTAACGGAAAATCTTATTCATTCAGAGTAACTTCAAACGCTCCATCGCAAGTCGCAATTTTAAGTGGCAATATTTCATGTTTAAAGGAAAAAACCTGTTCTGAAATAAATGTCTTCAACAAAAATATTTACATGGTCTTAAATACAATAGAAAATGATGATTATTACATTTTAATTGACCATTCAATAAAAGGAAATGGTCAATTGATAGTCAGTAATCAAAAAACTGTACCATTAAAATATTTGCAAAAAGGAAGTCTAAAAGCAGATATTTATGGAGATATTATTTCTACACAGGATGATAATAAATCAACTATATATGTTTATACCATTGATGGAAAATTATTCGCTGAAAAATACTTTTATAGAAATATTAATTTAAGAGAATTTAATTTGGCTAAAGGATTATACTTTATTGTTGTCCGATCAGGAATGAGTTTCAAGGTTTTTAAATATAATTCAATTCAAGTCTAGATTAGTCATAAAAAAAAGTATCTTAAAAAAGGGTTGGTGAGTTTTGTAAATTACTTTTAAATTTAATTTTGTCACTTTCCTATCTCGCTTCTCGCCACTCCTTACTCGAACAACGAATCCACAAAGGCCTTCTTATTGAAGATCTGGAGTTTATCCAGGCCTTCCCCGACTCCGATATATTTAATGGGGATCTTGAACTGGTCGGAAATGGCGAGTACAATGCCTCCCTTGGCGGTACCGTCGAGTTTGGTGAGGGCGATGGCGGTGACGTCGGTGGCTTCCGAAAAATGTTTAGCCTGTTCGATGGCGTTTTGGCCTGTGGTGGCATCGAGGACCAGCAGGACTTCGTGGGGCGCCCCTTCCAGTCTTTTGGATATGGAGCGTTTGATCTTGCCGAGCTCGTTCATCAGGTTGAGTTTGGTATGGAGGCGGCCGGCGGTGTCGATGATCGCCAGGTCGCACTGATGGCTGAGGGCAAAATCAACCGTTTCGTAGGCCACGGCGGCCGGGTCCACATTCATGCCCTTGCTAAAAAAGAGGCAGCCGGCCCGTTCCGACCAGATTTTGAGTTGATCTACTGCTGCTGCGCGGAAAGTATCGCCTGCACCAAGCAATACTTTTTTGCCTTGTTTTTTGAACTGGTGTGCCAACTTACCGATTGTTGTAGTTTTACCAACACCATTGACGCCTACCACCATAATAATAGCAGGCTTACTGTCTGTTGGCGGCGTATAATCCTCAATATCTTGCGTATTATTTTCGGCAAGAAGTTGCACGATTTCATCTCGCAGAATTTCATTCAATTCGCTGATACCGAGATATTTATCTTTGGCAACGCGGGCTTCGATACGTTCAATAATTTTGATGGTGGTATTCAAACCCACATCTGAAGAAATGAGAATAGCTTCTAGTTCGTCGAGCACCTCTTCATCGACAGTAGCCTTGCCAGCAATGGCTTTGGACAA
>Ga0116144_10000217_pt1 | contig 77595 bp, 68 predicted proteins | sample AD_UKC035_MetaG_FD_89746 | JGI IMG/M metagenome (GOLD analysis project Ga0116144, IMG submission 89746) | Active sludge microbial communities of municipal wastewater-treating anaerobic digesters from USA - AD_UKC035_MetaG | ecosystem: Engineered > Bioreactor > Anaerobic > Digestate | place: USA...
GAAGGTATCGGAATTTGGTACGTTCATTCAGTTGCAATAGGTGCTGCAGTAGGAGCGCTAACAGCTTTCCTGCTTAACCGAAACTGGGTTTTCAAGGTACAGGATAAGTCCGTAAAACAACAAGCACTAAGGTATGTATTGGTGGCAGGAGGAAGCTGGTTGTTGAATATCTCAGGTGTGTACTTACTGACAGAGTCAATTGGCATATCTTACCTTTACTCAAAAGTTGTGGTTTCGATTCTGATCGGACTTTCCTTTAATTTTATCCTTGCAAAAAGATTTGTATTTGTATGATGAGTAGGTTAAAAAGTATTTTTTTATTATTCCTGTTTCTTTCAGTTTCATTCCTTGTCGGTGCACAGGACGTGAAGCCATTCACAGTTGTTAAGGGGGTGATCACGGATTTTGAAACAGGAGAACCTTTACCATTCGTGAATATACTTGCCGAAGGATCTAAACCTTTGGGGACAACAACCGATTTTAGTGGGCAGTTCGTCTTGCAAAATATTGAACCCTTTTCTAAGATTCGTGTGTCTTTTTTAGGTTATGAAACTCAAACCAAAAGTGTTCAGGCCTATAAAACTCAAAATTTAAATTTTAAACTTAAAAAGGAGGCCAAAGAATTAAAGGAAGTTACAATTAAAGCCGGTAAGAGACGATACAGAAATAAAGATAATCCTGCTGTGCAGTTGATTCAACTTGTAATTGATCATAAAGACCAAAATCGTAAAGATGCTGTAAGGGCCTATGAGGTTGAGAAGTACGAAAAGATACAATTTGCCTTGAGTAATATTAGTGAAAAATTCAAGAGTCGTAAATTTTTGAAGAAGTTTCAGTTTATTTTTGAGAATGTCGATACCACCAGCCTGAAAGGAAAAGAAATTCTTCCTGTTTACCTTACAGAAACACTTTCTGATATCTACTATGTAAAAGACCCGAAAGCTTCGAAAGAAATAATCAAAGGTACACGCAAAGTAAATTTCGATAAGTATTTCGATAATCAGGGAATAGCACAATTTATTCAATATCTCATTCAGGAAATAGATATCTATCAGAATAATGTTACCATATTAACGAATCAGTTTGTTAGTCCCATTTCTGATGTTGCTCCTGTATTTTATCGCTACTATATTCTTGATACATTAATGATCGATACAACCCGCTGTATTCAGTTGGGTTTTTTTCCAAGAAATAAATCTGATTTTCTACTTCAAGGTGATCTTTTCATTACCCTGGACTCTAACTATGCGGTAAGAAGGAATGAGATGGCGGTGAGTCCGGATATTAATCTGAATTTTGTTAAAGAGCTTAAGATAATTCAGGATTTTAAACAGCCTTCTCCCGGAGAATGGATGCTAAATACTGATGAGATTGCTATTGATTTCGGGGTCGGTGCCAATGGTCTCGGTCTGTTTGGACAAAGATCAGTATCATTCAAAGAATATGTTCTCGATAAACCGAGAGAAGAAAAGTTTTACGAGGAGTTGGAAGAACCCATTCCTGATAGCATCGGTGAAAAAAGTGATCAGTTTTGGGACTCTTCCCGCCATTTGCAATTGACAAAGTCAGAGGCCGGTGTAATAGCGATGATGGATACAATTCAAAAGATCCCCGCTTTCAGACGTGCCATGAACCTGATGATCTTATTAGTTGCGGGATACCGGGATATCGGAGGTTTTGAAATAGGTCCTGTAAATACTTTCTATAACTATAATCCGATAGAAGGTGTAAGGGTCCGTCTCGGAGGTAGGACAACACCGGATTTTAGTAAACGGCTCAATATAGAAACTTATGGTGCCTACGGTTTTCGTGATGATCAGTGGAAATATTATTTGGGAACAACTTATGCCCTCAAGCGGAATTATAAATATAATGAATGGCCTTTAAAAACTATTAAAGCCTTCTATCAGGAGGACACTAAAATACCCGGACAGGAATTGCAGTTTGTTCAGGAGGATAACGTGCTCTTGTCATTTAAAAGAGGTGAGAATACAAAGTTGCTTTACAATAAAATTCTAAACGTCGAATACCTCAACGAGTTCAGAAATCATTTTTCAATCGGCTTGGGTTATAAGCACTGGGAGCAAAAGGCTGCAGGAACACTGTACTTTAATCCGGTTGCCTATGAAAATGGCATTCCTGATGCTGTTAATTCACTTACCACTTCTGAGCTTATCCTCAATTTGCGTTATGCGCCAAACGAACAATTTTACCAGGGGAAGACATATCGTATTCCTATGTTTAACCGTTTTCCAATTTTTTCACTGCGGGTGGCTGCAGGTTTTAAGGGTCTGGCAGGCGGAGAGCAGGATTATCAGAATGTTGCCTTCAGCATGAGCAAACGATTCTATCCGTCACCCATAGGCTACACCGACCTCTTTATTGAATACGGACAAATTTTCGGTACAGTTCCATATCCTTTGCTGGCAATCCATAGAGCAAACCAAACTTACTCTTATCAGTTGCAATCATACAACCTTATGAATTTCCTTGAATTTGTAAGTGATCAATATGTGGCATTTAATATTGATCATTACTTCAATGGATTTATATTCAATAAGCTACCTTTGATCAAGAAATTAAAGTTAAGAGAAGTGGTGACCATGAAATTATTGTATGGCGGAATTACAAATAAGAATTTACCGGAGAATAATGAATCACTTTATAAATTCCCTCTTACTGAAGACGGGAAAACACTCACTCACACATTAGAAAAGAAACCATACATAGAAGCAAGTATCGGAGTTGCGAATATTTTTAAGCTCTTTCGTATTGATCTGATCCGCCGGTTCAGCTACCTTGAGCATCCCGGAGTAGATGAAATTGGTATAAGAGGCAGGTTTAAATTCGATTTTTGATCCACAGCACCATGACTTTTAGAGACAAAGCGCAAAAAGTACTTCATTCGATTTTAAACCCATTGGTCAAAGCATTTATAGCTTTAGGCTTGACACCTAATATTATTACGAGTATTGGTGTTGCACTGAACGTGGCAGTTACAATAATTTTTATTGAAGGTGCAGAGAATGGCGAAAGAGATGACCTTTCCTATATTGGATGGGCCGGGGGACTGATACTTTTTGCCGGACTGTTCGACATGATGGACGGTCAGGTTGCCAGAATTGGAAAGATGTCTTCAAAATTTGGTGCTTTATACGATTCGGTAATGGATCGATACAGTGAACTATTCATGTTTCTTGGAATTTGTTATTATTTAGTTGCTCACCATTATTTCATCAGTTCATTGATTGGTTTTATTGCGATGATAGGCTCCATGATGGTAAGTTATACCAGGGCAAGGGCAGAAGGACTTGGAGTTCCTTGTAAAGATGGTTTAATGCAAAGACCTGAAAGGGTTATTCTTATTGGCATTTCAGCATTGGCATGCGGACTTATAACTCAGAATACAGGCGGACCACAGAAATGGATCATTGATTGGTGGCCATTTTATCCTTTAGAGTCGATCTCTATTTTTGTAATTCCACTTACATTTGTCGCCATAATGGCGAACTATACTGCGTTTCAAAGACTTTATACGTGTTATGCCTATTTGAGAAAGAACGACAATGGAGGGATTGATCAGGCAAAATAATTTTATGAGACTAATTTTTTCGTTGCTTTTGACAAGCTGCGCTTTTGGAAATTTCTCCTTCGGGGCTTCTTCCTTTTTCCATGGTATTGATACTGTCTATGGGTTAAATTATCCTGTGCCTCCGCATGATGACAGGATTTTGTTCTATGTTCAACGAAGCAATAATATAAATGCCATCGTTTACGAAACCAATTTAAATATCGACGGAACTATTAATAGAGAAGAACCTGTTCACGTTTACTGGAAGCGATATACTTCTGATTCAAGTGTTGCTGAACTAAATTATATTCAGAGGAAATATGCATACGGAATTGAAAGTAAAGAAATAGAGGGGAAAAATGGTCAGTTTATCCTCAATTTTGTCTCTTACGATAAAAAAAAATTCTACTTGCTGCCCGACAGAGATAAAGGTGGTTATCAGGCATTGACAATGATCAATGGAAAGATGGCCATTCTCGACCGGGTTTTCATTCGGCTCTCAGGTGGCACATTTTGGTTCCCTACGATCTCAAATATAGAATTAAAAGGAAGAGACCCATTAACTAAACAGTTAGTGGTCGAGAATTTTAAACCATAAGATGTAAAGAAGGCTGATGGAATCACGTTTTTCCAAAAAAGAAATTAAAGGGATACTCCTTACGGTTTTGTTCTCTGTCATTTATTTGTTGTATTCCCATTTTACCATTGGTCTTAAGAATGATCAGTTCCTGCTGGTCCTCTTCGTAAATGTGGCATACATTCTGAGCGGGATCTGGAGACGTTTTATTTTGGCATTTTTAATTTTTATTGCCTATTGGATCATTTTTGATTCGATGAAATTATATCCCAATTTCAGATTCGCCGATGTAAATATTGAAAATCTGTATATGCTTGAAAAATCTATTTTTGGATTTCACAATAGCACAACACTGATCACACCGAATGAATATTTCATCCGGCATCATAATACTGTGCTGGATTGCCTGGGTGCAATTTTCTATTTGTCCTGGGTTCCGGTTCCCTTGATTTTTGCATTCTATCTGTTTCTAAAGTTTCCTGCAGAATTTCTTCGGTTCGCCTTTGCTTTTTTTATCACAAATATTGTCGGCTTTATCATCTATTATCTATACCCTGCAGCACCGCCCTGGTATGTTGAATTGCATGGATTTGATCTTGATGAATCTACAAAAAGTTATGCAGCCGGATTATTACGATTCGATAGCTTCATTGGCTGGGATCTTTTTAAAGGTATGTATTCAAAAGGCTCTAACGTATTTGCAGCAATGCCTTCACTACATGCAGCTTATCCTGTAATCGGGTTGTTTTACAGCTACAAATTCGGACATAAAAAAATTGCAGTAGTATTTTTCACTTTTGTTATAGGTATTTGGTTTTCGGCAGTATACCTGACTCATCATTATATTTTAGATGTAATAGCCGGTTTAATTTGTGCCATGCTGGGAATATGGATTTTTGAAAAGGTCTTATTACAATTAGCTTCAGTTAAAAAGTACCTGCAGAGGTATGAAGCGTTGATTTCGAAAAAAGAATCACAGTAAAAATTGGAATGAGAGCGTAGTTGTTTGTACTACAATGATTGGTTCTTCATTTGTTATAGTATAGGGTGGCGTTCAAACTTTTTATTCTGATCAAATAAATATCTGTACGTAACCAGTATGCGATCCTTGCTTGTTCCAAGATTTTCGGCTATGGCATGCATTTTAGGGTTGAAATCTCCAATCCACTGCATTTCATAAGATTCATATGATCTTTGATGTTGAATAACTTTTGCTCCTTCTACAATCATGTATGAATCAACACCTTTTCCCTGATGTTCAGGTACTACGCCAAAAACGAGACCTATAAATTTGTCGATCTTCATCTGCTTAAGCATAATGATGAATCTGATCTTTTGTATCAGTCCAAACTTGCCTTTAAATTTCCCAAAAAGTTGGTTGATATCAGGAATATTGATCCACATTGCTACCGGTTCATCATTATAATATACGTACCAAATAATTTTTTCATCGATAACAGGTTTCATCTTCCTGAAAAACATTCTTACTTGCTTTTGTTCCAGAGATTTCCCGTCTCCGTGCTTGACCCATGCTTTATTGTAAACAGTCCTGAAGTCATCGGCATATTTGTCGATTGAAGATTTTTTCAAGTATTCGGCTCTGTAGTTCGGGTCCTTACAAACAGAGGCGTGTCTTTCATAGAATTTATCCTGAAGTTTCACATTTACTTTCATGCCATAACACCATTGCTCAAAATAGGTCCGGAATCCATAAGATTCGAACAGTTCTTTGTAGTATGGGGGATTATAATTTGTCTTATAGCCGGGAGAATAGAATCCTTTTATTAATAATCCCCACCAGCTATCCCTCTCTCCAAAATTAATAGGCCCGTCCATGGCTTCCATGCCTTTTTCTTTAAGCCAATTTTTACAATGATCAAAGAGCAGGTGGGCAGCTTCCTTGTTGTCAATACATTCGAAAAATCCAATGCCTCCGGTCGGTTGCTTTTCTTTTTTCGAAGTTCTTTCATTGATGAAACAGGCAATCCTTCCAATGCATGTGTTTGATTCATCCCACAATAAAAATCTGGTACATTGACCATGTCTGAAAAACTTGTTCAGCTTGCGGTCAAATACTTCATTGATATCCTTATCCAGGGGTTGCTTCCAGGCTTTGTCATTTGCATAGATACTTACAGGTAATCTTAAAAAATGCTTATTGTCTGAGGGCGATATAACTTCTGTTATTTTCATAATATAGTCTTACAAAAATATAAAAAACGCTTTGAAGCGACATGCTTTTGCCATCGGGTCATAAAAAAAGCCACTCGTAAGAGCGGCTTAATTAAAAGTTTCAATTGCTTATTTACCATTGATAGCAATTTTCTTTTGAAGCTCCATCACACTGGCTTTGAATTTTTTGTCTGTCTCAATCAGATTATTTACGGTTCTGCAGGCATGTAATACTGTCGCATGATCCTTTCCGCCACAATGTGCTCCAATACTGCTAAGGGATGATTTGGTCAGACTCTTAGCGAAATACATAGCGATTTGTCTGGCCTGAACAACTTGTCTTTTGCGAGTCTTAGACTTCAGCATTTCAATAGGTAATTCGAAGTAATCACAAACGACTTTTTGGATGTAGTCGATGGAAACTTCATGGGTTGTATTTTTTACAAACTTGTCAATCATCTGCTTGGCAAGGTCCAGAGTAACAGCCTTTTTGTTCAAAGATGCTTGTGCAAGAATTGAAATCAAGGCTCCCTCTAATTCCCTGACATTTGATGTGATAGAGTAGGCTATGTATTCAACGATTTCCTTAGGAAGTTCAATTCCATCGAGATACATTTTTTTATTTAGAATGGCAATCCTTGTCTCCAGATCAGGCATTTGAAGATCTGCTGCAAGTCCCCACTTAAAGCGACTCAAGAGACGTTGCTCCATACCTTGCAGATCTACAGGGGCTTTATCTGATGTCAGGATAAGTTGTTTACCGGTTTGGTGCAGGTGATTGAACACATGGAAGAATACATCTTGCGTCTTTTCCTTGCCTGCAAAGAATTGAATATCATCAATGATCAAAACATCAATCATCTGATAAAAATGAACAAAATCATTTTGCTCATTATTTTTTACCGAATCAATAAACTGATGAGTAAATTTCTCGGAAGAAACATAAAGAACTGTTTTACCGGGGTGGTGATTTTTGATTTCAATGCCGATCGCATGAGCCAGGTGCGTTTTTCCCATTCCGACACCACCATAAAGCAATAGCGGGTTAAATGAAGTGCCACCGGGCTTATTTGAAACGGCATAGCCGGCTGAACGGGCCAACCTGTTGCAATCTCCTTCAATGAAGTTGTCGAATGTGTAGTTCGGGTTTAGTTGTGATTCAACGTTTACCTTCTTCAATCCCGGGATGATGAATGGATTGCGAATTGTGTTGTTTCCGGAGGTCATCGGAACATTTACAGGATTATTTCTCAAATCTCCATGACCTCTTGTGGGAATTTTAACAGTATAAGGCTTTGAGTCCGTTTGAGCCTGTTCCATTACAATACTGTACTCAAGTCTGCCTTCTGTTCCAAGCTGTTGGCGAATCGTTTTGCGCAAAAGTGTGATGTAGTGCTCTTCCAGCCATTCATAAAAAAATTGACTTGGGACTTCGATTGTTAAGACCTTCTCGTCTAGCTTGATTGGTTTGATTGGTTCGAACCAGGTTTTAAAACTCTGAGCACTTACGTTGTCGCTGATGATCTGCAAACATTTTTTCCATACACTGTCGTAAGTCTTCTCCATAATTGTTTCCAAGAAAAATGTGTTTAGGTATTGGTGTGTTTTGAATTCTTCTTTTAATTTTTTCCCCTGAAATTTGCAACAAATCATTGATTTCTCTTTGCAAATTTCGCTAACAAATATTCTTCAAAAAAAAGTAAAAAAAAAATTATACTGCTCTTGTTTTTTCACTAATTTTTACAGAACATCCTAGCGCCTCATTCTTCCGACTGCGAACATCGAAATAATAATCGACACGACCAAGACGAATTCCTGCCCATCCAACTTGTGCAACTAATACTTCTTTGTTCAATTTATTTTTGTATCTGACAGGTTCATCAAGAAATGTATGTGTGTGTCCGCCAATGATGAGGTCAATATACGAACTTTCCTGTGCTAAAACTTCATCTGAAATTTTCTTGTCTGAATATTTATATCCCAAATGAGAAAGACAAATCACCATATCGCACTTCAAGTCTTTCTTTAACATAGAAGCCGTATCGTCCGCTTTTTGAAGAGGATTGATATAGATCGTATTGCCAAACAGTTTCTTGTCAACCAATCCTTGTAATTCAATTCCGACACCAATAACCCCTATAGTAAGTCCGCCTTTTTGAAAGATCTTATACGGAAGGGTTTTTCCGGCTAATACAGTGTCGGTAAAATCATAGTTAAGATTTATAAATGGAAATTGTGCATTAGGCAATTGTTTTGCAAGTCCCTCAATGCCATTATCAAAATCATGGTTTCCAATCGTAGCTGCATCATAGCCCATTTCACTCATTAACTTAAATTCAAGTTCGCCTTCATATAAATTAAAATAGGGGGTGCCTTGAAAAATATCACCGGCATCTAATAATAAGACATTACTTTCAGTTGCCCGTATCTTTTTAATTAAAGATGCTCGTCGTGCGGCTCCTCCTAATCCGGGATATTTCGGATCGTTCTTTGGGAATGGGTCAATTCGACTGTGCACGTCATTAGTGTGAAGGATGCTGAGTTTTATTATTTCTTGTTTAGCAAGCAGATCAAACGGCGAAGCTGCAAGTCCTGCCAGGGCAAATCCTCCAATTACTCCTTTAATAAAATCCCTTCGGCTATTCATTCCTTATTCTTCCATCTAACTTAACATTTACAATCTCTTCAGTCTTCCCTGCAATATATAGATCTTGTATAATAGCATCTCTTATTTTTATCGATGTTGACTCTCTATTTATGGCGGATGAGAGAAACGAATAATTATCTCCACCATTTGCAAGGTAATCTGAAGTAACTACCTTATAAATTTTGTTTGGATCAAGTGCAATTCCTCCGATATTAATGTCTACAGCAGTTTTGTCTTTGATCACAAAACGAAGTGCACTTACAGGCTCTCCGCCTTTAGATGCTATGAAGTTAAGTAATTTTTTTAATACTTCCGCATCCAATGTTAAAATCACCAATTCATTTTCAAAAGGCATCAACTCATATATATCTCCTTTCGTTATATTTCCTGCAGGTAATGATTTTCTTAATCCGCCATTATTGAAAAAAGCAAAATCAACAGAATGTCCGTCTTGAGGCTTATATTCACGCTTCACCCTCTCAAAACAGAGATCTGCAACAAAGTTTCCAAGGAGACTTTCCGGTAAACCTTTGCTCATAGCTTGCGAACTTTGTGCAAGCACAATACCCATATCGGCAGACATCTTTTCTGAATATGGTCTGATCTTTTCAGTAATTAATGAGTCTTCTGCGATTGATGTATCAGACAGGATGTATTCGGTAGTTTCGATCTTTGATAAGATTGTCGGCGACTTGCAAGCTGCCAGCAGCAATATTGAAAGAACTGTTGCGTAAAATTTGTATTGCATTCTTAAAATTATTTCATTGCATTATCTTTAGCAATAATAGAGAAATTCTTCGAGCTTAGCATCATCAATTAAAAAATCAGTTATGTTTATCAGTGAGGTGCAAATCAGAGTAAGGTATGCAGAGACAGATCAAATGGGTTACGTCTACTATGGAAATTATGCAGCCTTTTTCGAAGTGGGTAGGGTCGAAGCATTACGCGCATTAGGGTTTAGTTATCGCAAACTTGAAAATGCCGGTTATATGTTGCCGGTTATGAATTATAACATCGACTATCTAAAACCTGCACATTATGATGATTTACTCACCATTAAGACCAGCATTCCGCTAATTCCCTCTGCTAGGATACATTTTGAATATGAAACTTACAACGAACAGGAAGTGTTGATCAACAAGGCATCAACAACCTTGGTTTTTATAGATCGTGCGAGTAATAAACCATGTAAGCCTCCTCAGGATTTTTTGCAAGCGATCTCTAAATACTTTTAGTTTATAAATTTTTCATTAAGTATTTATACATATTCAACATATGACTGATGTCCGCTTTGTTTACCTTTTCTTTTGGTGAGTGAACATGCTGCTCGGCGGCTCCTACAAAGCACCAGTCGACCGGCAAATTTTGTTTTTGAATTTCAGTTCCGTCACTGCCACCGGATCCTTCTACTTCCAACTGAAATGGGATATGACTTGATTCTGCCAGTCGAATAATTTTATTTAAATAAGTTCTTCTGGGTATCCCAATATCTCTCATAGAAATCACCACACCTTTTCCCGGTAAAACACCTTCGGTAATCCATGTAATGTCACTGATGAGTGTTTGTTTGATCTTGTAATTTTCGTAAAGGAATTTCAGTAAATAGCCTACTGAACCGCCTCCATGCTCTTCCCGGCAGGAAAATACAATGGCTCCGTCATCAAGGGTTTCGCATACCTTTAATGCATTCCATACGCCTAAACGGTTGTCCATATAACAACATTGCACATATTCTTCATCTTCGATCCAGTTGGGAACAAATGAAAGATCAGTACCTCTGTCAATTTCCCTCGATGCTTTGTACATTATTCTTTCTTCAGTATCAATCAAAACTTCACATTCAATATGTCCCTTGCTGTCTGTTCCCCTTAACAATGTTCCGTTTTTTAGTTGAGGCCCGCCAATCTTCACCAACTGATTCCGATACCTGACTGTAAATCCGATATTGTCTATATGTGCAAATATTGCAGTCCGAGGCTTACCAAAAATAAGAACTATAGAATCCTGGAAATCTTCCCCGTAGAAAACCTGCGGTTGTGTCTTCCATTTATTTTTGTTGTCATTAATATAGGATAAGAGAAATTGTGTCATTGCCGATTCATTCCCGGATGGAGCATGGATAGCACACATTTCTTGGAGTAATTTCATGTTTAATTTTTTTTGACTTTTATTTATTCTGAGGATAATATATTTCAAGAGTATCTGATCCTATCTCCTGACTCGAGAATAGCTTTCCACCGGGTTTAGGAGCCGGTAAACCTTCATTCAGCATCGAAACACCTGTGATTATCCGGGCTTCGTCCCATATTCCTGAATCAATGAAGCTTTGCAATAATTTCTGCCCTCCCTCAACAATCAAGGACTGAATCGAACGTTCATACAGTATTTTGCAAATCTGATCAATTACATTTTTCATGAAGTCGAGTTTGATAAATTCAATCTTTTCCTCAATAGATTCCTTAAGCTCATTAAATACTAAGGTGTTTACCGTTTGGTCAAATAATTTGGCAGAATTTGGAACTGAAAGTTTTCTGTCCAACAGTATACGCAATGGCTGTTTCCCGTTCCAATCACGGACCGTTAAAGCCGGATCATCAACTATTGCAGTATTCGTACCTACCATTATCGCCTGTTCTTCGCTTCTCCAGCGATGCACCAGCTTTCTTGAATAGACATTGCTTATCCATCGGTTTTTCTCATCCGGTTTCGTAGCAGCAAGAAAATGATCCTTGCTTTGTGCATATTTCAGGATTATGTAGGGCCTGTTTTTTGTATGATAGGTTATAAACCGGCGGTTTAAATGTTCAGCTTCTTTTTTAAGTACATTTTCCTCAACTTCAATTCCTGCGCTTCTTAATATTTCTATTCCTTTCCCGTTTACTTTTTCAAATGGGTCTGAACATCCTATCACAACTCTTTTAAATCTGTAAGATTTGATCAGCTCTGTGCAAGCAGGCGTTTTCCCGAAATGGCTACAGGGCTCGAGACTTACATAAAGGGTAGATTCTGATAATCTTTCCGGAGGCTGAACTAAAAGAGCATCGTCAACTGCATTTACCTCGGCATGCGATTCGCCATATCTTCGGTGGTAGCCCTCTCCGATAATTTTGTCTTCATATACAATAACAGCACCCACCATGGGATTTGGTGCCACATTTCCCATTGCTTTGCTTGCCAACTCAAGGCAGCGGGACATATACATTTCATCTTTGACCACCCGACGAAAATAGCTTATTCCAATCACATCTGAAAAGAGCTGCGTTGTATTTCATTATCTTCACGCCGTGACTACTGTAAATGAAATCTTTATTGCTTATCAGGAATGCCTGTCTCATTTATATGAACCGGCGGAACTGGAACAAATTACTCTTCGTGCATTTGAACATTGTTGCAGTTTCTCAAGAGCTGACCTTGTTCTGAGAAAGGACGAACAACTGTCACCTGATTCAATAACTCAGCTGAACCAAATTTTGCATCAGTTAAAAGGTACGAAACCAATTCAGTATGTACTGGGATATTCCTGGTTCATGGATCATAAATTTATCGTTTCTCCGGATGTGTTAATTCCTCGACCTGAAACTGAGGAACTTGTCAATTGGGTTCTTAATGATTTCAAAGAATTCTCAAAAATTAAGTTAAATGTCATAGATCTTTGTACCGGATCTGGCTGCATACCTATAAGTTTGTCATTGAAAAATCCTGACTGGTTAATTGCAGCCTGTGATATCTCTGAAAAGGCATTGGATATTGCTGTAAAGAACAATGAAGTTCTTCAGTCAAATGTAAATTTTTTTCAGTGCGACATTCTAAAGTGGAAGACAGGTCAAAGCATGAGTGATTTTCTCAAAGAATTGTTTGGAAGCACTAACAACTTAGATCTGATTACGTCTAACCCTCCTTATGTCCTCATGAAAGAGAAGTCTGCAATAAACGAAAGGGTCCTAAATCACGAACCTTCAATTGCTTTATTTGTTCCTGATGAGGATCCTCTTATTTTTTATAGTGAAATTGCAGCTTTAGCCTCTGATTCATTGAGATCAGGCGGAAGGGTAGTCGTAGAAATAAATAGAGATCATGCAGCAGGTGTTATAGATCTTTTCAAAAAACAAAACTTCTCTGACATTATATTAAAAACTGATATAAATGATAATCCCAGGATGATTTCAGCAACTTTGAATTATTAAGGACCATTCCTTTATCTTTGCTAACATCTATTATGAGTACGAAAAATATAGAACAAAAAATTTTAAGCCTCCGCGAAGAGCTCAACAAACATAATCGCTTCTATTATGTAGACTCTAATCCTGTCATTAGCGACAAACAATTTGATATGATGCTTGAGGAATTGATCAAGCTTGAAGCTGAACATCCTGAATTTTTTTCTCCGGAGTCGCCATCACAAAGAGTTGGAGGTACTGTTAGTAAGGAATTTAAACAAGTACGACATAAATATCCAATGCTGTCACTCGGGAACACTTATTCCGAGCAAGAGCTTTCTGATTTTGATGACAGAATAAGAAAGTCAATAGGAGATGATTTTTCTTATGTCTGTGAATTAAAATTTGACGGAGTGGCAATAGGGCTTACTTACAGAGATGGAAAATTGTTGCAGGCAGTAACGAGAGGTGATGGTGTTTCAGGTGATGATGTGACAGTAAATGTCAGAACGATCCGGAGCATTCCCTTGCAACTCACAGGTGATGATATACCTGATGAATTTGAAATAAGAGGTGAAATAATAATGCCAAGACCGGCATTTCAACGTATCAATGCAGAGATGGAAGCACAGCTCATAGAAGACGGCTATGATTCAGAAGAAATTGCTGATCGTCTTCTCAAAAATCCAAGAAATGCAGCTTCCGGAACTCTCAAAATGCAGGATTCAAAAGTTGTAGCCAGACGAGGACTGGATTGTTTTTTTTATGCGATTTTAGGTGATTCAATTCCTGTTGATACTCACTATGACTCTATAAAAAAGGCTTCTCAGTGGGGTTTTAAAGTGAGCATAGATATGCAGCTTGTCGATGATATCAACGGAGTTTTTTCCTTTCTCAAAAAATGGGAACATGACAGGCTCAAGCTTGAATATGATACAGATGGGATCGTAGTCAAAGTCAATTCCTTTGCGACACAGGAAGACCTAGGTTATACTGCCAAATCTCCCAGATGGGCGATAGCGTATAAGTATAAATCAGAAAGTGTTTCAACCGAATTGCTTTCTGTCTCCTATCAGGTGGGACGCACAGGGGCAATTACTCCGGTTGCAAATCTTGCCCCGGTTCAATTGGCAGGGACAACCGTTAAGAGGGCTACTTTGCACAATGCTGACCAAATTGAAAAATTGGATCTTCATCAAGGGGATTACGTGTTCGTCGAAAAGGGTGGTGAAATCATTCCAAAGATCACTGCAGTGGATTTGGCAAAACGAAAGAAGAATTCAATACCTGTTCAATACATTAAATTATGCCCGGAGTGTAAAAGCCCGCTGGTTCGCAAAGAAACAGAAGTATTGCATTATTGTCCGAACCACCTTGCCTGTCCGCCCCAAATCAAAGGACGTATTGATCATTTCATCAGCCGTAGGGCAATGAACATTGATAGCCTTGGCGAAGGCAAAATAGAAATGTTATTCGATCACGGCCTGGTACGCACTCCTGCCGACTTGTATAAGCTTAAAGAAAGTGATATTCTTGGTCTGGAAAAGATCATTGAGCAGGAGGATGGTGCTAGATCAAAAAAGATCAGTTTGCAGAAAAAATCTGTCGAAAATATCCTTAAAGGAATAGAGGCGTCGAAATCTGTACCTTTTGAAAGGGTTTTATATGCGATAGGTATTAGGTATGTAGGCGAAACTGTGGCCAAAAAACTAGCTTCACAATTTCGTTCAATAGATGCCCTGAAAGCGGCTACCGCTGAAGACCTTGTTAAAGCAGATGAGATAGGAGAAAAAATTGCAGATAGCATTTTGGATTTTTTCAAGCATGAGGTTAATCTGAAGCTGATAATGGAGCTCAGGCAAGCAGGTTTGCAGATGGATTATAAAGGTGAGGCCAAACTTGAAAAACTTAGTAATTTACTTGATGGGAAATCGTTTGTAGTTTCAGGCGTTTTCAGTAATTTCAGCCGGGAAGAACTGAAGCAACTGATTGAACAACATGGAGGAAAAAACCTAAGCGGTATTTCTTCCAAAACTAGTTTTATGATCGCAGGAGATGAATCCGGTCCAAGTAAACTGGAGAAAGCTAAAAAATTAAATGTACCCGTGATCTCTGAAAAGGATTTTCTCGCAATGATCGGATTATAAGAATGAGCCTCTCAAAAAATATTCGTGCCAAATTAGGCCAGCTACGCTTCTTAAAAGAAGTTCAAAAGCAGAAACACAAATCAGAAGTCATAGGATTTGATGATGCTGCCAGTATAGGTATCCTTTATGATGCAACGGATGAGCGGGACTATGAAACTGTAAAAGCTTATATCAAAACCGTGCGTAGCACTTACAAGAAAGATATCCTTGCCATGGGTTTTGTGGACAAGAAAAAACTTCCTCCTGCTCAATTCGCACAGTATGGACTGGACTTTTTCACACGTGCCGATTTGGACTTCAGGCTTATTCCCAATAACCCGATCGTAAAAAATTTTATTGAACAGAAGTTTGATATTTTAATAAACTTAAATGCAGGAAATTGTTTTCCGCTCAGGTACATCGCTGCAATGTCACATTCGCGTTTTAGGGTAGGTCGCTATGATCATAAATACACAACTTGTTATGATATGATGATTCATTTATCTCCTGAAACTCCTATAAAAGAAGTTATTGAAGAGACTGAACATTTTCTACGTAAAATTAAACCTCAACTGGCATGAATCTAAATAAGCTGAAAGGCACCGGGGTTGCGTTGATCACTCCATTTCATAAGGATGGACGTATCGATTTTAAGTGTTTCGAGAAGTTAATAAATAAATGTGTCGATGGAAAAACAGATTATCTGGTTCCTCTCGGAACAACCGGTGAAACAGCAACACTTAGTAAAGATGAAAAAAATGCAGTTACTGATTTTGTCACTGAAATAGTCGACTCAAGAGTTCCTGTAGTACTTGGCATGGGCGGGAATAATACTCAAGACTTGCTTCAATCTCTGGAAGAAACGGACTTCTCAAAAATTGATGCGGTTTTGTCCGTATCTCCTTATTATAATAGACCTTCGCAAAAAGGAATCATGCAACATTACAAAATGTTTGCATCTAATTGTCCGGTACCTGTAATTCTATATAATGTTCCTTCGAGGACAGGAAGCAATATGGATGCACAAGTCACCCTCGAACTGGCTCATGATGTTAAAAATATAGTTGGTATCAAAGAGGCTTCTGGTAATCTTGAGAAAGTCATGCAAATCATTAATAACAAACCCAAAGATTTTCTCGTGATAAGTGGTGACGATATACTTGCTCTTCCAATTATTGCTTGTGGAGGTGACGGAGTAATATCTGTAATTGCTAATGCTTACCCAAAAGATTTTTCAGAATTGGTCAGGCAGGCACTTGACGGAAACTTTGACAAGGCCAGAAAACTTCACTATAAACTTCTGGATATCATGCATGCGATTTTCGTTGACGGCAATCCTTCCGGTATCAAAGGCTTGTTAAGTGTGATGGGAAATTGTTCGGAATACGTAAGACTTCCTCTTGTCCCGGTTTCAAAATCGACCTTAAACCGTTTTGAAGCAATGATCTAGGATGTGTATTATACAAAGCTCCGGGAAAAGAGTCTTAATGATCGTATAGTCATATTTTAAAAAAAAACAAATCATGAAAAAGATTTTCGGTCTGATTTTCCTCAGCTTGTCCTTTACCTTTCAGGTCAGAGCTCAAAGTATAATTAACAGTGCAGATCTTCCACATGCCAATGATACATTCAGGGTGAGTATCGGCCAGATTGATCAGAGCCTGGACCTGAGCTCAACCGGCCCGGCTGCCATGTGGGACTTTTCGCAACTCGTTCATACAAGCCAAAGAGTGGATACATTCATTGACGAATCAGCTACGAATCCCATTTTTTCTATCATATTTATTGACAATACATTTAATAATAACAGAGCAAATCAGGCAACGGCTTCCGCAGGTTTTAGTCTCGGAACTTTTATCAGCCTGACTGACATCTTCAATTTTTATTACAATTCATCAGCATCCTATAAGCAGGTCGGACTGGGAGCAACGGTGAATGGAATTCCATTACCTATTACATATTCACCTCATGATATTATTTATAAATTTCCTCTGCAGTTTCCTTCTGTCGATTCGGCAAATTCAGGTTATGCGATAGATCTTACAAGTACTCTTGGATTATACTACAAGGTCAATAAGACTAGAAAGAATGAAGTAGATGGTTGGGGCAATCTGACAACTCCATTTGGTACATTCGATGTGTTAAGGGTTCATTCTACTGTTGTTCAGCAGGACAGTATTTACATTGATTCACTTACTCTTGGTCTGAATTTTCCGGCGGTCACTACTCATGAATATAAATGGCTGGGTAATGGACAAGGTATTCCATTGCTCCAGATAAATACGACAGGAAATGGAATGATAACACAAATTATTTACAAAGATTCTGTTCATTCTGTCATTGGAATAACAAAAGTTGATCCTTTCGATTTGTTTGTTGAAGTATTTCCTAATCCGGCTGTAAAGAATGCTACTCTAAACTATAAATTGGATAATCCGGCAATGGTCAGTGTGGGAATCCTATCTGCTCTCGGAGAGTCTTTCATTTTTATGGAAGAAAAATTGCAAAATGAAGGCTTGCATTCCATACAAATAGATTTAGGCAATAAAAGTTTGAGTCCGGGTAATTATTTTGTTAAAATGGTTGTCAATGAAAGGACTTATTTGAGACCATTGATCATTTCATCGGTTAACTAACTAAAGTAGAGCAGTACTTTGGATTAAAACTACTTTTCGTTTCTGAGTGCGACCATCTTTATCGCTGTAATAGCTGCTTCCACACCTTTGTTACCATGTTTTCCACCGGAGCGATCGAGTGCCTGTTCCTGATTTTCCGGGGTCAGTACTCCAAATATAAATGGAATAGAAAATTTTATGCTCAGATCTGTCAATCCTGTTGATACTGCCTGACAGATAAAATCAAAATGTCTGGTTTCTCCTTGAATAACACAACCCAAACAAATAACTGCATCGAAAGCATTTTTTTCAGCCAGCCACTGAGCGCCAAGTGTCAATTCATAGCTTCCCGGGACTCTAGAAATTTGAATATTGTTTTGGTCACAGTCATGACTGATCAGGGTTTCTAATGCACCTTTGAGTAAGGAGCTGGTTACTTCCTGATTCCAATCCGCAACGACAATACCGAATTTCATACCTCCGGCAGACGGAATTTGATCAGGATTATATTCGCTGAGGTTTTTAAGTTTTGACGACATAGAGCAAAAAAAAACCGGACTAGGCCCGGTTTGAATTTTTTAATTAGATCCTGCAAGGGCATCAACTCTTGCAATGTACTTATCTATTTGAGTTCCTTCAGAAGAAGTAGAGTATTCTTTCTTTATATTTTCGTATACCTTTTTTGCAGATTTATATTCGCCTTTCATCTCTAATGCATTTCCCCATTTCATCATCATCATTGGAGTCGTGAACGTATTCGGGTTTTCCTTAGATGCCATCTCATAATAGCTAATTGCTTCATCGGTATTATTTAGTTCCATGTAGGCATCTCCAATAACAGCATATACTAAAGCACCGGTGATTTCATCCTTGGCATCATAGCTTTTCAATGTTTCAATAGCCTGGTCATATTCCTTTTTTTTGAAATATGCCATTCCCAGGTAATATCTTGCGATATTTCCTGAAGGACTAACACTATAATCATTAGCTAATTCCTCAAGGCCAGGATTATTTCCATCACCATTGATTGCAAGATTCAATGAATCAGCATTAAAATATTGTTCTGCATGAAAAAGCAGGCTGGACGCCTCTTTTTCCTTACCTGCTACATATATTTTCTGATAGAACAGGTATCCGGCAACAGCTACAAGCAGGGCACCCAGAATGATTCCAAGGCTTTTTTTGTTCTGATCGATGAAATGTTCAGTTTTATTAATTGCACCGGAAACATCAAAGTCCGGTTCTTGCTTATTTTCAGCCATTTTATTTAATATTTTTCAAAAACAGGCTGCAAAAATAGCTTTTTTTCGATAACTCGCAATTTCTGATGTAAATTTGCAACCTCAGGAGCAGTTTTTATGCCACTGTGCCTAATATCAAAGGCCGGTCAGCATTCAGAATTTAAAATTATCATTAGTGAACCAACCCACCAGCTATGGTTTCTCCAATTAAGATCATCGAATGTCCCAGGGATGCCATGCAAGGGTGGAAAGATTTCATTCCCACTGAACAAAAGATAGAATACATCAATAAACTGCTAAAGGTTGGATTCGATACCATTGACTTCGGTTCATTCGTGTCTCCCAAGGCCATTCCTCATTTAAAAGATTCAGCCGAAGTTCTTGCCGGCCTGGATATGAAGGACGTTTCTACCAAATTGCTTGCGATCGTAGCCAACACAAGAGGTGCTGTGGAAGCATTAGAACATAGTAGGATTGATTATCTGGGATTCCCATTTTCTGTCTCGGAAGAATTTCAAAAAAGAAATACGAATTCAACAATTGATGAATCCCTCAACAGAGTTCGTGAAATTCAAAAATTGTGTCTCGAAAAAAACAGGACCCTGGTCATATATATTTCTATGGGCTTTGGAAACCCTTATGGAGAAGCCTGGAGTGAACAAATTGTTACTCAATGGGTCGTTAAGCTTGCCGATATCGGGATCAAAATAATTGCATTATCGGATACCGTAGGAGTGAGTAATCCTCAAAATATTAGTCAACTTTTCAGTTACCTGATTCCTAAAGTACCTCATGTTGAATTTGGAGCTCACCTTCACTCACATAAACACAATTGGTCTGAGAAAGTAGCTGCAGCATATGATAACGGATGCAGAAGATTTGATAGTGCAATGGCCGGAATCGGTGGTTGTCCAATGGCTGATGATAAACTTGTAGGAAACCTTGCCACTGAAGAACTGGTTAACTACTTTGATGGACCTGCAAATCTTGGCTTAGATGAACATGAGTTTCATCTGGCAATGCAAATGGCAAAAAAAATTTTTCAATCCTGAGCTTTAAGGCAATTGAAAATAGATAAACCCTGGACAGGAATGTATTCAGTGAGTTATGATGATTATAAATTAATGTTCCTTTCAATTCAGGATTTTTTATGAATTTGGCATGGTTTTTACCCATATAAATATGCTAAACCGCATTTTCTTGTAATTTTGCAATTTAGTTCTTCCCGGGACGTTCCTGCATTCTATAAATCATTAAAACGGCTTAGTCAGTCACAGTAAGATGTTCAGTAAAAATATAAGAACTTATATTACCTCAAATCGTTTCATTAAAAGCATGACTATCTTTAATCGTAATATCTTATTATTTATTTCCTTTTTCTCAATTTTCAGCTTGATCTCAAGTCCGGCGTTTTCACAGCATAGTGGTAACGTTCAGATTAATGGTAAGATCAGGAAAGATAACAGGCCTGAAGGTGGTGTCACGATTCAGATTAATGCTCCCGGCGCTCCTGCTCAAACAGTCACTTCAAAAGACAATGGAACATTTAATGTGACTCTCGATTTTCAGAAAGAATATACAATATCATTTATCAAAAATGGACTCGTTTCCAAAAGTGTTGAGTTTAACACTAATGTTCCGCCTCAGGAACTTGATATTATGATTCAAACCGAATTCAACATAGATCTCTTTGCAGATGTAGCGGGGATGTCTCAGGCTTCAGCAATGAATAAACCGGTGGCGAAGTATTCATATAGTCCTACTTACCAGGATTTCGTTTTCGATGCGGGTTATTCTAAACAAATTAAGGCAGAACAAGAAGATACGAGAAAGGCTGCGGAAGAACTTGCACGCATTCAAGAACGCGCACGTTTAGATTCACTTAATAAAATATGGAACGATTCTTTAGTTAAAGTCAAGGAGAAAGAAGCCAGGCTCCTGGCAAGTCAGGCAGAGCAGGATCGTCTGCGAAAGGAACAGGAGAAAGCAAGACAGGATTCCATTAGCAAAGCTCAGGCCAATGCTGCTGCAGCTGCCCAGGCTGCAGCGAGGGAGAAGAGTAGATTGGATAGCATCCAGCAAGCAGAGATTAGAGCTAATGCATTAGCTGCCGCTCAGGAAAAAGAAAGACAGGATTCAATTGCAAGGGCAAATGCTGAAGCTGCACGACTGGCGGCTATTGCCGAAGCAAGAGAGAATGCAAGACAGGACTCACTTAGAAAAGCAGAAGCAGAAAAGGAACGCCAGGATTCTCTGGCACTGCTGAGAGCGGAAGCTGCTGCAAAGGCCAAAGCAGAAGCCGATGCAAGAGCAGAAGCTAAAGCTAGACAAGACTCTATCACAAAAGCCTTGGCAGATAAAGCTGCAAGAGAAAAAGCAGAACAGGACTCTATAGTGCAAGCTAAAGCAGAAGCAGAAAGAAATAGATTACAGGCAGAAGCTGCAGCAAAACGACTTGAAAAGGAACGCCAGGATTCTCTTGAAGAGATAAAGCGGGCAGAAGCGGCCAGACAAAAGGCGGAAGCAGATTCACTGGCGAAAATAGAACAAGATTTATTGGCTAAAGAGAAAGAAAGAAAAGATTCTTTGGCATTAGCTGCCAAGAAGGAAAATGAGCGAAAGAAAGCTATTGCAGATAGCACTCTTGCAGCCAATGAATTGGCTAAGTCTCTTGCCTTAGCCAGAGAAAAAGCGAGACAGGATTCATTAGCTAATATTGAGGCGGAGAAACAAGCAAAGATATTGGCAGATGCTAAAGCCAAACAGGAAGAAGCAGCCAGAAAAAAAGCAGAAGAAGAGGCAGCTAAAGAAGCTGCCTTAAAAGCTAAAGCAGAGGAAGAAGCGTTGCAGAAAGCTCAAGCACTAAAAGAAAAGGAAGCCAAAGATGCTATAGCTAAGCTTGAAGCGGAACAAAAAGCAAAAGCCGAACAGGAAAGACTTGCCTTGATGGCTGCCGAAAAAGCCAAACAGGATTCTATAAATTTAGCCTACCGTCTTGAACAAGAAAAACTGGAAGAAGAAAGACAAAAGAAAGCCATGGCTGAGATTGAAGAAAAGAAAAGATTGTTGGCTAAGGCCGGCGAAACTGAAACCAAAACAACTGCGCCTCCGAAGCCGGCGAATACGGTTCCTAAAATTATTGAATCCGATTATAGAGATGGATTGACTGAAGAAACGCTCACTGAGTCAAATCGAACTATTTATCGCACAGTCATAAAGATGGATGGAACTGCATCCAACTATCAAAAGATCGTTTATAATTGGGGTGGAGTATATTATTTCAAGAATGATAATAATATTACTCAGACATTATTCGATCAGGAAATTAAACAGGCTAAAGCTATCCTGGCTAAATAATTTTACTTTTTCTTCAACTGAAAAAATGTCAATACTCTATTATTGATCGCGACTTTTTGTCCCTGCATTATTTACTTTGTTGACAATTTGACACAAAATTTATAATGATATTATCATTTTCTGCTCTGGCATAGTACTTGAAAAATGCCTGCTGTATTAATCTTAAAACAGGAGGTAAAAATGACACTAGTAAAATTTAGATCAAACAATGGTTTTGGAAGAGAAGGTTATGTTCCTTCTATCTTTACTGATTTCTTTCACGATTATTTAGCTGGCGGAATGAGCCCTGCAGCATTCAATGCATCTGTACCGGCAGTAAACATTCATGAATCTGAGAATGAATTCTCAGTTCAACTGGCTGTTCCGGGAATGAAAAAAAGTGATTTCAACATTGAAGTTGAGAACGGAGTGTTGACAATCAGCGCTGAAAAAGAATCTGAAAAAAGTGAGGAGAATGTGAAGTACACGCGTAAAGAATTCTCATACTCTTCATTCAAACGTTCTTTTACAATGCCTGAATCCGTAAACCCGGACAATATTTCTGCATCATACGAAAATGGAGTCCTGGCTCTAACATTGCCTAAGAAAGAAGAAAGTAAAGTAAAACCTTCAAGAGCAATAAAAATTTCCTGATTGTATTGGTTTTTTTTGGAGCGATCTCGTGTTAAACGGGGTCGCTCTTTTTATTTATTGTATGATAACCCTTCATCCTTTAAAATGTATTTTCCTGAGATCCGGAAAGATCATCACAACGGGCTCTATGAGATACAAATTACTTACCTTCGCTGCTTCAAAATTAGCAGATAATGAGTAATTCGAAGACTGATTCAGTCAAAAATGAAAAACCGGTTATTCTTGTAACCAATGACGATGGAATAACAGCTCCCGGTTTACATGCATTGGTTGATGCAGTTAAGGATCTCGGGGAAATATTTGTAGTAGCTCCTGACAGCCCGCAATCCGGTATGGGGCACGCTATCACAATTAATCAACCTCTACGATTGGATAAAGTAGAAGTGCATGGTGATCATCTTTGGTATCAATGCTCCGGAACTCCTGTGGATTGCGTAAAAATTGCTATTGATAAGATACTTCATCGCAAACCTGATCTTTGTGTTTCCGGTGTCAACCACGGTTCAAATTCTTCCATTAACGTTATTTATTCCGGAACAATGTCCGCAGCAATGGAAGGTGCAATTGAAGGCATACCTTCAATAGGTTTTTCACTTCTGAATTATGCACTTGATGCCGACTTCACTGCCGCAAAAGCTGTGGCGCGGATGGTTGCCGAAAATGTGCTCTCCAAAGGACTGCCATCAGGATCATTATTGAATGTAAATATTCCAAATTTAAATCTTGAAGATTTAAAGGGGATAAAAGTCTGCAGACAAGCTATGGCAAAGTGGCGTGAAGAATTTGAAGAAAGGATGGATCCCAATAAACGTAAGTACTATTGGCTCACAGGAAAATTCATTAATCACGACAAAGGAGAGGATACGGATGAATGGGCTCTTGCTAACGGATATGTTTCTGTTGTTCCCGTTCAGTTTGATTTTACTGCACATCATGCAATTCCATTCCTTAATACCATAAGTTATGAGCTTGAATAGCTGGACTAAAGATTCATTTCTTCTTGGTTTTTTCTCAGGGGCGGGTCTTTTGTATATATTCTATCTAATAGTTTCTCAAATTAGATTGTTCATTGTTGAAACAATCCAGGATCCCTATGCTTTCGGTTCCCCAAGATCAGAGCTTATTGCCGTAACTTTAAACCTAATCTGTTTTCGATTTTTATTGCTTCGTTTTAATAGAGAAAAAACAGCCAAAGGCATGTTGTTCGTCACCGTTGTTTCAACTTTTTTATATGTTTTCTATAACTTTGATCTGAAACATTAATCTCTTATGCCAAAAACCTATACTAATACAATGTTGACAGGAATTATTGTTGGAACAATAACACCGGTACTTTCTTTTCTGCTTTATGTTATTATATTTCGACCTGAAGAATTAATTCTTGAGATCCTTGATAGATTTCAAGCAAGAAATGTGCTTTCACATGTAATAAGTTTGTCTGTAATTCCGAACCTTCTTGTTTTCTTTCTTTTCCTTTGGTCAGGCAAAGAGCGTTCCGCATATGGTGTAATCGGTGCGACATTAATTTACGCCATGATCGTTGCAGGAATAATATTCATCTGATGAAGTACTATGTTATAGCAGGCGAAGCTTCCGGAGATCTGCATGGTGCAAATCTCATGAAAGAGCTGCAAAAACTCGATCCAAAGGCTGAGTTTCGTGCCTGGGGTGGAGATTTGATGGAGTCGGCAGGTGCTAAACTTGTAAAACACTATCGTGATCTTGCATTTATGGGCTTCACGGAAGTGATACAAAATTTGAGAACTATTCTTGGCAACATCGCGTTTTGTAAAAAAGATATTGGTGAATATAAGCCTGATGTCCTGATACTCATTGATTATCCCGGCTTCAACCTGCGTATTGCAGAATTTGCTCAGCTTAACGGAATCAGAGTGTTCTACTATATATCTCCTCAGATATGGGCATGGAAGCAAAGCAGAGTGCATAAAATTAAAAAGTATGTTGAAAGAATGTTCGTCATTCTGCCTTTCGAAAAAGAATTTTATTCCCGCTTCGGGATGAATGTTGACTTCGTAGGACATCCTTTACTGGATTCTCTTGAGCAAAAGAAAGACTCCTTTGCCTCAGCTGATGACTTTCGAAGAAAATATAGTTTATCGGAAAAGGAAATTATCGCATTGCTACCGGGCAGTCGAAAACAAGAGATAAGCGTAATGCTTCCTCTGATGTTGTCAGTTCGTAAATCGTTTCCGGAGTTTCAATTCGTTATTGCCGGAGCTCCCTCTTTACCTGCTGAATTCTACAAAACAATTACCGGTGATCCTAATATTCCGGTTATCAGTAATGTCACCTACGAATTGCTTTCTCATTCCTCAGCAGCATTAGTAACTTCCGGTACGGCTACCCTCGAAACTGCGTTGCTTCAAATTCCTGAAGTCGTCTGTTACAAAGGTGGAAGAATTTCTTATACTATTGCCCGAAGTCTGATAAAAGTTAAATTCATCTCACTTGTAAACCTGATCATGGATCGACTTGTTGTTACGGAACTAATACAGGACAAGTTGAATCCAAAAAATATTGAAAAAGAATTAAGAGCCATTTTGGAAACCGATAAGAGAAATAAAATGCTTGAGGACTATAAGGAACTTATCGATAAACTAGGGGGAAGCGGAGCTTCGAAACAGACGGCTGAATTAATGTTTTCGTATTTGAATAAATCTTTATAGTCCGGTCTCCATTTTTCTAATATTAAATGTGTTTTATAAGCTGTGTTTTATAAAATAAACTAATTTCTATTCTGAGCCGCTTACCTTTCGGCTCATGAGTTCAACTTCATTTGCCGGAATTATTCGTTTTGTTCCGGCTTTTTTAACAGGTATACTCCTTTCAACTTTTGTTGATATTGATATTTCTTCCTCTTTATTATTTTTAGTTTTCCTGTTACTGCTTTTATATATCAACAGGTTGATTATTCCATCAAAGTATCATTATTCATTGCGTTGGCTAATTGGAAGTTTCATCCATTTGCCTGTCCTGATCTCCGGTCTTTTACTGACATCTCTTCAAAAAGAGATTAACTACCCTGATCATTTTTCAAAACTGAAAACAGACTCGCTACTAACCTGTATCGTTAATGAAGCACCAATTGTAAAGGGGAAAAATATTCGATTCGAAGCAATAGTTAAAGAAGTAAAACAAGGAAATTCATGGCATAACACTAAGGGCAAATTATTGATCTATTTGCGCATTGACTCACTTATCGTTAAACCAAATTACGGTGATCTGCTGATTCTAAGAAAGATACCTTTAAAACTAAGTCCGCCATTAAATCCCGGGACCTTTGATTTCCAAAAATGGTTGAATAGAAGGGAAATATATCATCAGGTATTTCTTATGCATGATGATTATATAATTGTCGGGAAGAACAAAGGAAATACTTTATTGGCTTTAGCAATTACCTGGAGAAATTATCTCTTGAATGCCATACGGGATGCAGGAATCCTTGGGCAAGAGGAAGCTGTCTTATCTGCTTTGATCCTGGGCCAGGATGATGAGATCGATCCGGAGCTGAGAAACAGTTATTCAACTGCCGGTGTAATGCATATTCTTGCGGTATCGGGTATGCATGTTGGATTGATATATGGAGCACTTTGCCTCTTGCTAAGGTTTCCCGGGAAGAGTAGGAGACTAAATCTTTTTAAGATGACCTTTCTAATAATTTGTTTGTGGTTTTATGCTATGCTCACAGGACTGTCACCTTCCGTGTTAAGAGCTGCAATGATGTTGTCATTTCTGGTTGTCGGAACCGGACTCCGGCGAAATGCTAATGCAATGAATATTCTTGCAGCGTCTGCGATTGCTTTGTTCCTTGTTTTTAGTCCTTCACTCATATTTTCAGCAGGATTTCAGCTTTCATTCTTTGCTGTGATGGGTATACTTTTTTTATATAAACCTCTCAGCAATATTTTCACTCCCCGCTCATGGCTTGGTACCAGGGTATGGAGTATTGTCGCAGTCTCTATAGTAGCTCAGGTTGCAACTTTTCCATTGAGCATATATTATTTTCATCGTTTTCCCAATTACTTTCTAATTTCTAATTTAATCGTCATACCACTCGGAACGCTTACTATTTTTGGTGGAATAATTGTGTTGTTCCTAAGTTGGTGCCCACCTTTGGCTATATCTCTTGGTAAATTACTAAGTATGATGATTCATTTTCTTAATGAATCGGTTATGTTTTTAGGGGAATTGCCGGGTTCAAGCACAAATGGTATATACTTTTCACTGGAAGCCATGATACTCCTTTATATTGGCATTTTTCTTTTTTCACTGTTTCTTCTCATGAAGCGATCTTTATATTTAGTTTACGCTTCTGCCGTGTTCTCTATTGTCTTTTGTTTTCATATTTATAGAAGCTGGAATACTATGTATCAAAAATTCGTTCTTGTCGGGCATAGCTATCGTCATAGCTATGTTCAGTTTTTCAAAGGACAAAGAGTAATTTCTTTTTGTGATAGCTTGATGAGTGCTGATACAAAATTGAGAATGAGGGTATCAGAAGGTTATTTTTTGGAAAGAGCTATCAAGGTGGAAAATATTGTTTCATTGTTGAATAGGGATTCTATAGCCCGGTCCTTGGATGGAGTATTGATGAAATTACCTTTTGTCGAATTCAATGGTCAACGATTTTATTTTTTGTCTGCAGCAGATCAAATAACTAAGCCTACCTCAACATATATAGATTATGTAATTGTCAACGGAAATCCAAAATTTGACATTAGCGAATTCTTAGCCGGCATTAACTGTAAAAACGTAATCGCTGATGCCAGCAATGCTGCCTGGAGAATACGGGAATGGAAAAAATATTGTGATCAGAAGTCTATCAACTTCATTGATATCTCAAAAACCGGAGCTTTCAGGATAAACATGGAATGATGTTTAGCAAATCTGTTGAAGCATTTAGATCTCAGTTAAAGGGAATGTTCTATCCAGCTTGATACCTTTTTCAGTTTGTGCGAGTAGGGCACATTCCACATTTGGGTCATGCTCGAAAAAGAGTATGAGCTTTTCGTTTACGGCTTTATTCAAAAAATCACTTTTTTCTTCAAGTGTTAATAAGGGTCTCGTATCATATGCCATTACATAGGGTAGAGGAACATGTCCGGTAGAAGGGATCAGGTCAGCACAAAACACTAATTTCCGGTCTTTGTATGATATCATAGGCAACATCATAGCTTCTGTATGGCCATTCACATAAAGAATCTGGAAGCCTTCGAAAAGGTCTTCTCCTTGTTTTAAAAATCGTAGATGACCACTTTCTTGAATGGGACTCAGATTCTCCTTTAGAAAACTTGCTTTTTCTCTGGCATTGGGGTGAGTAGCCCACTGCCAATGATTTTCATTGCTCCAGTAATTTGCCTTAGGGAAGCATAATTCAAAACCATCATGAGATGAATTCCATTTCACGCTTCCTCCACAGTGGTCAAAATGGAGATGAGTGAGAAATACATCTGTGATATCTTCCCGACTGAATCCATGTTTTTCCAGTGACTTGTCCAGAGTCTGATCTCCATTCAGATAATAATAGGAGAAAAATTTTTCACTTTGCTTGTCTCCAATTCCATTATCGATCAGTACAAGTCTGTCGCCATGTTCAACCAGCAGACAACGCATGGCCCAATTACACATATTATTTTCATCGGCCGGATTTAACTTGTTCCAAATAGACTTCGGTACCACACCAAACATGGCCCCTCCGTCAAGCTTAAAAAATCCTGTTTCAATACTATATAATTTCATATTTTATGTAGTTGTCTAGCAAATTAACGAATTTGAATCAATAATCAACAGAATATTTCTATTTGACTAATCACCTTCTTTCTAAATGGCCTTTTTTTAAATTGTAATGTTAGTAATTGTGTGGAAATTGGAAGCATTGATTTGTATTCTGAAGTCTGCACTTATAGTATCTTCGGTAAATATGAGCAAGACTTCAAGTAAAAGAGTTCATTTCATTGCAATTGGAGGAGCGGCAATGCATAATATCGCCTTGGCATTATCACAAAATGGTGATATTGTCACAGGTTCTGATGACGAGATCGCTGAACCTTCACTTTCGAGACTAAGGATGTCGGGATTACTTCCTGATAAAGTAGGCTGGTATCCTGAAAAGATTCATGAAGACCTCGATGCAGTGGTTCTTGGGATGCATGCAAGAAAGGATAATCCTGAATTAATTAGAGCTCAAGAGCTTGGTCTGAATATTTATTCCTATCCTGAATATTTATACGAACATTCAAAAGATAAGCTACGTGTGGTCATTGGAGGAAGTCATGGTAAAACAACCATCACTTCTATGGTTTTGTTTGTTCTGAAAAAATTTGGCATTACATTCGATTTTATGGTCGGAGCCAAACTTGATGGCTTTGATACCATGGTGCAATTATCCGATGCGCCTATCATAGTCCTTGAAGGGGATGAATATCTTTCTTCTCCCATCGATCCAAGACCAAAGTTTCATTTGTATAAGGCTGACATTGGACTTATAAGCGGTATCGCATGGGATCATGTTAATGTTTTTCCTACTTATCATTCTTATCTTGAACAATTCAGGATATTTGCAGAAGCTATTCCGTCGGAGGGGAGTTTAGTTTATTGCAGTGGTGACAATGAAGTGAATAAATTGATAAAAAATTCAACAATAAAGGCCTCCGCGATCGCATACTCAATTCCCAAACATGAAATCGTCAATGGAATAACTAATCTACTAAGAGATAATGGTACAAAAGTGCCGCTCAAAGTTTTTGGAGACCACAATCTCATGAATATTGAGGGGGCCCGGAATATTTGTCAACTTCTTGGGATTTCAAATGAACAGTTCTTCCGGGCGATAGGAGAATTTAAAGGTGCAGCCAGACGATTGGAGGTTTTGGCTTTAAATGATCAGGTTGCAGTTTACAAGGATTTTGCTCACTCTCCCTCTAAGTTAAAAGCTACCACTGAGGCAGTGAGAATGCAATTTCCGGACAAGCAACTTATTGCTTGTATGGAGCTGCATACTTTCAGTAGTCTGAACGAAAAATTCCTTAGTGAATACAAATCCAGCATGGACAAAGCAGATATGGCAATTGTGTATTTTAATCCAAAGACCATTGAACACAAGAAGCTGGAACCTTTAAGTGAAGACCGGGTGAGAAAAGCTTTTGGAAGAGAGGATCTCGTAATTTTTCAGGATTCTAATTTGCTGAAAGATCATATTCTCAGCATGGATCCTAGAGGTCATGTATTCTTAATGATGAGTTCCGGCACCTTTGATGGACTTTCTTTAGAAGAATTAGCTCAAAAAATTGCCCTAAATACTTTAGCCAGCGCTTGAAATCAGTACATTTGAACTATGAAGTGTTTTAAATTAGTCCTTACAATTTTCATTTTAAGTATCTGCACGCAAAGCCGCGGCCAGAGTAATCAGGTGAATACTGCACCTACACTGGAAGATAATTTCCCAAAAAGGATCGGCGGCCTGAGGTTTTCGGAAACAACGTTGCATTTGGGAACTATTCTCAATAACGCAGAAATAACAGACACGATCAAGGTTTATAATAATTCCGAAGGTCCAATATCTCTATCTATATCCAATAAATTACCGGATTATTTGAAATTGGATATTCAACCTGCAAAAGTAGAATCTAATGCCCAGGCATTGATAATAGTCTCTTATTCGGCATCACTTCGTAAGGAGTTCGGATTTGTCTTAGACAGAATCATGCTCAACACAAACGATCGCGAGCAACCGGAGAAAAATTTGAATATCACGGCTACTATGAAGGAATATTTTCCTCCAAACGCTTCATCTGATTCATTACTACCGGCGAAAGTCAGAATAGCAGAAAGCTCATTTAATTTTGGTAAGATACAGCAAGGCGAAAAGGCTGTTCATGATTATGTTTTCTTCAATGATGGTCAACATGATCTGCTTATTCACCATTCTAAAACCAATTGTGGGTGTGTAAGATCCGAATTTTCAAAGCAACTTATAAGTCCGGGTGACAGTGCTTTTGTCAGCCTGGAGTTTGATTCATTCGGTAAGGAAGGTGACATTTCCAATGAAGTCACCATATTTGTAAATGATCCCGTAAAACCTGAGATAAAGCTTACTATACAGGGTGCGGTTTGGAAATAGTATTTTGAAAGATATTAGGTCTGTGATCAGGTATTGTTTGTTTTAAATTGGTTTCTTTAGCACATGTTTCTCAAAGTTAGCTTGGTTTTGTCATTCATACTTTCAGGTTTACTAAACACAACATCATCGATTGCAGAGATTCCTCAGAAGGATGGTTTTGTTCAAGTTGAAGGTGCATCTCTTTATTATCGTGTCATAGGAGAAGGGACTCCATTGTTGGTATTGCATGGAGGACCGGGACTTGATCACAGTTATTTTATTCCTCAAATGCAAGTTCTGAGTAAGGACTACAAATTAATATTTTTCGATCAAAGGGGATGTGGTCGATCTGTTGAGAAAGTTGATAGCCAAAGTATCAGTATTGACCGGTATCTTCAGGATATTGAAGCGATCAGAAATCACTTTGGATTAGATAAAATAAATGTCTTTGGACATTCTTTTGGCGCTTTGATAGCAATGCGATATGCGATCAGATTTCCGGATCAGGTCAATAGCTTGTTGCTGGTAAATCCTACCCCTGCATCATCAGCCTGGCGGGATTCTTCTTTTTCAATGATCCGAAAAAAAAATGATCCTGAAACTACTGAGAAAATTAGTAAGCTAATGAAAACCGATGATTTCAGGAAACGCAAGTCAGAAGCAATGTCAGAATTTTATCGTTTAAGTTTCAGGTCAAGTTTTTATGATCCCGAAAAAGTAAATGAACTTAGTTTACATTTTCAAGAAAATTATCCTGAAAGTGTGAAGTTGATCGGGCAATTAAATAATGATACAACACTTATTAACTACGATCTGCATTCTGATCTGAAAAAATTAAATATTCCTTCGCTGATAATTGGCGCTGAAGCAGACGTTGTACATCCATTGGCTTTGGAAGAATTGCACAGTGCACTTCGCAGATCTCATTACATTTTAATTGAATCTTGTGGACACTTTCCTTTTATTGAACAGCCGGAACAATTGCTTAAATCAATAAATAAATTCTTTTCGAAGTTTTAGCCTTGGCTCTAGCTTGCTGTATGATCTATCTGGGGTCAGATCCTTAAAGTAATGTCCCGGCAAGAATAAAATATGCCAAAGTAAAATAAAGTATCAAACCGGTCACGTCTACCAAGGTAGCTATAAAAGGTGCCGAGGAGACTGCCGGGTCAACACCAATTCTTTTTAGAAGTAAGGGCAGGAGTGAACCGCTGAGTGTTCCAAACAGTACAACACCTATGAGGGTGATGCCTACCACCAACGCAATTAGCATCCAGTGCGGACCGTAAAAATCCGAAAAGAGTGTCCAAACGGCAATTCTTAGGAAACCAATAGCACCCAGTATGCTTCCTAAAAATAATCCACTCATAAACTCCCTGCGCATCACGCGCCACCAGTCAGAAATTGTTACTTCTCCCAAAGCCATGGCACGGATGATAAGAGTGGCAGCCTGTGAGCCGCTATTACCTCCGGAAGAAATAATCAGAGGGACAAACAAAGCCAGCACAACAGCTTTTTCAAGTTCGTCATTAAAATAACTCATCGCACTTGCGGTGAGCATTTCTCCAAAGAAAAGTACGATAAGCCATCCTGCACGAGCAGAGATCATCTCTCTAAATGATACTTTCAGGTAAGGTTCATCTAAAGCTTCTGTACCACCGAATTTTTGTATGTCCTCTGTATCTTCTTCTTCGATGACATCAACCATGTCATCGATGGTGATGATACCGAGTAAGAGGCCTTTGAAATCAGTCACCGGCAATGCTTCCCGGTTCGACTGTTTAAACATTTCAATGGCAGATTCCTGGTCAGCTCTTGCGTCAAGTGAGATATACTGATGGTCCATCAACTCACTGATAGGTTTGTCGAGAGGCGAGAGAAGCAATTGATTTAACCGTATATCATCAAGCAAAAAACCTTTCGGATCTACGACGTAAATGAAACTGAGAGTCTCTGATGATTTCCCAAATTTGCGAATGTAATCAAGGACTTCCTGAACATTGGTGTTCTCCTGCACTGAGATGTAATCGGGTGTCATCAATCGCCCTATACTGTCCTCAGGATATTGTAAAAGCTGATTGGCAGTCTTCCTTTCTTCGACAGTTAGAAGTGAAAGGTATTTCTGGAGTGATTCTTCAGGTAATTTCTCAAATAAGGCTGTTCGGTCATCGGGAGATATCTGATTGAGAGTGTTCGATAATTGCTCAATGCTGAATGACTGAAGCAGTTCAATTTGTATGTCAAAGTCAAGATTTTCAAAAGTTTTAATCGCCTTCTCAGGCTCCAGGATCTGGAATACCTTTTTAAAATCTATCTCCTTGGTGGTATTAATAAGATCAGCCAACTCTTCAGGCTGAATGTTCAAACAAAGTTGTTTCAGCTTATAAAGGTTGCCTGTGATAAGTCGCTCGGCAAGAAGTTCTTTTTCGTCATCAATGACCATGGGGGACCGTCCATTTTAAAAGATAATAGCTGAATTTCGGTATGCAAGATATAGTTTTCCTTTTGAACAACACAAGAGAACGTCGAAAAGGATATAGTAGATTTTATTGGACTTTTGTTCCGGAGAAAAAATATGATTATACCAAAAAAGCAAGCCGCCGGCTCTTCTTCCGACGGCTCACACACGAAAACATGAACACAAAAACTCCGATAAGATTAACGATAAACATTGCAGTTTGTTTAATGCCATTGTCTTTCTGACGTAAAAATGACAATATTTAACACATATTAACCCTCTTCAGAGTCTCAAAACGCCTTTTTAGCTTAAGCTTCTACCTCTTCGAATTGGAGAAGAGCTGTGTTGCTCTAAGCTGCTTTTACGAAAACTATGAAATGCAATTTTTAAGGGGGAGGAATGACTGAAGCAATAATCATCTTTAGCTGCAGTGGAAAGATCATTCAAGGTTTGTTCATCAAAACTTATTGCTTCGGGTCCAATCAAAAAGGACTTCCCCTGTCCGGTTTCATCAGCGTGGTAGTTCTCAAATAAAAAAAATTATTGATGAGTAAAATTAAGTATGCCTTCGACCGCCCTTCTCTTGAATCAGTTGAACCTGCCTTAAACTGATTGTAGTCGATAGCATGCATCTGAAAATGGTGACATCTTATTTATGCTATTAATTCATCTTAAATGATTGATACAACAGAATCTTTGCTGTATCCGGTGACCACGAAAGGGGTGTCGAATGTGAAACCCATTTTATATATTTGAAATGCAGCTAGTTGTGTTCGGCAATAAAAGTGATCTTTCGAGCCGGGGATCCTGAGAACGATAATCAGACTAATTATCAAAAAGTTTTAGCCTTTTGATAAATCACTTTTTGATGGCCATTTGAGAGATCCAAATAGTCAGGAATTAATAACTTTGCAAAAAAACGATTGATATGAATACTTTTTCTCTCGGTATTGGATCAAGGATCAAACATGCTCAGTTTGGTGACGGTGTCATCGTACAGGTGAAACCGGAAGAATATACGATCACCTTCATGCAGCATGGTATGCGTGAAATTGAAAGGACCAGTTCTGAACTGGAAATCCTGGATGCCAATGATCAGGATAATGATCTGGTAAGTCTGGCTGATATAGAAGTCTTGTTAGTGAATATTCTTAATAAATATTCTGACATCCAACAAAAAGTTGATCTCGGACAAAAGTGGATGGGTGGAAAGGTTGTGTTAGAGCCCGGTGATACATCCTTAAAGTCTAAAGAAATTCCAATGGATGTTTTTTTTAATAAGATCATAATGCTTCGGGATCGGTTAAGGGTATTGGAACAAAGGATCAATTCGCACGATAAATTATCGGAAGAAGATAAAGTGAATATGCAACAGTATATAACCCGTTGCTATGGTAGCCTTACAACATTCAATGTGCTTTTTAAATATACCACTGACGGTTTTGTAGGTGATAAAGGAAGCAAGGATTAGTCCTGTAATTTTTTGGATCACAATCATTATTGTTCAGATAAATATTCCTGACAAAAGAGAATACAATTATTAGAAATCGGGATTCCTGCTCATGAATTATTTATCCGTCGAAAACCTTAGTAAATCATTTTCAGAGAAGATCCTTTTTGATGGGATTAGTTTTGGTATAGCAAAGGGTGAAAAAGTTGCCTTGATTGCCCGAAACGGCACAGGTAAGACAACATTGATGCGTATTCTTGCCGGACTGGAAAGTCCGGAGAGCGGCCAGGTTACCATTAGAAAAGATATACGAGTTGTATATCTCGACCAGGATCCAAGTCTCGATCCCGAATTAACTATTTTGGAATCTATTTTCCGAGATGACAATCCTGTTGTCTCCCTGATAAGAGATTATGAAGCATGCCTTGAACAAAATTCTGAGAACCCCAGGCAGGAAGCTCAGGATATGTTATCCACATTGATGGCAAAGATGGAAGCTGCGAATGCTTGGGATTATGAAGTGAGAGTCAGACAGGTTCTTTCCCGTTTAGATATTCACCATCTTAACCAAAAGATTAAATCTTTGTCAGGCGGCCAAAGAAAAAGAATTGCACTTGCGAAAGTTCTTCTTGAACCTGCAGAACTTATTTTAATGGATGAGCCGACGAATCATCTCGATGTTGAAATGGTGGAGTGGCTCGAGGATTATTTATCTCAATCAGGTATAGCATTACTTCTGGTGACGCACGACAGGTATTTTCTGGATAATGTATGTAACAAAATTATTGAACTAGACAGAGGCAAACTTTTTTCTTATGATGGAAACTTTTCATATTTTCTTGAGAAAAAGTTGGAGCGGGAAGTGAACGAAGCCAGTGAAATGGACAAGGCAAGAAATATTCTTCGCACTGAATTGGAGTGGATACGACGCCAACCGAAGGCTCGAGGGACAAAGTCAAAGTCTCGGGTTGATTCATTCTACGAGCTCCGGGAAAAAACAAGTGGAAAGAGGACGGAAGAGAAAATGAAACTGGATGTCAAGATGAACCGGATTGGAGGAAAGGTCATCGAGATGAAAAAAGTTTATAAAGCATTCGACAAGCTTAAGATACTTCAGGGATTTGACTATACCTTTAAAACCGGAGAACGGATTGGCATCGTTGGTAAGAATGGTTGTGGCAAGACAACCTTTCTCAATATGCTAATAGGTACAGAAGAACCGGATTCCGGTAAGATTAATGTGGGAGAAACTATTGTCTTTGGTTACTATTCACAGCAAGGTTTGGAGCTCAAAGAAGACAAAAGAGTAATCGAAGTGGTGAAGGATCATGCTGAGATGATCCAGTTAAGTGACGGAACAAAAGTTCAGGCTTCTCAGTTCTTAAATCTTTTTCAATTCCCGCCTGAACAGCAACACACATTTATTTCTAAACTTAGTGGTGGTGAACGCCGGAGGCTGCATCTGTTGACTGTTCTTGTAAAAAATCCTAACTTCCTGATACTGGATGAACCAACCAATGATCTTGATTTGCTTACTCTCAGTATTTTGGAGGATTTTTTAATGCATTACAAGGGATGTTTGGTAATTGTCAGCCATGATCGTTATTTCATGGATAAATTGGTCGATCACATGTTTATTTTTGAAGGTGATGGAGTTATCCGTGATTTCAATGGAACATATTCCGAATATCACAGAGCAAAAGAAGAGAAGGAAAAGGTCGAAGCAAAACAAAGGTCGCTGGAATCAAAGGAGGGGAGAGAAAAACTTAAGGAAGCAGCAGCATCCGCAACCGAAAAGAAGAAATTTACCTACAAAGAAAAACTTGAATTCGAAGCGCTGGAGAAGGAGATCGAATTATTGGAGAATGAAAAGACAGAACTCGGAAAACTCCTGAGTGACGCGAGTGCCGGACATGAAGAGCTCAGAAAATGGGCAGAACGTATGGACGATGTTATTCACTTGATAGATGAAAAATCAATGAGATGGTTGGAATTATCAGAATTAGCCGGTTAAGCAGTGGCCTGTGGATAAAAACAAAAAATACCCTGCACTGATAAGTTCATGATTCCGTTCTTTATGCTAAAATATTTTCGATAATTATTCATGATTGGAGCGCTTTTTAGAAATCGGAATTCATTTCAGGTATTTCAATACCAGAATTTCAGACGATTTATTTTTTCAAAGTTTTTAGCATCACTGGCAATACAGATCCAGTTTGTAGTTCTAAGTTGGCATGTGTATGAGATTACCAAGGATCCGCTTTCTCTAGGTTTGATAGGACTCGCAGAGGCAATTCCGGCTGTAACCTTAGCTTTATATGGCGGACATGTGGCCGACAGAAATGATAGAAGAAAAATCATGGCCATCGTGCAGTCATGCATGATGCTATGCTCCCTGGCTTTGCTGGCAATCACATTGTATTATGATACTTTGGCTCCTGAATTACAATCTGCTGTACCCTTTTATATCGTGATGTTTGTTATTGGAATAATCCGTGCCTTCTACAGTCCTGCACAATTGCCTTTAATGACTCAGCTCATTCCTCGCTCAGCTTATGCAAATTCCTCTGCATGGAGCAGCACAGTTTGGCATATTGCCGTCGTTGTGGGGTCTTCTGCCGGTGGCTTGTTGCTGGGTTTTCTTGGAAAAACTTTTACTTACTCTGTTGTAGCTATTTTACTTTTAGGGGCGCTTATACAGATGTTGAGAATTCCAAAACAGCCTGTACAGGTAAGTGTTATGAATGAAGGTGTACATAAAAGTATCAGGGAAGGTATTCGTTTCGTATTCAAGAATCAGGCAATAGTCGGAGCCTTGTCTTTGGATCTCATTGCAGTCTTGTTTGGTGGAGCTATGGCAATGCTTCCAATTTTTGCAAGTGATATACTTCATGTAGGAGAAAAAGGTTATGGTTTTTTAAGAGCAGCGCCTTTTGCAGGTTCTGTTGTTATGGCATTGTACATGACGAGATACCCACCATTACATAACTCCGGAAGAAAGTTGATGATTTGTGTTTCCGGCTTTGCAGTATGTATGATCATCTTTGCTTTAAGCAAAAGTTTTCTGCTGTCTCTATTCATTCTTGCTCTCAGTGGTGGATTTGATAATGTTAGTGTAGTCATCAGATCGACTATCATTCAGTTACTCACTCCCGATGAAATGAGAGGAAGGGTATCTTCTGTCAGTACTATGTTTATTAGTTCATCGAATGAAATCGGGGCTTTTGAATCCGGTTTTGCTGCTAAGCTGATGGGGCTTATTCCATCCGTGATCTTTGGCGGGGGCATAGCATTATTAGCCGTAGCAGGAACTGCTATATGGATGCCGGGTCTCAGAAATCTTTCGCTTGATAAATTGGAGAAAGAAGTCTCTTGATTTATTGTTTTTCTTGAAAATGAAGCAGTTTTTTTCTAAATTTGAGATTATAATCCTAAGCTTATGTATACTTCACAAAAAGAAATGCCGGCAGATTCAAGGGTATGGGTGTATCAATGTAACCGCTCTTTGAATGATGAAGAAGCAGATATGGTGAGGCAGAAGGCTCATACATTTGTGGATGAGTGGACAGCTCATAAGGTCGCATTAAAAGCGAGTTACGACCTGCGTTATAATCAGTTTTTAATTCTAATGATTGATGAAAAACAGGCTGCTGCCAGCGGTTGTTCTATTGATTCATCGACACATTTTGTAAAAAATCTTGAGCAAGAACTGAAAGTTTCTTTTTTTGATAGACTAACCTTAGCGTATTGGGCTGATGGCGTCCTCAAATTGGTATCGAAAGATGAGTTTGAAGTCAGAATGGAAAAAGGAGAAATAACAGAGGATACCATAGTATTTAATAATCTTGTTCAAAGTAAGATCGATTTGGATACGAAGTGGGAAGGTCCTCTTAAGAACAGTTGGCATAAAGCGCTGCTTGAAGTATAGCTGTATAAATGTCAGCAAACTGTATCAATGCTATCTTCCTCTGCCTGTGAATGAAGATTTGATGCTGTCATAAGACTTTTACTGAAATTTTTATTGAAATTCCGGCGATGAAAAATATCGTGATCAAGCAGGTATTACCCTCTGAATATAAGTTGTTGGCTTCATTTGGCCGTGAAACTTTCTATGATACATGGAAGCATTACAATACTGAGGCAGATATGCAACTGTATCTCGATGAAGCCTTCGATGAAAATAAGATACTAAAGGATCTGGAGAATAATTCGGTTAACACTTTTCTTTTCGCTTTTGACGGAGATGTATTGACCGGCTATGTTAAATTAAGAAATGACCGCACTTATCCGGAGTTGAATGGTGCTAAAGCACTGGAGCTTGAACGAATTTATGTGCGCAGAGAATATCAGGGGAAGTCTATTGCTAAATTGCTTATGGAAGAATGTTTTTTTCTCGCCAGGAAAGGAGATTATGGTATAGTCTGGTTAGGAGTAAATATTGATAATCATCGCGCTATAGCTTTTTATAAAAAGTATGACTTTGAAACCTTTGGTACTAAAATGTTTAAACTTGGTGATGCTGAAGATCAGGATTTCCTGATGAAGAAAATACTTTAGACATGTGAAGCATAATTACCTGTCATAAAAATCTCTTCTTTTAATCAACTTAAGATCCTGGAGGATAGGAGACTTCACGTTGATCTGAAAATTGTAACTCTCCTGAAAACCGAAAGGTATCCAGTTTAGTCGCATTTCCCAGCAATGCAGATCTCTGAAAATATTTACACCAAAATTTGTAAAGCGGCCATCTACAAGATCGTACCACGAATTGAAACCGACTTTCCATTGCGGAGTCAGACTTAGATCACCATTGATGCTGGCAGATTGATTCGTGACGGAAGATAAATTTCCTTGCCTCGAAAAGGAGTAAGTATAGCTCACACTCAGATTGTACGGCACATCAAAATCGACATACTCTTCAGGGTGGCGGTAAAGGTAGTCCAGCTCTTGCCTTGTATATTTGGTTCCTGATTTTTGTTTTTGTTTTGCCAAAGAGAAACTCATGGAGACATTCGCATTTGTAAGCCTAAAAAGTTTTCCCGTTTGATCTACCAAATATTTATTGAAGTCTCTATTGAATTCATCAACTGCATAAGGATTTAGTGTTCCGCCAAAATTAATTCCGATTCTGTTGAACAGTGTGGTTCTGGCACTTATACTTACCGGACTCCATTTCATAGAATCAGCTATAAGATTATAATTTGCTCCCAGGCGGAAACTTTCCAGTAGCCTGATCTTCTTTTCAGTCGCACCGGTATCAGATCTTGTTCTTACTTTCATCTCAAGGTTGTTATCGAGACCAAACGAAAGTGCTCCAAACTTTCCGGCTGAAGGCCCGCCATATACGGTATTCTGGAAAATTGAATAATTGAGTGTACTTCCTAGTGTGTCGGATTGAATAGTTTTATAATATCCATAACGACTTTGACTGAAGTCCGGCCGGTAATTAATAGATACAGTTGGAGTTAATACGTGGCGAACTGCGGATATTGGTCCTCTCTTCATCTGATACATGCCATATACTCTTGTTGAAAGTCCTGTACTGAACTGATAGTCACGCGCTGCTGTAAATTTATTTACAGTAAATGTGTCGACCTTCTGCCTTTCTACATCCCAATCGTACTGCGTTGTCTTGAAGTACCATCTTTCAGTATAGTTGGCAGAAGGACTCATTGTAAAATATTTTAATACTTTGAATGAAGTAGAAATTGGTATGGTATGTTGAAGACCATTCTTGAACTCTTTCAGGCTTTCATCCTTGAACAAGAGTGTGTCTTTTGTCTGAATATAATTTGTAGCTCTCAAAGAATAACTCGTGCCAATTTTTTCATACCAGCGTTGTATCCCTGCAGATTTTTTTCTTTTAAATGGACTTATCCGGGAAACGTTAAAACTCACATCAGGAGCTGTGATTCTTATATCTTTAGTAATGATGTTTTGAGTATGATTAACCGATACTCCCAAATTGAATGGTTTATCCGGAAAAGATCTCGCATAAGCTACCGACGACTGAAAAGTATTTGAAAGGAAATTGTTTACTGAGGAAATTGTATTTTGGTAATACTTTGAAGATCCAGCACTAACATTAGCATTGAAAGAACGATTCGGATTAGCCTTTGGATCCTGAGCATGTGTCCAGTAAATATGAAAATCTTTTTGATTTGAAAAATCAGGTAATTCTCTTTCACTGTTGATCGTATATGCATAACTCAGGCGTACGTTCCCCGAATATTTGTAACGTTTCTTATAAATGCTGGAAGCATCTACGGTATAGCTTCCTTTGGTATAAAGATCTGTAGTGAGTGCAAGATTAAAATAGTCGTTGAACCCAAAATAATAACCTAAATGCTGGAAGTAAAATCCACGTTCTGCTGATTCACCGAATGCGGGAAATATTAATCCGGATGATCGCCCTTTTTTATTCGGGAAAAAACCAAAAGGAATGAACAAGGGAGTAGGTACTTTTTCTATTGTAAGATATGCCGGACCTGTCACAATCTTATTATTCGAGATCACCTTCAACTTATTGGAAGCAATAGAATAATGCGGAGTGTCCAGATTACAAGTAGTGTACTGTCCGTTTTTTATGTAGAAATTATTTTCAGGATCCTTCTTGACGACCTCACCATGGATAAAGCCATCACCTTCCTGTGTAATGACATAAGAGATCCTGCCTTTTTTCGTTTCAAAATTATAACGCAATGCGTTAGATCTAAATTCTTGAGGCCCTTGTGAATATTTTGGTGAGCCGATTAGATTGCCGAGGCTATCAAGTGTTCCTTCAGCATAAAGTTCCTTTTGGCCCATATTGATCTTGATGTAATTGGCTTCCAGATGCAGGTCTTCATAATCCACAGTAGCATCGCCATATAGATGCACTGTCTCATTCTGAAGGTCGGCCAGGATGGAATCCTTTGCATGGTATTTGATCCTTGACTTCAGTGTGTTGTCAGACGAGACCAATGTGTCCGCTTCAATCCTCAGAGTATCACTGCTTTGAAGAGTATCATCGGGGAAAGCCGGAACAGAATCAGCCGGCAACTCCACAAGCCTTGAACCAACAGCAAATTGTTGAAAAACAAGCATGAACACTACCGAAAGAAGGGCTGATATTTTGGATACTTGCGACAACAAGTTGAGTTTAATAATTGTGTTTTGACGCCAAAACTAAGGAAAAAATATTGTCCGCGTTTTCCCGGGGTTCTGAGACTCTTTTGTCTTGGGTGTCTGATACTTTGTACATCCTTTTCTCCACCGTTAAGAACTCATTATACTTTGACAAGGGTTGTGATTGATGCAGGTCATGGTGGGCATGATTCAGGTTGTCTGGGCAGTAAATCCAAAGAAAAAGATATCGCTTTAAAAATTGCATTGAAGCTTGGAGCATATATTGAAGAAAATTTTCCGGATGTAAAAGTGATATATACTCGCAATAAAGATGTTTTTGTTGAATTGCATGAAAGAGCGTCAATTGCGAATAACGCTAAAGCTGATCTGTTTATTTGTATTCATGCCAATTCAGCATGTTATTTTGACAAAAAGAAGAAGAAGGAAATGTGTAACAAAGAAACACGTGGTGCCGAGACATGGGTCATGGGTTTGAATAAGAGTGAAGCAAATTTAGAAGTTTCAAAAAGAGAAAATGAAGTCGTTCTGCTTGAAAAGGATTATACTCAGCAATATGATGGTTTCGACCCTAACAGCCCTGAGGCTAATATTATTTTTTCGCTTTATCAGAATGCCTTTCTGGACCAGAGTCTAAAAATGGCTTCATACATACAACAGGAATTTGTAAAAAATGGAAGGAACAACAGAGGAGTTAAGCAGGCAGGATTTCTGGTGTTATATAAAACGACTATGCCAAGTATACTCATAGAGACAGGCTTTCTGTCCAATCTGGATGAAGAAAAATATCTTAACTCAGATAAAGGCCAGACTGAAACAGCTGAAGCTATATACCGAGCTTTTAAAAACTACAAGAATAGTGTAGAAGTTGTTATGCCAAAAAGTGATCCTAAAGAAGTTGAAAAATATTCTTCCAAAAATGACCAGAGCAAGGATGAACTATTATTTGGCGTTCAAATATTATTTTCATCGAAGCCATTGAAAAATGGTCATCCGGATTTTAAGGGTGTGAATGATGTTATTGAAGAACAAGATAAGGGAGCTTATAAATATACTGTCGAAAGGCTCACAAGCCTGGATAAAGCCATTGATCTGCAGATTAAAATGCGGGAGAAAGGCTTTGCTGATGCCTTTATTGTGCCTTATCATAATAAGAAGAGAATCAGTATGAAAGAAGCCCGACTTTTGTTGGAAAAGATGAATTAAAAGAAATTACATACTTTTAAAAAAAATCTGATTGACCTGTAAGCCGGTTGCCTATAGGAAAAATTAGAATAAATTATGATGAAGCTCTCTAAAGAAGTAAAGATTGGCATAATAGTAATAGCAGGAATTCTGCTTGGGTATTGGGGGATCAATTTTTTGAAAGGCAGAGATTTTTTTAGCAGCCGCACATTAGTTTTCGCAGTGTATAACAGAGTTGATGGCCTTGCTCAATCCAATTCGGTTTACATCAATGGAATGAAAGTCGGAATGGTTAGAAAACTTACACTACTGCCTGATTTTTCCGGACGAATTCTTGTCAGCCTCCAAATTAATCATGATCTGAAAATCCCCAGAGATTCAGAGGCTGAAATTTACGGAACGGATCTGCTGGGAACAAAAGGAGTGAGGATCATTTTTGGTGAAAGTAAGGAAGACCTTCAGGATGGCGACACGCTACGTGCAGATATTCAAAAAAGTTTAACTGAAGAGGTGAACTCTCAGGTAGCACCCTTTAAACAAAAAGCCGAAAGTTTACTTTCTTCAATGGATTCTGTCCTTGCCATTGTCCAGGCTGTGTTTAACGAAACTACGAAGCAGAACTTAAAGAATTCATTTCAGAGCATTTCAAATTCATTGTCATCGATAGAACACATTGCATCAAATCTGGATACAGTATTATCTGCTAAAGGCCGGTTACAAAGTATCCTTGCCAACATAGAGTCTATCAGTTTGAATCTGAAAAACAATAATGAAAAGATCACAGGGATACTGGATAACTTTCATCAGCTTTCCGATACTTTGGTAAAAGCAAACTTTGCCGGTACTGTTGAGAACGCAAGAAAAACTTTAGAAGAAACAGCATCGATATTTGACAAAGTAAACAAGGGTGAAGGTTCACTGGGAATGCTTGTGAATGATGATAGTCTTTATACACACCTGAACAGCTCTGCCCGGGATTTAGATATACTATTGCAGGATATACAAATGAATCCAAAAAGATATTTGAACTTCTCCGTCATCTCTTTTGGCTCAGGAAAGAAGAATAAAAAAACTATCTCGAATTAAAAAAAATGATCAGCCGGATCCTTTTCATTTTATTTCTTGCCGCAGCCATATTTTTGTTTGTCAAGAATGTCTCGCGCATATCAAGAAATATTAAGCTGGGCAGAGAACTTGATAGAACTGATAGTCCTTCGCAAAGGTGGATGACGATGATCAGAGTAGCTCTTGGTCAATCGAAGATGGTTGCCAGACCAATTGCCGGTGTATTACATATTTTGGTTTATCTGGGATTTGTGATCATCAATATTGAAGTTCTGGAGATTATTATCGATGGGGTCACAGGAAGCCATAGAGTGTTCAGCGTGATTGGACCTTTGTATGATTTTCTGATTGGTAGTTTTGAGATACTTGCTATATTAGTTCTTCTGGCTTGTCTAATCTTCCTTGTGCGCAGAAATGTTTTACGTATTAAAAGATTTTGGATGAAGGAGATGACAAGCTGGCCTCGGACAGATGCTAATCTCATCCTTATCACTGAAATACTTTTGATGACAGCATTTCTAACAATGAATGCTGCAGATCAAATCCTCCAGCACAGGGCTTATACGCATTATGTTGAAGCAGGTAGTTTTCCTGTCAGCTCTCTCTTTGCAGGCAATTTCAGCGGGATGTCGAGTGAAGGACTTGTCATGATAGAAAGAATCTGCTGGTGGTTTCATATCATAGGGATTTTAGTCTTTCTGAATTATGTTCCATACTCTAAGCACTTCCATATTTTCCTTGCCTTTCCGAATACTTATTATTCAAATTTAAAGGCGAAAGGTAGTTTTACAAATATGTCAAGTGTCACCCGAGAGGTTAAGTTGATGCTGGACCCATCGGCAACTCCACCTGAAGGAACAGTGCCGGAACGTTTTGGTGCCCGTGACGTCTTTGACCTTAACTGGAAACAACTAATGGACGCTTATTCTTGTACAGAATGTGGGCGTTGTACTTCTGTTTGTCCGGCTAATCAAACCGGGAAGCTTTTATCGCCACGTAAGATAATGATGGATACGCGGGATCGCCTGGAAGAAGCGGGTAAAGGTATTGACAAGAACGGTGCTGATTTTCGAGATGATAAATCCTTGCTGTCTTACATTACCGAAGAGGAGTTGTGGGCATGTACAAGCTGCAATGCATGCACAGAAGCTTGTCCGGTCAACATAGATCCACTGAGTATTATCTTGGATGTTCGGCGATATCTGGTCATGGAAGAATCCAAGATGCCATCCGAATTAGGTGGGATGTTCAACAAAATAGAAAATAACGGGGCTCCATGGCAGTTCGCCCAGGCCGACAGATTTAACTGGTCAAAGGACGATTGAGATGGATTTTACTCTCATAATTCAACATCAATAGATTTCAAAAATGGAATTCAAGATCGAGACAATGGCTGATTATGCCGCAAGAGGTGAAAAGCCGGAAGTGTTGTTTTGGGTAGGATGTGCAGGAAGCTTCGATGAAAGAGCGCAAAAGATCACCCGCGCTGTGGCTAAGATCCTTCATCACTCAGGAGTGAAGTTTGCTGTACTGGGTACAGAGGAATCTTGTACGGGAGATCCTGCCAAACGAGCAGGGAATGAGTTTCTTTTCCAAATGCAGGCCATGATGAACATTCAGGTGTTAAATGGTTATGAAGTTACACGAATCGTCACTGCTTGTCCGCATTGTTTCAACACACTAAAAAATGAGTATCCGGAGTTGGGAGGGAAGTATGAAGTATTCCATCACTCAGAACTTTTACAATCTTTGATAAATACCGGACGCCTTAGCATCAGCGGCGGGGCTTTTGCAGGAAAGAAAATTACATTCCATGATCCTTGCTATCTCGGTAGAGGAAATTCTGTCTATGAAGCACCTCGTGAGGTGATAGAAAAACTCGATTCTGCATTGTCAGAAATGAAGAGATCTAAAGCCAAAGGTTTTTGTTGTGGTGCAGGAGGCGCACAAATGTTTAAGGAGCCGGAACAAGGAACCAAGGATGTAAACATCGAGCGCACAGAAGAAGCTCTGTCGCTAAATCCTGATGTGATTGCTGTTGCTTGTCCGTTTTGTATGACAATGATGACTGATGGAGTAAAGAATTTTAATAAAGAGCAAGAAGTAAAAGTTCTTGATATAGCCGAGTTGATTTTAACTGCAAACGACCTTTAAAAAATAATTTTTCCTTAGATGCCTTTTATTCTGGCTACTAAAGTCCGAATTCCTTCTCTACTTGATGCATCTATACGCCCTTGCTGAATAACAAGGTCGTTATTTGCATTTTCATTCAAAAAATATCTGAATACAAACGGTGCATCCGGTGAAGCCCAGCCTCCGATCTGCCCAAATCGAAGATCGCTGAACTGAACTGTATCATTTTTTTGTTCTATGGAATAGTAACCTGCTGAGAATCGAATTAGTTTCTGAACTTCTTCATTTGTTTTGTAATCGTCGAGTAAGGAATCATTCTTTGGGTAGAAATGAAACGGCATATCATTGCTTTGGTCAAAGATGCTATGATAAGCAATCATATAACCATCATCTGTTTTGGCAACTACGTACCATAAAAAATTATTAAGTGGAGTAGGTGTGCTGAAATATTGATTGTAAGCGATGGATTTCTCCTTCAGATTATCATTGACTATTTTATCTACGTTTATCTTGTTGAAAATCGAATAGAATATGTAAACAGTGCTGATTAGAACTGCCGAGATTGCCCATTTCAACCTGTGTGGGTGTGTTCTTTTCAGAATGAGCAAGGCCAGACATGAAACGAGCAAAGCAATGGTGTAGAATGGGTCTGCAACAAACAGAACATTAAATGAAACACGATAATGACTGAAGGGCTCAAACCATCCGGTGCCGTAGGAAGTTAGGGCGTCTATCAATATGTGAATGAATATTCCGCTACCCCAAATAAGGAACCAATCTTTATAATTCATTCCTGAATCAGCGTATTTTTTCCTGAAAAACCAGGCAAGTAGTGGAGTAGCCAGTAAAAGGAACAAAATGGAATGAGTAAAACCTCGATGAGCCAGGAGAGAATCTGCCTGATTCATCCAGGCTCCTGTAATTACATCAATGTCAGGAAGGTTATTAGCCAAAGCACCCCAAAGCATCGCTTTCTTCCCGATTTTCTTCCCTGCAATCGCTTCACCAATGCAAGCTCCTAGTACTGTATGAGTTAATGAATCCATATTAAAATCGGGTAATATTCTGAGGCTAATTTAACCTCAAAACTAAAATAAAATTAACTTTGCAAAAAAAGATATAAAATGAATGTAGCAGTAAATAAAGTAGTGACCGTCACTTACATTTTGCATGCAAATCTTCCTTCTCAGGAAAAACAGCATATTGAAACAGCTGATAAAAGCCGTCCACTTACTTTTCTCCATGGCGTAGGAATGATGATCCCCGGTTTTGAAAAAGGACTGGAAGGAAAAAAGGCAGGTGACACTTTTAGCTTTGATATCGAAGCTGCAGATGCCTATGGTGAAAATGATGAGACCGCGATCATCAAATTACCTATTGAAATCTTTAAGGTTGAAGATAAGATCGATTTCGAGATGCTGAAAGTTGGAAACATGTTACCAATGAGCGACAATCAAGGAAATACTATGAATGGAAAAGTGGTTGGATATGATGATACAATGGTAACGATGGATTTTAATCATCCTTTGTCAGGACATCTTCTGCATTTTTCAGGTGAGATCGTGGAAGTGCGTGATGCTTCGCCGGAAGAGATCGAACATGGACATGTGCACTAATTCGAATTAATATCTTCTTGATACCGTACAAAAAAGAAAACCGCTGAATTCAGCGGTTTTCTTTTTAAGTATCATACTCTAAAAAAAATATATCTGAATTAAACAGATCGATTTAAAAAGGAAGGTCATCCTTCTCTCTGGAGGGGTTGGTTTCGTATTCAGGTTCTCCCTGACTGGAACTGTTTCCGCCGGAACTTCTATCAATTTTCCATGCTTCTAGCGAATTGAAATATTTTATCTCACCTTGAGGACTTTCCCATTCTCTTCCGCGAAGGTTAAAATGGACAGTCAACGCTTCACCAACCTGTGCACCATCAAGCAGGCTGCAACGATCTTGTGTGAGCTGAAAGCTGATGTGTTGTGGATACTGAGATGAATTGTCGGTCAGTACAAATTCTCTTTTTTTAAATCGGTCATTGACCGCTTGTGTTTCTTTTAATACTTTTAGTACTCCGCTTACTTGCATAATTTTGGTTTATTTACCGCAAAGATATTAAAATTGGGCTTGAATGAAAACCGACAGGACTTTGTTTATAAGTTTTTGAGGAAAAATTCATATATTTATAAGCAATCAGATGAAAACTAATCCTTGGTTTTTCATCATTTTCAATGCAAAATTGCCTGTCTCAAAATAAACTGCATATATTTACTATCTCAACTAAGCTTTAAAATGAACAGACTTCTACCAATTTTACTATGCTTGTGCGTATCAAGTCATGCACAAACATTTACAAATTCGAATCTGGTACCTATACCAAACAATAACACTGATATTTCAATTCCTATTCCGGTTGGCGGATTAGTTTCAAGTATCGATAGCTCATTTGGTTTAGGGGCAGTCTGCTTAAATATTTCTCATGAGTACACAGCAGATCTTTTAATTCGTCTTCGCTCACCTGACGGTAAAATTGTAATCCTTGCGGATGCTAAGGGAGGAAGTTCAAATGGATATCCGGGAACCTGTTTCCAGGAAAATGGAACAGGAGGTTGGATCCATCTTGCGCCAACACCTTTCTCAGGATCTTATTTTCCTCAGGAATCTCTTAACAATTTTAATGATGGCTCAAATCCCAACGGAGTATGGGAGCTTTTGATCCGTGATATTTTTACACCGGCTGATACCGGATCTATACATTATGTGAACCTCACATTCATGTTTAATCCGCCACCTGATCCTTCAGCCAGCTCCGGTCCATGTAGTGCATCAAATCCTATGGGCTGTCAGTGTCCGGATGGTGTTTCGACTGATTGTGACCTTCTTCCGGATATGACCGCGTCTGCTCTTTGCATACAAAATGATCATACGGAATTTCCCGGAAATATAACATTGGCAAATGCTACACCAAATATCGGTTATGGACCTCTTGAGATCCATGGTACAGGCTCTTGCTATTGTGATACCGTAGCCGTCTCTTGTTCAACTCCTGTTTGTCCGGATGGCACATCACCGGATGAACTTGTGACTCAAAGAGTATATCACCGCTCTAATAATTCTATGACATATTATGATCGTCCTGCCGGTACAATGAGCTTTCATCCGACTCACGGTCATGTGCACGTGGATAACTGGGCTGACTTCACACTAAGACGCGGCACAAGTGATCCTGATGCAAGAAACTGGCCTGTCATTGGAGAAGGTACAAAAGTTAGTTTCTGTTTGGTGAACCTTGGTGATTGCGATAGTGATTTTGGCTATTGTGTTGACTCTATGGGGAATTCTCTGGGTAAAGCGGATATTCCTAATTCAGATTTTGGAACTGTCTCAGGTTGTAGTCGTGATCAGGGGATCTATGTTGGTAATCTGGATATTTACAGCTCAGGACTAAATGGTATGGGGATTATACTGCCACCAAATACATGCAACGGAGATTACTTCATTGTCTCCATTACAGATCCCAATAATAATATGCTCGAAATGAATGAGGATAACAACTGGGTTGCAGTACCGATCACACTCACTCAACAAAGTGCCGGGTCTTTTCCTGTAATGGGATTCATGTATACTGTGAATGCTAACACAGCGAACATGGTTGCAAATGCTGTTGGTGCAGATTCACTTGTTTGGAATTGGGGCGATGGTTCTGCTGACGAAACTACAACCAATATTTTGCTACCACATACCTTTCCCGGACCGGGCACCTATACTGTAACTTTGACAGCATACAACCAGTGTGGTCCGACTGTTACTATTGAAGATGTTGTAATCCTTCCCATTGGGACAGGAATTTCAGAGAATGAAAAATTGCTGGCATTAAAAGTATATCCAAATCCAACCCGAGGTACATTTACTATCTCATACTTTCTGGGTGGATCAGATAATGTCACTTACACTATCTCTGATCTTACAGGTAGGGTATTGGATGAACATAATACCCTCATGCAAACTGCCGGAAAGCATGAAGTAAATATTGTTGCTCAGGATAAAGGAATGAGTCCGGGGATTTACAATTTTAAGTTAATGACTTCCAATACAATGCAGACAATCCGCTTGATCGTGCAATGAGCATGATCCTGATGATATCTCATGCCCTGAAAAATTCTTCAGGGCATTTTTTTTTTTATTTTTGGGAGCTGATGAGTTAGTCAATGCATCATCACAAAGAGCGGAATGGATATTCTTCTCTTTAAATATTGTATTTCTCTTATGATCAGAATTGCAGTCCTTTTATTTTTTTCCTTATGGTTTTATCCTGCCTCAATTCATGCTCAGGTTAATTTGTTATGGAAAAACCCCATTAAAACATCCTTGAACAGTGTAAATCAAGCTGTAAGTCTTGAGTTGGATCAGTTTGGGAATTGCTATATTCTTGGAATCACTTGGGTGGCTGATTCAACGAAAGACATTTTGCTTATGAAATTTGATCCGAATGGAGGGGAGATCTGGCGCCGATTTTATGATAGCCCTGCTCATCATGATGATATTCCTATTGCCATGTGTCTTGATCACTATGGTGACGTTATCATTGCCGAAGCAGTAAGGATGGTAAAGGGGGGGCTGACATTTGTTTGGTTAAATTTTCTAACGAAGGAGTTCCGGTGTTTTCACAGATACTAGACGGTCCATCATCATTGTTCGATTCACCTACGGCAGTAACATGTGACCCAATCGGGAATATATATTTGACCGGCTATGTCTCTACGCCGGATTCAGGATTAAATGTTGCTCTTTATAGGTTTTATCCTGACGGAACAATGTCATGGTTCAAAACATCAGGTTCAATGAATATGGATGTCGGGAATGTTTTGATTAGCGATGATTCATGCAACGTTTATATGGGAGGAAATTATAATATGGCTATCAGATCCTCTGATATGTTAATTCAAAAGTTTGACTCATCCGGACTGAAAAAATGGGAATATATTTATGATGGAATGTTATCTATGGGTGATGCTGTATTTCACATGACTGCAGATGACTCAACCAATCTATACGTGACCGGGTATTTAAATCATGGCAGTGATCGTTCGGATCTTCCAATTTTTAAGCTGGACAGAAATGGAGAGCTTCTGCAGGAAAATTTATTTTTCGGCGGGATGACTGATTGTATTAGCAAGCAAATTTTTGTCGACAAATCGGGAGTCTATGTCACAGCAACACAAAGTGATTACATGAGGGGGACAACTGCTACTCTTGCTCTGCATTATAATAAGGCAGGAGAACAAAAGTTGGTAATGAAAAATGAGAAAGGAATACGGTTCGGGAAAGTTATCCCTTTGTATGGCTCTACTTATATTCTTGGTACAGGATTAATTCGACCCGAAAACACCCTCATCCCCTTTGTAGCAGAAGTTGACACTTCGGGTGAATTTATTTGGGAATATGCTGATTCATCCATTGCCGGATTATCTCATATGCTCGATCACAAAGTACGAGGGACGAAACTCTTCTTTTTAGGTGATGATACCGGTGCTGCTACAGGTACTATTATCCTTTTTTGCTATCAGTTGAAAAAAGAAGCTACGAAAAGATCTAAAGGGACTTCAACAAAACCAACAAAAGGTGCAATACGAAAAAATTAATGCCGGCCATTTAGATGTATTGGCAGGAATCGTCGGAAGCAACTATGTCTTTACCGATCGTGAGATACTGGATGGCAATTCACACGATTATACGGAAGACCTTCGATTCATGCCTGAAGTCGTTATTAAGCCAAGAACTGCAGAAGAAATTTCACTTATTTTAAAATTTTGTAATGATGAAAACATTCCTGCAACACCCAGAGGTGCAGGCACAGGTCTGAGTGGTGGAGCTTTACCTGTACATGGAGGAATAGTCATTAGCATGGAAAGATTTAATTCTATTTTAAAAATAGATGAAAGAAATTTACAGGCTTTGGTTGAACCCGGTGTAATCAATCAGGTATTTCAGGAAGCCGTTAATGAAAAAGGTCTTTTTTATCCACCCGACCCTGCTAGCAAGGGGAGTTGTTTTTTGGGTGGTAATCTTGCCGAATGTGCCGGTGGACCCAAAGCAGTAAAGTATGGGGTTACAAAGGACTATGTCCTCAACTGTGAAGTAGTCTTGCCAACAGGAGAAATAATTTGGACAGGTGCAAATGTGCTTAAGAATTCTACCGGATATAACCTGACACAATTGCTTATAGGAAGTGAAGGTACTCTGGGTATCATTACCAAGATCGTTTTTCGCCTGATCCCTTTACCGACGGAGAATTTGTTGATGCTTGTACCTTTCAAAGATGAAGGTAAGGCTTGTGAAGCTGTTAGTGCTATTTTCCGTGCAGGATTAACACCCTCGGCATTGGAATTCATGGAGAGGGATTGTCTTGAGTTTGTGATGAAACATACAGATGTAAAAATTCCATTGAAGGATGACATTCGCGCCCATTTGATCATTGAAGTTGATGGAATGGACAAAGAGGCGCTCTTCAAGGATTGTGAAAAGATCGCGGCTTTACTTGAAGAGTACGATTGTGATGAAGTTCTTTTTGCAGAATCATCGCAACAAAAGGCAGACCTTTGGAAGGCCCGCCGATCGGCAGGGGAGGCAGTTAAATCCCACTCGATATATAAAGAAGAAGATACCGTAGTACCGAGGGCAGAATTGTCAAATCTTCTGTTTGGGGTAAAAAAGATCGGGAAGAAATATGGTTTTCGTAGTGTCTGTTATGGACATGCCGGAGATGGAAATTTACATGTGAATATTATTAAGGAAAATATCAGCAATGAAGATTGGAACACAAAAGTTCCATTAGGGATTCGTGAGATTTTTGAATTGTGTGTATCACTTGGAGGTACAATTTCCGGCGAGCATGGTATCGGTTATGTACAGAAACCATATATGAATATTGCATTTGATGAAACTCAATTATCACTGATGAAAGGAATTAAAAAGTTGTTTGACCCCAAGGGTATTTTGAACCCCGGAAAAATTTTTACTGATAATTGATACAACTTAAGAATTTATCATGCGAAACAAAGTTGTGCTGATCACAGGTTCTACAGGAGGAATAGGGAAGGCCCTGGCAGAAAAATTTGCAGCAGAAGGTTCGAAGGTGATCATTTCCGGTCGTCAACATGATGCTCTGCATTTGAATGCTGAATCGATTAAGAAAAAAGGTGGAAGTGCTTTTGTAGTTCCGGCAGATGTAAGCAAAGAAAGTGACTGTGAACGATTAGTAAAGGAGACTATTCAAAAATATGGAAGTATAGATGTGCTTATCAATAATGCAGGTATTTCAATGCGTGCATTGTTTGAGGATGTTGATTTAGAGGTTATACGTAAAGTTATGGATGTAAATTTTTGGGGAGCAGTTTACACCAGCAAATTCGCATTGCCATATTTACTGAAATCTAAAGGTAGTCTTGTTGGCATTTCCTCAATTGCAGGAAAGAAAGGATTGCCAGGCCGTTGTGCTTATTCGGCTTCGAAATTCGCCCTTGAAGGTTTGTTGGAAACTATAAGAACAGAAAACCTCAAAAAAGACCTTCACGTACTTGTGGCTTGTCCCGGATTTACTGCTTCGGGAATTAGAGAGAAGTCACTATCAAAAGACGGAACAGCGCAGGGAGAGTCTCCAAGAAATGAAAAGGAAATGATGACGGCTGAGAAGGTTGCTGAAAGAATTTACAATGCAGTAAAGCACCGCAAAAGAGATCTCGTTCTTACCAGAGACGGTAAATTATCAGTATTTCTGAATAAGTTTTTTCCTTCCTGGATGGATGGGGTAGTATATAATCATATGGCAAAGGAAACAAACTCCCCATTCAAAAAGTAGCCTTAAAATTATTCAACGATTATCTTAACCTTGCCTGAACTAATGAGATGGTCCTGATCATTGTAAACGTAAACGATATACTCACCGGCTTTATAAAAAGTAACTTCTTTCTTGAACCAAGTCCAGTTTGGATCAACGGGAACACGAATAGAATTTTCAAATAGCTCTTTCCTGCTTTCCGGATTCACCCAATAAACATCAAATAATACATGGCGCGATGAGACTGTTCCGGGCATATTTACCATCAACTGAAAGTAACCACCGGAATTGCCAATAGTAAAGACATCACTTGCACCACTTATTTTCCCGCTTCCATCTACATTTTCACAGAATGTAAGTTTTTGTGAATATGTAGTTTGAACAGATATTGTAAAAAACAGAAATAAAAAAAAGCCAAAAATCTTCTTCATTTTATACGTTTTAGCAATGAGATCAACTTTGTAATGAAATATACAAATAATATTTCAAAACTTAACATTCAGTCGCAAATTTAGCTGGCGACCTGTTAGATAGTTGGGTACGGCATATCTGTTGGCATTGCTGACATCTGTAATCCAGGTGTATGAAGCAACATTACTGACTTGTAATAAATTAAAAACTTCAAGACCAATCCACATGGATTGAATATGAGTGGTGATGCCTTTGCTTTTCTTGCGAACTATGTCTTCTCCAATGATCTGTTTTGAGAACCCTATATCAACACGACGGTAGGTGGGAGTTCTAAGAATATCATTATAACGATCATTTCCGGGAGGACCAAAAGGAAGTGCCGTACCGAAGTGAAGGCTCAGTGACATTTTATATGTTGGAAATTTGGGCAGGTAATCCTGGAAAAATAACCCGAAAGTTATACGTTGGTCTGTAGGCCGCGGAATATTTCCAGGCTCTATTCGTAAACTGTCATCGTTATAATAGAAATCACCAGCAATATCCTCTTCAGTTTTTAAATATGAAATACTTGCCCATGATTCTACTCCCGGTACAAACTCACCAAATAACCGAAGGTCGATTCCTCTTGCATAGCCTTTGGATGTATATTCAGGCAGGTATCGAATTCGTAAATTATCAATCTTATATGGTATTAAGTTTTTTAATATTTTATAGTACACTTCAGAGGTCAACTTAAACTCACGTCCTAATGCTAAAAAGGTATAATCACTTCCTGCTACCAGATGAATACTTTGTTGAGCTTTCACATCAATATGCACAACACCTTCCTGATCCCTCAATTCTCTATAGAAGGGGGGTTGGTAATAGTAACCTCCTGCCAGACGGAAGCTGACATTATTCTTCCATTCAGGTTTATATGAAAGAGATATCCGGGGACTGATGACAAGCTCTTCATTCAGGTCCCAGTAATTCGCCCTTAGTCCACTGGTAAGTATCAATCGATTTGTGTCGGTCACTTGAATGATATTTTGAATATATCCGCTTATCCGGGAGGAAGATAATTTTGTGCGGGAAATAACCACATCATTAAGACTTATCATTGGATCGATCAATGAGCGTTGAGAAGGTATGGAAAAGCCGGCAGAATCATTATAATACCATTCGTGTAATTTATCTTCAATAATTTCATGCTGGTATTTTACTCCCCATAGCCATACGGTGTTTTCTCCAATACGTTCTCCTTTATGTTCAACAGAATAAACCCGTGCATCGAGTCGATTGCGCGCATGATTTAGAAAAGATCCTACACCCAGATTAAAAGCTACATCCCCAAAATTATCTTCTCCAAAATCATTCTCTAATTGGTCGAGAAAGTACTGACCAAGGATATCGAAATTTTCTTCTTCCTGAGTGTCGTAGGCAGATGCGATAAGTTTTAATTTCAATTCATCACTAGGCTTTAGACTTGCCGAAAGTGAACCTGTCATAGTTTGATATCGATCCACTTCCTGTCCTTCAAAATAAACCGTAAACCTCTTTGCATCACTGATTGTTCCAAAATTTGTTTCTCTGCTCTGAGGCACCAGATTGTACCTGTTTCTTGCATAGTTGGCAAATGCTTCAATACTAAACTTTGAACTGAATTCAAAACCTGTCAATATCTGAATATCCGTAAATGAAGGCTTGTATTCACCCTTTGTATCAAATGTGTTGAGGAGGTATTGATTTGACTTTTGTCTGAGTCCGGTCATCCAATACCATTTACCATTCTTGCTTCTGTTCTCAAGTTCAAGTGAAGCTCCAAGGAGACTAGCACTTACTGAACCTCCGAAAGTTTTCGGTTTTCTGTATTGGATATCTAATACAGAAGATAGCTTATCTCCATACTTAGCTTCGAAACCACCTGCCGAGAAGGAAATGGATTCAACCATATCAGGATTAATTACACTTAGACCTTCCTGCTGCCCTGAACGAACAAGCAATGGACGATAAACCTCAAAATCGTTTATATATACCAGGTTCTCATCATAGTTTCCACCTCGGACCGAATATGATGAACTCAGCTCATTGGATGAGGAAACACCGGGTAAAGTTTTTAAAAGGTCTTCGACACTTTGATTTGGAGTTGGAATTACTCCAACAATTTTTGGGTTGATAGGTGTGATATTTATTCTCTTCAACGATTTCTCTTCGATGACGACATCTTTGAATTCAACAACTCTGTTTTTCAAAGATCTATTTAATTCGAACCTTTGTCCCGGCCTTAAATTAACTTGTATTGAATCGTTCTCCATTCCGGTGAATGAAAAATATATCTTTAGATCTTCATTGGCAGGAATGTTTAATGAAAATTTACCTTTTGAGTCTGTGATTGTCCCATAGGGTTTACCGAAAACAGAAACACTGACCCCAAAGGCCGGCCGGTTGTTTGAATCTTTGACGGTGCCATATACTTCAGCTTGTTGGGCATTACTTTGAATGCCAAGTAGAGTGAAGAGTAGAAAAAGTGTTATAGGTATTCGGATGAGCATAAACCAAATTGCAATAAAGCTGGATATTTATTTTTTCTTAAAAGCACCGTTTTGCCACATCTGTATGAATTTTGACCAGGCAATTGGGTTTAACAGGTTATTCGGTGGAAGCTGACCGGAATAGTAGAGCCTGGAGGATTGTTGTTCCATTTGATATTTGAAATTCATGCTTCCATCCATTGGCATCATAGAAGATAAAACTCCCAATTGTTCAGCATCCAGGTTTCTTTGAGCTCGGGTGATGTCGTCTGCAGGTATTTGTAATTGTAAGAAAGCTTCTTTGAATTGTTCTTTTGTAGGCCATGGGAAAATCACGATTTCTTTGAGAAGAAAAGTGTCTTTGGCAAGCATTTGAATGAGTGAACATCTGTGATCCGACAAGGTATCTGGAATGACGAAATTCATTCTTTTATATCCGAGTGCTGAGAATTCAACTGTATCACCCATCCGTGCAACAAAGGAAAAGAAGCCATAATAATCACTAATCGTTCCGCGAAATGTATTGCGGATCATAATGCTTGTGAACGGAATAGGAAGCAGACTGTCAGTCGTAACAACAACACCCGAAAACTGTACGAGGTTTTTATTTTGCTCTGTCTTGTCTTGTCCAAGAACATTGCTGTTCATCCAAAGAAAAACAGCAAGAAATAGGTATATAATGCGCATTTATATCTCTTTTGGTTGCTAATGTACCAAAGAAAACCCAATGAGTGGAACGAAATATAAATGGGATAATTGTGACAATTAACATTCCATTTAAGCCCGGCTTTTCTGTATTTTTGTAAATAGCAGATTTTCAGTATTACAGCAATGGCCAGCACAAGAAACCTAAAATATCTCTGGAGTCTTCTTCCCGGTATTTTGACCATTGCCGGAAATTATCTCGGTTCCTGGTGGGCAATTTCTAACTTCATCTTTTCCCTGATGGTTTTGGCAATATTGGAACAATTGCTTCCCGAGGACAAATCAAATCAATCAGAAAGTGACTCAGGAATACCGGATGCTATTCTTTGTACGCATTTTTTATTTCAGATTCTGTCTCTGGCTGTATTATTTTACTCCATTAGAGAAGGTCGAATTAGCGGTTACTTTTTGGTATTTGCAATGCTTTCTACCGGCGTTCACACAGGTAGTTCATCCATTATTGTCGCCCATGAAATGATCCATAGAAAATCTAGGCATTGGCAATGGGCAGGTAAATTTCTTTTGCTGACTGCCGGAAACATTTATTTTTATGTAGATCATTTACGTGTTCATCATAAGTGGGTCGGAACTGTAAACGACCCGGCTACGGCCAGAAAGGGGGAGTCATTGTACTCGTTTTTTCTTCGTTCTTCGATCGGACAAGTTCGTTCATCATACAATCTTGAGAAAGAGCGACTGGCAAAGCTTGGTTTAACATCATTTCATTACAGGAATTACATTGTAGCTTCTGTAGCGATTTTGTTGGCAGCATCTTTTCTGATCTATGAATTTGTCGGGATCTATGGACTCGCTGTCTTTGCAGGTCAATGTTTGCTGGCTAATTTTTTATTGGAGTACATCAATTACATTGAGCACTATGGTTTGAGCCGTTCTTTGACCAACAAGGTTGACACAACCCTGAGTTGGCAAAGCGATAAAGTTATCAGCCGGTTCATGCTCATAGATCTTAGCAGACATAGTGATCATCATTTTTTAGCTTCAAAACCTTATCATACATTGCACTCACATTCTGACAGTCCGGTTTTACCCGGAGGTTATGCTTCATGTATTTACCTGGCCCTGATACCTGTTTTATGGTTTCGAATTATAGATCCTAAAATAAATACAACAAGAAAATAAGACCGGACAGAACTAAGATATCTTTGATGAAACTTTTCAAAATAAATTTTAAATATTTTTTTGGACTGATACTGATCGGACAACTGATGCTCTTGTATTGTTGTAAGAAAGATGAAATTGTTCCCGGGACGGCAGATCAATATTTAGCATATTTTCCTTTAAAGCAAGGTCATTGGGTTGAGTATGATGCTGATTCAATTGTTCATTTGGACATAGATGATAGTTTTTATCTGGACACTGCAATAAGAGTGTATAGGTTTCAGATTCGGGAAGAAATAGACTCTGCCTTTTATGATGCTGAAGGAGATCAGGCATGGAGGATAAGCAGATACAGGAGATTGACAAGTACAGATCCATGGAGTTTTATGAACGTTTGGACTGCAAAAGTCAATCCAAGTTCGGCACAAAGAGTGGAAGATAACATAAGATTTATTAAATTGTCCTTCCCTTTGGATGCCAGGGAGGATTGGAATGGGAATGCATTCAATAACTATCCGATGGAAGAGTATTATTATGAAGATTTACATGAAAGCAAGATGTTCGGAAATTCGACTTTTGATTCAACAATTACCGTAATTCAAAATGATTTTGTGTCAAGTATCAACCGGATCGACAAAAGAGAGGTTTATGCCAAAAATGCCGGAATGATTTATAAAGTATTAGATAGTTTAAACATCGCAAAACTTCCTAACTCTACAACTGTTATCTTAAACGGCACTGAGTATAAATTGGAAGTAAGTAATTATAAACGATAAACGATGCCAACGAAAACAATAACTGTTGTTTTAATTTTTATAGTGTCATTTCTTGAGGCAGATTGCACAAAGTATTTTATCAAGTTTACAGATAAGAATAACAGCCCCTATTCGATAACTAACCCGGCAGCCTATCTGTCATCAAAAGCGATACAGAGACGACAGCTCCAAAATATTCCAATTTCTGCTTCTGATATCCCGGTAAATCCATTTTATATTGATTCTTTACGATCAATAGGAGCAACCATTCTTAATCCCAGTAAATGGTTCAATGGAGTGACGATAGAATGTGATTCAAATATATATCAATCCATCCGTGCGTTAGGATTTGTAGAGAATGGCAGGCAAATCCGAAAACTTGCTGCACCTAAAGAAAAGAAGCTGACTAAGATACTTGAAGCACCCTCAATAGTTGTAAGTCCGGGTATGCTTAGAAGCCAAAGTTTCGATTATGGCTCTGCCTTCAATCAGATTCATCTAATGAACGGAGAGTATCTGCATGATGAAGGATTTACCGGCAGTGGGATGACAATTGCAGTACTGGATGCAGGTTTTTTCCGGGTAGATTCCTTAGAAATATTTGACAGCCTTCGCTCGCAGAACAGAATTCTGGGAACGTGGGATTTTGTAGAGGGTAACCATAGTGTCTATGAGGACAACAGTCATGGCATGCAGGTGCTATCATGTATTACCGGCAATATTCCCGGACAAATGGTTGGAACTGCACCTGGTGCATCCTTTTGGTTGTTGAGAACAGAAGATGTTAGCACTGAATATCTGATCGAAGAATATAATTGGGTTAGCGCTGCAGAGTTTGCAGATAGCGTAGGGACGGATTTAATCACTTCCTCACTAGGTTATTCAACCTTTGACGACTCAACCATGGATCATAGCTATTCTGATATGGATGGTAATACTACGCCATGTAGTATAGGAGCTGATATCGCTGCCTCAAAAGGAATTTTGGTGATTCTGAGCGCCGGTAATAATGGAAATTCTTCCTGGCATTATATCAGTGCTCCATCTGATGCAGACAGTGCTATGTGTATTGCCGCAGTTGACGAATTCGGCATTAAAGCCGGCTTTAGCAGTTGGGGGCCATCGTCAGATGGTGATATTAAACCAAATGTTGCTGCTAAAGGACAACTGGCCACAGTGGCAAATACCGGTGGCGGTGTCGGGCTGGCAAACGGGACTTCATTCGCATGTCCTATTCTTGCAGGTTCAGCAGCTTGCTTATGGCAGGCACATCCGGACAAGACGAATATGGAAGTGTTCAAAGCTATAGAACAAAGTGCCAATTATTACCTGACCCCGGGCGATTCTCTTGGTTATGGAATTCCTAATTTTATTGTAGCCGATTTGCTATTAGGAGGAACCGATCTTAATCTGCTTACCTCTGATAATCTTTTAGGGATTTACCCGAATCCCTACCATGATGAAATTAGTTTGAAGTTTTTCTCCGCTGTTTCGCATTCTCTTGACATTGAAATTTATGATGCATTAGGTCGCCTGGTCATGAACAGCTTCAATGAAATTAACAGAGGTGCTATAAATAACATTACACTGTCAGGATTGTCTGATGCAAGACAGGGGATGTATTTCGTTTTAGTAAGGACTAAGGAAAAAAGTTTCCTGAGAAAGGCGATCAAATACTGAGAATAATTACTTCATTTCTGAGTAAACCTTCTCAATCGCGTCAGCCAGTTTTCTGTCCTTTTCAGTGACAATGTTACCGGCATCGTGTGTAGACAAGGAAATATTTACTTTGTTCCAAACATTGCTCCATTCAGGGTGGTGATTCATTTTTTCGGCAATGAATGCAACCCTTGTCATGAAGGCAAATGCATGAATAAAATCTTTGAACTCAAATTGTGCTTGTAGTTTATTGTCGTTTTCTTCCCACATGAGTTAAGTATTAATTCAACAATGATTGTCAATGAATGCCCTTGGCACTTAAATATCGCTCAGCATCCAAAGCTGCCATGCAACCGGTTCCTGCGGCTGTAACCGCTTGTCTGTAGATTTTATCGGCAACATCCCCCGATGCAAACACACCTTCAACATTTGTTTTTGATGTTCCGGGTATTACTTTAATATAACCGGTTTCATCCATGTCAAGCCAACCCTTGAAGATGTCTGAATTTGGTTTATGACCAATCGCGACAAAGAATCCTGTAACATCAAGTACTCTTTCATCGCCTGTATTTACATTGGCTACTCTGACACCTTCTACAGTTTTAGAGCCAAGTATTTCTTTTGTCTCGTGGCTCCATAAAATTTCAATATTAGGAGTATTCTCAACCCGATGTTGCATAGCCTTACTTGCCCGCATTTCATCACGTCGAACAATCATGTACACCTTGTTACAAAGCTTGGCAAGATAAGTAGCTTCCTCTGCTGCCGTGTCACCGGCACCAACAATCGCGACGTCTTGTCCTTTAAAAAAGAATCCATCACAAACTGCACATGCAGAAACTCCATAGCCGTTTAGTCTTTGCTCAGATTCAAGTCCGAGCCATTTTGCGGATGCACCTGTGGCAATGATGACTGCATCGGCAGTGACGGTTTTGTTCTCATCGATCACGACTTTATGTGGAGTAGAGGAAAAGTCCACTGACGTGGCATAGCCAAATCGCACATCCGTTCCAAATCTTTCGGCTTGGGCTTTAAAGTCTTCCATCATTTCAGGACCTTGTGTACCGTTTCGGTATCCCGGATAATTTTCAACTTCAGTTGTAATGGTGAGTTGCCCACCCGGTTGTAAGCCCTGATACATCACCGGCTTCATGTCTGCTCTGGCTGCATAAATTGCAGCTGTATATCCGGCAGGACCTGAACCTATGATCAAGCATTTAATGTGTTCAATTTCATTTAACATAATTATATTTATCTAAGATTTGCATTGGCCCTTGATGAAAGTAATTTCGACAGAAGAGGTAGGCAAGTGGATTTTTTTACTTTAGTTTATATCGGTTATGCTATTGATATACAGACATCTATTTTGCTATTATGGTATCAAATGTTGATGCGTAGCCTCCCCAAATACCTAGACCTCCATCGATATTTCCGGTAACAGGTGCAGGAGAAGCAAAGGGGTTCCCATTGCTTGAAACCTGAGTCTCTTCCGTTCTCCAAAACTCAAAATGAGCTCTGTCAAGCGTACAAAATTTGATAACGATGGTATCACCTTTTTTGAAAAAGAATTTCTCATCATTGAGATCATCTTCTTTTTCCGAATTCCTAAAATTTCCTCTTTGATAACCCAGGTCAAAACTTTTTCCATTGATAAATTTATCTTCGAAAACTGATCCGCTGGGTGCAATCAAAATTGAGTCTTTTACCCTACCAATAAGGTCTCCAAAGGTATATTTGTTGATTCTTTGAGCAAACCAACGGTAATGATTCCCTAAAGTATCCGGATCAGTCAGATGTGCCCAGGCAAATCCTAAAGAATCTCGTGTGCCTGACACCTTGAACCAAACGCTATCCAATGGAATTGCTGCAGGGATATATGTACTTGAAGTTAAAACTTTTCCTTCAACTTCAACACGCAGTTGATATGATCGTAATTCCTGCCCTGTAATTCTGGTAGTAGTATAAACTCCTATACCCGGAATCTGATCCAGAGTATCAATAATATTTCCATCATCAATTGTCACAATTGCACCCTGTATAGTTTGCTGGAATACTGTTGATGTATTAATAGTGCCGAAGAAAGGCAATGTTCTGGATAATACAAGAAAGGGGTTTTCGCCTGTTTCGATATACCCTTCTATAACAATTAGCTCTTCAGCACCGGGGACGGTCACAGTAACATTTTTCTCGCAAGAAGTCAATGATAAAACTACTGTAGCTCCCCAAAATGCTATTTTGGATTTAACTGATCTGATAAATTTATAAAATGACTTCATGTTACGATGATCAGAACTTAAAGTTGTAGGTTACACTTGGGATGAATGGAAACAAGGAAATTTGTTTGGCCTGGATACTGATATTGTCTTCATTGTACTCGGTATCAAAATAGATCACGTATGGATTGTATCTATTATAAACATTGAAAAAACTAAAATTCCAACTGCTTTGAAATTTTTTTCCGGGTTTATTTTTCAAGGTGGCACTAAAATCAAGACGGTGGTATGGTGCAAGTCTGTAATTATTGCGTTGTTCACCGTAATCCTGTACGACATCTCCATTCGACAACACATATAATCTTTCAGGGAAAGTATTCAGGTTTCCTGTCGCGTAAACCCAGGTAGCACCAAGGGTCCAGCGTTTAGTTATTTCATATATTAACACGATTGATACATCATGCCTTCTATCGTATTTAGGCGAATAAGTCAAGCCTCTGTTGATATCAGCAAATTTCCTGTTAGTCCATGAAAGTGTATAACCTATCCAACCATTAAATTTACCTTTTGCTTTCTTAATGAAGAACTCTGCACCATAGCTCCATCCTTTTCCAAATACAAAATTATTATCTACATTATCATTCACAGAATTTTCAGGAAGGAAACCTTCTTCATATTCGATCTGGTTCTTCATTTCCTTGTAATATAATTCAATGCTTGTTTCATAGGTATTATTCTTCAGATTGTGAAAATAGCCCAAGGCATATTGAGTGGCAAATTGTGGTTTCACCTGATCAGAACTAGGGATCCAGACATCAGTAGGAAGTGAAACTCCTGAAAGGGAAGCAAGATGGATGTACTGATAATTCTGAGTGTAAGCAGCCTTTATGGACGAATGATTCCTGATTGCATAACGAACTGTAAGGCGAGGTTCAAGATTTCGGTATGTCTGTACTTTCTCACCTGATCCATAATGGAGAGTATCGACAACTGTTTTTTTGATAGGATCACGGATGAATCGGTCAAATGGACCAATCTGTTGAAAGAATGTTCCTCTCAGGCCACCATTGATTTTCCATTTATCACTAAGGTCAAATTCATCATTGATATAAATGGCAGCATCATGAGCATATTGTCGCAGTACTTTCCCCAGGTCAAACTCAACCTCTCCGGATTTTGCCGAAGCATTGCTTGGCACAAATACATGAAATATGTACTGAGCTCCAAATTTAACTGTATGCCTAACCTGTGGAAGCCAGGTGAAATCACTTTTAAAATTGTAATCGGTAATCCCTGAAAATAGTCTGAAGCTGAATCCTTCCTGTCCGCCTTCAAATTCAAAATCGTAGTTGGTATAGATAAGAGAAGTGTTCATGAACAAGCGATTGTTGAAGAGATGATTCCATCGCAAGGTTGTTGTTGCATTTCCCCAGGGAACTTTAATGTAAAAATCTGAATCAGGACTTCGAAAATTAAAGACATCTCTTCCAAAATAACCGCTAAGGAATAAACGATCGCGGTCACTCAGTCTGTAGTTTGCCTTTAAATTCAAGTCATAGAAATAATATTTGTTACCCTGAATATCAGAACTCTCAGGGATAAATGGCTTTTGCAGGAATAGATCGATAAATGTTCTTCGTCCTGAAATGATGAATGAGCCTGTGTCTTTTTTAATAGGACCTTCTATGGTAAGCCTGGAAGATACAAAGCCTAGTCCGCCTTCTGCACCAAATTTCTGGTTATTACCTTCTTTCATTTGAATATCAAGGACCGAAGAAAGCCGACCTCCGTAGTTTGCAGGCATTCCACCCTTAGTAAGAGTTACATTTTGGATGGCATCAGCGTTGAAGACGGAAAAAAATCCGAAAAGGTGGGATGCATTGTAAACATTTGCCTCGTCGAGCAAAATCAAATTTTGATCCGGACCGCCGCCTCGAACATAGTAGCCACTATTTCCTTCACCTGCACTTTGAACCCCGGGTAGAAGCTGTATGGTTTTGAGCACATCCACTTCACCCATAAAAGCAGGCAGAGCTTTGATTTTTTCTATCTCCATTTTTTCTTTGCCCATCTCAGTACTCTGAACATTGCGATCAGCTTTCTCGGCGCTTATTATGACTTCTTCAGTTTCAAAAGTTGTTGAAGCAAGCTTTACATTCAATGGAATATCTTTATTTAAGAGAATCGGGAACTCCCGGGTGTCGAATCCCAAATAAGAAACGACAAGTGTATATGTTCCTTCTAATGCAGTTACCGAATAAAAGCCATATGCATTGGTGACTGTACCTTTGAGTGTCTCCTTTAGGTAGACATTCGCCCCTAGCAAAGATTCACCTGTTTCAGCTTCTTTGACATATCCGCTGATGGTGAATTTTTTTTGTGCATAGAGGAATGACGGAATAAAAAATATTGAAAGAAGAATTAAAATACGAACTCTTTGACCGATCATATGTATGTTTAAAGTCGCAAAGGACCTCAAGAAAATTTGTTACAAATAATAGTGCGCAAAGGTACGAATTTCATTTCTTCAAAGGTGGATTGTTGGGTTCTTTTTCGTCTTTTTTGCTCAAAATTCGACTCAACCTGTAAACAGTATGAGGTCAATTTTGTTTATGCATTCCTGCACCATGAACAAATGCATTAAAAGAGGAATCTTATTAATTATGAATAACATTGAATTTAGATTTATAGGAATATCCATAGTTTTCAGGTGATATTTGTATCTTTGTAAGACCGAAAAAAATAACATCGTCGGTGGTTCTATCGCTTTCGTCTTATGACGGGAGAGGAAAGTCCGGGCAACATAGAGCATCCTGCTTCCTAACGGGAAGGGATCATATTGGTAATGATATGATCACAGCAAGTGCCGCAGAAAATTACCGCCGGGCTCAGGTCCGGTAAGGGTGAAAACGTGAGGTAAGAGCTCACGGTGTGGTTCTGTAAAGTCCATTCGGGTAAACCTCAGGAGTTGAAAGACCAAATAAGTCATGCTTTGTCTCCCGACAAAAAGAGCGGCTCGCTCAAATGACCTGCAAAGGAAATAGCATGGCGGGTAGGTTGATCGAGGTATTGCGTGAGCAATATCCCAGATAAATGATAGAGATTCCGTTCTACAACGGAGTACAGGACCCGGCTTACAAATCGGCGATGAATAAAACATCCTCCTGTGTGGAGGATGTTTTGTTTTAATAATCAGCCTGTTGAATAAGATGTATTTGTGTACGCATTGCCATTACAATCTTTATCTTTGCCTTCCTTTATGAACTTCCAACTTCTCACTCAATTTTCAGCCTGGTGGATACTTGCATGTCTGCTTGCCGGTTTCATTTACGCATGGGTTTTGTACAGACATTTTCCTGTTCAGGAAGAGCAGAGCCCCTGGTTCAAAAGAGTTTTATTCATTTTAAGAATGACTGCTGTTTCAATCTTAGCATTCTTATTACTTTCTCCAATGATCAGGACATTGTCAAGGGAAACTGAGAAACCTATCCTGCTTTTTGCTCAGGATGCATCTTCAAGTATTTTGCTAAATGCTGATTCTTTATTTTATAAAGGAGAGTATCCCGAAAAGGTTTCTAACATGTTGGATCAGCTTAAGGAAAAGTACAATGTAAGCATACTAGGCTGGGGTGATGGAGTAGAAGAAGGCTTTCCTTTAAATTACAAGGACAGGCAAACAGATTTTAACGCACTCTATGATCAGATGAACATTCGATTAGGAAATCGAAATGTAGGAGCGGTTGTGATTGCATCAGATGGATTGTACAATAAGGGCAGTAATCCTCTGTATCTTAGTTCCCCGAAGATTCCAATCTACACGGTTGCTATGGGAGATACCAATATTCGCAAAGATCTTCTCATTTCTAATTTGAACTATAACAAAGTAGTTTATCTTGGTAACTCATTTCCGATAGAGATAAATATCGATGCGCGACAGTGTAATGGTGCATCTGCAGTTTTAAAGGTAAAACGCGACTCTGCAACCTTATTCACCAGAAATGTTCAGATCAGTGGAAATCGATTCAGTCAGATGATTCCGGTAATCATTGATGCAGATTTCAAGGGGATGCAGCATTTTAGAGTAGAATTAAGTCAACTTGATGATGAGGTCACTTATTCAAATAATGTTCGTGACGTTTATATTGAAGTGAAGGAGAGTAAGCAGAAAATTCTTCTCATTGCAAATGCTCCGCATCCTGACCTTGGATCAATAAAACATGCTGTTGAGAGCTCCGGAAATTATTCGATTAAAATTGAGATGGCGAAAGGTTTTGATGCAAGCATCAGAGAGTATAATCTGATTATATTGCATAACCTCCCTTCAAGGGAGAACAACCTGGTTTCGATCGTTCCACAGATAATCAAAGAAGAAATTCCAACCTGGTACATTCTGGGGACTCAAACAAATACTACACAGTTCAGCAATTTAAAGGCACTTGTGACTATTAGTTCTTCACTGGAAAAGGCTAATCCTGTTCAGGCAGCTATAAATCCGGGGTTTTCTTTGTTTACCATTTCTGACGAAGCCAAATCTGTCATTCCACAGTTTCCTCCCTTATTAACTCCTTTTGGAAAGTACTCCTTCAGCTCAGATCATTATGAATTACTAACCCAACAAATAGGTTCGGTGACAACAATTGATCCACTGCTTACATTCAGTGGAAATAGTGAGAACAAGACTGCTGTTCTTTGTGGGGAAGGATTATGGAGATGGAAGCTTGATAACTACGAACGTTATGGAAATTTTAATGTGTTCAATGAAATTGTCTCCAAAACAATTCAAAATTTAATCATCAAAGAAACTAAAGGCAGATTTCGACTGGTTGCCCGCAATGACTATTCCGAAAATGAACCTGTCACCTTTGATGCAGAAGTATACAATAACAGCTTTGAACTGATCAATGATCCTGATGTTAACCTTACCATCATCAATGAAGATAAAAAAAGTTTTCCCTACATTTTTTCAAAAACCGACAGAGCTTATAATCTGAATGCCGGGTTTTTTCCTCCTGGTGACTACCGCTACAAGGCGACTGTCAATACCGGTGATCAGTTGTTCAGCAGCGAAGGAAGTTTTAGTATTAGTACCTTGCATGCTGAGCAATCAGAGACAGTTGCCGACCATCAAATTTTAAACTCATTAGCAGAGAATTCAGGAGCAAAAATGTTTTATCCGGGTGAGTTGGATAAACTAAAAGATGATCTGTTGGAAAGGGAAGATTTAAAAACCATCTCTTACTCACAATTTAAAATGCAAGATCTTATAAACATGAAAATGGTATTTTTTATTTTATTGGCCTTACTTAGTTTGGAGTGGTATCTGAGAAAGCGATCCGGTTCTTATTAATTTTAATTTCATCATGCTTACCATTTTAATCCTGATACTTATAGTTGGATTTGTTTTCGACAGAATACTTGATATATTAAATCTCAAGAGTCTTGTCCCAGAATTACCTGTTGAGGCTAGTGGTATTTATGACAAAGACAAGTACAGAAAATCACAGGAGTATTATAGGGTGAATCACCGCTTTTCCCAACTTACTTCTGCATTTAGTTTTGTTTTGATATTGCTTATGCTTTTTTTTGGAGGCTTCGGTTATCTTGACAACTATTTGAGAGAATATACTCAAGAACCTATTCTGCTCACACTGCTTTATTTTGGTTTTCTCGGTTTTGCATCGGATCTGCTCTCAATGCCTTTCAGCATTTATAAAATATTTGTGATTGAAGAAAAATTTGGTTTCAATAAGACAACTATAAAGTTGTTTTTCATGGATAAGATCAAAGGCTATATCTTGTCGGTATTATTGGGGGGATTATTAATTGCCGGCTTAGTTAAAATTTACATGAGTACAGGTGAATATTTTTGGGTGCTAGCCTGGTTGTTGATGACGCTTGTAATGATTTTTGTCAGCATGTTTTATACAAGTATTTTCCTCCCAATATTCAATAAGCTGAGTCCACTGGAAGATGGAGAACTTCGTACTGCGATAAAAGAGTATTGTGCGAAAGCAGGTTTTCAACTGAATAATATTTTTGTAATGGACGGATCTAAGCGATCTTCCAAAGCCAATGCATTCTTTTCCGGATTAGGGAAAAAGAAGAAGATCGTTTTATATGACACCTTGATATCCAAACACAGCACAGAAGAACTCGTAGCAATTCTGGCTCATGAGACCGGCCATTATAAATTGAAGCATACAAGAACAGGCTTGATCACCGGAATTCTCCAAACAGGAGTGATGTTATTTATTTTGTCCTTATTCTTAGGGAATGATATGTTAGCGAAGGCGCTTGGTGCACAATCATCTGCATTTCATCTTGATCTTATTGCTTTCGGCATCTTGTATAGCCCTGTGTCTACCTTATTAGGGATAGTAACTAATATGCTAAGTCGAAAACATGAATATGAGGCAGATCTTTACGCCAGAACAAGTTACAAGGCAGAACCGCTTATTGAAGCACTTAAAAAACTTTCGTCAGATAACCTGAGTAATCTTGTACCACATCCGGCTTATGTCTTTGTTCATTATTCACACCCGCCATTATTAAAACGTCTCGCTGCTCTCAGGAAAGAATGATCTGAAGCGCTTAATATTTACTTCTGGGTTCAAACTTTTTCCATTCAGTAGAAATTGCACGAATTCATTTGCGAAATAAGGGCCTAATAATACACCTTTAGTTCCAAGGCCATTGAAAATGAACATGTTTTTAAATTTTGGATGTTCCCCGATAATCGGGCGCCTATCTTTGGTTGTAGGTCTTACAGCAGATCTATGATCAATGATGTCGAATGGAACGTCAATTATACTTTGCAATTTAGTTTTTAGATTTTCCAGACCTTCTTCACTCGGTAGCTCATTTTGATAAGTCCAGGTGTAAGTAGATCCTACGCGGAATCTCTGCTCTCCGAGAGGGATCAGAAAAAGACCTTTTAGTAAAATGTATTTTTCCGGAAGAGTAGGAGCAGAAATTGTTATGACTTCACCCTTGGACGGGAGGAAGGGGATCCATTTCCATAAATTGTTCCTTACTGCATCTGAGCCTTCACAAAAGATGATACTCTTTGCACTATAACTTTTGTACTTGAATCGATCATTTTCAATTTCCAAAAAATTGATATCGAATTTGCCGGATTCGATAATATCCAGGTTTGAGAAATGTTTGAAGGAGAGTTCAAGATACTTTGCCATATCCATCCATCCGGAGCCTTTCATTGAAATCATCTTAAAAAATTTCTTCAGTTTAGTTTCATACATCCCTATTGGAGGCTGCTCAGCCAAATACCTGCTGATTGACGGGTCACCCAATCGTTCAGACCAGACATTGAATTCATGGGTTGACGAAAGTACTTCGAGTAATTCTTTTGGGAAAAAGAATTTTGTTTGAAATTGTTTTTCTTGCTCAGCGTAAAAGTTCGAGGCAAAATCATACAAGACATCAACCATCCAGCTTTTTACTATTCTTCTGCCTGTAACGGGATGAAATAAACCTGCAGCTACGCGAGAGGAAGTATGAGTCTTAAGTTCGTCCAGAATGCTAATTTTCCTTGAGTTCGCAAGGAGGATATGACTTAGTAGTGTACCTGCCAGTCCTTGCCCGACAATTAAAAAATCAATTTCCTGCCGTTCATTCATGGTTTTTTGCCGGCGTAAGCAACAAAAGCAATCCATGTTCCTGAGTCGTTTACAGATATCCTGTAAAAAGGGCCGATGGAATTTTTATAATCCATGATCATCTTCCAACCTTCCGAAGATTCAGCTATTCTTCTGTAAAGCTTGCCTTCATCACCCATAAGAAGTGAACCATCAGGCAGGATCGCCAAATCTTCATTTTTATTTATAGTGGGGCAAATTTGTTTAATGCTATAGTCGGTAAAATTATAAGCTGAAATCATCCATTGTGTTGAGTCTGATTTATCGACGAAGATGAGTGACTGCTTATCTGCCGACAATTTCAAACAACGACCTATGTCATGTGTGATAAACTTTTGGAGCTGACTCTTTGTATTCAGAACATTCAAAGAAAATTTTTCTCCGACAAGGAACATTGCCAACAACGAATCATTCAGCCAGCAGAAATAGCCAATAGAATCAGTACCGGGTATGTGCAATACCTTTTCCGGAGAATCAGGGTCGATTAAATAAAACCTTTGTGCAGAATCAGAATCGACCCGAACGACAGATATTTTTGAATGATCAGGAACGAATGTTGGAGAATACTCGCTTTCAGGGGTGTTGGTCAGTTTCCTTAAACTTTTGTTTTCAATTGAATATTCTACCACATCAGATTGCTGAGAATCCGGTACCTGGACGAACAAAATTTTCTTGCTATCCGGGCTGAATGATGGTTGATTATCATAGCCAATGCGATTACTTATGTTTTCAGCCTGACCAAAAATGAATTCGTTCCCGTTTTTCAAAATTGGAGCCAGATAGATCTCAGTATCTGGTAATTGGGAATATCCAAGAAGTTGAAAAAATACAAATGTATAAGGTAATAGGTTTCTGATTATATTTTTCATGAACGGTAATCTGGTTTATTATAATTTATATTCGACATCTCCATATTTTTGTTTCCTCAAAGAAACTTCAACATCGAGACTGTCAACCATTGAACTCACATAGGTGGTTAAACTGGTATAACCTCTGATGCGCATAGAATGAGCACCATTGACGTCCAGAACTTTTACTGAGTCCAACTTACCGTTAAACATTATATCTCTTTCAATTGTCTGTTTATACATCCCTCTTTTAAGCATCAATTTATAATGAGGATTGGTGTCATTTTCTTTTATTACATTTTGTGCCTCCAGGTAATATTTTCCAACTAATGGAAATTTCGGACCAAAGGAGCTGCTATAACTCATTGTGAGCAGAAAATTAACCAACATAGATGGTGAGAACAGGAATAGAGGTAAAGTCAAGGCAAATAGTCCAAAATATATCCGCAGATATAGCGGGAAATCAGATCGTACATACGGACCGCTAATAAGCACTCCTGAACATATATACGCAAGGAAAAAATAATTAGGGGCATCGCCACCTTTACTTAGTACCAATGAAGCCAAAAAAGAAAATAGCAACATGGTATGGAATAAACCAAAAAGCATTAGATTTTGCCGGCTTATTTTATTACCGGCTGCTAATAACAACAGTCCAACGCTTACTGATACTAAAAAACAAATGATTGCAATGTAGAATGACATATGACCTGATTATTGATTTTCATCAGCATGCCAAATCTACGGAAGATGATTGAGAAAATATAGAACTAATTTAGCTTAAATTTCAGCATTGTCGATCAAACGAAATCCTTTTCCGTGAATGTTAATAATGTCTATGGAAGGATCTTGCTTCAGATACTTTCTAAGTTTAGTGATGAACACATCCATGCTTCTTGCATTAAAATAATTATCGTCACCCCAGATCTCTTTTAAAGCCTTCTGTCTGGGAAGCAGTTCATTCTTGTAAATGCAAAGCAACTGAAGTAAGTCGGCTTCTTTTGGTGACAGTTTTTGATTCTCATCATCTGCTTTAATAATGCGATGGTCATGGTTGAAATGAAACTTTCCGATATTGAATTCCTTCTGTGTACTATCATGACTTTTATCGGAGCTACGTTTCAGTATTGCCTTTAGTTTATAAAGCAATACCTCCGAGTCGAAAGGTTTTGTGATGTAGTCATCTGCGCCGGATTGAAATCCTTCAAGCATATCATCTTTCATCGTTTTGGCAGTGAGGAATATGATAGGAATATGTTGATCTTTTTCTCGAATCTCTTTTGCCAGAGTGAATCCATCTTTTCTTGGCATCATAACATCCAAAATACATATGTTAAACTTTCCTTTAATAAATTGGTCGTACCCTGCAAAACCATCAGTAGATAAGATCACATTATAATCATTTAATTCTAGGTAGTTCTTCAAGACAGAGCCAAAATTCGGGTCGTCTTCGACGAGTAAAATATTATTTTTTGTCTGCATGTTCATTTGTTTATTTATGTTTGAAAGGGAGAAAGAATTCAAATGTACTTCCACGGTCCGGTTCACTTTTAACGTAGATCCAGCCTTGATGGTGATCAATTACAGCTTTGACGTAGCTCAATCCTAGTCCAAAGCCTTTGATATCATGGATATTTCCTGTTCCAACCCGGTAGAATTTTTCGAAAATTCTCTTTTGGGTTTCTTTAGTCATCCCAATTCCCTCGTCTTGAACTTTAACGAGAATTCCGCCTTCTATATTCTCAGTGCTTATGGAAATTTTAGGTTTTGAAGGTGAGTATTTATTCGCATTGTCAACCAGGTTAAAAATTACATTGGAAAGGTGGATTGGGTCACCGGTAATTACAGGCAAAGATGCATGAAGGTCAAGACTTATACTACCTTCACGCGATTCCACTTGCAATGCAATCAAGTCTACTGCATTTTGTATGATAAGGTGTAGATTGACCGATTCTTTTTGGGTGTTAAATTCACCTTTATCCATTTGAGCCATCTGTAGGACATTCTCTACCTGTGCATTCATTCTTTTGTTTTCTTCTTTAATAATCCGGCTGAAATAATTTAGCTTCTCAGTATTGGCAGCCACTCTTGGGTCACGAATGGAATCAACTGCGAGTGAAATCGTGGCTATTGGGGTTTTAAATTCATGAGTCATGTTATTTATAAAGTCGCTCTTGATATCAGACAATTTTTTTTGCCGTATAATCACATTAATTGTATAAGCGAAAGAGAACACTATTATAAAGGTAAAAAGAAAAGACCCGGCTAGCATGACCCAAATTGAGGCAAGAACATAGTTGATGCTGTTAGGAAAATTGAGTAAAAGAAAATCGGGTTTTGAAACAATATCATTTGGAAAAAGAAGAATTCTAAATTTTGAATTTAAAATATCTGCAGGGTTGAAAGATGCGTTAGAAAAAACCAGACTACTGCTATCTCCCTTCCAAACTCCAAATTCATACTTGAGATTAATTCCTCTTTTGTTTAACTCCTGCTGTATGATAGTATCTAGTTTTTCTGCATTCACCCTTTTTTGAAGGTTATCTTCCGGTTTTGCAAATTCTATGGCCATTCTTTGCATAACATCATTCAGCTTTTCCATTCTTGCTTTGATCTTCTCTTCATTTTGCCGGATGATGACTTCGGCTGAGTCACCATAGAACCGCATAATTTGTGAAGATCTGATCGTATGCTGTGACAGAGAGTCCTGGTGAAAATAATTTCGTCTCTGCACCCTAAGAAATGATTGCTTGTTACCGGGTGTATGAAATTCAATATTGATGTCAGCATTATCGAGATCAGACCAAAATGGGGAGGGGGGTAACATTCTCTGTGCAGGAACTTCAAAGATGGTGTCAGCTTTCAATGTGGCTTGCCTGTCTGATGTATCATTGATCATCATTCTGCTAATTTTAGCAGGATCAATGTCGAAAATTCGTTCATGCAGCATGTTCATGGCTTCATTGGTTTCAATTCTGTCCACAATGGCATTCATAGCCTGGTTCACAGTTTGCTCAAACTGCTGTTCTCTCACTTGAATATCATGAACAATCCAGTATACCTGCAAAGTAATGATGCCCAGTAGTGCCAAAGACATCAGGGCAACGATCCAACGAAAATTTCGCTTATTCATTCAGTGTAAAAATACTCAGCCTTAACATTTGAATGGTGAATTTAACCAAACATTAACAGAGATTAACCCCGATTTAACCTTGTTTAAGGATTGTCGAAGTAAATTTGCTTTCAAGATGTTCTAAACCTGGAAATAGGTAAGCTTATAAAGGAGTAAGTCTGATCCTACACAATAAAAAAATGATTAGAATTCTGAGCTTAGAAGAAAATATTTAATACGACACGTCTCATCAAAGACGTGGACAATTTTGCTTAATGGTTCATTGGTTGGATCAAATCCCCCGGTAATTGTCGGGGGATTTATTTTTTCAATTGGTACATCCGGTTTTTATTTGCTTCCCGGAAATGTATTTTGTTTCGTCAATTCAATTGCCTGGTTCAAGTGCCTTTCTTCATGTCCTGTCAATATTTCCAGACAATCTGTAAGGGGAAGTGTTATTAACTTAGACACAGGAGAAGTAATATTTCTATTCATGTTTTTAAGATCTTCCAGTTTTTTAAATTTATCGATCAGCGCATCCTGATGATTAATGAAAGTTTGAATAGTTTGTACTGCGTTTGAAGGGCGGTCCGGTCTGAAAAGTTCAGGTGATTTGTGCTTACGTTTAATTGAGACGCCCAGACTTTTCAGCATACTTTTACCGATCGATCGACTCAAAGGGTTTGCTTTTTCCCAAAAAGATGATTGTTTCCCATTAATAATATCGTCAAGACCAGGGAAATATGTTGAGTTAGATTTTACCAGGTGTAGTAAACATTCTGCAATACTCCATTTGTCTTTGGAAGGTTTCCAGTTTAGCTGTTCATCCGACATCTTTCCAAATTCACTTTGCACAATGGCATTTACTTTTTCTAATCGTTCGATTTGGTTCATGTGTGGTTTATTGAAAATTATATTTAAAATTTTAAATTCTTCAACACTTCTTTATCAATCTTTTGCTTTAGTTCAAAGTTAATTTTTTTGTACCAAAGGAATTTTCTGATCTTAATATTCCCACCTACAGTAATTTCACCTGAAGTATTTCCAAGCAATAGTTTAAATGCAAATGGGAGAAGGTCCGGTAAATTAGCATAGTTGATCTTGAGGTCAAAAGGAATCAAGATTTCTGATCCCGGGGGGATTCGCATCGCTTTTTGCAGAGAAGCTTTGCCAATTGACCTGTCTGAAAGATAAAACTCTGCTTCTGCATTGCGCAGCTTCAATCCGGACGAATTTGGATTGTAAATGCTCAATTCGAATCCTGATGTAAGTTTATCTGTATTCAGTTCAATTTTTTCAACCTTCTTGAATTGGATCGGAGTATAGGTAGTGCATGACGAAAAGATTGAAAGTGCAGTAATGTAAAAAAGGCTAAAGTATTTTCGGGAAAACATAAGTACGCTAATGGGGAGTGAGAATAAATACAAGACTGATTGGGTAGCACGGGGCTGACTGTTTATATATTGGGTGCATCTGAATTTGCTGACAAGTTTATGACAATTGGCCGGCAAATTTCTTGATTTTTTTGAATTAATTAAGGTTTTCCAAAAGCCAAGATTTTCCTTTGAAAATCAACTCTTTTTAGGTTTATTTGTTAAAATATTAACAATCGACACATGAAATTTATGAAGTTATTTCTCATCATTTTAATGATGAGTACGGGGAATTTGTATGCTACAGATATCCATGGTGGAAAAGACAGGTTTGAGAAAAGATATATTCTCGATGCAACAAAGGCACCCGACCTGAAACTACAACAAAAGTTCCGTCAATCAGAGGCCTGGAAATCATTTAGCCGGAAATTTGGAATTTGGTACGTACAGTTTGATGAAAGAAGTGGTATGCCACACAGAGCTAGCGGGAAACCAATAGCAACAAACGAAGCAAATCCTACCTTAGCTGCGTATTCTTTTGTACAAAATCAACTTGAAGCTTTCAATGTTCCTGTTCATGATTTGAAATTTCAAACTGAGAATTATTCGGGTAAATATTACAATGTGTTTTATACTCAAAAGTATCTTGGCCTTGATGTACTTAACAGCCGGGTTTTTGTCAAATTGATGCCGGATCTAAAAGTGTCAACTTTTGGTCTAGATGTATTTTCCATTAGTGGCTTGTCAGTCATTCCGACACTTACTGAAGCACA